>Ga0209813_10000411_pt1 | contig 10460 bp, 9 predicted proteins | sample EndMethybrTD3033_FD_187596 | JGI IMG/M metagenome (GOLD analysis project Ga0209813, IMG submission 187596) | Populus endosphere microbial communities from Tennessee, USA - Endosphere MetaG P. TD hybrid TD303-3 (SPAdes) (version 2) | ecosystem: Host-associated > Plants > Roots > Endosphere... | reverse complement strand
GCGCACGATCCAGCGCCAGTTTGCCGAGGAAGGGCTGGAGTTGGAGCTGGCGCCGGGCGACCGGCCGGTGGGCGTCACGCTGCTGCTGCCGATCTTCGACCTCCAGAGCGAATCCTTCCCGCTCGCTCCCGAAAGTGCCGGCGAAGCGCATTTCCGCTTTACGCCCAACGACCTGGGTAAAGTCTCCTTCGAGCGCACGCCGCTGCGCTTCGACAAGGAGGACCTGCTGCTCGACCGTCACGACCGCGCGATCCGCTTCCGCCGCGTGGGCAATTGCGAGCGGACGATCAGGTAGAAGGCTCTCGCCCGCAAATGAATTGGCCCGCCGCACCGGAGTGCGACGGGCCAGCTTTCCTCCCCAGGAAAGACCTTGCGCGTTCAGCGGCCGGAAGCGGTGCCGAGGCGGTGAAAGAGGTTCGTGTACTGCGCGATGTTCGGCGCGTCCTCGTGGCTCTGGATATAGAAGCGCACGGCTTCTTGCAGCAGCTTAAAGTCCTGGGTCGAAAGCAGCGCGCGGGCGCGGGTGGGTTCGCTCATGGTCCGTACACCTTGTCTACGCGCCGCTTTCGCGCCGCGAACTGGTTCTCTCTGCGACCGCTCAGGCCGCAAACTGGTTCATAGTGTTGTCCTTGCCGGCTGCCTTGAGGGCCGCCTCGCCGGCGAAGTACTCCTTGTGGTCGTCACCGATGTCGCTGCCCGACATGTTCTGGTGCTTCACGCAGGCGATGCCCTGGCGGATCTCCTGGCGCTGCACGCCCTTAACGTAGCCCAGCATGCCCTGCTCGCCGAAGTACTCCTTGGCGAGGTTGTCGGTGCTGAGCGCGGCCGTGTGATAGGTCGGCAGGGTGATGAGGTGGTGGAAGATGCCGGCGCGGGCCGCGGCGTCGCGCTGGAAGGTGCGGATGCGCTCGTCGGCTTCGTCGGACAGTGCGGTGCCGTCATAGTCGACGCTCATCAGCTTGGCCCGGTCGTAAGCCGCCATGTCGCGGCCTTCGGCGGTCCAGGCGTCGAACACCTGCTGGCGGAAGTTCAGCGTCCAGTTGAAGCTGGGCGAATTGTTGTAGGTCAGCTTGGCATTGGGGATCACTTCGCGGATGCGATCCACCATGCCGGCGATCTGGGCGATGTGCGGCTTTTCGGTTTCGATCCACAGGAGGTCGGCGCCGTTCTGCAGCGAAGTGATGCAGTCCAGCACGCAGCGGTCTTCGCCGGTGCCCGGACGGAACTGGTAGAGGTTCGAGGGCAGGCGCTTGGGGCGCATCAGCTTGCCGTCGCGGTTGATGAGGACGTCGCCCGGATTGCCCGCGCCTTCGACTTCGTCGCAGTCGAGGAAGGCGTTGTACTGGTCGCCCAGATCGCCGGCTTCGCGGACGAAGGCGATCTGCTTGGTCAGGCCGGCGCCGAGCGAGTCGGTGCGGGCGACGATGATGCCGTCCTCGACGCCCATTTCCATGAAGGCATAGCGGATGGCGCGGATCTTCGCGAGGAAGTCCTCGTGCGGGACGGTAACCTTGCCGTCCTGGTGGCCGCACTGCTTCTCGTCCGAAACCTGGTTTTCGATCTGGAGCGCGCAGGCGCCCGCCTCGATCATCTTCTTGGCGAGAAGATAGGTCGCCTCTGCGTTGCCGAAGCCGGCGTCGATATCGGCGATGATCGGCACGACGTGGGTTTCGTGGGTTTCGATGGCGTGCTGGATCTGCATCGCCTTGACCTCGTCACCGGTGGCGCGGGCGGCGTCCAGATCGCGGAACAGCATGCCCAGCTCGCGCGCGTCGGCCTGGCGCAGGAACGTGTAGAGTTCCTCGATCAGCGCGGGAACGCTCGTCTTCTCGTGCATCGACTGGTCGGGCAGCGGGCCGAATTCGCTGCGCAGCGCGGCGATCATCCAGCCCGAGAGGTAGAGATAGCGACCCTTGGTGGTGCCGAAATGCTTCTTGATCGAGATCATCTTCTGCTGGCCGATGAAGCCGTGCCAGCAACCGAGCGACTGCGTGTACTGTGCGGGATCGGCGTCATAGGCCGCCATGTCGCGGCGCATGATTCCGGCGGTGTACCTGGCGATGTCGAGGCCGGTGCGGAAGCGGTTCTGCAGGCGCATGCGGGCGACCGATTCCGCCTCGATGCCGGTCCAGGTCTGTGCGTTCTGGCCGATGGTCTGGCCGGCTTCGATGATGCTCTGCTGGTAGGTCACGGGAAAGTCCTTCGGGGTATGTCGATGCCGGCCGGGTAGGCCCATGGATCGCCGCGCGGAATGGCTTGCGGAGTCGGCCTGTCAAGCTTTACAGAGATTGCTTGTAAAGTTGTAAGGACTGTACAAGTTGTGTCTGTAAACCATGGCTGACGCCCGCCCGCTCTATCTTGGCCCGCGCCTGAAGCGCCTGCGCCGCGAACTGGGCCTGACCCAGCAGGCGATGGCCGACGATCTGGGCATCTCGCCTTCCTATGTCGCGCTGCTCGAACGCAACCAGCGGCCCTTCACCGCCGACCTGCTGCTGCGCCTGGCGCGTGGCTACAAGCTCGACATGGCCGATCTCGCGGCGGAGGATGGCGAGGATTACGCGCGGCGCATCGGCGACGTGCTGCGCGATCCGATCTTCGCCGACATCGATCTGCCGGCGCTCGAAGTCGCCGACCTCGCCACCAACTTCCCCGGCGTCAGCGAGGCCTTGCTGCGGCTCCATGGCGCCTATCTGCGCGAGCAGCAGGCGCTGGCCGGGCAACGCGGCGCAGGCGAGGCCGGCGATCCGGTGGACGAAGCGCGGCGTTTCGTCGCGGCGCAGCGAAACCACTTCCCGGCGCTCGACGCGCGGGCCGAGGGGCTGGCGGCGGAAATCGCCGAAGCGGGGGGATCGCAGGAATGGCTGAGAAAACGCGGGGTGCGGGTGCGCTTCCTGCCGCCCGACGTGCTGATGGATTCGATCCGCCGCTATGACCGGCATAACGAACAGCTGCTGATCGACGACACGCTCGACGCCGCCGGTCGCGCCTACCAGCTCGCCATCCACATCGCCTATACCGCGCTGCGCGGAGAAATCGCCCAGATCCTGCGCGCCCAGACTTTCGCCAGCCAGACCGCCGCCAATCTCGTGCGCCGCGCGCTGGCCGGCTATGGCGCGGCGGCGCTGCTGATGCCCTACGATCGTTTCGCCCGCGCGGCGGAAACGCGGCGCTACGATATAGAGGCGCTCGCCCGCCAGTTCGGCGCCAGCTTCGAACAGGTCGCGCATCGCCTGACCACGCTGGGCCGGTCGGGGGCCGAGCGGGTGCCGTTCTTCTTCATCCGGGTGGATGAGGCGGGCAACGTGTCGAAGCGGCTGGACGGAGCGGGCTTTCCGTTCGCCGCGCATGGTGGCGGCTGCCCGCTGTGGCGTGTCCATTCCGCCTTCCGCACGCCGGGCGAAGTGGTGACGCAGTGGCTGGAACTGCCCGACGGCCAGCGTTTCTTCTCGATCGCGCGCACGGTGGTTTCCGGCGGCGGGAGCATCGGCCGCCCGCGCATCGTCCGCGCCATAGCGCTGGCCTGCGCCGCCGAACATGCCCCCCGGCTGGCCTATGCCGATAGCAATCCCGCCGAAGCCACGCCGATCGGCCTCAACTGCCGCCTGTGCCACCGCGCGTCGTGCCGCGCGCGCGCGGTGCCGCCGATCGGCCGCGAGATCCTGCCCGACGACTATCGCCGCGCGGCGGAGCCGTTCACCTTCGCCGAGAGTTGAGGTATTCTGAGCGCCCGCCTGCGCGGGGACGCGATTGGAGACGACCATGCGCGCCACACCCGAATTCGACTTCGGCCTGAGCGAAAGCGCGACGATGATCCGCGAGGCCGCGGCGCGTTTCGCCGACGAGCGGATCGCGCCGCTTGGCCAGCGGATCGACGCCGAGGACTGGTTCCCGCGCGAGCTGTGGCCGGCGATGGGCGAACTGGGCCTGCACGGGATCACTGTGGAGGAGGAGTTCGGCGGCCTTGGTCTCGGCTATCTCGATCATGTCGTCGCGGTCGAGGAAGTCAGCCGCGCCAGCGCCTCGGTGGGCCTCAGCTATGGCGCGCATTCCAACCTCTGCGTCAATCAGATCCGCCGCTGGGGCAGCCCGGAGCAGAAGGCGAAATACCTGCCCGGGCTGGTCTCGGGCGAGCACGTCGGCAGTCTCGCCATGTCGGAGGCCGGGGCGGGGTCCGATGTCGTGTCGATGAAGCTGCGCGCCGAGGCGGTGGACGGCGGCTTCCGGCTGAACGGCACCAAGTTCTGGATCACCAACGGCACTTATGCCGATACGCTGGTGGTCTATGCCAAGACCGGAGAGGGATCGAAAGGCATCACTGCCTTCCTGATCGAAAAGGACTTCGCCGGTTTTTCCATCGGCCAGAAGATCGACAAGCTGGGCATGCGCGGATCGCCCACGGCGGAACTGGTGTTCGACGATTGCTTCGTGCCGGAAGCGCAGGTGATGGGGCCGCTGAACGGCGGCGTCGGCGTGCTGATGAGTGGGCTGGATTACGAACGCGTGGTGCTGGCGGGGCTGCAACTCGGCATCATGCAGGCCTGCCTAGACACGGTGATCCCCTTCGTGCGGGAGAGGAAGCAGTTCGGCCAGGCGATCGGCACGTTCCAGCTGATGCAGGCCAAGGTGGCCGACATGTACGTCGCGCTGCAATCGGCGCGGGCCTATGTCTATGCCGTGGCGCGCGCCTGCGACGGCGGCCGGACGACGCGCTTCGATGCGGCCGGCGCGATCCTGCTGGCCAGCGAGAACGCCTTTCGCGTCTCGGGCGAGGCGGTGCAGGCGCTGGGCGGGGCGGGTTATACCAAGGACTGGCCGGTGGAGCGCTATCTGCGCGACGCCAAGCTGCTCGACATCGGCGCGGGGACCAACGAGATCAGGCGGATGCTGATCGGGCGGGAACTGATCGGGGCGGGGTAAGCGCTTCGTATTCCTTCGTCATTGCGAGCGGCGAAGCCGTCGCCCCGCTCCTCGCAATGACGAGGTAAGGGCGTACTATCCCTCCAGGACCTCACCCGCTTCCGCCGCCCGTTCGCGCCGCCGGGCGGGTGTCTCGAACGGCAGTTTGCGCGATGCGAGCCACAGCAGGGCGACGGCGATCGGCACCAGCACGGTCATGCTGAGCAGCCCGGTGGTCAGCGATCCGGTCAGGGTGCTCATCTTGCCCGCCCAGTAAGGCCCGGTGCCCGACGACACCACGACCGCCACTAGCGAATACGATGCCGTCGCCGATCCGCGCATGCGCGGCAGGACCAGTTCCTGGATCATCGCCGCGATGGCCCCGCTCCACAGCGAGGCGAAGATGCCGAGGAAGAACTTGGCCACCAGGAACGCCTGGAAGTTCACGATCAGCAGCATGACCAGCATGCAGGGCAGCATGCCGGCGATGCCGAAGCCGGCGATGGCCAGCGGGGCGCGTGCTTCGGACTGGCGCCAGCGATCCGCCGCCCAGCCGCCGACCAGCACACCGACCAGCGATCCCGCAAGCTGGACGACGCCGAGCGACAGGCCGATCTCGTAGGCCGGGATGGTGTAGATGCGCATCGCGTATGGCGCGGACCAGGCGCTCACCGCGCCGCCGACGCAGCCGATCAGCGCGGTGGCGATGGTGCTCAGCAGGAAGGTGGGATCGCCGAAAGTAAGCTTGAACAGCGGCTTGTCGCGATAGCTCTGGATCTGCCCCCAGGTGACGACGGCGTAGATGCCGAGGCCGAACGAGGCCCACTGCGCGATGTCGCCGGTGGCGAGGGAAAGCGCGGTGGCGACGATGGCGATGCCCGCCGCGACCATGAGGTTCGCCCTCAGCCCGCGCGATCCGCCGACGCGCCAGACGCTCAGCAGAGTGAACGGCGGCAGCGCGGTGGCGAACTCGCCCAGGATGAAGCGTCCGGTCGATGCCGTCTTCACGGCGCGGGCCGGTTCGCGGATCGCCAGCACCGCCAGCACCAGCGGCAGGCCGGGCAGGCCGACCGCGATCAGCGCGGCCTTCCACGGCGCGACCGAGCAGGCGGCGGCGATGGGCACCGCCGCGCAGATGCTTGTCCAGCTATGCAGGAACCAGCCGCCGACCATCATCGCCACGGCCCCGCCCAGGAACGTGCCGGTCAGGTAGATGCTGAGCGCCAGCGCGCGGCGGCGCGGCGGGAACAGGTCGGCGATCAGCGACTGGGAGCAGGGATTGGCCACCGCCTCGCCCACGCCCACGCCGATCCGCGCGGTGCCGAGCGTGGCGAAGTTCGTGGCGAAGCCGCCCAGCGCGGTCATACCCGACCACAGCGCGAGCCCGAAGGCCATGACCTTCTTGCGTGGCAGCACGTCCGAAATTCGCCCCATGGCGATGCCGACCACCGAATAGAATACGGCGAAGGCGGTGCCGAGCAGGAAGCCCAGGTCGGCATCGTCCAGCCTGAGGTCGGCCTTTATCGACTGGGCGAGGATCGAGACGATCTGCCGGTCGACGTAATTGAGCAGGTTGGCGATCGCCAGGACGAACAGCGCGAACCAGGCGGCCTTGGGGATCGCCCCCGGTTTCGTATCGGCGCTATCGCCGACAGTCTGCGTATCCCCCGCCACGCGTGTCTCCCCGCATCGTGTTCCCATCCGCGCCGTGCGCGCGAGCGGGACGAGACGCAAGCTTTTCGTCACTCAAATTCCATATTTTCGGGATGCGCCGGTTGCGAGGACTTAACCGACGGCGTCGCCCCGCGAACCGCCGCCGGTGTCTTCGCCGTCCTTGCGGATGAAGCTGATCTTGCCTTCGGGCTCCAGGATCGCCCAGGCCAGCTCGTCCAGGCTGGCAACGCCGGCCAGGCGCATCTCGGCGCCGAATTCGTCGCGGTCTATGCCCTCGCGGCTGAGGTTGCGGTCGATCAGGCGGCCGCCGCGCAGCAGCACCACCGGCTCGCCTTCCAGCGCGCGGCGCGCGCGCGGAAAGCGGTGGCTTAGCGCGTTGAAGGCCAGGCTCCAGGCGGCGAAGGTGAAGATCGCCAGCGTCGCCCCGGTCAGCGAGAAATCCTGATGCGTCACGCCCTGCTGGATCAGGTCGCCCATGACGATCAGCGTCACCAGTTCGAACGGCGCCATCTGGCCCAGCTCTCGCTTCCCCATCAGGCGCAGCAGTCCGTAGACGACGAGGAACATCACCGAGGCGCGGATCACGATTTCCATCAGGGCAGGACCATGATGGACAGCGGCGTTCCGGCCAGTTCCGTTTCGCCGTCGCGTATGGCGATGTGGCCGGATATCCGGCGCAGCCAGTGCGGCTGGATCTGGCCGTCGAACTTCAGGAGGAACCTTTCGCCCTTGCGCACCGGGCCGAAACTATAGGCGAAAGTGCCGTCCAGCGATTCCACCTTGTCCGCATCGGGGACCAGCGTGTCGATGCTCATCGCGCGCCACAGCGGCTCGTCGATCTCGACGACGAGATCGGCGATATCGCGCGACGGCTGGACCGTCAGGCGCGTCTCGAACCAGTTTCCGCTGCGCAGGATGCGGGGCGTTTCGACGGACATGCGAAGCGCGGGGGCGGCGACGTTGGTCTCCTCCGGTCTGCCGCCGCCCAATATGCCGATCGCAGCGGCCAAGAGGGGGAGGCCTATCAGCACGAAGGTCAGGAGCGGGCGCAGCCAGCCCGCGGTTGGTCCGTCGATATGACGCGGCTCTATGCCGAAAGGCGGCGCATCGAGGCTGGCGGAGTTGTCCTGCGGCATCGCGCCGATTCAACCGTGCTTGCGGAGCTTTGTTCCCTTGTGCGCACAGCGCCCGGCTCCGTCATGCACATGGCGGAGGTCAGGCGGCGATGGCCCTTGCGCCTTCCTCGGGCCACTTGGGGTAGGGCGGCAGGCTGACGTTGATCGCCCCGCAGATCGCGCAGCCTATGGCGCCGACCAGCAGGTACGGCCCGTATCCGCCCGAATAGTCGTAGACCATGCCCGCCATCACCGGCCCCAGTCCCGTGGCCAGCGCCATGAGCGCGGCCATCGTGCCGTAGATCACCCCGAAGCTTTTCATGCCGGCATAGCTGGCCGTCAGATAGCCGGTGATCTGGGTCTTGGTGCCTGCGGTATAGCCGTTGACGATCATGGCGAGGGTGATGAGCGGCACCGATCGGACCCCGTCCATCAGCGCGGCGAACATGATCGCGGCGACGCCCAGCGTGATCCCGCCGATCCAGTTGGGCCGGAAGCGGTCGAGCAGCACGCCGGTCAGCAGCTTGCCGACGATCCCGGCGATGCCGCCCAGGCTGCTGAGCCAGGCGGCGTGGGAGCGCGAGATGCCCGCGTCGGTCAGGATCAGGAACAAGTGCACCGACAGGCCCATGGTGAGCACCATGACGGTGAAGTGCGAAAAGGCGATGCGCTGGAGCGCCGAATCGCGGATCGCCTCGCGCGGGGTCAGGCCGGGCAGCGCGGGGGCGGGTTCCGGTTCCGCCTGGCTGGCGGCGGGAGCGGCCTCGGGCTTCATGCCTCTGCCGGCCCGCTTGTCGTGAATGTCGTAGAAGAAGAAAAAGCACAGGATCAGCGTGATGCCGCCCCAGCCGAGCGCCATCCAGACATAAGCCGAGCGCCAGCCGAATTCGGTTATCAGCCAGTTGCCCAGCGGCGGCACGATCACTTGCGACGCGGCGGAGCCGGTCAGCGTCAGCGCCAGCGCCAGGCCCTTGGACTCCTTGAACACCCCCAGCACCGCGGCGGTCCATGCCGTGGACTTGATCGTCGTCGCGCAGAAGCCGAACAGCAGCCACAGCGCGATCCACTGCCAGGGTTCCCCGCTGGTCAGGCTGAAGCACAGGATCGATCCCATCGTCAGCAGGATGCCGGGCAGCACCAGCTTGCGCGATCCGAACCGGTCTATCAGCACGCCGAAGAACGGAGAGAGGATCGCCGTCGTCGTCGCGCCGATGGAGACGCCGGCGGACAGGAGCGTGCGGCTCCAGTGGAACTCGTCCTCGATCGGCCCCATGAACAGGCCGCTGCTGGACAGCATGATGGTGAAGAACGAGAAGCCGAAGGACGAGGCGAGGACGAGCGTCCAGCCCGATTTCCATTCCTGCCGCGCGGTCAGCTTCCGGTCCATGCGTTCCCCTCAGGTCCCTTCGGACAAGACCGCGCCGCCGGTCGCGGCGATGTCGGCCCCGGCCTTTTCCCAGCGCGGACGGCGGGGCAGCGAGATGATGAGCACGCCGCCGACGAAGCAGCCGATCGCGCCGAGCAGCAGGAACGGGGTATATCCGCCCGTCAGGTCATAGGCGCGCCCGGCGACGATCGGCCCCGAAGCGGCGCCGACCGCGATCATGCTGACCATGAAGCCGAAGATCGATCCGTAGTTCCGGAGGCCGGCGTAGCGCGCGGTCAGATAGCTGCATATCTGCAGCTTGGTGCCTGCGGCATAGCCGTTGACCAGGATGGCGACGACGATGAACGGTTCGCTGCGCACGCCGTCGATCAGGAAGGCGAAAGCCACCGCCGTTATGCCCAGCGTGATGCCGCCCACCCAGTTGGGATTGTAGCGATCCATCATGGCCCCGGTCAGCAGCTTGCCGGCGATCCCGGCGACCCCGCCCAGCGCCGCGAGCCAGGCGGCATGCTCGCGCGAGACGCCGGCATCGGTCAGGATCGGGATCTGGTGAATGAACAGGCCGCTCGTCAGCGCCATGACCAGGAATGTGGAGATGGCGATGCACCACAGCGCACGGTCGCGCCAGGCTTGCGAAATCGTCAGGCCATCCAGCCGCGAGGTGTCGTGCGCCGCCTCTCTGGCGGCAGGCGTGCTGACTTTCGGGTTGCGGAAGAACAGCAGGCACAGGACAAGCGCGACGCCGCCCCAGCCGAAACCGATGAAGGCAAAGGCAAGCCGCCAGCCGAAATCGGCGATCAGCGTCGTCGCCAGGACCGGCATCAGCGTCTGCGCCACGGCCGCGCCGGTCAGCGTCATGCCCATCGCCAGCCCGCGCCCGGCGGTGAAGGCGCCGGCGACGGCGGCCGTCCACACGCTCATCATCACGGTAAGCTGCGCCAGGCCGTAGAACAGCCAGAGGCCGTTCCACTGCATCACCGATCCGTTGGCAAGCCCGAACCCGGCGGTGGCGAGCATCAGCAGGACAAGCCCCGGCAGGGCCATCCGGCGCGGTCCCAACCGATCGATGACGGCGCCCATGAACGGGGACAGCAGGATGTTGATGATACCGCCGATCGCCATGCCCAGCGACAGCGTGGTGCGGTTCCAGCCGAACTCCTCGGCGAGCGGGCCGAAGAAGGCCCCCATGCCCGAGGTGATGACCGACATGAAGGAAAACCCGGCGGCGGCGGCGAGGACGAGCGTCCAGCCTCGCTTCCATTCCTGCCCGGGGGTAAGCGGTGTTTCCACGAACGATCCTCTCTATGCGGCGCGGTTCGTGCCGCTACCCGACACTGCGCCCGAAGGCGTGCCCGTCAACGCGCGCCTTCGGGCGCAGTGTCGGGTAG
>Ga0209813_10000410_pt1 | contig 10474 bp, 19 predicted proteins | sample EndMethybrTD3033_FD_187596 | JGI IMG/M metagenome (GOLD analysis project Ga0209813, IMG submission 187596) | Populus endosphere microbial communities from Tennessee, USA - Endosphere MetaG P. TD hybrid TD303-3 (SPAdes) (version 2) | ecosystem: Host-associated > Plants > Roots > Endosphere... | reverse complement strand
TCTCCCGGATCGGTAGATGATCGCGAAAATGCCAGCGCCGGATAACGCTCAATAACGCCATGTCCAACACTCCATATACCCTCGCTTGTCAAAGCCAGGGACGAGTTCAACATGGGTCAATTCTCAGCGGAAATTTACGCCCTACCCGGGTCACTTCTCAGTGGAAATCAACAGGCTATGCCGCCTTTGGCCATGTGGTGGCCGGCATGGATGTGGTGCGTCGCATCCTAGCGGTGCCGACCTGTTGCGGCACGGGGCCGATGCGCGGGCAGATGATCGTCAAGCCGATCACCATCCGGCATGTGCGACGGCTGGACGGCAAAGCGCGGCCGACCGGCAAGGTAAAGCCCTGGTTGATCCCGCGCGCCAAGCCGCGCCCGAAGCAGTGAGGGATCAGGCGATCGCCGCCTGACCGCGCATCCAGTCGCGTCCAGCATCGCGGGGCGGCCGGGCGGTGAAGTGCTTCCAGGCCTGTTCGTGGAAGAAGAAGGCGACCGCATTGACCATCGGTTCGACGAGCGCGATGCCGCCGGCCAGTGCAACCGATCCGGTCATCAGATAGGCGACGGTGAAACCCACGGTCAGGTGGATCGACAAATAGGTGGCGGTCTTGATGAGATCGAGCGACATGGTGGAACCCCTTTGAAATCTGTTGCTCGATAATTAAGAATTGTTCGCAATAATCGCCAATGGCTTTTCCCGCTGGCTCTGATCGTTCCGGGCGATCAATATGGCGCAGGGAGGATCTTCATGACGGGACGGATCAGGGTCGGGATAGGCGGATGGGTCTATGAACCCTGGCGCGGCAGCTTCTATCCCGCCGGCATGCGCCAGAAGGATGAATTGGCCTATGTCGGCGTGCAACTGACCGCGACGGAGATCAACGCCACCTATTATAGCAGCCAAAAGCCGGCGACCTTTGCCGGTTGGGCGCAGGCGGTGCCCGATGGCTTCCAGTTTGCGGTCAAGGCGTCGCGATTCTGCACCAATCGCCGCGTTCTGGCGGAGGCGGGCGAGTCGATCCAGAAATTCGCCCATCAGGGTATCGTCGAACTGGGCGACCGGCTGGGGCCGATCCTGTGGCAGTTCATGCCGACCAAGAGATTCGATCCCGATGATTTCAGTGCCTTCCTGCAATTGTTGCCGGCCAGCGTCGATGGCCTGGCGCTGCGCCATGCGCTGGAGGTGCGACATGAAAGCTTCGATGACCCCGCCTTTCTGGCGCTGGCACGGGACGCGGGGGCGGCGGTGGTGCTGGCCGACCATGACGACTATCCGGCAATCACCGGCCATGATGTCGGTTTTTCCTACAGCCGGCTGATGCGCAGCCGAGAGGGCGAGGAGACCGGCTATACCGCGACGGACATCGCCGGCTGGGCTGATCGCGCAAAGGCGCAGGCGGGGCAGGGCGACGCCTATCTCTTCTACATCAGCGGCGCCAAGGTCCGGAACCCGGCGGCGGCGCGTGCGACCATAATGGCTCTGGAGCAACAGCTGTGACATAATTGCGTTTGATGCAATTGGCATGTCGGGCTTTGCGATTGTTACAATGATGTGAAATCATCATATGGCGCTGCATCCCGATCCGGGATGTCGTTCCAATGATGGAGTCCAATATGCGTCAGGCCTTTCAGGCGACTGCGCTGGTGGTTGCGGTCAGCGTCCAGATGCTGACCTTCTACTCGGTGCTGTACGCTTAAGCGCAGATCGCGCTCATCCTTGTCCCGCCAATGCGGGGCATAAAAAGGCCGCCCAGGGCATATGCCGGGGCGGCGCTTTTGTATCCGGAAACCCTGCCTTCCGGCGGCGGCGAGGGGTCAACCCTCGGCCAGCCAGCCGGCGAGCAGATAAGCCACGACGCCGATCGGGCCAAGGGCGCACAGGGTCAGCAGCACCAGGGCGACGCGGATCAGCGTGACATCCAGCCCGGTGCGGTTGGCGATGCCGGCGCACACGCCCATGATCTTCGCGTTGCGGCGGTCGAGGGTGAAGCTGTTGTTCATTGATCTGGCCTTCAATAATATCTGTGATGGGAAAGGGGCGGTTGCCCGATCAGGCGATCGGGGCAACCGGAACCGCCGCGCCGACGAACAGGCTGGCGAAGATGACGGCGCCGACAAAGGCAAGGGCGACGCTCTGGAACTTGGCGATGGACATGATACTCACTCCCTAGATATTTCCTGGCCGGACCGTCCGGCCTTGATGCCAGACGATATTGCAGGCGGCGTGCCAGTTTCGATTTTTGGCGGAAATCCATGGATTTTCCTCAGTGGCTGATTTTTCCGTAATGCGAAAAAATCCGATGATTGGGAAAATTTGCCGTCAATCGGTGAAAGTTACAGGTGGGCAATGAATAGGCCGTTGCTTTTCGTCTACGGCACGCTGCGGCCGGGTTTTGACGGACCGATGGCGCATTGGCTTGCCGATCGCGCCGAGTGGATCGGGGCCGGCTGGATCGGCGGGAAGCTTTATCAGGTGGCGGATTATCCCGGTTTCGTGCCGGGGGAGACGGGGCAGGTGCGCGGCGACCTGTTCGCGCTACCCGATGCGGACGCGCTGCTCGCTCGGCTCGACGCTTATGAGGAATGCACGCCCGATCATCCGTCCCCGCATGAATATCGCCGCGAACTATATATGGTGGAAACGCCGGACGGCCCGGTCGAGGCCTGGGTCTATCTGTACGCTCTGTCCGTTACCGGACATAGGGTGATCGCTGGCGGCGATTATCTGGCGGCCGCAAAAGCGCCATGATGGCGCGATCAGTTCAGTCCCTGATTGCTGCGCGTCCGGACTGACTGGGTTTCGATCGTATCCAATTCCTGCAGATAGCTGGAGGTGCGATAGCTGCCCAGCGCGCCTTCACTGTCTTCCACTACCTGCCGCAGGTCCTGTATGGTTCGCTGCACATAAGATGCCGGCAGATCAGTCAACATGCGCGCAATCAGATGCCGGTGTGCCATCCGCGCACCATCCGCCCGGGCAAGAGACGCGGCCATGCTGGTCATTTGTTCGGCCAGCTGCGCGATGACCTCCGTAAGCTGCTTCTGCATCTCAATCTCCTGCGGGTGATTGATACACAGATTACCGGCCGAGCAAAGGGGCTGGTGCAGCGGCAAGACAGCGGATGAGGCAGGTAGATTCTCTTGTCTTGTCAGCCGCCGGTTGCGCGGCGCGGCCCTGCGGCTAGTCTGCCATCATCCCATGGCAGATCCGCCGGGCACAGGAGAATGTCGATGACCATCGAGAAGCATGGTGGCGAAGATCCCGTCGAGCGGCTGGCGGAGGATCGTAACTGGATCGCCTCGACCGGGCTCAGCCGGCGTCACATCCTGGCCGGCGGCGCCTTTGCCGCCGGTTTTGCCGCCGCCTGCCAGCCGGTCGCGGCCAGCACCATCCAGACCCCGGCCGACGGGCTGGTGGAGGAGGCCGTCTCGATCCCGACCAGTGACGGTTTCGCCATGCCTGGCTTCGTCGCCCGGCCGGCGGGCAAGAAGAAGGCGCCGGTGATCGTCGTCGTGCATGAGATTTTCGGCGTCCATGAATGGGTGCGGGACATGTGCCGGCGTTTCGCCAAAGCCGGCTATCATGCCGTCGCGCCGGATCTGTTCGCCCGCCATGGCGATGCGACCAAGGTCAGCGACTTCAAGCAGCTTGTCGCCGAAATCGTCAGCAAGGCACCGGACGCGCAGGTGCTGTCCGACATCGATGCCACCTATGCCTTTGCCGGCACCCATGGCGGCGACGCGTCGCGGCGCGGCATTACCGGCTTCTGCTGGGGTGGCCGGGTGGTCTGGCTCTATGCCGCGCACAGCGCCGCGCTCGACGCCGGCGTTGCCTTCTACGGCCGGCTCGTGACCCAGAAGAACGACCTGCAGACCCTGTCTGTGATCGAGGAGGTGGGGCAGCTCAAGGCGCCGGTGCTCGGCCAATATGGCGAACTCGACAAGGGCATACCCCAGGCCGATGTCGAGGCGATGCGCGCCGCGCTCAAGGCGGCGGGCAAATCGCCGCCCGATACCATCACCGTCCATGCCGGTGCCGACCATGGTTTCATGGCCGATTACCGGCCCAGCTATAATGAGGCGGCGGCGAAGGCCGCCTGGACCGAAACGATCGGCTGGTTCGACAAATATGTGAAGGGGTGACCGGCACCCCTTCGCCGTTGCGCCTTATTTCTGCTTCATCGCCTCGACTGCGGCGAGCGTGCTCTTCACATGGCCGGCATAGCTCATCTCGCTATGGACGAAGGCGATGCGGCCGCTCGGCGCGATGACATAGGAGGTGCGGTCGGTCATGCCCGGCCGCATCTTGAGCGCGACATCATAGCCCGACACGATGTTCGGCCCGGCCGAGGCGACCGCGAACTTGCCGGCGCATTCTTTGGTGGAGAAGGCGACCAGATCGTCGACCGGATCGGCCGACATGCCGATCACGGTGGCGCCTGCCGCCTTGAACTTGTCGATATTCTCCGCGAACTCGCGCGCCTCGGCCGAACAGCCCGGCGTGAAGGCCTTGGGGAAGAAATAGAGGACCACCGGCCCGCGCTTCAACTGGTGCGACAGGGTGACGGTGAAGGTCTTGCCGGCCAGCGCGCCGCGGGTGGTGAATTCCGGCGCCTTGGCGCCGACCGCCAGTGCTGCCATGCTGCCCTGCGTGCCCAGGGCTGCGGCCGCCAGGGCCAGGATGATCTTCGCGCTCTTCATAATCTAGCTCCCATGGGTCGGTCAGGCGGCGGGGGTGGGCGGTTCCCACAATTCGATGGCATTGCCCTCGGGATCATGGATGCGGGCAAAGCGCCCGACATCGGGATGATCCCATTCGGGCTTGGTGATGGCCTCAACGTCCGCCGCGCGCAAGTCCGCCAGCAGCCCGTCGAGATCGGACACGCGCAGATTGATCATGAAGCTCTTGTCGGCAGCGAAATAGTCGCTGTCCTGCTTGAACGGCGAAAAGACCATCGGCCCGCCCAGCGTCTGCCAGACATATTCGTTGACCGCCGCAATGTCGGGATCGGCGCTGCATTCGCCGCCGACGCCCAGATGGGTGCGATACCAGGCGGACAGGGCAGCCGGATCACGCGCGCGAAAGAAAAGTCCGCCCATTCCCAGGACCGGCATGGCATCCCTCCTCGATTGTCGCGGCGGTGATAGCATGGCCGCGATGGCCGGTCACGCGAGGGTTGGGGGAACCCGATGCTGCCCTGCCGGGTTGGCATCGCATGCGTAACCATTTCCTCCTCGCCCTTCCGCTGCTGCTGCTCGCCGGTTGCGGCAGCAAGGAACAGAATCAGTCCGGCATGGTCACCAACATCCTGGACCAGGCGCTGCCCAGCACGCGCGATGTCCCGCCCGGCGCCAATGCCATCACCCCGGTCGAGCCTGCGCCCGACCTGCCGGTGGCCAGGGGCGATGCGCTCCACGCCAATGCGATCCCGATCGCGCTGCAGGGGCGCTGGACCGGGACCAATGAGCGTTGCGGCGACCGGGCGGCGGCCCAGGCGCTGGAACTGACGGCGGCCAGCCTGATCTTCCACGAAAGCGTCGGCACGGTGCAGCGTGTCACGCGCGAGGCGGAGGGGCGGCTGGCGGTCGTTGCCAATTTCACGGGGGAGGGCGAAAGCTGGACCCGGACCCTGATGCTGCGTCCCTCGACCGATGGGCAGCAGCTTACCATCACCAATGACGGCACGGCGATCGTGCGCAAGCGCTGCACCCCGGCGGCCTGAACCGCTTCCCCCGGCGCGCAGTCCTCGCTACAGCGGCGCGATGATCGGCCGCCTCACCCTGAGTGATTTCCGCAACCATGCGGACGCGCTGATCGTGCCCGACCAGCCGTTCGTCCTGCTGACCGGCGATAATGGCGCGGGCAAGACGAACATATTGGAAGCGGTATCGATGCTGGCGCCCGGCCGGGGGCTGCGCGGCGCGACGCTGCGGGCGATGGCGCGGCAGGATGGTGGCGGCAGCTTCGGCATCGCGGCGGAGGTGGATGGCGTGGTGCTCGGCACCGGCGTCAGCGCGGATGCGCCCGACCGGCGACAGGTGCGGATCGGCGGTGTCGCCTCGTCCGCCAATGCGCTGGCCGACCATCTCTCGATCGTCTGGCTGACGCCGGCGATGGACCGGCTGTTTCTCGACAGCCCTGGCGGTCGTCGTCGCTTCCTCGATCGCCTCACCCTGGCGCTTCATCCCGGTCATGCAGCGCACAGCGCCCGCTATGAAGCGGCGATGCGGGCGCGCAACCGGCTGCTGACCGATCTGCGCCGGGCGGACCCGGCATGGATCGGCGCGCTGGAGGCGCAGATGGGCGAGCATGGCACGGCGCTCGCCGCCGCCCGCGCCGATCTGGTTGCGCGCCTCAACCGGCAATTGGTCGATCAGCCCGACGAGCCCTTCGCCCGGCCGCTCATCCGAATCGCGCAGGAGGACGGCGCCAGCGACGAACCGCTCGGCCAGCGGCTTGCCCGCGAGCGGCGACGGGATGCCGCGGCCGGCCGCACCCTGTCGGGGCCGCATCGTCATGATCTGGATGTCATCCACATCGCCAAGAATCAGGCGGCGGCGCTCTGTTCGACCGGCGAGCAGAAGGCGCTGCTGCTTTCGATCCTGCTGGCGCACGCGGCCTTAGTGTCGGCCGATCGCGGCCAACCGCCGGTGCTTCTGCTCGACGAAGTGGCGGCGCATCTCGACCCGTCGCGACGAGCTGCGCTGTTCGACCGATTGCGCGAAACCGGCGGCCAGGTCTGGATGACCGGCACGGAAGATAGTCTTTTCAACGAGTTGAACGGTGCAACCCGGCTCCATGTAACGGCCGGGCATGTTTTTCGTTCCGCAGCATGACGCATCGCAGCAACGACTCATCGCTCGGCGGTTTTCAAGACGAACGGCGTCTGCCCTAAGGAGGCCATCGGGGATTATACCTACCTACAAGTCGGGGGTCGCAAGGAATGATCGGTGGTTTTCGCGCGCTGTTCGCAGCCGCCATGCTTGCGCTCGGTGCCTTCTCTGCCGTTCCCGCCACCGCCGGTGTCCTGCAATGCGCGCCCTTCGCCCGCGAAGTTTCGGGCATCGAGATTTTCGGCAATGCCAACACCTGGTGGAACCAGGCCGCCGGTCGCTACGACCGTGGCCATGAACCCCGCGTCGGCGCCGTCCTCTCCTTCGCGTCCAGCCGTTCGATGCCGGTCGGCCATGTCGCCATGGTCAGCAAGGTCGTCAATGACCGCGAAGTGCTGCTGACCCACGCCAACTGGTCCTATCGTGGCGGTGTCGAGCGCAATGTCCGCGCCATCGACGTGTCGCCCAACAATGACTGGACCGACGTGCGCGTATGGTATGGCCCGATCGGCGATGTTGGCCTGCGTTCGAACCCGACCAACGGCTTCATCTATGCCGACAAGCCGGAAATCGATCAGCCGGTCCAGATCGCCCTGGCCGATCGCGCCACCGCCGGCAGCGACAGCGCCAAGGGTGCTTTCTGAGCCGTTAACCCAATCCTTACGGATGGGGCTCTAGGGTCGATCGCGGTGGGGCGATACTCGACGCTTAGAGGTCGCATTAAATGTTTCGATATGTCCGCTGGATGGCTTTGCTGTCCGGCCTGACGGCGGCGCCCGTGCTGGGCGCCACGGCGCTGCAGTGCGTTCCTTATGCGCGCATCGTGTCGGGCGTGGAAATCTATGGTGATGCGCTGACCTGGTGGGACCAGGCACAGGATCATTACAAGCGCGGCAGCATCCCCAAAAAGGGGGCGGTGCTCGCCTTCCGGCCCGTCGGGCCGATGACCCTCGGCCATGTCGCCGTGGTCAGCCGGATATTGGATGATCGCCGCGTGCTGATCCGCCACGCCAACTGGTCGTCGCCCGGCGCGATCGAGGAGGATGTGCTGGCGATCGACGTATCGGACGCGGGCGACTGGAGCCAGGTTCGCGTCTGGCACAGCCCGACCGGGCAGATGGGCGCTCGCACCAACCCGACCTTCGGCTTCATCTATCCGGCCAAGGCGAAACTGCATCCCTTCACGCCCGATCCGGCGCTGGGCAGCAGCCTTCGCTATGCCAGCGCCGCGGCCGACACAGGCAATGGTGAGGACGGTGCGGAGGTTGCGCCGCTGCCCAGGCCGGCAACCCGGATGACGTCGGTCCAGACGCACGCGATGGTAGCGGCGGTTTCGCCCAAGCCTGCTGCGCCCCGGCGCAAGGCGGCGCCGCGTATCGAGGCGGACCCGTTCGTCATCGAATATGCGGACAACAGCCCGTCGGATCGCTCGCTGGGCGACGTCATCGCCGACGTGAAGCGCGAATCCCTGATGAACTGACCGGCCCCCGCGATTGAGCGGGGACCGGCCTTATCTGCTTATTCGGCGTCGGCGGCCTTGTCGCCTTCGGCGCCATCGGCCGGATTTTCGAACCAGGCCTCGACTTCACCCGACAGCTTGATGGTCAGCGGGTTGCCGTGACGATCGCGGGTCTTGCCGGCGGCAACGCGAATCCAGCCCTCGGAAATCGAATATTCTTCCACATCCTTGCGCTCGCGGCCCTTGAAACGGATGCCGATGCCGCGCTGCAGCACCTCCATGTCGAAATGGGGGCTGCGCGGATTGGTGGACAGATGGTCGGGGGGCGTGTCGCTCATGATCTCAATTTCCCTGAAAATGCTGCGCAGCGCCTACTCTCTCCTGCCCGCAGGCGTCAACCACCGCGCCCGTCGTCGACATCGCAGAAGATGCGGCGGATGACGCCATCGTCCAGCCAGTTGGCGAAACGCTCCTGCGCATCGGTCAGTCCGGCAAAGGGGTAGGCGACCGGCTGGTCGCCAACGGCGCGGCTGGCGGCGGTCAGGCGCATCATCGCGTCGGGCGCGACGGTCAGGATGCGGCCGCGCCGGTCGGTCGATGCGCTGTTAATGCCGACCACCCGGCCATCGGTGGAGAAGACCGGGCCGCCGCTGATCCCCGACAGGGTGCCGTCCCCTTCGGGTAGGCGGCCACGCTCCGCCCAGACCAGCACCGGCTGGTCGATGCCGCTGCTGCCGCGCCGGGCTTCGGCCCGGCCGATCAGTTCGGACAGGACCAATATCGGTTCGCCGGCGGGAAAGCCCATATGATAGCCGGTGGACCCGGGCGATGGCGCACCGCTGCGCAGCGGCAGGGCGGCGGGGCTGCGGGGGCCGCGCGGGATGATCGCGGCATCCGATTCCCGGCTTTCGATCACACGCGGCACCTCCAGCGCGCGGCCGCGCTGTTCCAGCCCGACGCGCGAACAGCCATGGGTGACATGTTCGGCGGTCATCCACACGCCGCTGCGATCGACGGCAAAGGCCGTGCCCATGGCGTCGGCCGGGCCGCCGGGCCGATCCTCGATAATATACTGTTCCTCGCCCCCGCGCGGCAGCGGGCGGCGGGGCGAGCGGGGATCATATTGTTCGACCTGCAAGGACGGTGCCTGCATCTCGCCCAGCCAGGCAAGCAGCAGGATCAGGCCCAGCAGCCAGGGCAGGCAGCCACAGCCCCCACGCCCCATCGCGTCAGCCCGCCACGGCCGCAGCCGTCAGGCAGGCGACCGCGGCCTTCATCATCGCCAGGAAGATCGCGGCGGAACGCTCATTTGCCTCGATCCGGCCCGACAGCGATCCCAGCAACAGGTCGACCAGGCGAAAGGCGATCAGTTGCAGCACCAGCGTGACGCTGCCCCAGATGACGACATCCCAGACATTGACCGATCCGGCGAGGCAGAAGGCCAGCGGCACGGCGAGACCGACGGATGCGCCGCCCAGCGAAATGGCGGCCGCCTCATTGCCGGCGCGGATCAGCTTGAACTCGTCGTGCGGGGTTATCCACATATAGACCGCCATGGCGGCCGCCCAGACCAGGGTGGCGCAGGCGAGGTGGAGAAGCAGGATCGGCAGGCCCGACAACAGGCTCTGGATGACGGGTGTAGGATCGCTCATGGGCACAGAAATGCCGCAACCCGCCCTCGGGTTCAATCGGGGCGGGCCGCGATATGGATTCGCTTAGGCGGGATCAGCGACAGATGCGGACCCGGACCCGGCGGTCGCGATAATGGTCATAGCGCCATTCGTTCCAGCAGCGCTGGCGATAGCTGGAACGATAATAGCCACGTCGGCCATCATGATAGCGGCGGTCACCGCGCCAATGACGCCGGTCGTCCCAGCGGCGATTGTCCCAATGGCGTCGGCCGTCCCAGCGGCCATCGCGGTCGCCACGCCAGCCATCGCCGCGATAATGTTGCGCCTGGGCAGGCGCGCTGGTGGCGGCGATGCCGGCCATGGCCAGGCCCAGCATCGCGGCGCTTTTCCACAGGAATTTCATCTTGCTTCTCCTCTGTCCGGCCCGGCTGCCGGAGCAGCGCGGGGACGTGGGGAGGAGAATGGGGGGCGGTCACTGAACCGTCCGGGAACGGGGCTGACAGGCTTTGTTCAGCCCACCCGGACGGTTCAGTGACCGCCCCCCATTC
>Ga0209813_10000408_pt1 | contig 10485 bp, 9 predicted proteins | sample EndMethybrTD3033_FD_187596 | JGI IMG/M metagenome (GOLD analysis project Ga0209813, IMG submission 187596) | Populus endosphere microbial communities from Tennessee, USA - Endosphere MetaG P. TD hybrid TD303-3 (SPAdes) (version 2) | ecosystem: Host-associated > Plants > Roots > Endosphere... | reverse complement strand
AGGGACGGGGGGATCGCATGCCATCCGCGGTTGGGGTTCCCCCCACCCCTAGCCCCTCCCCACAAGGGGGAGGGGAACAGCACGATGCTTGAGACTTCGGTCATGCCCACCATGATTGTCACAACCGTTTGGCCATGCGCGGGTCGAGCATGTCGCGCAAGCCGTCGCCGAGCAGGTTCACCGCCAGCACGGTCAGCGAGAGGAACAGGGCCGGGAAGAACACGATGAAAGGCTTCACCTGCCAGAGCGCCCGGCCGTCGGCCATGATGTTGCCCCACGAGGGGTTGGTGGGCGGCGTGCCGGCACCGATGAACGACAGGATCGCCTCGACAATTATGGCGGACGCGCAGATGTAGGTCGCCTGCACGGTCATGGGTGCCAGCGTGTTGGGCAGGATATGCCGCATGATAATCATGGGCGTGCGCGTGCCGGCCGCCACTGCCGCATCGACGTAGGGCTGCTCGCGCAAGGAGAGCACGACGCTGCGCACCAGGCGCGCCACGCGCGGGAACTCGGCGATGGTGATGGCGGTGATGACGTTGCTGACGCTGGCGCGCGTCAGCGCCATCAAGGTGATGGCGAGCAGGATCGGCGGGATCGACATCATCCCGTCCATGATGCGCATGATGATGCCGTCGGCCCAGCGCACGAAGCCCGATACCAGGCCGACGATCAGCCCGGCCATCGACGCCAGCACCGCCACCGACAGGCCGACCATGAGCGAGATGCGCGTGCCGTAGAGCACTCGCGAGTAGATGTCGCGCCCGAACATGTCGGTGCCGAACCAATATTCGGCGGAGGGACTGCGCGTGCGTTTGGCGGGAGCCAGCGCGGTCGGGTCAACGGTTCCCAGGTAGGGCGCCAGCACCGCGATCAGCAGCATGGCGAGCAGCAGCGCGCCGCCGAAGGCGATGGTGGGGTAGCGATACATGAAGCCGACGAGGCCGCGCCGCACCTTCACCGGCGGCAGCACATCCGGCATGGCGGCGGCTGCAGCGATGCCGGCTGGCAGCGGAATGGTTGGCGATTGGCTGATCAATAGCGGATCCTCGGATCGAGCACCGTGTAGAGCAGATCGACTGCGAGGTTGACCAGCACGTAGACGAAGCTGAACAGCAGCACCACGCCTTGGATGACGGGATAGTCGCGGCGCAGGATGGCATCGACCGTCAGGCGGCCGAGGCCAGGGATGGCGAACACGCTTTCCGTCACCACCGCACCGCCGATCAGCAGGGCGATGCCGATGCCGATCACCGTCACGATCGGCACCGCCGCGTTCTTGAGCGCGTGCACGAACAGGATGCCGCGCTGGCCCATGCCCTTGGAGCGCGCCGTGCGGATGTAGTCCTGCTGCAGCACCTCCAGCATGGAGGCGCGGGTGATGCGGGCGATCAGCGCGATGTAGACGCAGCCGAGCGCCACCGAGGGCAGGATCAGGTTCTCGATCCACGGCCCAAATCCGCGCGCCAGCGGCGTATAGCCCTGCACGGGTAGCCAATCGAGCTCGAGGGCGAAGATGTAGGCCAGCACGTAGCCGACCACGAACACCGGCACGGAGAACCCGAACACCGCGAACGCCATCAGGCCGCGATCGATCCAGGTGCCGGCCTTCCAGGCCGCGATCACTCCCATCGGCACGGCGATCGTCACCGACAGAATGAGCGTGACCATCATCAGCGACAGGGTCGGCTCCAGACGCTGGGCGATCAGCGTGGTGACGGGCAGGCCGGTGAACATCGACGTGCCGAGGTCGCCATGCAAAATCTGCCAGGACCATTCCCCGAAGCGGGTGACGAACGGCCGGTCGAGGCCGAGGTTGCGGCGGATCTTCTCGACGTCCTCCGGCGAGGCCTGTTCGCCGGCGATCACGGCGGCCGGATCACCCGGCGCGATGTAGAGCAGGCTGAACACGAACAGGGCGACGATCGCCATGACAGGGATCGTCGCCACCATGCGTCGAACGATGTGAGAAAGCATCCGCTGCCTGTGCTGGCTGTCAGGCCTTCGTCACACCCCAGAAGAACGGCAACGGACCCTTGACGACGCCGCTGACATTGCTGCGCCAGGCCTGATAGCCGTAGTAGAAGCCGGTTGGGATGTAGATCACGTCCTCCATGGCCGCCTTGTTCAGCCGGCCGATGATCGTCTTCTCCTCGGCGAGATCCTTGGCCCCGAACCAGGCCGCCACCTCTTTCTCCACGGGCGCGCTCTCGGGCCAGCCGAACCAGGCCTTCTCGCCGGTTCCGCGCACGGCAACGTAGCTCGCCGGCGTGGCGCAGTCGGCGCCTGCATGCCAGGTGTGGAACATGCCCCAGCCGCCCTGTCCGGGCAGGTTCTTGGAGGCGCGGCGCTGGCCGACGGTGCCCCAGTCGGTGGCAACGAAGTCGACCGTCATGCCGATCTTCTTCAGGAGATCGGCCGTCACCTCGCCCATGGCCTTGAGCGGCGGCTGGTCCTGCGCCACCAGGCAGGTGACAGGCTGGCCGGAATAGCCAGCTTCCGCCAGCAGCTTCTTGGCGCCTTCGATATCGCGCTTGCCCTTCAGCGGCTCGCCGCCTTCTTCCGTGTAGAGCGGCGTGCCGGGCGTGAAGAAACCCGGGATCACCTTCCACAGGCTCTCGTCGCTGCCGACCACGGCGCGCATGTAGTCTTCCTGGCTGAGCGCCATCTGCACCGCGCGGCGGACCTTCACGTTGTTGAAGGGCGGGTGCATGTGGTTCAGGCGGAACGAGCCGATGTTGCCGAGCGGATCGGCGATGTCGACCTGCACGTTCTTGTTCTTCTTCAGCACCGGCACGAGGTCGGGGATCGGCGTCTCCCACCAGTCGATCTCGCCGTTCTGCAGCGCCGCCGAGGCGGTGGCGGGATCAGGCATGATCACCCACTCGATGCGGTCGAGGTTCATCTTCTTGCCGCCGGCGAGCCAGGAATGCGGCTCGTTGCGCGGAACATAGTCGCCGAACTTCTCGAACACGGCCTTGGCGCCCGGCACCCATTCGCTGCGCGCGAACTTCATGGGGCCGCTGCCGACATAATCGGTGATCTGCTGGAACGGATCGGTCTTGGCGATGCGCTCCGGCATGATGAAGGCCATCGGCGTGTTGTTCTTGCCGAGTGCGAACAGCATCTTCGGGAATGGCGCGGACAGCACCCACTTGACGGTGCGATCGTCGGCGGCCGTCAGCTCCTTCTGCAGGGCCTTGATCATCAGGCCCATGGAATCGCGGGCGCACCAGCGGGTGAGGCTGGCGACCACGTCCTTGGCCAGCACCGGCTCGCCGTCGTGGAACTTAAGACCGGGCCTCAGCTTGAAGGTCCAGGTCAGGCCGTCGCTCGAGACCTCCTCGCCTTCCACCATCTGGCGCTGCGGCTGCAGCTTGTCGTCGACGCCGTACAGGGTATCCCAGACCAGCGCCGAGGCGTTGCGCACGACATACTGCGTGCCCCAGATGGGATCGAAATTGGCAAGGTTCGCCTGCGGCACGAACCGCAAAGCCTTCGCGGCAGCACCCTGCGAAATTGCTGGTGCTGGGAACGAACCAAGCGCCGCCAGGCTGCCCGTGCTCGCCAATGTCTTGAGGAATGTTCTGCGGTGCATCGCGATGCCCTCCATGTTGCGGACCGGCCGTCTAGCGCAGTGCCATTCTGCCAAACATTTAGGCAGCATGACAACACGCTCGGGCGAGCGGTGGCCGTGCCAGCGCATACCAACTCGCGTCATGTGGAGGAGAGCAAGCGTCGTGCCACCTTTATCGCACTGCAGCGCAAACGGACAAATGCGCCGGCGGGACCACAATTGGACTTGACGCGGCAGCAGCAGACCGGACTGCCACGCCATTTCGCCTTCGATCGTGAGCGACCCCGCGCCACTTGACGCCGGCGTCGTTCTGCAACCATTGTCGTTGCCTCTCCTCTATGAACGCTCTCTGGCCGCAACAGCGTAGGCGATCCATGGTGTATGACCTCATTCTCCGCGGCGGCCGGGTGATCGATCCGTCGCAGAAGCTTGATGCCGCTACTGACGTTGCCTTCACCGCCGGCAAAGTGGCTCGTGTCGGCCCGAAGCTGGAGGCCGGCCCCAACACCGATGTCCGCGACGTGTCGGGGCTGATCGTGACGCCTGGGCTGATCGACCTGCACACGCATGTCTACTGGGGAGGCACCTCGCTCGGCATCGATGCGGAGGAGTTCTGCCGCACCTCCGGCGTGACGACCGCAATCGATACGGGCAGTGCAGGTCCGGGCAACTTCGCCGGCTTCCGCAAGCACGTGATCGATCCCTGCAAGGTGCGTATCCTGGCGTACCTGCACGTGTCGCACGCCGGTATCTACGCCTTCTCCGACCGCGTGATGGTGGGCGAAAGCGAGGAACTGCGCCTGATGGACCCGGTCAGCGCGGTGGAGGTGGCCAACGCCAACCGTGACGTGGTGGTCGGCATCAAGGTTCGCGTCGGGCGCCATGCGTCTGGAACGTCGGGCGTCATTCCGCTCGATATCGCCCTGCAGGTGGGCGAGGAGGCGGGCATGCCGCTGATGTGCCACATCGACTTCCCGCCGCCGAGCTACGAGGAGGTGCTGGCGCGCCTGCGACCCGGCGATGTGCTCACCCACGCCTTCCGGCCGTTCCCGAATTCGCCGGCGACGCAGCAGGGCACCGTCAAGCGCGAGGTGATCGAGGCCCGCAAGCGGGGCGTCAAGTTCGACATCGGCCACGGCAAGGGCTCGTTCGCCTTCAAGACCGCGCGGGCGATGCTGGCCAACGGCTTCATGCCCGACACCATCTCGTCGGACGTGCATACGCTGTGCATCAACGGCCCGGCCTTCAACCAGGTCACGACGTTGTCGAAGTTCCTGTGCCTTGGCATGCCGCTCGACGAGGTGATCGCGGCCTCGACGGTCAATGCCGCCATGGCGCTGAAGCGGCCGGAGCTCGGCAGCCTGAAGCCCGGCAGCGTAGGCGACGCCACCCTCCTGTCCATCAAGGAGGGGCAGTTCGACTATGTCGACGTGGTCGGCGAGCACCTGATCGGCGATCGCAAGATTGCGTCCGAAGGCGTGGTGGTCGCGGGGCGCTGGTTCCACCCGCAGTAGCCATCAGTCATCCCGGCCTGAGCGTAGCCCGGAGCCGGGATCCAGAGCCGCACATCACAGCGATGCGCTGGGTCCCGGATATTCCGTCATGCCGGAGGCATGCTTCCAGCATGACGCGAATTCCGGGATGACACCGGTTCCGCGTCAGCCGGCGTGCTGGTCGCGGCTGTCGGTTGGGGCCTGCTCGCGGCGGTCGGTTAGGCCGTAGTCCCGCATCACCGCGGCAACGCGCAGGCGATAGTCCCGGAACACGCCGTTGCGGCCGGCCGCCTGCACGCCGCGGTGTCCAGTGTGGTTGCGCCAGTTCCTGACGGCCTCCTCGTCGCGCCAGATCGACAGCGACAGCATCTTGTCGGGGTCGGTGATGCTCTGGAAGCGCTCGACGGAGATGAAGCCGTCCATCTTTTCCAATTCAGGTTTGAGCCGCGCGGCGTAGTTGAGATAGGCCTCGCGTCGGCCCTCGGCGGGCCAGACTTCGAAGATGACGGCGATCATGGCTGCCTCTTTCTCCTTGCAGCCAGCGGCTGCCCCTCACCTCATGCCGGAGGCTGGCTCCGCCATGACCCCTCACCCCATGAAGATGGGGAGAGGCAAAGATCAGGCGCCCAGATATGCGCTCTTGACGTGCGGATTGTCGAGCAGCTCGGCGCCGGTTCCGGCAAGCGTGACGCGCCCCTGCTCCAGCACGTAGGAGCGGTCGGACAGCTCGAGGGCGGCAAAGGCATTCTGCTCGACCATCACGACCGTGACGCCCTGCTTGCGGATCTCCTTGATAATATCGAAGGTGCGCTCGACCAGGTTGGGGGCGAGGCCCAGCGAGGGCTCGTCGAACAGCACGAGCTTGGGCCGGCTCATCAGCGCGCGCGAGATGGCGAGCATCTGCTGCTCGCCGCCCGAGAGTGTGCCGGCCGCCTGGTGGCGCCGCTCGGCGAGGATCGGGAAGCGTTCGAACAGGCGCGCCATGTCGGCGGCGATACCCTCGGAGTCGGTGCGCAGGTAGCAGCCCATCTCCAGGTTCTCGGCGACCGTCATGTAGGGAAACACGCGCCGGCCTTCGGGGCAGTGGGCGATGCCGGCCTGCAGGATGCGCCGTGCTCCGGCGTGCGTGATGTCCTCGCCCTGGAAGACGATGCGGCCCGCGGCCGGCGGAAGTACGCCCGAAATAGCCTTCAGCGTGCTGGTCTTGCCGGCACCGTTGGCGCCGATCAGGGAGACGAGCTCGCCCTCGTTGACCTCAATCGACAGCTCGCGCACGGCCGCCACTTTGCCGTAGCGGCAGGTGAGGCCTTCAACCGTGAGCACGGACGTACCTCTCCCCCAGGTAGGCTTTGATCACCTCGGGATTGCGCTGGATCTCGGCCGGCGCGCCGCTGGCGATGATGCGGCCCTGGTTCAGGCAGATGACGCGATCGGACACGCCCATCACCATCTTCATGTCGTGCTCGACCAGCAGCACGGTGATGCCGAGGCCGCGGATGCGCGCCAGCATCTTCATGAAGCTGGTCGTCTCCGACGGGTTCATGCCGGACACCGGCTCATCGAGCAGCAGCAGCTTCGGCTTCGCGGCGAGTGCGACGGCCACCTCGAGCAGGCGCAACTCTCCATAGGGCAATGCGGACGCCTGCTGGTCGGCGCGCGTTTCGAGTCCCAGGAACTGCAGCGTCTCGCGCGCGGCATCACGCAGCTCGCGTTCCTCGCGGGCAACCGAGGGGAGGCCGAGCAGGATAGCGACCGGGTTCTGGCGGGAGCGCAGATGCAGGCCGATCATGACGTTGTCGAACACCGTCAGGCCGGTGAAGACGCTGGTCTTCTGGAAGGTGCGCACCACACCCAGCTCGGCGATCTGATTGGGCGTGCGGCCGATCAGGGACGTGCCGCGGTAGTCGATGCGTCCGCCGGCCGGCTCGACATAGCCGGTGATGGCATTGAAAGCCGACGTCTTGCCGGCGCCGTTGGGGCCGATCAGCGACAATACCTCGCCGTCGCGCACCTCGAAGCTCATCGCCTCGACCGCGAGCAGCCCGCCGAAGCGGATCGACAGGTCCCCGACGGTGAGCGCGGCCGTCATGTGGCGGGCTCGGCGGCTGTGCGGGCATCGGCCGGCGGATCTGCCGCGCTGCCGCGCCCGTTCCACCAATTGCGAACGGCTGGCACGATGCCTTGGGGCAGGAAGTAGACCACCAGGATCATCAGCACGCCGTAGATCACCCACTGCACCTCGGGCTTGATCTGGGCGGCGCGCAGGATTTCCGGCAGCAGGCCGAAGACGATGCCGCCGACCACCGGGCCGGCCAGCGTGCCCTTGCCGCCCGTCACGACCATGATGACCATCGTCACCGTGTAGATGAACAGGAACACGTCGGGGTCGACGATGCGCACGTAGTGGGCGTAGATGGCACCCGCCGCGCCGGCCATCGCCGCCGATACGACGGTGGCCAGCACCAGGAAGCGCGTGACGTCGACGCCGACCGAAGTGGCGAGCGGCTCATTCTCGCGCAGGGCGATCATGGCGCGACCGGCGCGCGACTGCACCAGGCGCCGGATCAGCACGTAGCAGACGATACCGACCACCAGTACCAGGTAATAGTTGGCCGGCTTGCGCAGGAACGAGATTTCGAACCAGCCGGGTACACCGAGGCGTAGGTAGGGGATGTTGTTGAGCGCCATCGGGCCTTGCGTCAGCTCCACCCAGTTGAGGGCTACGAGGCGGACCACCTCGGCGAAGCTGACCGTCACGATCACGAAATAGGCGCCGCGCACCTTGAAGGAGACGCGGCCGATCACCCAGCCGCACAGACCGGCAACCAGGATGCCGCACAGCATGCCGAGCCAGACCGGCTTCGGTGCCAGCGCCACTACCGTGTTCGGCAGCACGTGCACCTCGAAGCCGAGCGACACGAGGCTCGAGGTGTAGGCACCGATGCCGAAGAAGGCGACGTGGCCGAGGCTCAGCTGCCCGGTGTAGCCGAGCAGCAGGTTGAGGCTCATGGCGGCGATCATGAAGATGCCGGTGATGATCAGCACGTGCAGGACGTAGAGGTCGCCCATCCACAGCGGCACTGAGAACAGGAAGGCCAGCCAGGCGCAGGTCGCGAGCCGCATCAGCCGATGCGCTCCTTCTGCGCGAACAGGCCGGTCGGCTTCACGAGCAGGATGACGATGATGAGCAGGAAGCCCATGGCGTCGCGATAGCCGGAGGAGACGTAGCCGGCGCCCAGCTCCTCCATGAAGGCCAGGATGAAGCCGCCGATGGTGGCGCCCGGGATGCTCCCCAAGCCGCCCAGGATGACGATGGCGAAGGCCTTCAGCGAGGCGAGATCGCCCATGGTCGGGTAGACGACGAACACGGGTCCGAGCAGCGCGCCGGCTGCCGCTGCCAGGCCGGAGCCGATCGCGAAGGTGGCGGTGTGAATGGTGTTGATCTGCACGCCCATCAGGGCGGCCGTCTCGCGGTCCTGGAAGGTGGCGCGCATGGCCTTGCCGAGCTTGGTGCGGTTGATCATGGCGTACGAGCCGGCGATCAGGGCGAGCGCCACCACGAACACGAACAGGCGGTTCCAGGACACCGAGACGGGGCCCAGCACCAGGGGCGAGGATGGGAACGGCGTGTCGATCGATTTGGCGACGCCGCTCCAGACCAGCTGCTCGGAGTTCTGCATGGCGATCCAGGCGCCGATCATCACCAGCATGGTGGTGTCGATATCGGCGCCGCGCAGGCGGCGCAGCAGCACGATCTCGATGATGGCGCCGAGCACGACACCGAGCAGCACGGCCAGCGGCAGGGCGAGATAGAAGTTGGCGCCCAGCACCATCACCCACATGTACATCATGTAGGCGCCGAACGCGTACAGCTCGCCGTGGGTGAAGTTGACCACCCGCATGATGCCGAAGATCAGCGTCAGCCCGATGCCGAGCAGCGCATAGGTGCCGCCGAGGATCAGCGCGTTGAGGCAATGCTGGAGGAGTTGGTCCATCATTAAGCGAAAGGATTGCATCCCCCTGGAGGGGGGAGGGCGACGCGTCCGCGGCTTAGCTCGGCCAGCACTGACGCATCGGATTGCACTACGGCCGAGCTAAGCCGCTGGACGTGTCGGGTGGGGGTGAAATTGCTCGTGTGCCGGACAGTCACCCCCGCCTGACGCGCCGAACGAGTTAGCACCGCTTATCCCCTGTGCTCCGGACGATGCATGCGGCCGGTGCTAACTCGTGGCGCGTCTTCCTCCCCCCTCAAGGGGGAGGAAAATCACGTTACTGCCGGGTGACCTTGCCGCCGTCGATCTTGACCAGATAGACGCTCGGCACGTTCTGGGCGCTTTCCTTGCCTTCGGGGCCCTGCTTGATGAAGGCGATGTCACCGTTGATGCCCTTCACCTTGACGCCCCACAGGGCCTTGGTGATGGCCTCGGGCTCGGCCTTGCCGGCGGCCTTGATGGCCTCGACGATCGTGTACAGGCCGTCCCAGCCGCGGAAGCCTTCGGTGAGGCCGCCGACGTTGTGGCCCTTGCCGTTCCAGAGCGCCACGAACTGCTTGGCGACGTCGGGGTTCTTGACGGCCTCGGGGAACCAGGGCGTGAAGAACACCAGGTGGTAGGAGCCGTTGGCCGCATCGCCGGCCTGCGCGATCAGCTGGTCGGGGGAGACCGAGCCGCCGGTGGTGATGATGCGTGCGGTGACCTGCTGGTCCTTGGCCTGCTTGAGGATGAGGGTCGCCTGCTCGACGGCCGTGGTCACGAAGACGGTATCGGCGCCGGATGCTTTGATCTTGGCGAGCTGGGCCGAAAAATCGGTGGCCTTGGGATCCATCGTTTCCCTGGCCACGACCTTCACTCCGTCCTTCTCGGCTGCCTTGGCGAACTCATTGGCCGCGCCGAGGCCGAAGTCGTTGTTGGTGGACAGGAAGGCGACGCTCTTGATGTCCATCTTCTTGAACAGGGGCGTGAAGGCTACGGCCTCCATTTCGGACGTCGGGCTGATGCGGAAGATATAGGGATTGCCCGAAGTGGTGATCTTGCCGGACGAGGAGGTCTCGACCACCATCGGCACCTTGTATTCCTCGAGCTTGGGCATGACGGCGAGCGTGAGCGTCGAGCTCCAGGCGCCCAGCATCACCGGCACCTTGTCCTTGACGATCAGCTTCTCGGCGGTGGCGACCGCTTCGGTGGGATTGGACTTGTTGTCCTCGACGATCAGCTCGATCTTCTGGCCTAGTACGCCGCCGGCCTTGTTGATCTCCTCCTCGGCGATCTTGGCGCCCTGCGTGACGTAGTTGCCTGAAGCGGCGAACGCGCCGGTGAGCGGCTGCGTCACTCCGATCTTGATGGTGCCTTGCGCTGCGGCGCCTGTGGCCAGCAGCGTGGTTCCGAGCGCGACGGCGAGCGCGGTACTTAGAACGCG
>Ga0209813_10000406_pt1 | contig 10561 bp, 20 predicted proteins | sample EndMethybrTD3033_FD_187596 | JGI IMG/M metagenome (GOLD analysis project Ga0209813, IMG submission 187596) | Populus endosphere microbial communities from Tennessee, USA - Endosphere MetaG P. TD hybrid TD303-3 (SPAdes) (version 2) | ecosystem: Host-associated > Plants > Roots > Endosphere... | reverse complement strand
CGCGCTGGCCTTCGAAATCGCCTCCCGCGCGGCGCTGCGCGAAGGCATCCAGAAGGCCGGTCCGAAGCTGCTCGAGCCGATCATGAAGGTCGAGGTCGTCAGCCCGGAAGAATATCTCGGCGGCATTATCGGCGACCTGACCAGCAGGCGCGGACAGGTGCAAGGCCAGGAGATGCGCGGCAACGCGACGGTCATGAACGCGCTTGTCCCGCTGGCGAACATGTTCGGTTATGTGAACACGCTTCGCTCGATGAGCCAGGGCCGCGCATCGTACAGCATGCAGTTCGATCACTACGCTCAGGTGCCGCAGAACGTGGCCGAAGAGGTCCAGGCGAAATTCGCCTGACGCATAACAGGTAGCAATCCAAGAGGTTGGAAGCACGGAGAGCCACATGGCCAAGTCGAAATTCGAACGCAACAAGCCGCATTGCAACGTTGGCACGATCGGCCATGTCGATCACGGCAAGACGACGCTGACGGCAGCGATCACTAAGGTCCTGGCGGAAACCGGCGGTGCCACCTTCCAGGCCTACGATCAGATTGACAAGGCGCCGGAAGAGCGCGCCCGCGGCATCACGATCTCGACCGCTCACGTCGAGTACGAAACGGGCAACCGTCATTATGCCCACGTCGACTGCCCCGGCCATGCCGACTATGTGAAGAACATGATCACCGGCGCGGCGCAGATGGACGGCGCTATCCTGGTGGTGTCCGCAGCCGACGGCCCGATGCCGCAGACTCGCGAGCACATCCTGCTTGCCCGTCAGGTCGGCGTGCCGGCGCTCGTCGTCTACATGAACAAGGTCGACATGGTCGACGATCCGGAGCTTCTGGAACTCGTCGAGCTTGAGGTGCGCGAACTGCTCTCCTCCTATGAGTTCCCAGGCGACGAGATTCCGATCGTCAAGGGTTCGGCGCTGGCCGCTCTCGAAGGCCGCGACGAAGAGATCGGCCGCAAGTCGATCCTGGCTCTGATGGCCGCCGTTGACAGCTACATCCCGCAGCCCGAGCGTCCGATCGACAAGCCGTTCCTGATGCCGATCGAAGACGTGTTCTCGATCTCCGGTCGCGGCACGGTCGTCACCGGCCGTATCGAGCGCGGCGTGGTGAAGGTGGGCGAGGAAGTCGAGATCGTCGGCATCAAGCCGACCTCCAAGACCACGGTCACTGGCGTCGAAATGTTCCGCAAGCTGCTCGACCAGGGCCAGGCCGGTGACAATGTCGGCTGTCTGCTCCGTGGTATCGATCGCGATGCGGTCGAGCGCGGTCAGGTGCTCTGCAAGCCCGGCTCCGTGACGCCTCACACCGTCTTCAAGGCGGAAGCCTATATCCTGACCAAGGAAGAGGGTGGCCGTCACACGCCGTTCTTCACAAATTATCGCCCGCAATTCTACTTCCGCACGACGGACGTGACTGGCGTGGTGACGCTGCCGGAAGGCACCGAGATGGTGATGCCTGGCGATAACGTCGCAATGGATGTCGAGCTGATCGTGCCGATCGCCATGGAAGAGCGCCTGCGCTTCGCCATTCGCGAAGGCGGTCGGACCGTCGGCGCCGGCGTCGTGGCCAGCATCGTAAAATAGTGTGGCAAAGAGGGGTGCCGTAAAGGCGGCGCCCCTCATGTCTGAGGGCAACGGAAATGCAAGGCCAGAATATCCGAATCCGATTGAAGGCATTCGACCATCGGGTTCTCGACGCCTCCACGAAGGAGATCGTCAACACCGCGAAGCGGACCGGCGCAGAAGTGCGCGGACCGATTCCGCTGCCCACGCGAATTGAGAAGTTCACCGTGAACCGCTCGCCTCACATCGACAAGAAGAGCCGCGAGCAGTTTGAAATGCGTACGCACAAAAGGCTGATCGATATCGTCGATCCGACCCCGCAGACCGTCGATGCTCTGATGAAGCTCGACCTGGCGGCGGGCGTCGACGTTGAGATCAAGCTCTAGAAAATTTTTCGAGGCAGCTTCGATGCGGTCAGGTGTCATAGCACAGAAGGTCGGGATGACCCGGATCTTCACGGACGGCGGCGAGCATGTGCCCGTGACCGTTCTGAGGATCGATCAATGCCGGGTCGTTGCGCACCGCACGGTTGAAAAGAACGGATATACGGCGCTGCAGCTTGGCGCTGGTCTGGCCAAGGTGAAGAACGTCACGCGCGCCGAGCGCGGTCACTTCGCCGTGGCCAAGGTGGAACCGGCTTCGAAAGTGGCCGAGTTCCGCGTCAGCCCGGACAATATGATCGATGTGGGCGCGGAAATCACCGCCGACCATTTCGTGGCCGGACAATATGTCGACGTGACGGGCACGAGCATCGGTCGCGGTTTTGCCGGCGGCATGAAGCGGCATAATTTCGGCGGTCTGCGCGCCTCGCACGGCGTGTCGGTCTCGCACCGCTCGCATGGCTCTACCGGTCAGCGCCAGGACCCCGGCAAGGTGTTCAAGGGCAAGAAGATGGCCGGCCATTACGGCGCCGAGCGGGTGACCACGCAGAATCTGAAGGTCGCCCTGGTAGATGTCGAGCGCGGGCTGGTGCTGGTTCGCGGTGCGGTTCCCGGTGCCAAGGGCGGCTGGGTGCTGCTGCGCGACGCCGTCAAGGGCGATGTGCCCGAGAATGCTCCGAAGCCCGGCGCCATCCGTGCCAAGGCCGATGGGAATGGGAAGGACTAATCGATGAAGGTGGATATTACCACTCTGGAGGCGAAAAGCGCCGGCACCGTCGATCTGTCCGACGACGTGTTCGGTCTTGAGCCGCGCGCCGACATTCTGCATCGCATGGTGCGCTATCAGTTGCTGAAGCGTCAGGCCGGCACGCATCACGCCAAGGACCGCTCGCTGGTCTCCGGCCGCCGCGCCAAGATGTACAAGCAGAAGGGCACCGGCCGCGCGCGTCACGGCAACAAGACGGTTCCGCAGTTCCGCGGCGGCGGTAAGGCGTTCGGCCCAGTGCCGCGCAGCCACGCCATCGAACTGCCGAAGAAGGTTCGCGCTTTGGCGCTGCGGCATGCGCTCTCGGCCAAGGCCAAGGCGCAGGAACTGATCATTCTCGACCGGGCCGAGCTGGCCGAACCGAAGACGAAGGCGCTGAAGGCGCAGTTCGCCGCCCTTGGCCTGCAGTCGGCGCTGATCATCGACGGCACGGAACTGAACGAGAATTTCTCGCTGGCTGCACGCAACATTCCCCATATCGACGTGCTGCCGGTGCAGGGGCTGAACGTCTACGACATTCTCCGCCGGGACAAGCTCGTTCTCACGAAGGCCGCCCTGGATGCGATTTCGGAGCGGTTCAAATGAAACAGGCAGAACTTTACGACGTGATCCTGGCGCCGATCATCACCGAGAAGGCGACGGTCATCTCGGAGCATAACCAGATCGTCTTCAAGGTCCGCGACAGCGCGACCAAGCCGCAGATCCAGGAAGCGGTGGAGCGTCTGTTCAACGTCAAGGTGAAGGCGGTCAATACGCTCGTTCGCAAGGGCAAGCGGAAGAAGTTCCGCGGTATCGCCGGCAGGCAGAGTGATATCAAGAAGGCCATCGTGACGCTCGAGGAAGGTCATTCCATCGACGTGACGACCGGGCTCTAGAGAAGCAAGGCGTTAAGCCATGGCATTGAAGACATTCAACCCGACTTCGCCCGGACGGCGCCAGCTCGTGCTGGTCGACCGCTCGGCGCTGTGGAAGGGCAAGCCGGTGAAGACCCTGACCGAGGGTATCTCCGATCCGGCGGGCCGCAACAACCACGGCCATATCACGGCTCGTCGGCGCGGTGGCGGCCACAAGCGGCGCTACCGTCTGGTCGATTTCAAACGTCGCAAGTTCGACATGACGGCGACGGTCGAGCGGCTGGAATACGATCCGAACCGCACGGCGTTCATCGCGCTGCTGAAGTATGAGGACGGCGAGCTGTCCTACATCCTGGCGCCACAGCGTCTTGGCATCGGCGACAAGGTCGTCTCCGGAACGCGCGTCGACGTGAAGCCGGGCAATGCCATGCCGCTCTCCAACATGCCGATCGGGACGATCGTGCACAATGTAGAGATGCAGATTGGCAAGGGCGGTCAGCTCGCCCGTTCCGCGGGTTGCTACGCCCAGCTCGTCGGCCGCGACGCCGGCTATGCCATTCTGAAGCTCAGCTCCGGCGAAACCCGGCGCGTGCGCGCGGAATGCATGGCGACGGTCGGCGCGGTGTCGAACCCCGACAACGCCAATATCAGCATTGGCAAGGCCGGCCGCACGCGCTGGCTTGGCAAGCGTCCTTCGGTTCGCGGCGTCGCGATGAACCCGGTCGATCATCCGCATGGTGGTGGCGAAGGCCGCACCTCGGGCGGCCGTCATCCGGTGACGCCTTGGGGCAAGGGCACCAAGGGCAAGAAGACACGGTCGAACCGCTCGACGGATAAGTACATTATCCGCAGCCGTCACGTGAAGAAATAGGAGCGAACCGGTGCCACGTTCTGTCTCGAAAGGTCCGTTCGTCGACGGTTACATGCTGAAGAAGGCGGAGAAGGCGCGCGACACCAAGTCGAACGCCATCATCAAGATCTGGAGCCGCCGCTCGACGATCCTGCCGCAATTCGTCGGCCTGACCTACGGCGTCTATAACGGCCAGAAGCATATTCCGGTCCTCGTCTCGGAAGACATGATCGGGCACAAATTCGGCGAGTTCTCACCGACCCGCACTTATTACGGCCACGGCGCCGATAAGAAGGCGAAGAGGAAGTAGCGATGGGAAAAGCCAAACAGGAACGCCGCCGGGCGGAGAATGAGGTTCAGGCTGTCTGCCGGAACATCCGGATCAGCCCGCAGAAGCTTAACCTCGTCGCGGCGATGATCCGGGGCAAGAAGGTGGACAAGGCTCTGGCCGATCTGACCTTCTCGCGCAAGCGGATCGCGCAGGATGTGAAGAAGACGCTGGAATCGGCCGTCGCCAACGCTGAGAACAACCACAATCTCGATGTGGACTCGCTGGTGGTGTCGGAAGCTTTCGTCGGCAAGAACATGGTGATGAAGCGCTGGCGCCCCCGTGCGCGCGGCCGTGTCGCCCGGATCATGAAGCCGTTCTCCCAACTGACGGTGATCGTGAAGGAAGTGCAGGAGAGCGCCTGATGGGACAGAAGGTCAATCCGATCGGACTGCGCCTCGGGATCAACCGGACATGGGACAGCCGGTGGTATGCCGACCGGCGCGAATACGGCAAGCTGCTGCAGGAAGACCTGCAACTGCGCAAATACATTGCCAAGACGCGCCGCCAGGCCGGCATTTCCAAGGTGGTCATCGAGCGGCCGCATCGCAAATGCCGCATCACGATCCATTCGGCCCGGCCGGGCATTCTGATCGGCAAGAAGGGCACCGACATCGAGAAGCTGCGCGGCGAACTTGCGTCGATGAGCTCCTCCGAGGTGCATCTGAACATCGTCGAGGTCCGCAAGCCGGAAGTCGACGCCACGCTGGTGGCCGAGAGCATCGCGCAGCAGCTTGAGCGCCGCGTGGCGTTCCGCCGGGCGATGAAGCGGGCCGTGCAGTCGGCTCAGCGTCTTGGCGGTCTCGGCATCCGGATCAATTGCTCCGGACGGCTGGGCGGCGCGGAAATCGCGCGCATGGAGTGGTATCGCGAAGGCCGCGTTCCGCTGCATACGCTGCGCGCCAATATCGACTACGGAACGGCGCTGGCGGAGACCGCCTATGGCGTGATCGGCGTGAAGGTGTGGATCTTCAAGGGTGAGATCCTCGATCACGATCCGATGGCGCAGGAGCGCCTGGCGCTGGAAAGCCAGGAAGGCGGACCGAGCGGAGGCGAGCGTCGCGAGCGTCGTGACCGCCGCGATCAGGCTCAGGCCTAGGCGCTGAGTTAAGAGAAAAACGATGCTGCAACCAAAACGCACAAAGTTCCGCAAGGCGCATAAGGGCCGCAACCGCGGCATGGCGAAAGGCGGATTTACGCTGAATTTCGGCTCCCATGGCCTCAAGGCGCTGGAGCCGGAGCGTGTCACAGCGCGGCAGATCGAGGCGGCCCGCCGCGCGATCACCCGCCAGATGAAGCGCGCCGGCCGCGTGTGGATCCGCATCTTCCCGGATCTGCCGGTGTCGAAGAAGCCGACCGAAGTGCGCATGGGCTCCGGCAAGGGCGCGCCCGAATTCTGGGCCTGCCGTGTGAAACCCGGCCGTATCATGTTCGAGATCGACGGCGTGCCGGATGTGGTGGCCCGCGAGGCGCTGCGCCTGGGCGCGGCGAAACTGCCGATCAGGACGCGCGTCGTCCAGCGGCTCGGCGAAGCGGCTCTGGCAAAGGCGTAAGGTGATGGCTGCAACCAAGACCAGTGATCTTCGCGATCTCACGGCCGACCAGCTCGATGACGAGCTGATCAAGCTGAAGCGGGAGCAGTTCAATCTGCGCTTCCAGAGGGCGACAGGGCAGCTCAGCAACACGTCCCGCGTCCGCACCGTCCGCCGCACCATTGCGCGGCTGAAGACCATCGAGCGCGAGAAGGCCGGCAAGACCGGCCAAGAGGCTTAGAACCATGCCAAGACGTATTCTCCAGGGCGTTGTCGTCTCCGACAAGAATGACAAGACGGTCGTCGTCGAAGTCGAGCGCCGGCTGACCCATCCGGTGCTGAAGAAGACCGTGCGCCTGCGGAAGAAGTATCACGCGCATGATGACGCCAATCAGTTCAAGCAGGGCGATGTTGTCCGCATCGAGGAGTGCCCGCCGATTTCCAAGAAGAAGCGGTGGAAGGTGCTGCTGGAACAGGAAACCGCCGGGTGACCGGCCTGGGCGAGACGGGAACTGAATAGCCGCGCGCGACCTCTGGCCGCGCTTGCTGGCCGGAGTTGAGGACTGTCACATGATACAGATGCAGACTAACTTGGATGTTGCCGACAATTCCGGCGCGCGACGGGTGCAGTGCATCAAGGTGCTTGGCGGGTCCATGCGCCGTTTCGCGAAGATCGGCGACATCATCATCGTCAGCGTGAAGGAAGCCATTCCACGCGGCCGCGTGAAGAAGGGCCAGGTCATGAAGGCCGTGATCGTGCGCACCGCCACGGCGATCCGCCGCGCGGACGGCAGCGTGATCCGCTTCGATCGCAACGCCGCTGTGCTGGTCAACAACAACAAGGAGCCGATCGGCACCCGCATTTTCGGTCCGGTGCCGCGCGAACTCCGCGCCAAGCAGCATATGAAGATCATTTCGCTCGCGCCTGAGGTTCTGTGATGCCGACGAAGCTGAAGATCAAGAAGGGCGACAAGGTTGTCGTGCTCGCCGGCCGCGACAAGGGCAAGAAGGGCGAGGTGGTCAAGGTTTTTCCGACAGAGAACAAGGCTCTGGTGCGCGGTGTGAACGTGGTGCGCAAGCATCAGAAGCAGACGCCGAACCAGGAAGGCGGGATCGTGCCGAAGGAGGCTCCGATCCATCTGTCGAACATCGCCATCGAGGACCCGAAGGATGGCGAGCCGAGCCGCGTCGGCTACAGGATTTTGGAAGACGGGCGTAAGGTGCGCTTTGCCAAACGCTCCGGGGAAGTGATCGATGGCTGAGTCTTATACTCCACGTTTGAAGACCCACTATCTGGAGACGGTGCGTCCGGCTCTGGTGGAGGAGTTCAAATACGCAAATCCGATGCAGGTGCCCGGGCTCGAGAAGATCGTGCTGAACATGGGCATCGGCGAGGCGACGTCCGACCGCAAGAAGGTCGACAGCGCCGCGCGCGACCTGGCGCTGATCGCCGGCCAGAAGCCGGTGCTCACCAAAGCGCGCAAGTCGATCGCCACCTTCAAGCTGCGCGACGGCATGCCGATCGGCACCAAGGTGACGCTGCGCAAGGCCCGGATGTATGAATTCCTGGACCGCCTGATCACCATCGCGCTGCCCCGCGTGAAGGACTTTCGCGGCCTCAACCCGAAGAGCTTCGACGGGCGCGGCAATTATGCGCTCGGCATCAAGGAGCACATCGTGTTCCCCGAGATCGACTACGACAAGGTCGAGGCGATCTGGGGCATGGATATCGTCGTCTGCACGACCGCCACGTCCGACGTCGAGGCGAGAGCGCTCCTGAAACAGTTCAACTTTCCGTTCCGCAACTAGGCTTCAGGCCAGCGGCAAGAGGAAGCAAGACATATGGCAAAGACCAGCATGGTGGAGCGGGATCGCAAGCGCCGCGCGCTCACCAAGAAATACGCCTCCCGCCGGGCCGCGCTGAAGGCGAGGGCGAAGGACCAGAGCCTGCCGATGGAAGATCGCTTCCAGGCGCAGCTCAAGCTCGCCGAATTGCCGCGCAACGCCTCCAAGGTGCGCATCCGCAATCGCTGCGCGCTGAGCGGGCGGCCGCGCGGTTACTATCGCAAACTCAACATGTCGCGCATCGCGCTGCGTGAGCTGACTTCGCAGGGGCTGATCCCCGGCATGGTCAAGTCGAGCTGGTAAGGGGAACGAGATGACGATATCCGATCCTTTGGGGGATATGCTGACCCGGATCCGGAATGCGCAGATGCGCAGCCGTCCGAAGGTCTCCACCCCCGCCTCCAAGCTACGCGAGCGCGTGCTGGAAGTGCTTCAGGAAGAAGGCTATATCCGGGGCTTTTCCCGCACCGACTACGATGACGGCAAGTCCGAGATCGAGATCGAGCTGAAATATTTCGACGGCCAGCCGGTGATCCGGGAGATCAAGCGGATCTCTTCGCCGGGCCGGCGGGTCTACTCCTCGGCGAAGGAGATTCCGACCATCGCCAACGGGCTGGGCGTGGCCATCCTCTCCACGCCGAAGGGCGTGATGTCGGACAGCCAGGCGCGCCGTGAGAATGTGGGCGGTGAGATCCTCTGCAGCGTATTCTAGGCCGGCGCTCGGCAAGCGCGGCCTGCGATTGAATGAAAGGCACGGACGATGTCCAGAATTGGCAAAAAGCCGGTCCCGCTGCCGAAAGGCGTGACCGCCAAGATCGACGGCCAGACGGTCACCGTCAAGGGCCCGAAGGGCGAGTTGTCGATCACCCTGATCAGCGACGTCACCGTCAAGCAGGGCGATGACGGCATCGAGGTGGCGCCGCGTGACGACAGCAAGCGCGCGCGTTCGATGTGGGGCATGTCGCGGTCGCTGGTCGACAATCTGATCACCGGCGTTGCGAGCGGATTCTCCAAGACGCTGGAAATCAATGGCGTCGGCTATCGCGCCGCGATGAAGGGCAAGGATCTGCAGCTTCAGCTCGGCTACAGCCACGACGTGATGTATCCGGTGCCGGATGGCATTCAGATCCAGTGCACCAAGCCGACGGAAATCGTGATCAGCGGCATCGACAAAGCCAGAGTCGGGCAGGTCGCAGCCGAAATCCGGAGCTACCGCAAGCCGGAGCCCTATAAGGGCAAGGGCGTGAAGTATTCGAAGGAATTCATCTTCCGCAAGGAAGGCAAGAAGAAGTAGTGGAGGCTTTGGCGATGGTCGCCACAGAAACGGGATTTGGACGGCGCAAGGCGCGCGTCCGCAAATCGGTGCGCAAGGCGGCGAACGGCCGTCCGCGGCTGTCGGTGTTCCGCTCGTCGAAGCACATCTATGCTCAGGTGATCGACGACGTGCAGGGACATACCGTCGCGGCGGCGTCGAGCATCGAGAAGGACCTGCGCGGCAAGCTCAAGTCCGGCGCCGATGTCGGCGCGGCCGCGGAAGTCGGCAAAGTGCTGGCGGAGCGCGCGCTCGCGGCCGGTGTCAGCCAGGTCGTGTTCGATCGTGGCGGCTATATCTACCACGGCCGCGTGAAGGCCCTGGCGGATGCCGCGCGTGAAGGCGGCTTGAGTTTCTAACGTCTGATAGACATTTAAGGCATACGGAAAGGGACTGCAGTGGCACGAGCACCGCGCGAACGGGACCGCGAAGAACGCGACAGCGAATTCGTCGACAAGCTCGTTCACATCAACCGTGTGGCGAAGGTGGTCAAGGGCGGCCGTCGTTTTGGTTTCGCCGCGCTGGTTGTCGTGGGCGATCAGAAGGGCCGCGTCGGCTTTGGACATGGCAAGGCGCGCGAAGTGCCGGAGGCCATCCGCAAGGCGACGGAAGCCGCCAAGCGCACGCTGGTCAAGGTGCCGCTGCGTGAAGGCCGTACGCTGCATCACGATGTCAGCGGCCAGCATGGCGCCGGACGCGTCGTTCTGCGCGCGGCGCCTCCCGGCACCGGCATCATCGCGGGCGGCCCGATGCGCGCCGTGTTCGAGACGCTCGGCATCCAGGACGTGGTCGCCAAGTCGCTCGGCACCTCGAACCCCTACAACATGGTCCGCGCCACGTTCGACGCGCTGCGCCATGAGGAGAGCCCGCGCAATGTCGCTTCGCGCCGGGGCAAGAAGGTGAGCGAGATCGTGTCCCGCCGCCGCGACGGCGCCGAGGGCGCCGTGTCGGCCGGGCAGGATGCATAACGGCCCGCTTCAGGATAGACATCATGGCTGAGAAGACGAAAAAGGCCGGCGGCACGCTGGTCATCGAGCAGACCGGCAGCCCGATCCGCTGCCCGGACCACCAGCGCCAGACGCTGGTCGGGCTGGGGCTGAACAAGATCGGCCGCCGCCGCGAGGTGAAGGAC
>Ga0209813_10000405_pt1 | contig 10578 bp, 8 predicted proteins | sample EndMethybrTD3033_FD_187596 | JGI IMG/M metagenome (GOLD analysis project Ga0209813, IMG submission 187596) | Populus endosphere microbial communities from Tennessee, USA - Endosphere MetaG P. TD hybrid TD303-3 (SPAdes) (version 2) | ecosystem: Host-associated > Plants > Roots > Endosphere... | reverse complement strand
AGTCAACGATTCCGTGGTGGTGTCGGATCGCATCCGCGAGAACTTGCGCAAATACAAGCGCATGGATCTCGACGAGCTGCTCAACACCTCGATCAACGAGACGCTGTCGCGCACCATCCTGACCGGCGTCACGGCCATCGTCGTGCTGATCTCGCTCTACATCTTCGGTGGCGAGGTGATCCGCAACTTCAACCTCGCCATGCTGCTCGGCGTGGTGATCGGCACCTACTCGTCGGTCTTCATCGCCGCGCCGCTATTAGGCTATCTCGGCGTCAAGCGCGATTGGAGCGGCGGACCAGCCGCCAAGGCGTCCAAGGCCGGCGCAGCCAGCAAGCCGCAGGGCGCGGCCAACGTAGCGCTCAAATGACGCAAGCGTCGGCGCGCTATCCAGGGCGAGCGCCGATCGACGCCTACGGCAACGGGGGCTTCCGCTTTGCAGATATGAGCCACCGCGGCTCCATCCTATGCCTGCCGAGCGGCATCTACGCGTGGCCAGTAACCCCGGCCGGCGAGTTGGACGCGGCGGACTTCGCACCGGTGTTCGCCGAGAAGGGCCAATTAGGCCTGCTCATCCTGGGCACTGGACGCCGCCAGGTCATGCCGGACGCCCACTTGCGGCGCGCTTTCATGAACGTGAATATCGCGCTGGAAGCGATGGACACGGGTGCCGCCGCCCGCACATATAACGTTCTGCTAGCGGAGGGCAGGCCGCTCGGCGCGGCGCTGATCGCAGTCGATTGAGGGGGAGACCGTGCGCCAGATCATCGACACGCCCAAGGCGAGCCTGATCGCGGGATGCGCTCTGGCCGTTGTGCTGCTCGTCATACGGCTGGTCACGGCCGAGAGCTTCGAGGTGTTCTCCTTCCTGGTGCGTCTGCTGCATGTGCTGGCCGCCATGGTGTGGGTCGGCCTGATCGTGTTCGTCAACTTCGTGCAACTGGTGGCTCTGCAGGGCGCTGACGATCAGGTGCGCGGCTTCTTCGCCAAATCGGTCATCCCGCAGGTGGCGGCCTGGTACCGGCACGCCTCGACGCTTGCGGTCGCCACTGGCGCCGTCCTGTTGGTGACGTCGGGCTACGTCATGACGAGCCTCACCTATGCGACGGAGGTCGGCACGCCGCCGGCGCGAGCTGGGCTGCTGTGGGCCGGCGTGCTCGGCGGCCTTGCCATGTGGATGTTCGTGCACATGTACATCTGGCCGAACGTGCAGGTGATGATTGGACTGCGCGTTGGCGATGCCGAAGCCAAGGCGCGGGCGCGCGAGAAGGTGAAGCTGTTCGCCCGGCTCAATCTTGTTCTCGCCGTTCCCGTCACGTTGGCGATGGTGGCGGCGGGGCATCTCTATTGACGTGAACGGCGGCGGGACAGCCGAGACCGTTGCCGCCTCTGCCCGCGCCGGCGAGCCCGACCGCTACTTGGCGGCCCTGCTGGCCCCGCCTTCGGCGCGTGATGGCCTGCTGGCTCTGGCGGCATTCTCGGCCGAGCTGGGCCGCATCGGCCACCTGGTCACGCGCGAGCCGATGATGGGTGAAATCCGCCTGCAATGGTGGCGCGACGCGCTGCAGCCGGGCGAGGCGGGGATACGCACAGGCAATCCGGTCGCCGACGCGCTGCGCGAGGCCACGGCCAGGCACGATCTGCCGGCTCCGCTCCTGCTCGGCATGATCGATGCGCATGCCGGCGATCTCGAGGCCGAGCCGTTCCCCACCGAAGCTGCCCTCGACGCCTATTTGGCCAGCAGCGAGGGCGCCCAGTTTGCCCTTGCGCGGCGCATGCTGGGCGGCCCTGCACCGACCGAGCCCGATGCCGCCAGCGAGGCCGCAGGACGGGCCTATGGTCTCGTGCGCCTGCTGTTGGGTTTGCCTCAGACGCTGGCGCAGGGGCGTTCACCTTTGCCCGGTCGGCAACTGGAGCAGGCCGGCATTGCCGACCTCGCGGCCGAGGCTGACCCGGTCAAGGTCGCTGCATTGATGGGCAACCTGTACGCCGAGATCCTGCGCAATTTCGGGGCAGCGCGGCAACACGTGGCAAATTTGCCGCGGCCCCTGCGGATCGCTTTCCTTCCTTTGGCCTTGGTCCGGCCCTATCTGCGGGCGCTCGAACGGCCTGGGCGCGACTCATTGCGGGAGGTCGCCGAGATAGCGCCGCTGCGGCGCATCTGGGCCATTGCACGCGCGCATTGGCTGAGCCGTATGTGGGGCTGTCGCTGAAGGAATATACGGGAAGGACGGGGCTGACGCAGGTGTCAGGAGGCAAAAGGCTTACATGGGTTGACGCCGCCCGTCGCATCGCACTGGCAGTCATGCTGGTGGCGCTGTGGGGCGCTGCGGCGCATGCCGAGCCGCGCATCGCCTGGAAGGTCGAGAACGCGTTTCGCTTCTTCCTGGACGCCGCCGACACCGAGGTGCATCGCGCCACCTGGATGAGCCTCACCGACGCCGAGCGCAAGAGCCCGGTGCTGGCAGCCGAGCGCCTGCTGTCCGAGCGCCACGCCGACGGGTGGAGCGCCACCATGTTCTCCAAGACGTGTTGGGACCGCGAGCGCAACAAGTATGGCTGCCGCGAGCGCGCCGACTACCTGAACCCCAAGAGCCATACCATCCTGGCGCACATGGAAGGGCTCGACGACGCACAGACCGTCGATTGCACCTGGCACGCCAAGCCGACTGGCCGAGGCAAACGTGGCGCGCCCATCACGCTGCCCTGTGATACGCCGCTGCAACTCGAGATTGCCTATCCCGACGGCGCCTGGGTGTCGGTCGACATCGGCGGCCGGCAGATCGCCGAGATCCTCGTGCAGATCAGCGACCTGTTCATCGTCGGCATGGGAGACAGCTTTGCCTCGGGCGAGGGCAATCCGGACGTGCCGGTGCGCTTCTCAACCGATCGCGCAGCCGACTACGACGCTACGCTCTCCGGCTACCCGGCCCGCATCGGCGACTGGCGGGCGATCGGCGACAAGCCATTCATCGAGGAGAATGCGCGCTGGCAGGACCAGGCGTGCCATCGCTCGCTTTACTCACATCAGCTGCGGGCCGCGCTGCAGCTTGCCATCGAGGACCCGCATCGCGCCGTCACCTATGTCGGCGTGGCCTGCTCCGGGGCGGAGACCGTGTTCGGCCTGTTCCTGCGCTACAAGGGCCACGAATGGGTGCCGAACCCGCCGGAACTCTCGCAGATCTCCGCGCTGGCCGAGGCGCAGTGCGGCGGCCGGGCCGCGCCCGACTACGACCTGCCCGAGGCCTACCACATCAACGGCAAGGTGCCGGACCTGCAGGGCGGCCTGATCCTCAAGAAGTGCGACGCCGACCGTGCCCGCAAGATAGACTTGGTCTTCCTTTCGGTGGGCGGAAACGACGTCGGCTTCGCGCGCCTGGTCGCCAATGCCGTCCTGTCCGACACATCCATGCTGCGCAGCCTAAGCGGCTGGTTCGGCCAGGTGCACGGCTTTGCCGAGGCGAACAGCCTGCTCGACGTGCTCGATGACCGCATCAAGTCGGTCAATCGGGCGCTGCACAACATCCTGCACGTGCCGTGGCCCGAGTCCGACCGCATCGTGTTGATCGGCTACCCGCCCATGGCCATGCTGGGCGACGGCAAGTCGGTTTGTCCGGACGGCCGCAGCGGCATGGATGTGCTGCCCGATTTCGCGCTGAGCGAGGCCAAGACGCGCGAGGGCGGCGTGCTGGGCGAGCGTCTCAACGACGTCATGCGTGACAGCGCGCGCCAGTACGGCTGGACCTTCGTCAATGCGCATCGCAAGGCCTTCCTCGGCCGCGGCATCTGCGCGAGCTTCAGCGATGCCCCTTGGAGCATGGCCGACGAGATGCGCCTGCCCCGCAAGGTCGATGGGCAGTGGCAGCCGTTCAACCCGGCCGAGTGGCGCGCCTATGCGCCGCGGCAGCGCTGGTTCCGCACGCCCAATGACGCGTTCATGACGGGCCACTTCCACGTCTCGCAGTCGCTGCTGCAGAACGTGTTGAAGACCCAGACCTTCTCGTGGGTGCAGCTGCTGCTGGCGAGCATCTACTCGGGCGCTTTCCACCCGACCGCGGAAGGTCAGGCCGCCATGGCCGACGCGGCGCTCGAGCAGGCACGCGGCGTGATCGCCAAGTACGACGGCCGACGCCGCGCGGCCAAGAACGAAGCTCTCTCCATCCTGCAGTCGGCCGACAACTGATCGCGCCTGCGGACGTGTCACTTTGGCTGGCTATCGCCGGGGCGGTGCCTTCGGCTTGGCATGCAGCGGGCTGACGCAGGCCTTCGTGCGGTGTACAACCCGCGAATCCGTGCTATCGGAATGACAATCCGATGATCGCGAGCGATGTATAACTGTAAGAAGTGCCCCGGCTACTGCTGCTCCTACCCGCTGATCGCCCTCGATAAGCGGGACGTCGAGCGGCTGGCGAAGCATTTCGACCTCACCTTCGAGCAGGCCAAGGCCAAGTTCACGGCCGAGCGGCATGGCCGAAAGTATTCGATCCGGCGCAAGGCCGACCAGCATTTCGGGCGCATCTGCACGTTCTTCGACACCGAGAAGCGCTGCTGCACGATCTACGAGGCGCGGCCGTCCGTGTGCCGCAGCTACCCCGGCGGCCGTTGCGGCTACTACGACTTCCTCTCCTTCGAACGGCGCGCTCAGGAAGACCAGGAGTTCGTCGCCACCACCGACAACACCTGAGCTCGGGACTACGAGAACAGGTGGCGGTTGCCGAAGTGCAGGTATGAGGCGTCAAAGCCGGCAACCTCGCTCAGCCTTGGCCAGTCCTGGATCGTCACCGTACCGTTGGCCAGTGTGATCAGGCCGTCCGCTCGCAGTGCCTGCAGGATGCGGTTGATGTGCACCAGCGACATGCCGAGACAGTCGGCAAGGTCGGACTGTGTCACCGGCAATTCGTAGCTATAGCCTTCGCACATGCCGATTGCCTTGCAGCGGATCAGCATCTCGCACAGCAGGTGAGCGACGCGGGAGCGCGCCGAGCGCCGGCCGATGCCGACCATCCACTCGCGGAATTTCGAACTGTCGGCCAGCGTATCGCGCCACAGCAGCCGAGTGAGGTGCGGGTGGTTGGCGGTGATGTCCTGCAGCTTGGCATGCGGAATGATGCCGATTTCGCAGTCGGTCAGCGCGCCGATGCTGTGGTCCATCACCTTGAGGACGAAGCTGTAGAGGTCCGAGATGTCGCCCGGGAATTGAAACGACAGGATCTGCCGCTGTCCGTCCGACGTCATTTTGTAACGGCAGGCGAAACCATCGAGCAGCACGCAGGAGTGCGTAGGGCGGTCGCCTTCACGCACCATGTCTTCGCGCGCGGGTACGTCCTGCGTGTCGACGATCAGGCCGCTCAGGATGTCCTTTTCCTGCTCCGAAAGCGGCCCGAAATTCCTGAGCTTGCGGATCAGGACGGAATCCACAAATTTTCCGTCGCCATCCCGCTGCGGACTCGGCGCTGCGAATTCGTGCCAGGGCAGTACGTTCATGCTTTGACCTTCGCGATTGTTTGCGACTGTTGGCATGGAAAACCACCCGCCCAAGGCCAAGGTTCCCCGGCAGTCAATGCCGAGGGCACAAAGCATTGAGAATTAAGAAATAACTGCCGGCTCGCGGAGGTGCTTGGGAAGCTAATCCTTTTTGCGGAAACTTGCCTGCAGCAGCTTCGGGTCCATCGAGGACGGCGCCTCGCCGGTCGTGGCGTAGATGTAGGCACCGGTCCGGAAGATCGCGCCGAGGGTGGCAAACACGATGGACAGGGCAATCAGGTAGAGCACCGCGACCACGATGATGGCCACCCCCGCGCCCTTGCCCGCGATGGCTCCCACCAGGGCGAGCAGAGCGATGGCCGGTACGGAGGCGGCAAAAGCAATGATGCCAAGGCCACCCTCGCCGCCGAGTGACTCGCCCCAGGTGCGCTTCAGGATGGCAGCAGATCGCTTTACCGCCGCGATCGGACCAAGACCGTCGACCACGACCACCGGAATCACGAAGAAGGTCGCCACCGCCCAGCCGAACTCGAGGAGTCCGCCGAGCAAGGTGCCGAGGAAGCCCAGCCTGTCCCGCAACGTGTTCTGCAGCGCATTGAGCAGCAGGCCGACGGTGGCCGCCACCAGCGTCCAGCCCAGGATCTGCGGCAGCCTGCCGGCCGCGGTGGAGAGGCCGGCGCGCAGCGATGGCGTCGTGCCCGCAAACGCCTGCATGGCACAGAAGACGAGCGCCGCATTGAAAAAGATCACGATGAAGGAGCACACGAAGTAGAACACGAACGCCACCGCATAGACGATCGGGTCGTGCGGGTTGTCCTTCTTGAGGAACTCCATCAGCGCCGCCATGTGCGAGCGCTCCAAATACATGGAAATTCCGATCGCCCCGACCAAGGCGATCAGCGACAGCCCTGAGATGATCGGGAAAACGAGCAGCTTGGGATGGAGCTTCAGCACCGACCAGCTAGCCTTGGCGATGCCCCAACCACGCCGCATGCGCTCGAACATGACCACCTCCCAATCGCAATCCGGGTCGTGATAGCACTGAAATGTGGCTGAGGCGTCAGAGCAATGGCTCGCCGCCGACAAGATTACCAACCCGTAATGCACTGTAGGTGCACCAGTTTGCTCAAGTATTGCCCGGCTGGCGTAGGTGCCACACGAAGCTGCAGACCTGCCGTGCACAAGGTTGCCGGAACGTTGCTGGAGCCTGCCCTTTGCGCTAGACCCCTTCCAACATGAGCAAGGCCGGCAAGCCCGCCCCCCGCGCGGCTGGTTCCGTGGGCGAGGCCCACCGCACCATTCACGTTCGCGGGGCCCGCGAGCACAACCTGAAGAATATCGACCTCGAGATTCCACGTGACGCACTGATCGTGTTCACGGGGCTGTCGGGCTCGGGCAAATCCTCGCTGGCGTTCGACACCATCTATGCCGAGGGACAGCGGCGCTATGTGGAGAGCCTGTCGGCCTACGCGCGCCAGTTCCTGGAGATGATGCAGAAGCCCGACGTCGATCACATCGACGGGCTGTCGCCGGCCATCTCCATCGAGCAGAAGACCACCTCCAAGAACCCGCGCTCCACCGTCGGCACGGTGACGGAGATCTACGACTACCTGCGCCTGCTGTTCGCGCGTGTCGGCGTGCCCTATTCGCCGGCCACGGGCCTGCCCATCGAAAGCCAGACGGTGCAGCAGATGGTCGACCGCGTCCTGGTGCTGCCGGAGAGCACGCGGCTCTACCTGCTGGCGCCGATCGTGCGCGGCCGCAAGGGCGAATACCGTAAGGAATTGGCCGAGCTGCAGAAGAAGGGCTTCCAGCGCGTCAAGGTCAATGGGCAGTTCTACGAGATCGCCGAGGCGCCCAAGCTCGACAAGAAATACAAGCACGACATCGACGTGGTGGTGGATCGGCTGGTCCTGCCGAAGGCGGGCGACGAACGAGCGCGCAAGGACGTGGCAACTCGCCTCGCCGACAGCTTCGAGACCGCGCTCGAGCTGGCCGACGGCATCGCCATCGCCGAGTTCGCCGACAAGCCGCTCAGGCCCCCTCACCCTAACCCTCTCCCCAAGGGGAGAGGGGACACGGGCGAGCCAGGGGCTCAGGACAGTGTTCAGTCCAAGGGTAAGAGAAAGGCCCTTCCGGTTGCCCAGGACGCCGACGAGCCCCCTCTCCCCTCAGGGGAGAGGGCGGGGGTCAGGGGGATTTCCTCAGACGAGAAGGAAGTTCTCCGAAACAAGAACGAGACGCACGAACGCATCACGTTCTCGGCGCGCTTCGCCTGCCCTGTGTCCGGCTTCACCATCGAAGAGATCGAGCCGCGGCTGTTCTCATTCAACGCGCCGGCCGGCGCCTGCCCCAAGTGCGACGGCCTCGGCACCGAGATGCGCTTCGAGGCCGACCTGGTGGTGCCTGACCACACGCTGAGCCTGAAACAAGGCGCGGTCTATCCCTGGGCCAAGACCGGCAGCACCTCGCCCTACTACGAGCAGACGCTCGACGCGCTGGCCAAGCACTTCAAGGTGTCGATGGCGACGCCGTGGAGCAAGCTGCCCAAGAAAGTGCAGGATGCCATCCTGTACGGCACCGGGGAAGAGGAGGTCGACTTCGTCTACGAGGACGGAGTGCGCAAGTACACCAACAGCAAGTCCTTCGAGGGCGTGATCGGCAACATCGAGCGCCGCTTCCGCGAGACCGATAGCGACTGGGTGCGCGAGGAGCTGTCCCGCTACCAGGATGCGCACCCGTGCGATGCGTGCGGCGGCTACCGCCTCAAGCCGCAGGCGCTGGCGGTCAAGATCGACGGCCTGCACATCGGCCAGGTCACGGAATTCTCCATTCGCACCGCCAACGATTGGTTCGCCGAGCTGCCGAAGAAGCTCAGCAAGAAGCAGAACGAGATCGCCACGCGCATCCTGAAGGAGATCCGCGAACGCCTGCAGTTCCTGGTCGACGTCGGCCTCGACTATCTGACCCTGTCGCGCTCGTCCGGCACCCTGTCGGGCGGCGAGAGCCAGCGCATCCGGCTGGCCTCGCAGATCGGCTCGGGGCTGACCGGCGTGCTGTACGTGCTGGACGAGCCCTCGATCGGCCTGCACCAGCGCGACAATGCGCGGCTGCTGGAGACGCTCAAGCACCTGCGCGACATCGGCAACACGGTGATCGTGGTCGAGCACGACGAGGACGCCATCCTGCAGGCCGACTACGTGGTCGACATCGGCCCAGGCGCAGGCATCCACGGCGGCAACATCGTCGCGCAGGGCACGCCCGACGAGATCATGGCCAGCGCCGAAAGCATCACCGGCCAGTATCTGACGGGCGTGCGCCAGGTCCCGCTGCCCAAACAGCGGCGCAAGGCCAACGGCAAATCGCTGAAGGTGATCGGCGCGCGCGAGAACAACCTGAAGAACGTTACCGCCGAGATCCCGCTCGGCCTGCTCACCTGCATCACCGGCGTGTCGGGTGGCGGCAAGTCGACCCTGCTGATCGATACGCTCTACAAGGCGGTGGCGCGGCGGCTCAACAACGCGCGCGAGCACCCGGGCGAGCATGACCGCATCGAGGGGCTGGAGCACCTCGACAAGGTGATCGACATCGACCAGTCGCCGATAGGCCGCACGCCGCGGTCGAATCCGGCCACCTACACCGGCGCCTTCACGCCGATCCGCGAGTGGTTCGCCGGTCTGCCGGAAGCGAAGGCGCGCGGCTACGAGCCCGGCCGCTTCTCCTTCAACGTCAAGGGCGGGCGCTGCGAGGCCTGCCAGGGCGACGGCGTCATCAAGATCGAGATGCACTTCCTGCCGGACGTGTACGTCACCTGCGACGTCTGCAAGGGCAAGCGCTACAACCGCGAGACCCTGGAAGTTAAGTTCAAGGAGAAGTCGGTCGCCGACGTGCTTGATATGACGGTCGAGGAGGGTGCCGAGTTCTTCAAGGCCGTGCCGTCGATCCGCGACAAGCTGGAGACGCTGGCGCGTGTCGGCCTCGGCTACATCCACATCGGCCAGCAGGCCACCACGCTGTCGGGCGGCGAGGCGCAGCGCATCAAGCTTGCCAAGGAACTGTCACGTCGTGCCACCGGCCGCACGCTTTACATCCTCGACGAGCCGACCACGGGCCTGCACTTCCACGACGTGGCCAAGCTGCTGGAGGTACTGCACGAGCTGGCCGACGCCGGCAACACGGTGGTGGTGATCGAGCACAACCTCGAGGTCATCAAGACCGCCGATTGGATCATCGACATGGGCCCGCTAGGCGGCGACGGCGGCGGCCGCATCGTGGCGCAGGGCACGCCCGAGGACGTGGCCAAAGTGAAGGAGAGCTATACCGGGCAGTACCTCAAGGAGCTGCTCGGGCGGCGTGCCGCGTCGCGGAGCAAGCGGCAGGCAGCCGAGTAAGAAACGCTCGCGCTCCTAGAGCGCGATCAACGGTGCCAGTCGAACTTGTAGACCAGCTGGCTGGTGGCGGTCATCACCACGGGGTCGAAGTTCAGGAAGAACTCGGGCGTGATGCCGGTCTCTGCGCGCACCCCCTTGCTGTAGTCCGCATAGCGCACCTCGCTGCGCCAGAACCAGCCCTTGTGCATGGCCACCTCCAGGCCGCCGCCGAGGAACCAGCCGCCGGCCTCGTAGCTCCCCAGATGCGCCGCATTCGGCAGCTCCTGGCCAGAATAGCCGTTGCGCAGGGGCGAGCCCGAGAAGTGAGCGCGCGTGTAGCCGACGCTCCAGTAGTTGAGCACCTCCGGCGTCATCAGCCAGCCCAGGCGCGCGCCGACGAACCAGGTCCAGTCGTTGCGGGTGTCGCCGGTGGTGAACACCGCGTCGCTGGTCCGGCCCTGCATGTCGGAGACGTCGTAGTTGAACAGCACGCCCGCCACCAGCCGGTCGCTGATCCGGCGATCGTAGCCGAAGCCGAACTCGCCCAGCCAGCCCTTGCCGGCGTGATCCGTCGCGGCGCACGACACGCAACGCCCGGGAGCGTCCGTCGTCTGCTCCGCGTCCCACAGGCCGTAGCCGACGCCGGCGTTGCCATAGAACCCGGTCCAGTTGGTGACCTGCTGCAAAACGGGTGTGGCCCTGTTGGCAGGCCCATCCGCGTGGGCGC
>Ga0209813_10000403_pt1 | contig 10621 bp, 11 predicted proteins | sample EndMethybrTD3033_FD_187596 | JGI IMG/M metagenome (GOLD analysis project Ga0209813, IMG submission 187596) | Populus endosphere microbial communities from Tennessee, USA - Endosphere MetaG P. TD hybrid TD303-3 (SPAdes) (version 2) | ecosystem: Host-associated > Plants > Roots > Endosphere... | reverse complement strand
TGTTGAGTTGCACTGAGAAGTGACCCGGGAGGGTTATAAGTTTTCACTGAGAATTGACCCATGTTTTCCTCGCCCCTGGCTGACAGTCAGGAGGCATCGGAGTGATCGACATGGACCTACTCAGTGTGATCCGCCGCTGGCATTTTCGGCAAGGCATCCCCATTCGCGAGATCCGGCGGCGGACTGGATTATCGCGCAACACGATCCGCAAATATCTGCGCGATGACGCGGTGGAGCCGACGTTCAAGGTTCCCAAACGGCCGAGCAAGCTTGATCAGTTTGCAGAAAAACTGACGACGTGGCTGCGGGTGGAATCTGGCAAGTCGCGCAAACAGAAGCGAACAGCCAAGCAGCTACATGCAGATCTGGTTAAGCTGGGCTACGAGGGATCATACAGCCGTGTTGCCGCCTTCGCCCGCTCGTGGAAGACCGAACGCCAATATGAAAAGCAAACCAGTGGGCGCGGCACATTCGTACCGCTGATCTTCCAGCCCGGTGAGGCCTTTCAGTTCGATTGGAGTGAAGATTACGCCCTTCTGAATGGCCGGCCTACCAAGCTGCAGGTGGCCCATACCAAGCTCTCCCACAGTCGGGCGTTCATCACGCGAGCCTATCTGCTGCAAACGCACGAGATGTTGTTCGACGCACTGACGCAGGCCTTCCGGGTGCTGGGCGGCGTGCCTCAGCGTGGAATATTCGACAATATGAAGACGGCTGTAGACCGGATCGGCCAGGGCAAAGTCCGACAGGTCAATGCGCGGTTCGCTGCCATGGCCAGCCACTACCTGTTCGAAACGGATTTTTGCAATCCGGCCTCAGGCTGGGAGAAAGGTCAGGTCGAGAAAAACGTTCAGGATGCGCGTCGACGGTTATGGCAGCCAATGCCCAACTTCCCAGATCTTGATGCCCTCAATGCCTGGTTGGAAGAGCGGTGCATCGCACAATGGGGAGAAATCCAGCATGGCGTCCTCCCCGGCACAGTTGCCGATGTGCACGCCGTTGAGATTATCAGCCTGATGCCGATGGGGCGGGCCTTCGATGGCTTTGTCGAACATACCAAGCGCGTGTCGCCGACCTGCCTGATCGCGTTCGAGCGCAATCGCTATAGCGTTCCTGCATCCTTTGCGAACCGGCCAGTGAGCCTGCGGGTCTATCCTGATCGGTTGGTCATCGCGGCCGAGGGGCAAATCTTGTGCGAGCACAACCGGATTATCGACCGTTCTCACCAGAAGCCGGGGCAGACGATCTATGACTGGCGGCACTATCTGGCAGTTGTTCAGCGCAAGCCTGGCGCTTTGCGCAATGGGGCGCCATTCCTCGAAATGCCCGAAGCCTTCCGGCAACTGCAGGGGCATCTGCTCAAGCGGCTTGGTGGTGACAGGGAGATGGCGGAAATCCTCGCCCTTGTTCTACAGCATAACGAGCAGGCTGTGCTCAGCGCAGTCGAACTGGCCCTTGAAGCCGGGGTGCCGACCAAAACCCACATCCTCAATGTTCTGCACCGCCTGATCGATGGCAAGGCTCCACCGGCATCCCCAATCGATGCCCCGCAAGCCCTGCGCCTCGCCCAGGAGCCTGTGGCCGATGTCGAACGCTACGACACGCTGAGGACGTTACGCCATGCGTCATGATCCCGCCAGCGCCGCTGTGGTTGTCATGCTACGCGGCCTCAAAATGTATGGCATGGCGCAAGCCGCCGGCGATCTGATCGAGCAGGGCGCGCCAGCCTTTGACGCTGCCGTTCCGATCCTCTCCCAGCTTCTCAAAGCGGAAATGGCCGAGCGCGAGGTCAGGTCCATTGCTTACCAGATCAAGGCAGCCCGGTTCCCGGCCTACAAGGATCTGGCAGGCTTCGACTTTGCCGTCAGTGAGGTCAACGAGGCGCTCGTGCGTCAACTTCACCGTGGTGACTTTATGGATAGCGCCGACAACGTCGTACTGATCGGCGGACCAGGCACCGGCAAAAGCCACATCGCGACGGCTTTGGGCATCCAGGCGGTTGAGCATCACCGCAAAAAGATCCGCTTCTTCTCTACTGTCGATCTGGTCAATGCGTTGGAGCAGGAAAAGGCCGCAAACAGGGCGGGCCAGTTGGCCGAGCGTCTGTTGCGCCTCGACCTCGTCATCCTTGATGAGCTGGGATATCTACCCTTCAGCCCTTCAGGCGGGGCCATGCTGTTCCATCTGCTCAGCAAACTCTATGAGCGGACCAGCGTTGTTATCACCACCAACCTGAGCTTCAGCGAGTGGTCCAGTATCTTTGGCGATGCCAAAATGACCACCGCCCTGCTGGATCGCCTCACGCATCATTGCCATATCCTTGAAACCGGCAATGACAGCTTCCGCTTCAGAGCCAGTTCCGCCGCCCCAAAATCCAGAAAGGACAAATCACCCGCTTGACCCTGCTCGTCGCAGGCAGCACATCAACCACGCCCACCCGGGTCACTTCTCAATGAAAATCCCGGGTCACTTCTCAGTGCAACTCAACAGGCCCGTCGTCTGAATCCCGCGCTACAGATCATCGCGAGCCTGCGCGACGACACCCATCTCTCGGATCTCGTCGAAGCGGGAGCCTCGCACATCTTCCCTGAAAACTACGCTTCGGGGCTGGGGCTGGCGGCACAGGCGCTAATGTCGCTGGGTGTGCCGCCAGCTGAAGCCATGGAGAAGATCCGCTCCATCCGGGCCGAACTCAGCCCGGAGCTTCGTTTGCTTCCATCTTGAGCGACTTAATCCGCGCCACCCAGGGTCCAGCTCGGAGGATCGCTCGCCGGAAATGACTCGTCGATCGCCTCGTCGACCGGATCCACCTCTTCCTCCAGCCGAACCGTTCCTCCGGTGACATCGTCACCGTCCGGCTTCACCGTATCGCTCGTTGTAGGTTCACTCTCTTCCTTGGCCTTCCTTGGATCAGACATTTCGCTATTCCTCTTCAACTTTGGAGAGTCCCGCGGTCCGGCGCGTCGCTCGGCAGGATCAGCGGCAGCGCCGCGTCGTGGGCCTGCTTCAGGCCTTGCGCAGCCGCAGTCCAAGGCTCAGCAGCACGACACCCGCGATGATCGCATAGGTGCCGATCACCCAGGCGGCCGACGGCAATGTCGCAAGCGGATCGACGAACAGCAGTATTCCGATGCAAGTGCCGAGAAGCAGCGATAGCAATCCGGACAGTCCCATGAGCCACTCGCCCTCGATTTCCTTCCGGAGACGGACGGCCGCTGCGATCTCCAGTGCGCCGGTCATGATCGCCCATACAGACAGCATCACCAGCGTCATGAGCGCGTAGCTGATCGTCATGCCAATCGGCATCATTACGAACAGCGCCGCAACCGCGATGCCAACCACGCCACGCAGGATGTAGACCCACCAGCGCTCCTCCTTATTACGCGCGCCGTTGACCGCCGCCACGAGTGACAGGATGCCATCGACTGCTGCGTAAGCAGCGAACACCATTGTGAATGCGAACAGTGCGCTGACCGGGAACAGGAAGCACACCAGACCGAGACCAAGGGCGAGCACGCCTCTCAGGACGATCCACTTCCAATTACGGCTCATCGTGCCGAAGCCGGGCAGCAGTTCGCCCCGCTCGTCGATAGCCACTTTGCTGACAGAGACCTCCACGCCAATGCTCCTTCCTGTGGTGAATGAAGCGCCAGCGTGCAGATCCCGTGCTGGGGGGCGGCACAGGATTGGGTCCACTCACTGGCGCGCGATCAGGCTACCTCGCAGACCGATAAGGTCGGCCTGACATATGTCAGACGCGGTTCAATCTATCCGGAGAAAGGTCCTCTCCTCAGCTCACTCCCCGTCGATCTTGACGTCCTTGCCCAAGAGAGACCGGACGTAGATCCGCTTTGTCAGGACGAACACGACGATCGTCAGGGGCGCGGCGAGCAGCACGCCGAGCGGACCGAAGAGCATGCCAGCGGCGAGGACCGAGAAAAGGAGCAGCGCGGGCGGCACGTCCACGGCCTGCTTCTGGATCATCGGCTGCAGGAAGTTACCCTGGAGCTGCTGGACCAGAAGGAAAAGCACGATCGTCCAGAGGGCGGTCATCGGGGAGTGGGTGAAGGCGAGGAGCACTGCCGGAACGCCCGCAATGACCGGGCCGATCATCGGGATGACGTCGAGCAGACCCGCGATGACACCAAGGCCGCCGGCGGACGGGACGCCCAGGACCGCCAGCCCGGCCCACGTGAGTGCGGCCACGACTACGGACGAGACGGCCTGCCCCTTCATCCAGCCATTGAGACCCCTCCAGGCATCACTGAGGCTCGCTTCCGCCACGTCGATGGCATTCTCAGGCACGAGGTGGAGGAAGCCCCTGCGATAGACGTCGGGATCGGCTGCGAGGAAGATGGCGGCGAAGATCACCAGGACGAGGTTGGTGAGGCCATTTCCGACGGCCAGCATGTAGGGGCCGACACTCGAGATGACGCCGGACATGCTCTTCTTGCCCTGCTCGAGCGCACCATTCACCGCCTCTCCAAGGCCCATCTGATCCAGCGCGGCCTGGAGGCGATCAACTGCGCCTGGGAGGCTCTGTCTGATCGTATCGAACTCGTTCGTCAGTTGGGCGCCAAAGAGGAACAACGCTCCGAAGAAGGTTCCCAGAAGCAGAACCACTGCGATCCCCAAGGATGGCCCACGTCCCACCGGCAGCACGGAACAGAGCGCGCGCGTGATCGCGTCGAACACCACCGCAAGCACGACCGCTGCAAACACGAGCAGAAGAAAGCTGCTCATCCGCACGATCAGCATCGCAACCCCGGCGATCGCGATGATAGCAAGAGCCGTCGCCAGAATCCTGCTCACGGTCCAATACCGCGCAGAAGCACGTCCGCTAATCTCTTCCAATTGAAGCTCCCCCGATGTCGGCTTGGATTCCGCTGGAAAAAGGGCGCGGAGCGCTTTCGGTTCCGACAGATTGATTGCGGCAGCGAATTAATTGACCAAAGCCGTCATACTCAGTCAGAAATTGCCACAGAGGCGAGCTAAGGCTCGAACGCCGATGGCTGGTTCTTATAGGGAAGATGCGTAGCGATGGATGCTGATGACCATAAGGTGGAAGCGGTATTGAAGGAGGACCGGAGGTTCATCGTTCCACTCTATCAGCGCAAGTATCAGTGGGCTGAACACCGGCTGCTCCCATTCTGGGAGGACGTTCAAGCGAAGGCCGCCGAAGTTTTGACCGGCGAGAGCAAGTTCGAGCACTACATGGGCGCGCTGATCATCGCTCCCGTCGATATCGGATCGCAGATCGGCAAGACGCCGGTCGTTCAGGTCGTCGACGGACAGCAGCGCCTGACGACGTTCCAGCTCTTCCTTGTGGCGCTCCGCGAGGTGGCACGACGCCACTCCCTCGAGGACTTCATCGGCCACATTGACGGCTATCTCTTCAACAACCGTAAGAGCAAAGATGTCGACCCGCTCACGCGCTTCAAGCTGACGCCGACACCTTCCGACCGCGCGATTTTCCATGACTTGATGGAGTTGGAATACGCTCAGGTCATCCAGAAATACCGTCACCTTTTCTGGGGCCAAACCGTCCCCAAAAATACCGAGTTTCCCGCCTTCCGGGCCTACTTCCTCTTCGTGAAGTGGATCGAGGAATTTCTCGCCAATGGTCCGACTGACGAGGCGCCCCCGTCGGACGAAGAGGAAATCAACAGCGAAAGTGCTACGGAGGATGATAGCGAGGAGGTCGTATCCGACCGCCTTGAGGCCCTTCTGAACGCCGTGCTCGATCGACTGAAGCTCGTTGTTATCAGCCTAGGGGAGAATGACGACGCCCAAGTCATCTTCGAGACGCTCAACTCGAAGGGCGAGCCTCTGCTCGCGATGGACCTCGTTCGAAACAACATCTTCCATAGGGCCGAGAAGCAAGGCGCCCAGGTCGAGGAACTGTATCGGAAACTCTGGGACCCGTTGGACGCTCCCTGGTGGCGCGAACCAGCGCCAAACGCCCGCCCCACGCGTCCACGCATCGACCACTTCCTCGCTCACACGCTGGCCGCCGAAACCGGTGGCAAAATCTCGATGCGCGAGCTCTATGCCGAGTATCGAGACTTCGCCGTTCCAAGGGGACGCCCCCGGTTCGCGAACGTCGAGGACGAGCTAGAACTGATCGAGCACTACGCTCCGCTCTATGAAACCCTGGAAGGTAGGATCGCTGGCGACGCCGACCTCACCTGGTTCGGTCGCAAGATGTCCGCCTGGCAAACCACCACGGTCTATCCGGTTGCGCTTCAACTCGGCGCCGATGGCGTGAGTCAGAGCACCCGAAGGTCGGTCACCAAGCTCCTATACTCATACATCGTTCGGAGAGCTCTATGTGGCCTCACCACGAAGAACCTAAATAACGTCTTCCAAGGCATCGCGTTGAGGTTCCATCAGGACGGCGCGTCGATCGAAACATTCCGATCGTTCTTCGACGGCCGATCTGGCGACAGCATCCGATTCCCGAATGATGGAGAGCTTCGTGCAGGCATCCTGACCGGCAATGCGTATGCGATCGCACCACAGCCTAGGCTGGTCGACATCCTCTGGGAGCTCGAAATCGCTTCGAGATCGAATTTCGCGGAGAAACATGAGCGACCCGCAGGTCTCTGGGTCGAGCACGTCATGCCCCAGACATGGACGGAGAAGTGGCCGTTCGTCGATGGCGACTACGTTGAGCCCTTCACCGATGATCCTCCCTCGGCCTCCAGACGATCGATGGTGAACTCGCTCGGAAACCTAACGCTGATAACGGGAGCGCTCAACATTTCCGCCGGAAACAGAGGCTTCGACGAAAAGAAGGACAAATTCGCGGAGCACACTGGGCTCTTCCTCAACAAGTGGTTCGTCAGCCGCGATGCTTGGAACGAAGACGACATCCGGGAAAGGGGCGAGCGCCTTTCGGATCTGGCGGCACAGCTTTGGCCAAGCCTCGAAACCAACTTCAGTTGAAACCGAAACCGCGTTTCTCTCGGCTCGAGCCGACGGGTCGACAGCTCTGATCCGCACGACCGGCGCACTACAACGTGCCGGCCACTGCGATGACATTGTTGTCCGAGAACCGCGCCCGTAGGGCACGGAGCGGAGCATAGGCATCAGAGCAGTGGAACCGCTCGACAGTCGCCATGTCGGGATATTGTTGGACTACGATAGCCGCTGGCCGCCAGTCGCCTTCTAGGACGCGCGGTGCCTGATCGAACACCAGGACCGTGGCACCGTATTCCTTCAGCAGTTCGGTCGCCTTCAATGCATACTTATTGAAAGCCTCGACAGCATCGTGATCGGTCATCCTGATCTCGACGATGACATATGCAGACATTTGGTCCTCCACCATGATCCGAGCGTAGGCTACCAGCTGCATTGCAGCGGTAGCTGACGCATGTCAGCAGGTGTGGAAATCAGGCTGGAATCAAAAACGCCGCCCCGTAGGGCGGCGCTTGTTCCGGTAGGACGACCTGTCAGTTGTCGCCGGTGCCGGGCTTGTCGGTCTTGGGCGGCTTGCCGTCCTCGATGCGACCTTCATTGCGCAGGTCGCGCCCTTCCTGGGCCTTCTTCTGACCTTCGGGGGTCTTGCTGTGCTCGAAGGCTTCTTCCTTCACATAGCCAGCAGCTTCCTTGATCTTTCCTTCGACGCTCATGATGCTCTCCTAGAATGCAGCGCTTCGTTTGTGAGAGATCAATGCTCGCCGTTCCGGCCTGTTCCAACGAATGCGGTCAGTCGTTCTTGGTCAGCTTATCGAGGGCGTCGTAGAGATCGTTCTTAGCCGAATATATCTCATCGCCGTCACGCCTGACGAAGCTACCCACGACCAGAGACCGCTCATGACGAGATAGGGTCGCCTCGCTCACTCCTACCTCTGCAGCAAGTGTCGCAAGGGATAAGCCCCCGGCCCGCCTGGCTTCGCGCACACCCTCGCCTAGTCCATGGCCCTTGATGGGTTCCCACTCCGGCCACGTCGGGACGAAATCTGCGATGGGAACGTCGAGGGCGTGCGCAATTCGGAACAGGGTGTCGGCCCGAACCGCACGCATCGGTTTCGATCCATTGAGTGCCTCTAGGCGATAGACTGCCGCACGAGAGATTCCGGATGCCTCAGCCAATTGGGATTGGGACCATTTGCGGGCCTTGCGCTGGCTCAGGATCCGAGCCCCGATGTCCACGGGGATTTCGGACGAAGGAAACTTCGTCCAAATTCTCATGCTACTTTCTTGCACATCGCCCATGGGGCTGACTCATAAGCTCCTCCATGAAGGGCCGCAAACCGATTTCGTTCGAAACGACTGATCTTGATCAGGAGGTGCTGCGTGAACTCGTGAGACTGTTGGCGAGACAAGCCGCCGCCGAGCATGTCCGTGATGCTGCCCGATACCGCTATCCGGCTGAGGACGATAAACGATGACCGAGGTTCGAGTTGCCATCTATGCACGCTCAAGCACGAACGACACCGCAGCGGCGGTTAAAGACCAATTCCGAGTCTGCCGCGCAGAGGCGTCGAGATTGGGTTTAACCGTCGTGCAGTCCTACGCGGACCTCAATGCAAGCAGCTACGGCGATCCGGCGCCGGAATTGAAGCGTATGCTGGATGACGCGGCGGGAGGGCATTTCGAAGCCATCATCTGTGTGTCTTTGGACAGATTGTCCCGGCGAACGGAGACAATCAAGGAGGTAACCGCCGAGCTTATCGCGCTCAGCGTCAAGGTTATAGACTGCCAGCTGAACCGTGTGGATCTCGCTATCGCGCATATTAAAGAGCTACTCAGCACCGCACTTGCTGCCGACGCGGCGGCCAACGCTAGGAGGCGTGCGACATTCAGGTCTAGCCGGCTGAATTCCGGCCCCAGGAAAACGCGCTGATGCGTCCGCCTGAATCAAAGGGAGCAGTCAGCCTCATCGGAGCGTCGAAGTGAAGAAGCTCCGCGCTGCGATCTACGCCCGACACTCGACCGACAAGCAGAACCCGACCTCAAGCCAGGATCAGGTCGATGCATGTCGTCCGCTCGTGGAGCAGATCGGCGCGGAACTGGTAGAGACCTATACCGATCCGGAGATCTCCGGATATCGGAGGGATCGGCCCGGCCTGATGCGCATGCTGCGCGATGTCGCGAATGGGCATATCGATGTCGTGGTGTGCGAGGCGCTCGACCGCATCGCGCGTGACGGCGAGGACATCAGTTGGCTAGGCAAGAAACTCTCCTACCACCGCGTCCGGCTCTTCACGAACTCAGAGCGTGAGATCGACGAGGTCAAGCTGGCCGTCGCGGGCCTCATCGGTTCGATGTTCCTTTCGAACCTCAGAACGAAGACCTTCCGCGGTCTCAAGGCAGCTGTGCTCGCTGGCAGACTCGCTGGTGGAAAGGCATACGGCTATAGAAAGGTCGCGGGACAGGACGACGCAGGCCGAACCGTCAATGGCATCTTCGAGATCTATCCCGAAGAAGCAGAGATCGTCCGTCGTATCTGTCGGGAGTTCGCAGCGGGCAGATCGCCAAACGATATCGCCGTCGGGCTGAACCGTGACGGCATTCCCTCTCCTCGCGGAGGAGAGTGGGGTCCGAGCACCGTAAGGGGCGATCCCAAGAAACTCGTCGGCATCCTCCACAATCCGCTCTACCGTGGTCGCCTCATCTGGGGACGTCGTGAATGGCGTAAGAACCCGGACTCTGACCGTCGTGAACGACGGTATCGCCTACGCGACCAGTCAGAATGGATCGAGGTCGACATGCCCGATCTCAGGATCGTGGACGAGCAGCTGGTCGCCCAGGTCGACGCGGAGGTGAAGAGGCGGCAGGTCCCTGAAGGCACGAGGGCGAGCGGCAGCATGCAGCGTGCCAAGCATCTTCTCTCAGGGCTGATCCATTGTGGCGCCTGCGGGGCTAAGCACACCCTCGTCGGAAAGGACTATTATCGCTGTGTCCGCAACAAGGATCGCGGGACGTGCGCCCAAGGCGTGACAGTGAGGCTGAACGTCGTCGAGGACGCCGTGCTAGGTGCGCTCCAGTCGAAGCTGCTCACGCCCGACCTCGTCAAGCTCTTCAAGGAGGAGTTCAATCGGGAGGTGGCAAGGCTTACGCGGTCGCGCGACGAAGCTGATCAGGACGCACGCGAGCGCCTGACCGCGCTTGAGATCGAAATCTCAAACCTCGCACAGCACTTCCTACAAGGCACGGTCAGCCCGACGCTCACGGCGATGCTGAACGATAGAGAGAATGAGAAGGCTCAGATTCTGCAAAGGCTGAGCGTCAAGCCAGCAGAGACGTCGACGGTAATCCCGCATCCCATGTTGGTTAAGCGCTACGAGGAGAAGGTCGGTCGGCTGCGCGACGCGCTTAACGACGAGACCGTGCGCTCAGACGCCATATCGGCGCTACGGAGTCTGATCTCTTCTGTCGAAGTTCATGTCGATGAAAGTGGAGAGGCGATGCTGCAGGTGGAGGCTTCCACCTCGACCCTTATCGACTTCGCCGAACCTCGCGCCCCCGGTGGGCGTTCGACGATGCTGGTTGCGGGAGTAGGATTTGAACCTACGACCTTCAGGTTATGAGCCTGACGAGCTACCGGGCTGCTCCATCCCGCGACACTGGGCCTGTTGTGGCCTGATATGCAAAAAGGGCGGCTTTGCGGGCC
>Ga0209813_10000401_pt1 | contig 10664 bp, 7 predicted proteins | sample EndMethybrTD3033_FD_187596 | JGI IMG/M metagenome (GOLD analysis project Ga0209813, IMG submission 187596) | Populus endosphere microbial communities from Tennessee, USA - Endosphere MetaG P. TD hybrid TD303-3 (SPAdes) (version 2) | ecosystem: Host-associated > Plants > Roots > Endosphere... | reverse complement strand
GCCGCGAAACTTGCCGGGCGCCAGATACGGCGCATCCGTCTCGACCAGCAACCGGTCGAGCGGCACGTCGGCGGCGATGGCGCGCAGCGCATCCGATTTCTTGAAGGTGAGGATACCGGAGAACGAGACGTAGAGCCCGAGCGCCAGCCCTCGCCTGGCGAGATCGGCGCCTCCCGTGTAGCAGTGCAGCACCGCCGGGAAGGCGCCCTTGGCCGTCTCCTCCTCCAGGATCGCCGCGGTGTCCTGATCGGCATCACGCGCGTGGATGACCAGCGGCAGCTGCGTCTGCCGCGCCGCCGCGATGTGGTTGCGGAAGCCTTCCGCCTGCGCCGCCTTCGGGCTGTTGTCGTAGAAGTAGTCGAGGCCCGCCTCGCCGATCGCCACCACCTTGGGATGCTGCGACAGCCGCACGATCTCCTCGACCGGCACATCCAGCTCCTCGTGCGCATAGTGAGGGTGCGTGCCGACCGAGCAGAACACGTTGTCGTAGCGTTCGGCGATGCCGAGAATCTGATCGAAGCGTTTGATGCGCGTCGAGATCGTCACCATCAGCCCCACGCCGGCCGCCTTCGCCCGCCCCACGACACCGTCGAGGTCGTCCGCGAAGTCGGGAAAGTCGAGATGGCAATGATGATCGATCAGCATGTTGAAGCTCTGAGAATCTCCCTCGCCCCATCGTCCTTCACGAGGGGAGAGGGTCGGGGTGAGCGGCAGGAACGCGCTCCTGCCCTTCACCCTAACCCTCTCCCGGCAAGAACGGGGAGAGGGGATATCGTCACGCTTTGGCGGGCGGTCACGCCTTCTTTGGCTTGACCTTCTTTTCAGGCTTCGGCTTCGGCTCTGCCGTCTCGGCTTCGGCCTCTGGCTCCACGTAACGCGGGAACACACCTGCTGGCGGCGGGATGGGCGTGCCGGCCTTGAGCCGGCCCCCCTCGCCCAGCGCCGTGAACGTGCGGGGGTCTGCCGGCTGCCCGAGCCCATCGAGCAGCTTGTCGGAAGAGCCCGGCGTCACCGGCGCGGCCAGGATCGCCACCTGCCGCACCACCTCCGCCGTCACGTACAGGATCGTCTCCATGCGCTTGAAATCGGTCTTGCGCTTGGCCCACGGCTCCTCGGCCGCGAAGTAGCGGTTGGCATCCGCCACCACGGCCCACACGGCATCGAGGTAGTGCTTGATGCCTTGCCGATCCATGGCCTCGCGGGCCTTGCCATAGAGCGCGTCCGCGGCCGCCAGGATCAGCTTGTCGGCCTGCGTAAAGTCGCCTGGCGCGGGGATCTTGCCGTCGCAGTTCTTGGCGATCATCGACAGCGAGCGCTGCGCCAAGTTGCCGAGGTCGTTGGCCAGATCCGCATTGATGCGGTTGACGATCGCCTCGTGGTTGTAGTTGCCGTCCTGTCCGAACACCACCTCGCGCAGGAAGAAATAGCGCACCTGGTCGACTCCGTAGGCCTTCACCAGATCGAACGGATCGACCACGTTGCCGACTGACTTCGACATCTTCTCGCCGCGGTTGAACAGGAAGCCGTGCCCGAACACGCGCTTGGGCAGATCGATGCCGGCCGACATCAGGAACGCCGGCCAGTAGACGGCGTGGAAGCGCACGATGTCCTTGCCGATCACGTGCACGTCGGCCGGCCAGTAGCGCCAGCGCGGCGCGCCCTCATCGGGAAAGCCCGCGCCCGTGATGTAGTTGGTCAGCGCGTCGACCCACACGTACATGACGTGCCCGTCCGCGCCCGGCACGGGAATGCCCCAGTCGAGCGTCGTGCGCGACACCGACAGGTCCTCGAGGCCGCCCTTGACGAAGCTCACCACCTCGTTGCGCCGCTCCAGCGGCAGGATGAACTCGGGGTTCTTCTCGTAGTGCTCGAGCAGCTTGTCCTGATAGGCCGACAAGCGGAAGAAATACGTGTCCTCCTCGGTCCATTCCACCGGCGAGCCGTGCGGTCCGCGGCGCACGCCGTCGTCGCCGACCGTCGTCTCGCTCTCGCCGTAGAACGCCTCATCGCGCACCGAGTACCAGCCGGTGTACTTCTTCTTGAAGATGTCGCCGTTGTGCGCGCTGGCCATGCGCCGCCAGATCTCCTCCGAGGAGCGATAGTGGCGCGGTTCCGTGGTGCGGATGAAATCGTCGTTGGACAGGTTCAGCGCCGCGGCCATGGCGCGGAAGCGCTCCGAGTTGCGGTCGGCGAGCTGACGCGGCGTGATGCCTTCCTTGACCGCCGTCTGCTTCATCTTGAGGCCGTGCTCGTCGGTGCCGGTCAGGAAAAACACGTCCTTGCCGTCGAGCCGCTCGAAGCGAGCGATGGCGTCGGTTGCGATCGCCTCGTAGGCGTGCCCGATATGCGGCGGCCCATTCGGATAGGAAATGGCCGTCGTGATGTAGAATTTCTGTTTCCCGCTCATGGTGGCAGGTTCCGTTCGTTGGCTGTGGCAGAAGGGCGGGCTGAGGGTGTCCGAGGCGGACGCACTAGCTCAGCGCATTCGGCCGCGGAGCCGGCCGGCCGCCACGGGGCTAAGGGAACGGAAAGGGGTAGCCTCGAAGGTCATCGTCTCGCGATCGCTGCAACAACGGCGGTCAGGTATCACGAAAGGTTTCAGAAAGCCAGAAGCGTACGGGTTGGGTCCTCCAGGCAGAGTGAGAAGCGATGGCTTGCTAACCCCGGGCCACCGCCTCCAGCCGGGCAACCGCGCCCAGGATCAGCGCCTTCTTGTCGAGGTTGAGTTCCTGCGCCTCGTTCTTCTCGCGCAGGAGTTGCTCCCACAGCCCCGCCCAGGCCGGCAGGCGGTGCTCCGCGATCAACCGCTGCGCCAGCGCCGCCTCGTCCGATCCGCCCTGCCCTTTTGCCCGCGCGGACGTGAGCCGCGCCAGCGTATCGAGCAGCAGATCGTAGAACGCCTCGAAGCGCTGCTCGTTGGCGCCGACCGCCAGCTGGTCGGACAGCACATGCGCCGCGGGCCAATCGACCTTCGGCAAGCCCTTCAGCATTGCCTCGATGCGCTCGTGCAGCTCAAGGCCGCCGCTGGCTGCAAGTTGCAGGGCCCGCCGCACGCTACCCTTGGCGAGACGCTCCAGGCGCGCCCAATCCTGATCGGGCGGCATCTCCCCGTCCGCAGCAGTTAGCGCCGCCGACACCGCCCGCTTGAGCGGCGCCGGCCCCAGCGGCGCCAGATCCAGCCTGCGGCTGCGCGAGCGGATGGTGGCGAGCAGCCGGCTGGGTTCCGAGGACACCAGCAGGAACAGCGCCCGCGGCGGCGGCTCCTCCAGCGACTTCAACAGGGCGTTCGCCGCGTTGATGTTGAGATCGTCGGCAGCATCGACGATCACCACCCGCCAGGCGCCTTCACCGGCCGTCAGCCCCAGGAACGATTTCAGCCGCCGTACTTCATCGACGGGGATGCTCGTCGCAAAGCGCTTGGCGCGCATGTCGTAGGGCCGGCGCAGCACAAGCAGCCCCGGATGCGACAGGGCGCCGACTTGCCGCGCCGCCGTGCTGTCGGCCGCCACCTCCAGGCTCTGGCCGAGGGGATCGCGCTCCTCTGGCCCCGCCAACACATGCCGAGCAAGACGATAGGCCAACGTCGCCTTGCCGATACCCTCGCGGCCGGCCAGCAGCCAGGCGTGATGCATGCGCCCGCCCGCGACGGCCTCAGCCATTTGCGATTCCACGGCCTCGTGGCCGAACAGCGCGCGCGTCTGGCGGGGGTGCGGGAAGTCGTCGAGGCGGTCCGCCTCAGGCAACGCCTCGATCTCCTGCACCGCCGGGGCGCGAGCCATCAGCGCGGCCGCGCCAGCATGCGGCGCTCCACCTGTCCCCAGATCTGCGCGAAAATCACGTCAGGCTCGGCCGTGCCGTCGATCACCTGGCAGCGATGCGGCTCGGCTTTGGCGATGGCCAGGTAGCCTTCGCGCAGGCGCTCGTGGAATTCCACGTCGCGCTTCTCGAAGGTATCGGGCGGCTCACCCGACAGGGCCTGCGCCAGCCGTCGCGTCGCCACCCTGCTCAAGCCGACCTCGGCCGGCACATCGAGGATGAAGGTGAGATCCGGAAACGTCAGCGTCACCACGATCTGCTCCAGGGCGTTGAACACGTCGAGCGGCAAGCCGCCGGCATCGCACTGATAGACGCGCGTTGAATCGGAGAAGCGGTCACAGATCACCCAGCGCCCCACCCCGAGCGCCGGCCGAATGGTCTTGTGCAGGTGGTCGGCGCGCGCCGCGTAGAACAGCAGCGCCTCCGACAATGGCGTATGCTGCGCGACCGCGGGGTTCAGGATCAGTTCGCGCACCAGCTCGGCAAACGGCGAACCGCCGGGCTCGCGCGTCAGCAGCGCGTCAATGCCGCGCCCGCGCAAAGCGTCGAACAGCCGCTTGGCCTGGGTCGACTTACCCGAACCCTCGCCGCCTTCGAACGTGATGAACCTGCCCGATGCCATGCCGCACGCGATCCTGCGCTCGTCAAACGCCGGCTCGCAACTCCATGCTGCCCATACGTTACGGGATCCAGCGGGTAGCCAAATGCAGGATGGAGTCAAGCCCGCGCCGTACCACCCCGCCTCTTTCGACATCCTCGGCGATCACCAGCGGCGCCTCGCTGGTCGCCTCGGTGGACGTCGTAATGCGCAAAGTGGCCACCTGATCGCCCTTCTTGAGCGGCGGTTTCAGCGGCCATTTGTAGATGATCTCGGCCTTTATCTTCTGGTTCGCCGGGAACTTGGGCAGCACCAGGTTGACGTCGCCGTTGCCCATCAGCGGCACGAACATGCGGCTGCCGCCCCACACCCGCGCATAGCCCACCACCTCGCCGGCATTGAACAGCTTGACCTCGGAGAAATTCCTGAAGCCCCATTCGAGCAGCCGGCGCCCGTCGTCCCTGCGGTCGTCCGCGCTCTGCGCGCCGTTCACCACCACGATCAGCCGCCGGTTATCCTGCTTGGCCGACGCCACCAGGCCGTAGCCCGACTCCTTGATGTAGCCGGTCTTCATCCCGTCCACGCCGTTGACCACGGTGAGCAGCGGGTTGCGATTGATGAACTTGTACTTCTTGTACTGGTACTCGCGCATTGCGAACAGCGGGTAGTACTCGGGATAGGTGCGGATGATGTGGCGGGCCAGGATGGCGAGCTCGCGCACCGTCATCAGGTGCTCGGGGTCATAGAGCCCCGTCGAGTTCTTGAAGACCGACTTCTTCAAGCCGATCTGCCGCGCTTCATCGGTCATGCGCTTGGCGAACGCGCTCTCTGAGCCGCCGACGTTCTCCGCCACCGCCATGGCGGCATCGTTGCCGGACTGCACGATGATGCCTTTGATCAGCTCTTCCAGCTTCTCGCGCGTGCCCACCGAAACGAACATGGCGGACGTGCCCGACGGAGCGCCGCCCTTGCGCCAGGAGTTTTCGCTCATCAGCAATTCGTCGGTGAGCTTGATCTCCCCGGCGCTCAGCGCCTTGAACGTCACGGCGAGCAACATCAGCTTGCTCATGCTGGCCGGTGAGACGAGATCGTCGGCGTTGCGCTGGAACATGACGGCGCCCGAATCGGCATCCATCAGGATCGCCTGCGCCGACTTCACCACCACGTCGCCGCTGGTCTGAGCGATGCCCGGCCGCGCCGCGATGAGCATCAGGCACGCAAAGACCGCCGCGGTCGCCAGGGCTGCGATCGAAGGGCGGTGCCGTGCAATCGGCACGTCGACTGGCATTGGCTCAACCCCACGACGGGTAGGATAAGTCATGTCGGGCGGACTATCGGATCAGCCGCACGACCAGTCAACGGGCCGCCGGTTGTGGTGCCTGTTCCTGGCCTAGACGGCGCCCGCATCGCCCGAGCTAGTGCGTCCAGGAGCCTATGCGGCCGAAACGAAAATTGTCTGAATAGGACTTGCGCACCGGCTGGCGGGGCTTCGGTTCGGCAAGTCGATAGGGGATGCCGTTGCGCTCGGCGTAGGCCACCGCCTCGTCCTTGCTGTCGAAGCTCAGTTGCAGTTGCTGCTTCATGTCGCGCGAGCTGGTCCAGCCCATCAGCGGGTCGATCTCGCGCGCCATCTCGGGCTCGTACTCCAAAACCCACTCCTTGGTGCGCGCCGGACCCGACTGCATGGCCGTCCTGGCCGGCTTGTAGATGCGGGCAACCATATGGGTTTCAGTCCTCTCGAGCCTCGATCTGGATCGGCCTTAGCATGGATGGGGGTTTTCAGATAGTGGCCCGCCTAGGCTGCGGCAGCCACGGCAGCCCCCTGCGGCCCGCCAATCCGGCGGGCTCCCCGCTGAAGGCTCGGTCGGCAGCCACCTGAACGGTAAGGTGCACGACGACGGCTCCAGCGAATGTGCAGGCGATCACTGCCAGTGTCCCCGACAGGTACTGCAGGATCGGGAAATGCAGCAGGTAGACCGGGTAGGACAGCTCACCCAGCCAACGGTCGGTTGGGTTGTCGCGGGTCAGCGCAAACAGGAACGGCAGCGAGGCCAGCACGACAGCCGTGGCCGGCACATAGCGGGTCGCCGGCGGCAGGTGCGGATAGACGAGCATGGCCGCGATCAGCGCGACGAGGCAGCCGCCTCCGATACGCCTGGCGGCGGCATTCACCTGCATCCCCCGATAGAAATGGTAGGCCAGCCCGCCAGCGCAGAACACGGAAAGCTCGGCCGGAAAGAACCGGTAACGCCAGGGATCGTGCGATCCGAACGCCTTGTAGACGATGACGCGGATGACGAGCCCCAGCAGCAGCGCGGCCAGCAGCCGCCAGCGGCTGCGCACCAGAAAGGGCGCCAGCGCGTAGAAGGCCATCTCGACGGGCAGCGACCAGGCGGGATGGACCGCCTGGTAAGGGTACAGGTAGGGCGGCTCGTTCCAGAAGGTGGCGGTGAACACGAGGCCGGCTTCGGTGGGCCGCACGAACATCACCACGTCCCCGCCGACCAGAAGCACGCTCGACACGAACAGCAGGGCTCGCGCGTCCCAGGGCAGGTCGCTCTGCAGCGCCGTCTCGATGAAGGTCGGCCGGCCAGCCAGCACCGCTGCCAGCAGCGTCAGCAGCAAGACCGCCCAGTAAGTCGGAAACAGCCGCAGCGCGCGGTTGAAATAGAAGCTGCCCACATTGGCGTAACGCTCATTGAGCACCAGCGCCATGTAGAAGCCGCTGATCAGGTAGAAGCACTGCACCGCCGCCACGCCGTCGATCAGCTTGAACCACCCATCCAGGTCATGGACGAGCAGGACAGACAGCGCGAGCAGACAGCGGAGGACCCCCATGCCCGCCACCAAAGCAGGGTCCGCCGTAGAACACAATATGTAGGATTATGCTCCATATGTCGCGCAGATGTTCACAAATACCCCTTTTTCGGCCTATAGGCGCCAGTAAATGCAGACAGTTAGGGTGGCCAGACCATGCCAAGCGACCCCTCGATCGACCCAGACCGGCAGCGGCCGCGAGCACAACAGGGGCTGGCCGATGACCCTCCGGGATGCAACAACACGCAGAACACGGCGGCTGACAGGACCTCCAGAATGCACCTGAAGACTTTGCTGGGCGACTACCCCGTCACGTCCGCACTCAAGACGGGCGAGGTCGCCTCCGACAGCGTCACGTTCGAGTTCGCCGATTTCCAGCCAACCAACGCCGGCTTCAAGCCGATGGTGCGCGAGGGCCGTTTCGACGTGTCCGAGATGGCCATCGTCACGTACCTGATCGCCAAGGCGTACCACAAGCCGATGGTCCTGCTGCCGGCGGTCGTGATGGGCCGCTTCCAGCACGAGTACGCCCTCTACAATCGCTCGCACGCCCCGCTGACACCGGCCGACCTGGCGGGCAAGCGCGTCGGCATCCGCTCATTCACGACCACCACGGCGGCCTGGATTCGCGGCATCCTCGCCAACGACTACGCAGTCGACCTCAATTCGATCCGCTGGGTCACCTTCGAGGAGCCGCACGTCGCCGAATACGTCGACACCACCGAGCGGGCACCAAAAGGCAAGAAGATCCTGGAGATGCTGGCAGCCGGCGAGCTCGACGCGGTACTGGGCGAACGCTCGGATGATCCGCGCTTTGCCACCCTGTTCGCCGACCCGATGGCCGAGGCCAGGGCCTGGTACGACCGCCACGGCATCGTGCCGATCAACCACATGGTGGTGGTCAGCGAGCGGCTGGTGCAGGCCAACCCGGACGCCGTGCGCGAGGTGTTTCGCCTGCTGAAAGCCAGCAAGGCGAAGGCGGCCAAACCCGCTGGCGATGCGATCGATTTCTGCCCCTTCGGGCTCGAGCCTCAGCGCAAGCCGTTGCAGGAGATTGTCCACTACGCCGCCCAGCAGGGACTGATACCGCGCGCCTACGCCGTCGAGGAGCTGTTCGACGACACGACGCGGCTGCTCGGCTGAAGCAGATCGGCGCCCCCGCTCAACCTCACCACTGCACACGCTCGATATCGACAAAGTCGATGTGGGACCCGTCCGTGAAGTTGAGTGTTCCGTCCGCGTCGGCGGAGAACGTGATCTGGTTTGCGGTCTGCGAGACGATGCTGCCCGACGTCAGGTTGACCGTCCAGTCCGCCCCCAATTGCAGCGGCCCGCCGCTCTGGTCGAGGACGATCGTATCGATCCAGGTGCTGGTACCGCCATTGACACTGTCGTTCCCGTGTCCGCTCGCGTAAACGAACTGGTCGTCGCCCAACCCGCCGATCAGCGTGTCGTTGCCGAGCCCGCCATACAGCGTATCGTTGCCGGTGCCGCCGTCCAGGGTGTTGTTGCCGGCGTTGCCCGTCAGCGTGTTGTTGGCCGTGTTGCCCGTGCCGTTGATGTTGCCCGACCCCGTCAGGGTCAGGTTCTCGAGGTTGGTGCCGAGCGTGTAGGTGATGCTGCTCAGCACCGTATCGGTGCCCGCGTTGGTCCCTTCGGTCACCACATCGGTGGATGCATCGACCACGTAGGTGTCGTTGCCCGCGCCACCGACCATTGTGTCGTTGCCGGCGCCGCCATCCAGTACGTTGTCGCCGGCATTGCCCGTCAGCGCGTTGTTGAGGGTGTTGCCGGTGGCGTCGATGTTGCCGGTCCCCGTCAGGGTCAGGTTCTCGACGTTGGCGCTCAGCGTGTAGCTGACACTGCTCTGCACCAGGTCGGTGCCCTCTCCCGACGCCTCCGTCACCACGTCGCCCGTCGAGTCGACCACATAGGTATCGTTGCCGGCCCCGCCGACCATCGTGTCGTTACCGGCGCCACCGCTCAGCGTGTTGTTGCCAGAGTTGCCGGTCAGCGTGTTGTCCAGCGCGTTGCCGGTGGCGTTGATCGCACTCGTTCCGGTCAGGGTCAGGTTCTCGACATTGGCGCTCGCCGTATAGGTGACACTGCTCTGAATCAGGTCGGTGCCCTCTCCGGACGCCTCCGTCACCACGTCGCCGGTCGCATCGACCACATAGGTATCGTTGCCGGCCCCGCCGACCATCGTGTCGTTACCGGCGCCACCGCTCAGCATGTTGTCGCCGGCATTGCCGGTCAGCGTGTTGGCCAGCGTATTGCCGGTGGCATTGATGTTGCCGATCCCCGTCAGGGTCAGGTTCTCGAGGTTGGCGCCCAGCGTGTAGCTGATGCTGCTCTGCACGGTATCGGTACCGCCCGAGCTGGACGTCTCCGTCACCACGTCGCCGGATGAATCGACCACGTAGGTGTCGTTGCCGGTGCCGCCGACCATGGTGTCGTCGCCGGCCCCGCCGTCGAGGATGTTGGCCCCGGTATTGCCGGTCAACGTGTTGTTGAGCGCGTTGCCGGTCGCATTGATCGCAGCCGTTCCCGACAGGGTGAGGTTCTCGACGTAGTCACTCAGGGTGTAGCTGACACTGCTCTGGATCAGGTCGGTGCCCTCTCCCACCAGCTCCGTCACCACGTCGCCCGTCGCATCGACCACGTAGATATCGTCGCCGGCCCCGCCGGCCATGCTGTCGTCGCCGGTGCCGCCACTCAGGGTGTTGTTGCCGCTATTGCCGATCAGCGTGTTGTTGAGCGTGTTGCCGGTGGCGTTGATCGCAGCCGTTCCGGTCAGGGTCAGGTTCTCGACGTTGGCACTCAGCGTATACGTGACGCTGCTCTGCACGGTATCCGTGCCCTGGCCTGACGCCTCCGTCACCACGTCCGTCGTCGCATCGACCACGTAGGTGTCATCGCCGGCGCCGCCCACCATGGTGTCGGTGCCGGCACCGCCGTCGAGCACGTTGTTACCGGCATTGCCGGTCAGCGTGTTGGCGACCGTGTTGCCCGTGGCGTTGATGTTGTCCGTCCCCGTCAGGGTGAGGTTTTCGAGGTTGTCGCCCAGGGTGTAGCTGATGCTGCTCTGTACCGTATCGGTGCCCGCACCGGTCCCTTCCGTCACCACGTCGCCAGCCGAATCCACCACGTAGGTGTCATTGCCGGTACCGCCCACCATCGTGTCATCACCGGCGCCGCCGTCGAGGATGTTGGCGCCGGTATTGCCGGTCAGCGTGTTGGCGAGCGCGTTGCCGGTGGCGTTGATTGCACCCGTTCCGGTCAGGGTCAGGTTCTCGACGTTGGCACTCAGCGCATAGGTGACGCTGCTCTGCACGAGATCGGTGCCCTCACCGACCAGCTCCGTCACCACGTCGCCGGCCGCGTCGACCACATAAGTGTCGTCGCCGGCCCCACCCACCATCGTATCGTTGCC
>Ga0209813_10000400_pt1 | contig 10671 bp, 10 predicted proteins | sample EndMethybrTD3033_FD_187596 | JGI IMG/M metagenome (GOLD analysis project Ga0209813, IMG submission 187596) | Populus endosphere microbial communities from Tennessee, USA - Endosphere MetaG P. TD hybrid TD303-3 (SPAdes) (version 2) | ecosystem: Host-associated > Plants > Roots > Endosphere... | reverse complement strand
AAGTATCGCCCCAGCGAATGCCGGCCACGCGGGCGACGTCGCGCAGCACCTGTCCGTTCGCCCAGTCCGTGCCGCGCCGAATGATGGGCACCGAGCGCACGCCGAGCTCGGCAAGCTCGGCCATGGCCGTACGGTCCTCCAGCACGTTGACGGACACGAACGACACACCGTGCCGGGTGAGGAACTCCTTCATGCGCAAGCAGCTGGTGCAGCCGGGCTGCCAGTAGGCCTTGATGGGCGCATCGGCCGGTTGAGGCATGGGCGTCTCCTCGTTTGGTTGGTTGGGAGCAGGATACAACGCTCTCAACTCGCGAGATACCTGTGCATTGCGGGGCTGCCTGGTGTCCCAATTCCGAAGTTCGCCAAGCCTTGCCGCTAGCCTCCTGAGCGAGCTTCGGAATCACACGGGGCACCAGAAGCACAGATGTGATTCAGATCGAGAAATTCGCTCCGACCTCTGCCGTGAGCACCGGCGAATTTCTCGATCATCGCACTAGTGGGTGCCGCATGAACCCTATATTGCTTCGAATCAGGAGGACCCGACCTTGCTGAGACTGGCCGTCATCGGATTTGCCGTGGGCGTCGCGGCGATGTGCCTGCCCGCCTCATCGCGGGCCGAGGAGGTCAGGTCGGACCTCGCCGAGCGCCTGACCCCTGAGCAGCTGCGCGTCTACGAGCAGTACCACAAGGCGCGCACCGCCTTCGACCGCCAGCACCAGGCCTACTGGCGCTCGGTCGACTCCAAGCGCGATGCGCGCAAGGCCCGCCGCATGCTGGGCCAGGACTACACCAAGGACGACTACATCACCGAGCAGCCGCCCAAATATCGCGGGCCGGAGCTGCCGCCCGAGATCGCCAGGATCGTCACCGAGGTGCGACCACCCGAGCCGGAGAAGCCGCTGCCCAATGTGGCGGACTTCCTCGAGAGTGCCAAAACCCAGTTCGGCTTCGTGCCGACGCCCACCACCGAGCGCGAGTTCAAGCGCCGCTACGCCCAGGAAGCGCTGGCTGTCGGCCTGAGCAAGGACCAGGTGGTGCGCATCTATGCGCTGGAGACCGGGGGCCAGGGCACCTACGACATGCAGTCCGGCATCAGCCCGATCACCAAGCAGGGCAAACCGATTTCCTCGGCGCTGGGCTACGCGCAGTTGTTGCACGCCAACTCGACGAGCGAGTTCGTCAAGTACGGCGAGATGTGGGCCAAGCGCCTGCTGGCCATGGCCGCCGTGCCGGGTACGCCGCCAGAACGCGCAACCGCGCTGCGCAGCAAGGCCGCCACCCTGCGCCGGATGCTGCGCGCGGCGCGCTCGGTTCCCAACGAATGGTCCTCGCACGTGGCCTTCGGCAGCACGCCGAAGGGCCAGGCGATCCATACGCTGAACCTCGATGCCGACGTCGGCCCTTGGTTGCAGGTGCTCAAGCTGCGTGGCCTCAAGGATGACGGCGAACGGGCCGGCCGGCCCAACCTGACCGGCGGCGAGATCGAGCTGATGAACCTGGCCGGGCCGCGCACGGGGCTGGAAATGCTCACCCCGGTCGGGCAGAACATGCCGACCTCGAATTTCTTCAGCCAGGGCGGCTACTACCGCAATACGATCGTACGCGAGAAGACGGCCATCGAGCTGCTGCGTGCCCTAGAAAGCCGCATGGAGGCCAGCCTCAAGAAGCCCGGAGCGATCGAGTTCGCCCAGATCTTCGACGAGGTGGCTCGCAGGTGAGGTGCGGGAGGGGCGGCGCCGTTCAGTTCAGCGCTGCGAGAGCGATCGTGGCTCCGATGAAAAGAATGTGGGCGGCAAAAAACGCAAGGGACAGGGGTACGAACCGCTTCATGGCTGGGAGTGTCCTGGAAGGCAGGCAAGGGAAATGCGCTGTATTGATCGCATACCCGCGTAAAACGGCGCTTAAGGGTGCCGTGTCAGTTTGCGGGCGGTAATTGGCGCGCGGTTAGGATTCGCGCAACAAATGCCGGCCGATGCCGCCATCGCTAGCCATGGGAAGTGTCTCCGCCCGATTGATCTCCACTGCTACAACTCGACAGCGGAGCCTGCGGTTCCGCGGGTCTCTGGCGTCGCCCGGCGGGCCGGCAGCCAATAAACAACCCGGCAGCTATTGCCGGCGCTTGCGGAAAAGTAATCTCTTTGTCAAAAAGTAAGGATACGTACCGCTCTGGATCGCTCCGATGTCGCCCGTCGCTGACAGATACATCCTTGGCTGGGAGGAGTGGGTCTCTCTTCCCGAACTCGGCCTGCCCGCCATCAAGGCGAAGGTCGACACGGGCGCGCGCACGTCGGCGCTGCATGCCTTTTTCGTCGAGCCGGTGCACGTCGAGGGCGTAGCGATGGTACGCTTCGGGGTGCACCCCATCCCCCGCCGCGACGACGTGGAGATCATCTGCACGGCGCGGGTCAAGGACCAGCGCGAGGTGACGAGCTCGAACGGCGAGCGCGAGAACCGCTTCGTCATCGAGACGCCGATCCGCATCGGTCAGCGCGAGTGGCCGATCGAGGTCACGCTGACCAACCGCAACGCCATGGCCTACCGCATGCTGATCGGCCGCCAGGCGATCACGGAAGACATCCTGGTCGATCCGGCCTCCTCGTTCCGGCAGCCGCGCCTGCGCTACAAGCTCTACAACAAGGTCGCCTGAGCCTCGGCCAAGCTAGGGCTTGGGCTTGGCGGGCATGTACAAAGCCGCCTTGCGTGCGGCAAGCTTGCGCAATCAACACGGGAGGCCTTTTCATGCTGACACTTTACTACGCGCCGGGCGCGTGCTCGCTGGCGGCGCACATCGTGCTCGAGGAGGGCGGCGAGAAGTACGAGACGCAGCGCCTCGATCTCTCCAAGGGCGAGCAGCGCACCGAGTCCTATCTCAAGATCCACCCGCAAGGCCGCGTGCCCGCGCTACGTCTCGACGGCGGCGAGGCGATCACCGAGAACACGGCTATCCTGCCCTACCTCGGCAAACGCTTCGGCTTGTGGCCCAAGGACCCGCTGGCCGAGACGCGTGCGCTGTCGCTGATCGGATTCTTCGCGGCCACCGTGCATCCCGCGCACGCCCACATCAGCCGGCCGGAGCGATACGCAACCGACACCTCGCACTTCCCCAACATCCAGGAGACGGGCCGCAAGGCGTTCCAGACCTACCTGCAGCAGGTCGATGGTCTGCTGGCCGGCCGCGAGTGGCTGTCCGACAGCTACTCGGTGCTCGATCCATACGCCTTCCTCTTCTACACCTGGGGCCTGCGCCGTGAACTGCCGGTGAGCGACATGAAGAACTACACGGCCTTCAAGGACCGCATGCTGCAGCGCCCGGCCGTGCAGCGCATCGTCGAGGACGAGAAGGTCAAGGTCTGAGGACCGCCGGGCCGCCGTCGCCTCCTCTCAGCGAACGAAGCGAGCTCCGCCGCCGACTGGCGGCGCGGCGCCAGTTCGCGCCGGCCATTCACATGCGCAACGGAAGTGACTTCTGACGCCCGCGTGCCGCGAATGTCAGCTTCACAAAGAGAGGGCGCGGGGCTCAGACAGCCGCCGGACCGAAACTGAAAAGACGCGGCCGTCTGAGCCTCGCCGTCGCGCTGGATACCGGCTGAATGGTCCAAGTTCCCATCGGCCCGGATGCACGGGTTCGAACCGTGTCACCGTCGCGCGACCCCCGGCTCGTGCTTTCGCTCACTTGAAGTCGCCCTCTCGCGAGATGGGCACCCCTCGTTGAGCCGAGGTGCGAGCATTGTGTCACTGCGCGGGAACGCGGGGATAAGATCGCGGCGCTGATTGCGCACGCATGGTGAACGCGATCGCCAAGGTGTCTGCACCCTCTGGGTCAGACAGCAACGCAGAGGGCGGCTGGGCTGTCATCCCGGTATCGAGCAAAGCGAGTTCGGTGCGCGGTCATGCCGGAGGCATGTTTCCAGCACGCACGCGCCCGGCTGCAGTTGCAACCGGCCATCCACGAGTCCTTGGCCGGTTCCTCAGGTGCTTCGGCGCAGCAGGTGTCAGCAAGATCATAAGGTGCGGCGGCTCTTGATGGCGGCGGCCAGCGTGCCCTCGTCGAGGTAGTCGAGCTCGCCGCCCATTGGTACGCCCTGGGCGAGGCGGCTGACGATCACGCCACGGCCCTGCAGCTGCTCGGTCAGGTAGTGAGCGGTTGACTGGCCCTCCACCGTGGTATTGAGGGCCAGCAGCACCTCCTTGACCGGCGGCGCGGCGCGCTCGATCAGGCGGCCGATGTTGAGCCGCTCCGGGCCGATGCCGTCGAGCGGGGAGAGGTGTCCGCCCAACACGTGGTAGAGGCCGCCCACCACGCCGGCCCGCTCCAGCGCCCACAGGTCGCCGATCTCCTCGACGACGACGATCAGGCCCGTGTCACGGCGTGGGTCCTGGCAGATGGTGCAGGGGCTGACCGTATCGATGTTGCCGCAGGTCGGGCATTCGATGATCTTGGCGGCCGCATCGGTCAGCGCCGCGGCGAGCGGCTCCAGCAGATCAGTGCGCTTCTTGAGGAGAGTCAGCGCCGCCTTGCGCGCGGAGCGGTGGCCGAGCCCCGGCAGGCGCGCCAGCAGCTGCACCAGCCGCTCGATTTCCGACCCTGCGGTTTTTTTGCTCATCGGCTTTCCCCTCCCCCTTGTGGGGAGAGGTTAGGGGTGGGGGGATTCCAGAACCGTCGAGATTCCCCCTCTCCCTGTCCCTCCCCCACCAGGGGGGAGGGGACGATGAAATGGCTCGTAACCACAGGCATCAGAACAGCTTGAGGCCTGGCGGCAGCTGCAGGCCGCCGGTGACCTCCTGCATCTTGGTCTGCACGGCCGCCTCGGCCTTGACTTTGGCGTCCTGGAAGGCGGCGAGGATCAGGTCCTCCAGCATCTCTGCGTCCTCCGGCTTGAGCAGGCTTGGGTCGATGCTGATGGCGCGCGCCTCGAACTTGCCGTTCAGCTTGACCTTGACCATGCCCGCGCCCGACTGGCCCTCCACCTCGAGAGCCGCCAGATCCTGCTGCACCTGTTGCATGCGGCCCTGGATCTCTTGGGCCTGCTTCATCATTTTCATCAGGTCGATCATGGATGTTCCTCGGCGGAGCGGGGTGCGTTGTTGGGGGTAACAGTAGAGCGTTTCCAGCTTGGGTTGAACCCGAAACCCTTGCGTTTTCCTCGTCCTCTCGGCGCTTGGGATGGCATGAGCCCGGGGACGGCGGTCAGCCGGTGCCGGTCTCGTCCTTCTTGATGCCGGGCAGCGGTTTTACGCTGGTGACGCGGGCGTCGGGAAATTCCTGCAGGATGGCGGCCACGGCCGGGTGCTGCTCGATCTCGCGCAACTCGGCCGCCTCTCGCTCGCGGGCCAGCTCACCGAGCGGCCGCTCACCCGGCGCCTTGCTGAGCGCCACCATCCAGCGTCCGCCGGTCCAGGCGTTGAGCTTCTCGCGCAGCTCGTTGCCAAGTTCCTTGGGCGCGCCGGCCAGCAGGTGCAGCTCGATGCTGCCGGCCGGGTCGAACTTGACCAGGCTGACGTGCTCTTCCAGGTGCACCTTCAGCTTGGCCTCGCGGCGCAGACCGGCATGGGCCACGACCTCGGCGAACGTGCGCAGCATGGGTACGCCTTCGGCGGTCGGGCCAGGTTCGTCCAAGCCCTCGTCGAGGCCCTCGTCGTTGTCGCCGAGGCCGCTTTCGTCCTCGGACGCCTCGCCCGGCTCGTCGATGGCCGAATGCAGCGCCGATCGCGGCGCAGGGGCCGGCTTGGCGGGTGCACGCGCACCGGCCGGTGTCGCGCCTCCACCGGCAAGCGTACGCATCAACTCGTCGGGTGCCGGCAGGTCGGCCGTATACGCCAGGCGGATCAGCACCATCTCGGCCGCGGCCGCCGGGTTGGGCGCGTCGGCGACCTCCTCGAGGCCCTTCAAGAGCATCTGCCAGGCGCGGGCCAGGATCGCCACCGACAGGCGATCGCCGAGTGCCGCGGCGCGCGCCCGTTCCTCGCTGGACAGGCCCTCGCCGGCCCCTGCGGCGCCGAGCGTCTTGGCGCGCGTGGTGGTGTGCACGGCCTCGGCCAGATCGGCCAGGATCTGGCCGGGCTCGGCGCCGTCGCGGTGCAGACCCGCCAGCAGCTCGAGTGCCGCGCCGGCCGCTCCACTCATCAGCTGCTCGAACAGATCAAAGATGCGGCCACGATCGGCCAGCCCCAGCATGGCCCGCACGCTGTCGGTGCGGATGTTGCCGGCGCCCATCGCCAGCGCCTGATCGAGCAGGGACAGGCCGTCACGCACGGACCCCTGGGCGGCGCGTGCGATCAGCGCCAGCGCGTCGTCCTCGGCGGTGGCCCCCTCCTTGCCGGCGATGCCCTTGAAGTGTCCGACCAGGGCCGGCACGTCGACGCGCCGCAGGTCGAAACGCTGCGTACGGGACAGCACGGTGACCGGCACCTTCCGCACCTCGGTGGTGGCGAAGATGAACTTGACGTGCTCGGGCGGCTCCTCGAGGGTCTTCAGGAGCGCGTTGAAAGCGCCCTTCGACAGCATGTGCACCTCGTCGATCAGGTACACCTTGTAGCGCGCCACCAGCGGGCGATAGCGGGCGCTCTCGATGATCTCGCGCATGTTGTCGACGCCGGTGTTGGAGGCGGCGTCCATCTCCAGCACGTCGGGATGGCGGCCTTCCATGATCTCGGCGCAGTGGCGCCCGAAGCCCTCCATGTCGAAGGTCGGCCGGTCGATCGCGTCGGTCTGGTAGTTGAGTGCGCGCGACAGGATGCGGGCGGTGGTGGTCTTGCCGACGCCGCGCACGCCGGTCAGCATGTAGCCTTGCGCAATGCGGTCGGTGGCGAACGCATTCCTCAGCGTCGTCACCATGGCCTCCTGGCCGATCAGGTCGGCGAAAGTGGCCGGGCGATACTTACGCGCCAGCACGAGGTAGGGGCTGGCCCTGCCCGGCGTCGGGCCGTCGCCGCCTGCATCGTCGTCGGCCGGTGTTTTCTTCTTTGCCATGCCTGCCCAGCGTCAGCCCCGCGACGGCGGGATTGTGCGCTCGCCGGTCCGCAGGAGTTTGATGATACTTGCACCGCCTCAATTACGGTCGATGCGCAAAATCGCACCGCGTGCGGGTGCCTGGTCGCGGGCAGGTGCCCAGAAGCGTGATGGCGATCCCGGCAACCCCGGGATGAATGCAATGAGAGACCGGCGAACGACCCGCATCTGGCTCGTTGGGGCTGCTTCCTTCCGGACCTGACCCGGTTGGCGAGGGACACGTCCGCCGCCAGCCTCCCGGGCAAATTATGGGGCGTAGGCCGGCCAATTACAACCCATCGGCCGAGCGAGCGATGCGGCGCCTACAACCGTCGGGAGGACAACTATTTCCCGGCTGCCGATGATCCTGAATCGTCGTGTTCGAGCGGTGGTCCAGTTTTGTAGGACCGCTTGGCTCGGCCGCCGATGCGGCAGTTGCGAAAAGCGCGCGTTGCGCGCCTGCGGCGGGTGTGCTCATGTCGCCGCTTCACCACCGGAGCCCCCGCATGCCAACTGTCGGCGCAACGACGATTCTCGATCGACTCGGTCCCAAGAGAAGCGACGCGGAGTTCATCAAGTCGCAAGCCGAGGCGCCGGATGCCCGGTTTCTGGTGCTGGCCGACCTGAAGCCGGTCGTGCGCTCCAATGCCGAGCGCACGGTTGCCAAATTGGCCTGGTTTTCCAGGGCCGAACTCGACACGCTAGGCCTGCCCACGGCCGATGCTCTGTTCCTGGGGGTTGACGCGGCCGGCAAGGCGCACTTTGCGGTTGCCGTCACCGAACACCGCACCCGGCATGCGCCCGGTGCCATCGAGATGCTGCGCCCAATCGTCGATCTGCGCTCGCTGGCCATGCAGGGCATCATGCCGCCCGAGGAGCTGTCGTTGTGCGGGCAGGCGCGGGCGCTGGCGCAGTGGCACGAGAACGCCCGCTGCTGCGGCCATTGCGGCGGCACCACGCTGGTCAAGGACGGCGGCTGGCGGCGAAAGTGCTGGGCCTGCGGGCTGGAGTGGTTCCCCCGCACCGATCCGGTGGTGATCATGCTGATCTCCGACGGGCAGCGCTGCCTGCTGGCGCATGAGCACCGCTACGGCGACAAGATGTTCTCGGCGCTGGCCGGCTTCATCGAGCCCGGCGAGGACATCGAGCACGCGGTCCGCCGCGAGGTGCTGGAGGAGACCAACATCAAGGTGGGCGAGGTGGCGTATCATTCGAGCCAGCCTTGGCCCTTTCCGCATTCCCTGATGCTGGGCTGCATGGGCAAGGCTGAGACCACCGAGATCACCATCGACCACGGCGAGATCGCGGAGGCGCGCTGGTTCTCGCGCGAGGACGCCAGGCTGATGCTGGAGCGCAGGCATCCCGACGGGCTCACCGTGCCCGGCAAGCACGCGATCGCCAACGCGCTGATCACGAGCTTTGTTGACGGCACCCGCTAAGGCCTGCCAAGACACGTGGCCGCCAGTACGCGGGAACCTAGGCGTGCGGCAGATTGTTGCCAATTTGCTTCGTCATCAACGGATTGGGCATTGAGTCGGACTCTGGCAGAGCAGGCGCGCCCCATTCGAGGTTCCGATGCCACGCACTCCTAACGCCGTCGATTTCTGGCGCGGATATGCGCTGGTATCGATATTCGTCAATCACATTCCGGGCATCTACTTCGAGCGCTTCACGCATCGCAACGTGTCCTTCTCGGACTCGGCGGAGCTGTTCGTGTTTCTCGCCGGCTGGTCGCTCGGCTACCTGGTCGGAGGCAGTGATGCGCCGAAAAGCACGCCCCGACTGATGTTGAGGCTGGGCAGCCGGGCCTTCCAGATCTACGCCGCGCAGATTCTGATCAGCAGCCTTGCCATTGCCACCCTGGCATCGGCGGCGTTTCTGCTCGACAATCCTCTAATCCTGGAATGGCATAACGCGGCGGCCGTGTTCCTCGACCCGGCGTTGACCCACATCGGGCTGGTGCTGCTTACGCATCAGCTCGGCTATTTCGACATCCTGCCGCTGTATGTCGTGCTGATGGTGGTGGCGGCGCCGCTGGTCGCCCTCATCTATCGGTTCGGCCGGCCGCTGCTGGTGCCGCTGTCGCTCGCCATCTACCTCGCCGCACTGATCGTGCCGATCACGGTGCCGACCTGGCCGGTGCCGGGCCAATGGTTCTTCAATCCGTTGGCCTGGCAGGTTCTGTTCGTGCTGGGCTTTGCCCTGTCGCGCCCCGACGGCATCGGCGATTTTGTGCAGCGCCACATCAATGTGATCCGGCTGGTTGCACTGCCGATCACGGCGCTGAGCGCCGCCGTTGCGCTGTTCAGCCTGTTCCCCGACCCGACAATTTTTCCGGAGCCGAAGCTTCTGTTCCTTAACGGCAAGACATTCCTTACGCCGGTGCGGCTATTGCAGTTCCTGGCGCTGGCAGCCGTGATGTCGGTGACCTATGTTTATATTGCGCGCGGCGTGCCTTGGCTTGTCGCATTCCTTGCTTTACTGGGGCGCAATTCGCTCAATGTATTTTGTGTTGCATCAGTGTTGAGTCTGCTTGGACAGATTGTACGCTACCTTTACTCGCGCTCCTTTGGAGTAGATACTGTGATTGTTGTTGTGGGCATTGCATTGCTTTGGTTGACAGCTTGGGTGTCCGAATGGAGGCAGCAACGAGCAAGCGGTTGACGACCGCAGCCGGCGTGGCGCTGATATTCAGCGCGGCGTTGTCGCTTGCTGCCTGGGCGCAGGCCACCACCGGCCAAGCCACAACTGGCGAAGCAACCTCAGGCCAAGCAGCCACTGGCCAGGGCAACACGGGACCAGGTGACACCGATTTTCCGCCGCTTGCCAAGGAATGCGGCGAAGCCAACGCCACCACGATGGCGCTGCCCAACAGCGCACGCGCACTTGCCAAGGACAAGAAGCTGAAGATCCTGGCCATCGGCGCGTCGTCCGCGTCGATCCTGGGAGGCATGCGCGACGGCAATCCACCGCTGCTCGAGCAGCTGCTCGAGCGCACCATCGCCGGCCTCGACGTGGAGATCGTCAACCGCGGCGTGTCGGGTGAGCTGGCGGGCGACGCCGCCAAGCGCCTCAAGGTCGAGGTCGCGCTCAATCAGCCCGATGTCGTGCTCTGGCAGGTCGGCACCAACGACGCCTTCGCGCAGGTGCCGGTCGAGGAGTTCCAGGAAACGGTTGGCGAGATGGTGCGCTGGCTCAAGGAGCACAACACCGACGTGATCCTGGTCGGCCTGCACTACATGAAGAACCTGGCCAAGGACGCGCACTACCAAGCCATGCGGGCCAGCCTGCAGCACATCGCCAACGTCGAGAACGTGCCGCGCATCGGCCGCTACGAGGCCATGGAGATACTCTCGCGCACGCTGCGCGAGAACGGTCGTCGCGATCCGGGCGAATTCGGCTCTACTGAATCGGCCTACGACTGCATGGCGCGCTACGTGGCGCGCGTGATCGCCGTCGGCCTGTTCGCCAAGCCGCCCAAGAAGCCCGCCAGTCACTGACGCGCTGGGCACTCTCTAGTGCGCCTTCGGCTGGGACTCGGCTTCCTCCACCATCACCTCGACCACGACGCTGCCGGCCTTCTCGAACACCAGCGTCATGGCAAAGCTCTCGTAGGCGTCGAGCTGCTTCTTGAAGCCGGTCAGCTCCAGATGCGGTCCGTTGCGCTTTAGCTCGACGCCTAC
>Ga0209813_10000399_pt1 | contig 10715 bp, 9 predicted proteins | sample EndMethybrTD3033_FD_187596 | JGI IMG/M metagenome (GOLD analysis project Ga0209813, IMG submission 187596) | Populus endosphere microbial communities from Tennessee, USA - Endosphere MetaG P. TD hybrid TD303-3 (SPAdes) (version 2) | ecosystem: Host-associated > Plants > Roots > Endosphere... | reverse complement strand
GTAGGCAATGACGGTATCGGCCGCCGTCGCCTTGTCGGGCAGGGAACCCGCGAGTTGCCGCCCCACCACGTCGAGCGTCAGCCCCGCCCGGCGCTGGCCGGCGGTCTCGCCGACGCAGACGATGGCAGCCAAACCGGCGCGGTGCGCGGCCAGCACCTTCTGGCGCACCTCGCGATCACCTTCGCCGTGGTCCGCACGCCGCTCGGAATGGCCAACGATCACGGCCGTTGCACCCGCATCCTTCAGCATCTCGACCGAAATATCGCCGGTATGGGCTCCGCTGGCCGCAGCATGGCAGTCTTGGGCCCCAACCTGCAGCCGAGACCCCGCCGCCTCCTTGGCGAGCGCCGCCAGCAGGGTGGCGGGCGGGCAGATCATGGCATCCGCGGCGCTGTACTCGGCCTCCCCGAGCCGGTCGCGCACCCGGCGCGCCTCGCCCAGCGCCGCCATCAGACCGTTCATTTTCCAGTTGCCGGCCACCAGCGGACGGATGGACGCAGGGGATGCCATGTTCGCTGACCCTCGCAATTGCTTAACCTAGCCCGACCGGCCCACGCAGACGCCGACTTGCAGGCCGGTCGCTGGGTTCATAATATGCCGCGCGAGCGCGTCAAGGCGCTGGGAATTCCCTTGAGACCGGTCGACCTTCGGCTACGCCGGAAGGCGGCTGCCATTGGCGCTTGACCGGCCAGCAACTCGGAAACGTACGACCAATGCTCGATCAAATGCGAAGGGGCGTGGGCAACTGGCTCGCCAAGGGGCTGCTGGGCCTGCTGATCGTCGCCTTCGCGGTCTGGGGGGTGGGCGACTACGTGCGCAAGATTGGCCGAGCGCCGCCGGCCAAGATCGGCGATACGGAGATTTCCGCCGAGCAGTACCGCCAAGCCTACCAGGATGAGATGAACGCCCTCTCGCGGCGGCTAGGACGGCGACTGACGCCCGAGCAGGCGCGGCTGTTCGGCGTCGAGCAGAGTGCGCTCGCTCGCCTCGTCAACACGGCAGCCGTCGACAAGCACGCCGGCGAGCTGAACCTTTCCCTGTCGGACGCCGGCATCGCCGCCATCATCAAGGCCGAGCCCGCGTTCAAGGGCGCCGACGGCCAGTTCTCCCCTCTGATGTTTCAGAGCTTCCTGCGCCAGAACGGCACCAACGAGGCCCGCTTCGTGCGCGATCGGCGCCGCGAGGAAATCCGCGACCAGATCACCGACAGTCTGCTCGCCGGCATAGTGCCCCCACAGTCGGTGCTCGAGCAGCTGCACCAGTATCGAGAGGAGACGCGCGACATCGACTATCTCGCTCCCGATTTCGACAAGCTCATCAAGCTCGCGCCGCTGGATGAGGCCAAGCTGCGCGAGTACTACGATCAGAACAAGCGCCAGTTCGTGACGCCGGAACTGCGCAAGATCAATGTTCTCCTGTTGAGCCACGACGCCGTCAAAGCCGGCATCAACATCATCGACGAGGAGATCAAGGCGACCTACGAGAAGACCAAGGACAAGATCGACACGCCGGAGAAACGCCGCGTCCAGCAGCTGTCCTTCCCTGACCGAGCAGCCGCTGACAAGGCCTATGCCGAGCTGTCCAAGGCCAAGAACTTCGCCGAGGCCGCAACCAAGCTCGGTTTCAAGGAAGCCGACATCGATCTGGGCGTGCTCGCGCGCCGCGACATGATCGACCCCAAGATCGCCGAAGCCGCCTTCGCGCTGAAGAAGGACGAGCTGTCCAAGCCCGTCGAGGGCCAGTTTGCCATCGTGCTGGTGCGCGTCAGCGAGATCGTGCCAGGCAAGCAGCGCTCCTTCGACGAGGTGAAAGGCGAGGTCCGCGACAAGCTCGCCGAGGAGCGGACCAATCAGGAAACCCAGACCCTGCACGACAAGGTCGAGGACGAGCGCGCGGCCGGCAAACCTCTGAAGGAGATCGCCGAGCAGCTGAAGCTCAGCTTCCGTGAGATCCCCGACATCGACCGCAGCGGCAAAACCGCAGACGGCAAACCCGCCATCGAAGGAGCGGCAGCCAGTCAGGTCGCACAGGCCGCCTTTGCCGGCAGCCCTGGCCTCGATGCCGAGGCGGCCGAGCTGGCCGACGGCGGCTATGCCTGGGTCGATGTGGTGGCGGTGACGCCGGAAAAGCAGAAGACCTTCGAGGAGGCCAAGGCCGACGTCACGACCGCAGCCACGGAGGAGCAACGGCGCGCCGAGATCGCCTCGTTCGCCGGCAAGCTGGTGGATCGTCTCGGCAAGGGTGAATCGATCGAAGCCGTTGCCAAGGAGACTGGCGCCAAGGTGCAGAAGGCCGCCGGCATCACGCGCAACACCGTGCCGCAGGGCCTGACGCAGGGCGCCGTCCAGCAGGCCTTCGCCTTGCCCAAGGGCGGCGCAGCCTCCGCGCTGACCGCCGACGGAAAGTCGCGCGTCATCCTGCGCGTCGCCGACATCAAGCCGGCGCCCCCGGCTACCCCCGAGCAGCTGGCCCGCCTCAAGGCCGAGGTCACCCGCCAGATGCAGGGAGACATCGTCGGCGAATACCTCGACGCTTTGCAGAAGCGCTACGGCTTGTCGGTCAACCAAGCAGCATTGCGCCAGGCACTAGGCAATGATGCGCAGCAAGATGCCGAGTGATTGGACGTAGCGTTAACGTCCGCCCAGAGACCGATCGATGACCAAGCTCGATATCGCAGTGCGGGATTTCGAGGCCGAGCCCGCCCGCGGCGTTTTCGCCAAGGACTACGCCGCCGGCAAGCCGCAGGTGGTGTGGACGCGCCTGGTCGCCGACCTCGAGACGCCCGTGTCGGCCATGCTCAAGCTCTCGGATGGCCGGCCGATGAGCTGCCTGCTGGAATCGGTCGAGGGCGGCGCGGTACGCGGCCGCTATTCCATCATCGGCATCAACCCCGACATCGTCTGGCGCGCGTTCGGCGACAAGGCCGAGATCAATCGCCGGCCGCAGAGCGACGTCGGCGCCTTCGAGCCGGACAAGCTGCCGACGCTCAAGTCGCTGCGCGCGCTGCTCGCCCAGTCGCGCATCGATCTGCCTGTCGAGCTGCCGCCGATCGCCGCCGGCGTGCTCGGCTACATGGGCTACGACACCGTGCGCCTGGTCGAGCATCTGCCGGGCGAGCGGCCGGATGCGCTCGACGTGCCCGACAGCGTGTTCGTGCGGCCGACCGTCATGGTGGTGTTCGACGCCGTCAAGGACGAGATGATCGTCGTCACGCCGGTCTATCCCAATGCGGGGATCGATGCGAAACAGGCCTATGCCGCCGCCATCGCGCGCCTGCGCGAGGTGGTCAAGGCGCTCGATGAGCCGCTGCCGCACGCCACCAGCATGTCGGGCGTGGAGCTGGCCCTCCCTACCGCCGTCTCCAACACCACGCCGGCCGAGTTCATGGGCATGGTCGAGCGCGCCAAGGAGTACATCGCCGCCGGCGATATCTTCCAGGTCGTGCTCTCGCAGCGCTTCTCTGCCCCCTTCCATCTGCCGCCGCTGGCGCTCTATCGCGCCTTGCGCCGCACCAACCCTTCGCCGTTCCTGTTCTATCTCGATTTCGGCGCCTACTCCCTGGTCGGCTCGAGCCCCGAGATCCTGGTGCGGGTACGCGACGGCGAGGTCACCATCCGCCCGCTCGCCGGCACGCGCCGCCGCGGCGCCACACCCGACGAGGACAAGGCGCTGGAAACCGAATTGCTCGCCGATCCCAAGGAACGCGCCGAGCACCTGATGCTGCTCGATCTCGGCCGCAACGACGTCGGCCGCGTCGCTAAGATCGGCTCCGTGCGCGTCAAGGAGAGCTTTGTCATCGAGCGCTACAGCCACGTCATGCACATCTCCAGCCATGTCACCGGCGCCCTCGACAAGAAGCACGACGTGATCGATGCGCTGATGGCGGGCTTCCCCGCCGGCACGCTTTCCGGCGCACCTAAGGTGCGGGCGATGCAGATCATCGACGAGCTGGAGAAGCAGAAGCGCGGCCCTTATGGCGGCTGCGTCGGCTACTTTTCGGCCGATGGCGAGATGGACAGCTGCATCGTGCTGCGCACCGCGCTCGTCAAGGACGGCAAGATCCACGTGCAGGCCGGCGCCGGCGTGGTTGCGGACTCCGATCCGAAGGCCGAGCAGCAGGAGTGCGAGTTCAAGGCCCGCGCCCTATTCAAGGCCGCCGAGGAAGCCGTCCGCTTCGCCGAGCGCGCCAAGCGCGGCAACCGTTAGCCACGCACTCGAAATCGCGCTGTCCTTGACAACTCCCTGAGCGTCTCGCGTGATGATTGCAAAACATTGGGAGGGGGTCGCGATGCTGACACGCCGTAAAGCTGTCGCTGGATTAGGCGGGCTGGCCATGCTGCCGCTGTCTAGCGCAGCATCGGCGCAGCAGGGCCGTACGGTCCGTCTGGTCGTGCCGGCCGCGCCCGGCGGCGCCATCGATGCTATCGGTCGCCTGTACGCCGACCGCCTCAAGGACATCCTCGGCCAAACCTGGGTGATCGAGAACCGGGCCGGTGCCAACAACACGCTGGGCGCCGCCGAAGTGGCGCGCTCCGCCCCCGATGGCGCGACTTTGCTGACCAACGCCGACATCCACCTGATGGCCAAGCACGTCATGAAGCAGGTGCCCTATGACCCGGTCGCCGACTTCACGCCGATTTCCAGGTTCGCCACCTCACCGATGGTGTTCGTCGGCCACCCCGGCAAGACACCCGCCGATCTCAAGGCGCTGGCCGCCGAGATGAAGGCCACCCCCGACAAACACACGTTCTCCAATTCCGGCCTCGGCGCCATGGGCCATCTCGCCAGCGAGAGCTTCAACACCCGCGTCGGCGTCAAGACGGTGATCGTCAGCTATCGCGGCACTGCTCCAGCCTTGACGGACGTGATCGGCGGGCAGACCACGCTGATGGTCGCCCCGCTCGGCAGCGCCCTGCAGCAGATCCAGGCCGGCAGCCTGCGCGCCTTTGCGATCATGTCGGAGCGGCGCTCCTCGCAGCTGTCCGAAGTGCCGACCGCCGCCGAAGCCGGTTTCCCGGGACTGAACTTCCAGCTCTGGTACGCGCTGTGGGGACCGAAGGGCATGGCGGCCGACCTCGTCGACCAGATCAATGCCGGCGTGCAGGCCGCCTCCAAGCACCCCGAGCTGGTGCAGAAGCTCGCCGCGCTCGGCGCCGATCCGGTCACCGAAACGGCCGCCCAGTTCGCAGCCTTCTTCACCGCCGAGGCGACGCGCAGCGCCGAGCTCGCCCGCGTCGCGGGCATCCAGCCACCGGCCAACTGAGAGCACCCATGACCCCCGACCCCGCCCTGATCCGCGACATCGTTGCGGCCAACCACATCCTCTACGACCACGGTGTGGTCGATGCCTTCGGGCACGTCAGCGTTCGCCATGACAAGCTGCCCGACCGTTTCCTGCTGGCGCGCAACATGGCACCCGGCAGCGTCACCGCCGACGACATCCTGCAGTTCCACCTGGATGGCTCGCCGGTCGATGCGAAGGGACCGCGCCCCTATCTCGAGCGCTTCATTCACAGCGAGATCTACGCGGCACGGCCCGACGTTATGGCGGTCGTGCACAGCCACTCGCATTCGATCGTACCGCTATCCATCTCGGTCGAGCACCGCCTGCGCGCCGTACTGCACATGGCCGGCTTCATCGGCACCGGGGCGCCGCTGTTCGAAATCCGCGACGCGGGCGGTCCGGCGACCGACCTGCTGATCCGCTCACCGGAGCTTGGCCGCGCGCTCGCCGTGTCGCTTGCCGGCAGCAACATCGTCGTCATGCGCGGACATGGCTCGACCGTGACGGCCCCGTCACTGCCCCTGGTCGTCTACCGCGCCGTCTATGCCGAGCTCAACGCGCGCTATCAGTCGGAGGCCATGCGCCTTGGTCCGATCACGGCCCTGACCGCCGAGGAGGCGGCAGCCTGCGTCACGTCGATCGAAGGCCAGGTGCATCGGCCATGGGACCTGTGGACCCGGGAAGCCGCCGAGCGTCGCCGCGGTTAAGTGCCATCGGCTTTAACGTCGCGCGACGCGAGGGGCGCCCTTAGCGGTGTATCCGAGTTGGCGCTCGGTTGCGTTTCGTTCTCGTCTCGGCGACCGGAACAACCGCGGGCCTGTCGACGGGTCGGCAGCGCGCCTCGGTACTCGTGAAGTCTCCGACCGCCACCGGATCACTTGCCGGGAATGTTGCTTGCAAGCCCTCGTCGAGAAGCTCTTCCAAGTGACGCGTCTGCCGATCTGACTTGGATCCTGAAAAGCGCGCCAGCATTGCAAGCAGTGCTTCCGCTTGCGCGATCTCCTCCGGATCGTCGCCTTCGAGCTTGCCTTGCGCGGACTGCAGCCGCAGCCAAGCAAACTTCTCCGATGGCGTACCCGGCACGTGCTCCATCACCAGCTCCGCAATCGTCGGCCACGGACGGCCATCGCGCGTCGGAGAGCGAGGTGTCCGCTTCACCCGGGAGAACATCGACCACTCGCGCATCCTTGGCTGCGCGGGGTTCTTCGGTTCGGCCACGGCACCACTCCTTGCACAGATGCCATGTGCACACACTAACTCATCTGGCTTGCCAAGTTAGGGGGCAATCTCGCGGTTGCACCGACTTGGACCTCGAGCCCTGCCAAAGGCCACCGCAGACGTACAAGGATGCCGTCACCTAGTGCAGCGCCATTAGGTTTGGCCGGTGCGGCAGCACCTCGGGCGTCTTGAGGTTCCACACCAGTCCGAGCTTCTGCAGCACCACCAGCACCCACCAGCCTGGATCGGACTCGCCGGCGTCCAGACCGAGGCGCGCCGAACCGGGGAATGCATGGTGGTTGTTGTGCCAGGCCTCGCCCATGGTGATCAGCCCGCAGTAGGGCACGTTGTAGCCCTGCACGCCGGCCCCCTCGATGTGCCAAGAGCGCGGGCCTTGGTTGTGCGCAAAGTAGCCGACCAGCCAGTGCCCGGTGACGGAAGCCGCCACCCTCGCCGCGATGCCCCACACCAGCCACGGCATGCCGCCTATCGCAAAGAAGAGCGCGGCCCATGGCAGTTGCTGCGCCATCCAGGTGTGCTCGATGAACCGGTAGAAGCGATCCTCGGCGACACGCCGTTCCAGCACCAGAGCGGGCGGATGCGCGAGCTTCAGCTCGCAATGCAGCTGCCAGAAGCCATCGCGCAGCATGGTCGAGCGATGCGCCAGGTAGGGGTGGCAGGCCGGCTTCCTCTGCGCCCAGTCGCGGATGTCGTGCTGGCGGATCATGCCGTAGGGACCGGCCATGCCGACCAATGTGCCAAGGTACACGAACAGCCGCTCCAGCCACAGCGGGCAGTCATATGAACGGTGTATGAGGCGCCGGTGCATTCCGAGCGAATGGCCGAGGCATACCGTGACGGCCGTCGTGACGACGAACAGCGCCAGCGCGCCCCACGTGAAATAGATCGGCCCGCCGATCAGTGCCGCCAGCGTCATGCCGGATATCCAGATCGACTTGGCGGGCTTCCAGTGCAGGCTGCCCTCCAGCGCATTGGTATCGTCGGCATCGAACATGCGCGGCGAGCGCAACGAGCTCGCCGAATTCTCAAGCGCCTCGTCGACGGGATCGGGGCCTATTTGGCGGCTTTCCTGCTGTATCAGAGCCACGAGCTACTCCTCCACAAAATCTGCCTAATCCAAATTGCCTCACCTCCTTGAATATATAACTTAGTAGTTATAGGTGTAAATAACTATCTAGACCTGCCACGAGGTGTGCTATGTCTCGTGCCCTGCTACCAAGGCCATCCGGACCCGGTCATGTCGGTCGACAAGATTTTCGAGGCGCTGTCGTCGGCTCCGCGCAGGCGCATCCTGGCCTACCTGTCCAAGACGGACATGACGGCCGGGCAGATCGCCGAGCGCTTCGCCGACATGATGTCACAGCCCGCCATATCCAAGCATCTCTCCGTGCTCGAAAATGCCGGCCTCGTCTGGCGCGAGAAGCGCGGCCAGAACGTGCACTACGGACTGAAGGAGGACGCGCTGACCGGCACGCTGGTGCATTTCCTCGGCGAGGTGTGCCCGCGCTCGCGGCCGTTCCGTAAAGAGAGCAAGGCAGCCGCCAGGCGCAAGGCAGGAAAGGGGGGCGCAACCTAGTTCGATTTAGGGAGCAGACGTCATGTCTCTTCGCATTCACAGCGACAGGCTTGGAAACATCTGGTGTGGATATACTCTGTCGGTTATTGCCGCAGGAGCGGCCATCAGCAGCGTGATTGCAGCCGCGGCGGCTTTCGCCCCCAACGGCTTTCCGAACTCCGACCTTGGCGGGAAACTCGGAGGCGCTATCGCCCTGTCGATGCTGTTTGCAGTATTCGCAGTACCCTTCACCCTGCTGTTGACGGTCCTGCCCGCAGCAGCTGCCATCCTGTATGCCGAGCCGCGGGAGATACGCTCCGCCACCGCCTACGCGATGCTGGGCGTTCTTGTGTCAGCGATCGCATTCGCTGGCCTGTTCGGGTTCCTGGCTTGGAGCAGCGGCAATGCCACTACGGCATGGTCTTTGCCAACCACGGTCTGGCAGGTCGCATACGCTGCAACATTGTTGGTCGTCCCCGGACTGTGCGGCGGGCTGACCTACTGGGCCAAGGCCGGCCGCCATGCCGGTGACTAATCCGATCGCCCACTCAGTCGACGCGGAAGCGCTCGATCGCCGACCGGTCCACCTCGATGCCGAGGCCCGGAGCGGTCGGGATCGTAACGCGCCCATCGATCGCCTCGAGGGGCGTCTTGAGGATCGCCTGGCGGAAGGGATGCTCGGAGCGGTCTAGCTCCAGCATCGGCTCGCGCGGCGTAAGGCGGGGCGGCACGTGTGGCAGCACGGCCAGCAGCTGCAGCGAGGCCGCCAGGCCGATGCCCGTTCCCCACACATGGGGCACATAGCGAATGCCGAATGCGGCGGCCATATCGGCGATCTTCTTGCACTCCGACAACCCGCCGGCCGCGCAGGTGTCCGGCTGCACGATGTCGATGGCGCGGCGCTGGAAAACCTCGCGGAAGCCCCAGCGCGTGAACTCGCATTCGCCGCCGGCGACCGGAATGAGCTGGCCCTTGCGCACCTCGAGGTAGCTGTCGAGCTCGTCCGGCACCACCGGCTCCTCGAACCAGCCGATGTCGAGATCGGCGACCGCCCGCCCGAGCGCGATCGCCTCCAGCACGTCGTAACCGTGGTTGGCGTCGAGCATCAGACCGACGCCGGGTCCGATCGCCTTGCGCACAGTCCTGATGAGGTCGGCATCCTGCGCGACACCGAAGCCGATCTTCAGCTTGATGGCCTTGAAGCCGTCGGCGACGTGGCCCCTCACCTCCTCGACGATGTAGACGAGCGGATCGCCCGTGCCGCGCCGGTAAGTGCCGGTCGCATAGGCGTCGACGGCTGCGCGCGTCGCCCCGCCGAGCAGCATCGAAGCCGGCACGCCGAAATGCCGGCCCTTAAGATCCCACAGCGCGATATCGATGCCGCTGATGGCAGAGATGACGACGCCCTTCTGCCCGTAGTCGCGAAAATGGTTGTAGAGATCCATCCAGATCACGTCGGTCGCGCGCGGATCGCGGCCGATCAGGCGATCCTTGAAGGCCGCGACGATGGCCGCGTTGATGCGCGCTGGCCCGTAGCATTCGCCCCAGCCGGTCGTGCCGTCATCGGCGCGGATCTCGACGAGACAGCTCGCCCGCAAGGAGGTCGAGGAGAACGACCACCCGAACGGCTCCGACAACGGTGCCTCCAGCACATGGGTTGCGACATCAGTGATCTTCAACAAAGCCTCCCCGCGATTTTCTGCGCCGCTGACGCGCCCTAGCTCAGTCGCCGCGCCGGGATCGTCCATGCCAGCAGCACGCCCATCGCGGTGAAGCCGGCGATGGCCAGGAATGCCGCGCGGAACGCGCCGGTGATCACGGCATGCACCTCGGCCTGCCGCGCGACCGTTAGCCGTGCAACAACCCCCTGCCCCTCCCTCACCATGGCGCCGAAAAGGTTCGCCGCGTCCGGGTCTCGCCAGGTGAGTACGGCAAACAGCACCGTGCCGACCAGGGCGGTGCCGAAAGCGGCGCCAAGCGCCCGCGACAGCTGTACCGAAGCGGCCGCCGAGCCCAGCGAGGCCACTCCGGCAGCGCTCTGCACCGTCACCTGCACCACGCCCATCACCGTGCCCATGCTGAGGCCGGTGCAGAATAGCAGCACGGCAAGCTGTGTGTGCGACAGGCTCGGCACCAGCAGCCCCAGGCAGACCAGCAGAATCGTCGCCACGATCAGGCCGATGGAAGGAAAGATCGTCGTATAGCCCGTTCGGCTGACTGTGCGGCCGGTCACCATCGAGCCGGTGCCGATGCCGAACATCAGCGGCAGCAGCAGCAGGCCCGACTCGGTCGGGGACGTACCCTGAGCGATGTGCAGGTAGAGTGGCAGGAAGGTAACCAGCGATACCAGGGCCGCGCCGTGGCAGGCCGCCAGCGCATCGCTGCGCCAGATGGTGGGCTGACGCAGCAGCGAAAGCGGAAACAGCGGAAACGCCGCTTGCCGCTCGCGCCGCACCAGCATCGCAAGTGCGACCACGCCCACCGCCACCAGGGCAATCAACGCCGGCAAGCGATCGAGGCGCAGCTCCTGGGCCTGGTAGAGGGCCACCAGCGTCGGCAGGATGAACATCACGAACAGCACCACGCCGAGGCCGTCGAACGCCCAGGCTTGCGTCCGCATCGGCCGCATAGGCAGCC
>Ga0209813_10000394_pt1 | contig 10867 bp, 7 predicted proteins | sample EndMethybrTD3033_FD_187596 | JGI IMG/M metagenome (GOLD analysis project Ga0209813, IMG submission 187596) | Populus endosphere microbial communities from Tennessee, USA - Endosphere MetaG P. TD hybrid TD303-3 (SPAdes) (version 2) | ecosystem: Host-associated > Plants > Roots > Endosphere... | reverse complement strand
GTCTTGAAGAGTCTCGACCAGCACCTGTACGTGCTTTCTACGCTGGCCCTGGCGCTAATGATCCAGCACGCTGTCGCGATCGAGTGGAGCACCGAACCTCAGCCATTCCCGCGCATTTTTGGCAGTTCATCCGGCGGCATTTTTGATGAAAAATTCTGGCTGCCGGTGGTCGCGTGCGCTGCGACCATCGTCGGGCTGGAGATGCTGTCGCGCCACACGCTGGTGGGACGGGCCTTCCTCGCCATCGCCGAGGACAACTTCGCAGCCCGGGCCCTGGGTCTGCCGGAACGCAACCTGCGCATGGCAAGCTTCGCGCTCGCTGGCGCGATCGGCGCGCTGGCCGGCTTTTCCGGCGGCGCCCTGTTGCTGGCGTTCGTGGCCAACGGCCCCCTACTCAACTTCTACGGCTTCGTGCCGGTCGCGCTCGGCGGACTTGGCAACAATCGCGGAGCCATCGTCGGCGGGCTGGCTTTGGGGATATTCCAGCAGGCGGCGAACTTCCTGGTCGGTGGCATCTTCTCGTCGGTCGCGGTGTTCGTGCTTTTCATCATAGTGCTGCTGGTTGCGCCGCAAGGCATGTTCGGCGCCCCCGCGACCCGGAGAGTGTGATGGAGCGGGCTGGCAGCACGGCGGCGCAGGCGCCCATCGCGGTCGCGCCGACCGCTTCTACCTCCTCGGCGCTCGGCGCACCGCTGATCGCGGTGTTCAGCCTCGCGCTCCTGGTCCCCCTGTTCGGCAACGACTACTGGGTGCTGATTGCCACCCGCGCCGCCATCTACTGGGTGCTGGTGGCGGGCCTCAACCTGATGATCGGGTTTGCCGGCCAGTTGGCCATCGGCTACGTCGCACTGCTGACGCTCGGCGCCTACACCGCCAGCGTGCTCGCCGCGGGCAACGTGCTGCCGGCGCTCAACCCCTTTCTCGCGTTGGCGGCGGCTGGCTGCGCAGGCGCCGTCTTCGGACTCGTCGTCGGCCTCCCGGCGTTGCGCCTGCGCACGTTCTACTTCGCCATCTCGACGCTCGGCTTTGCCACCATAGTCACGCAGATCGCGCTCGCTTGGCAGAGCGTGACCGGTGGCGGCATCGGCCTGCCTGGTCCGGAGTTTCCTCCTCCTCTCAATACGCATGCGGGCTTCTACTTCCTCTGCCTCGGCATAGCCGCCTTCTGCACCTGGATGACCGTCAACATCGCGCAGAGCCGGTTCGGGCGCGCCCTGATCGCCGTGCGTGATGCCGACGTCGCCGCGGAGGCGACCGGCATCTCCAAGCCGCGCTTGTTGGTCACGGTGTTTCTGTTTGCGGGTGCGCTGGCCGGGATCGCAGGCGGATTGTTCGCAAGTCTGCAGACCTACATCACACCGGATGCATTCACGTTCGACCTGTCCGTCCTGTTCTTCATTGCGGTGCTAATCGGCGGGCGCGGCTCGATCCTGGGCCCGCTGCTGGGCACCGTGATTCTCACGCTGCTGCCTGAATTTGCAGCACCGCTGGCGGCCTGGTCGACCTTTCTCTACGCATTTCTCCTGCTGGCCGTCGTACTGGCCGCCCCGGGCGGCATCGCGGCCCTGCTCGACTTCAAGAACCGCAGTCCGCTGTTAAGCAATCGCGCGATTGTGCCTCAGCCGGCCCTGCTGAAGGCGATGCTGCCCGAGGACGCGGCAAAGGGACCGATCGTCCTGCGCAACATCGTGCTCAGCTTCGGTGGCGTGCGGGCGGTGGATGGGGTCGACCTGGATATCCGGCCGGGCCAGGTGCATGGGCTGATCGGCCCCAACGGCAGCGGCAAAACCACGACCTTAAATGTGATCTCGGGCTACTATCGGCCGGAGGCTGGCGCCATGACGGTCGCCGGCCTGCAGCTGCCTGCAGGCGCGCCCGAGCGCCGCGCCGTGCGAGGTGTCGCGCGCACGTTTCAGACGCCGCGCATCATCGGCGAGGCGTCCGTTCTGCAGAACGTCATGATCGGTGGCACCATTGACGGCCGGGCGCTGTTCGTGGAGGCCCTCCTGTCGCTGCCTCGCCACCGGCGCGACGAGGCAAGGCTGTATGCCGCGGCGATGTCTGCACTACAGATCGTCGGCCTCGCCGGTCTGGCCGACGTGCGCGCGGATCGACTGCAGCACAGCGAGCTGCGCTTCATGGAGATTGCGCGTGCCTTGATGTTGCGTCCCACCATGCTGCTGCTCGACGAGCCGGCGGCGGGGCTGGCAGCCGACGAGATTGTCCGGCTGGGCACACTGATCAAGGAGATCAGCCGGGGCGGAACCGGTGTACTGCTGGTCGAGCATCACGCCGACCTCATCTTCGACATCTGCGATCATGTCACGGTGCTGAATTTGGGTCGCGTTCTGGCAACTGGCACACCTGCCGAGGTGCGCGTGCACAAGGAGGTGGTCAGTGCCTACCTCGGTGGGTGAACCTTTGCTCGACGTGAATGGTCTGAAGACCGGTTACGGAAAGATCGTCGTGCTACAGGGCGTCGATCTCAACGTGCGCGCGTCGGAAATCGTGGCGTTGCTTGGGCCGAACGGCGCGGGCAAGACTACGTTGTTGCGCGCCATTTCCGGGTTGCTGCCCTGGAGCGCGGGTGGCGTCCGTTTTTCGAATCGTGCCCTGCGCGGAGTCGGTCCGCGCGAGACCGCCCGCGCTGGACTTGCCCACGTCATCGAGGGGCACCGTATTTTCACGCAGCAAACGGTGACGGACAATCTGCTGCTTGCCGCCTATGACCTGCCGCGCGGCGAGCGCTCGGCACGCATTGAAGAAGCCCTGGCCTATTTCCCGGAAATTGCAGCCAAGCGCAACGACCAGGGCTCAGCCCTCAGTGGCGGCCAGCAGCAGATGCTGGCGGTGGCGCAGGGCCTTGTGCGTCGCCCCAAGCTGCTGATGCTCGACGAGCCGTCGGCCGGCCTGTCCCCAGTGCTGGTCGATCGCGTGCTGACGGTGGTTGCGCGATTGAGGGAAGCGGGGACCGCGGTCCTGCTCGTGGAGCAGTTGATCGACAAGGCGCTCGCCGTTGCCGATCGCGTTTACGCGCTGGCGCAGGGCAATATCGTGCTGGAAGCACCGACGAGCGAACCCGATCTCCCCGCCCGGCTTGAACGTGCCTATCTCGGACATCACGCTGAACGGCTTGCTGACTAGATCAGCCTCGCTTCAAAGCGTATGATGTTGCTCCGCATGAATTAGCCGTGCCGATGCCGGCGAACATTGGCAGCGGCGCGCGGCCTCGCAGCAACGGTCTCCCGCTGACGAACAATTAGGCGGTTGCCCGCAGTTGGGGCGGGTCACCAAGTCGGTCGCATCCCTGGTCGGGGCATACCCCTTGGCGCGATTGCCAAGGCGTGATCGGTTGTCGGGCTATCGCACGTCGCCCTCGGCCTTCATCCAGCGCACCGACGTGCGGAAAGCCTCCAACGTCAGCGCCACTTCCCGCGGGCCATGCGCAGCCGATACGAGGCCGCCCGGTGCACCCATGATGTCCACGCCGTTGGCCAGCAGCGCAACCCGCAGCCGATAGGCGAGATCGGGGTTGCGCGCCCCCTTCAACCCTGCAAAATCAAGTTTCGCCGCATCGAATGTGGTCGGATCAATGGCCGTGCGTTTCGGGTTCTGGAACACGTGGAACGCCGATGCCTCGCCGTAGATGCCCCACGCGATGCACTCCTCTACCAGGATGCGGCGCATGCCGTCCCGGATCTCGGCGGCGGTACGCTCCGCTCTGGCGCACACGTCCTCCTTCTCGATGATGGAGAGCATGGCGACTGCCGCCGCCGAGCTCAGAGGGTTGGCGTTGAATGTCCCCTGATGACCGACTTTCTCGCGCCCGGCCTCCCTGGCGGCGCCTGCATCGAGCTGGTCCATGATATCGGCCCGGCCTGCGACGGCGGCACCAGGCAGGCCGCCAGCCACGATCTTGGCCAATACGCACATATCAGGTGTGATCCGGTAACGCTGTTGCGCGCCACCCCGCGACCAGCGGAAACCCGTTATCACTTCATCGAAGATGAGAATGACACCATGCGCGCGAGTGATTTCCCGTACCTCGGCGAGAAAGCCCTCCGGTAGGGGCACTTGGCCCCACGAAGCGCCTGACGGTTCGAGCATTACGGCCGCCACGTCATCGCGTGTCCCGAGTGTCTCGGCCACACGATGCGCATCGTCGGCCGGCAGCAAGATAGTCTGCTCCACGAGGCTGGCTGGGATGCCGACCGGCACGCCGCCTTCGAAGTGCGACATGGCGCCAGCGGTCACACCGTCGTGCCAACCATGGAAGTGGCCGACGAAGCGGATCACCTTGGGCTTTTTCGTGAAGGCGCGCGCCAGCCGCAGCGCCAGATGCGAAGCTTCCGTACCCGAACCGGTAAAGCGCACCCGCTGCGCACAGGGGATCAGTCGGTTGACGAGCTCAGCCCAACGCACCTCCAATTCGTGAGAGGCGCCCCAGTGCGTGCCGAGTTGTGCCTGTTCGCGGATGGCCTCGAGCACGGCCGGGTGGCCGTGACCCAGCAACAAGGCGCCATGGCCACCGAAGTAGTCGACGTATTCATTGCCGTCGACATCCCACTTGTGCGATCCGGACGCGCGTGCGGCATAGATCGGGTAGGGCAACAGCGTGCGGCTGTCGTGCGTCAGCCCGGCCGGAATCACCTTGCGCGCGCGCTCGTAGAGTTCGGCTGAGCGCCGCGTGCGCGCCCGATACTCGGCTTCGATTTTCGAGTTGGTCTGCGTTCCCGACATTGCTTTCTATCTCCACCCCGGCGAGCCATCCGGTCAACAGCGTCTGGAGGCCGGCTGGGATGTTATCGGCCGGATGGCGATGTCGATAGTGCTGCCGAACCCGCGGCGCCTGCCTGCCCATGATTGGGAGGAAGTCGGGTCTCGGGTCACTTTGAAGCGCCGGTCCGAATGAGAGTTCTCCGGAATTCGGAACTGCGCGTAGCAAATCCAGCTTCGAGCTAGCCCGCAGCGTTAGTCCAGGGGCGTGACAAAACATGCAAGAACCGGAAAACAGCGACGATGGTAGCAGTTCACGGCTGTCAGCATCCTCCGATCTGTCACTCGATTTGCTTCGACAGGAAGAAGGCAATGCAGATATTCCCGGCTATTCTCATCTCCGGTCTCGCAGTTACAGCAATTACCGCAGGGACAACCGTCCATTAGCTGCGACCACACGCGACATCTGCGGCGTCGTTGACCACGAATGATCAACACGCCGGCGTACCCCTCGGTCACCGACCAAAATGCCTATCGGCAGAGCAATGTGGCGGTGACTACGTCTGCGATGAGGCGGGCGCCTGGCGGTCAATCAGCGCGGCGAACTAAGCTCGCCGCGCACAGCGCGATCGATACCAGACCACGAGGCGCTTTTGCTTGGCGCCTCACTCTCTTTGCCGTGCCAAACTGCAAGGTGGGCGCATGCAGAAGGGCGTATCTTTGGAGGTATATTTTTGCTGGGCGTGCCGATGCTGATGAAGCCAATCATCTCTTCGTTGTCGCTCAACTGCAGTAGGTCGCGCACAAGCGGATCCCGGGATCGACTACCACTAAGCAGAATTGCGCCATAACCAAGTGCATGTGCCGCAAGCAAAATGCTCTGTACAGCAGCACCCACCGATACATATTGCTCGTGCACAGGCACCTTTGGGTGGCCTCTGGTTAGTCGAGCCACAACTCCAACAAGGGTGGGGGCTCGCATAGTTTTTCGCCAGGTTCTTGCAAGCCCCGACCCGCCGACTCGCGCACTCGTCCGCTTCCTGATCTCGACAAACGCTTGTGAAAGCTGCAACCTCCCCTCACCCTCAATGAGTATGAACCGCGAGGGCCGCAATGCACTATGATCCGGAGCGGCCAGCGCCGCCGCAATCATGCTTACAATTTCATCCGTGCTCGGGCCTGGCATAACCAATGTCTTCGGATCGACCGAAGAACGGCTGAGAAGCACGCTCATCAGGTCGGTCCGGACACTCGTGCTCATATCTTGCATAAGTTTGAGCACCGATCAGTCCATCATCATGATGCGGATCCGGTTACCGGCCTCCACGCCACGCTAGATGCGGGTACCTTGTGTACTGAAAGCTTCCGAAGAAGCACTCGGCACATAGTGGCTATTCAAAAGTGCTGCCGCGCAAGCCGCTATGATCACCGCAGCGAGGCATGAAAGAAAGAAAACTCGCATTTCTCGTCACTCCGGAGCTGTCGCTCAGCTGTAAACATTGGGCGAGTGCTAGACGGCATCTCACTCCGCTGGAGCGACGCTGCCGCCCGGAACACGTCCTTTCTGAGCTTCCTTTTCGAGCCAAAGGCTGTGGTGCTGGCGCGCCCAGTTAACATCGACCTCGCCCTTCCCCATAGCCTCGAAGGCTCCCTGCATGCCGATCGTGCCGATGTAGATATGCGCCAGCATGATTGCCATGAAGATAAGACCGACGATGCCGTGCACCATTTGTGCCGTCTGCATCCCCGCGATGTCAGTCGCGTAGAACGGGAACATGAGCAGGTAGCCTGTCACGGCGGCCGCGCCGCCGCCCAGCACTACGACCCAATAGATGGCCTTCTGACCTGCGTTGAATCGGCGGGCCGGCGGATGCTTGCTTCCAACGATGCCTCCTCCTTCCCTGATCCACCGGAAGTCAACGCCGGAAGGGAAATTCCAGGCGATCCACATCAGGAGCATCAGCGCGACGCCCAGTGTGAACGGGAAGCTGAGATAGTTGTGAGCATACTTGGCCCACTGCGAGAAGGTCGCGAACGTCTGTGTCCCAATCAAGGGAAGGAGTAGCTCTTTGCCGAACGTGATGTTGAGTCCAGACAGCGCTAGCACAATGAAGCAAGTCGCTGTCATCCAATGCACGAATCGCTCAAAAGCGTTGAAGCGCACTAACGTATAGCCCGATCGGCCAGCCTCAATGCGGATCATGCCGCGGATGAGAAAGAACAACACCAAGGTCGCGAGCATGCCGAGAATGGCGATAGCGCCGATCCACCGCAGAGTTACCTGCTGAAACTGGCGCCAGTCCCGCCCGGCGGGCTGTTCCAGCGTGCCCGTTTTGCTGTCGGGCAACGAGGTTCGTCCCTGAATTCTGCTGAGCTCTTTCAGGAGCTGCTGCTCCTTGACCGACTGCTGTGTCGGATTGACAGAATCCGGCTGCTGCTGAGCACTCACCGGCGACATGAACGCCGCCATGAGGCCGAGTAGCAGTGCGCCGGCGAAAACTCGAAACTGTGTGCCCGTCACCATTCTTCTCTCCCTATTGTCTCTGCTCTGCAGAGAGGCGACAGGTTGATCCCTGTCGCCAACGGTTTTGGGTATCAGGTCTCGATGCGCTCGCGGTAGGCAGTCTGCCAACCCCAGGCACCCGAACTGTAACCACGACGCACAACGCGCTCTTTGAAGATTTGCGCGATGATCTCGCCGTCGCCAGCCAGCAGCGACTTTGTCGAGCACATCTCAGCGCAGAGCGGCAGCTTGCCTTCGGCAAGACGGTTGGAGCCGTAGCCCGTGAACTGACCGTTCTCTCGATTGCCGTACTCGGCAGGCGTCAAGTCGGCTTCGGGCCCGCCAGCGCAGTAGGTACATTTGTCCATCTTTCCGCGAGACCCAAAATTCCCGACTTTCGGGTACTGCGGTGCACCGAATGGACACGCGTAGAAGCAGTAGCCGCAGCCGATGCACAGATCTTTGGAGTGCAGCACAACGCCGTCTGCAGTCGTATAGAAGCAGTTGACTGGGCATACGGCGGCGCACGGCGCATCTGTGCAATGCATGCAGGCCATGGACACTGACCTTTCGCCGGGCTTGCCGTCATTTATTGTGACGACGCGGCGGCGATTGATCCCCCACGGCACATCGTTTTCATTTTTACAGGCTGTGACGCAGGCGTTGCACTCGATGCAGCGATCGGCGTCGCAGAGAAACTTCATCCGAGCCATGGTCGTTTCTCCTTACGCCGCTCTGACCTGACAGAGGGTCGCTTTTGGTTCCTGCATACCCGTAACGGGATCGAAGCCGTAGGTCGTCACCGTGTTCACGCTCTCGCCGAGCACGACCGGATCCGCCCCCTTGGGATACTTCCCGCGCTGATCCTCGCCCTGATACCAGCCGCCGAAATGGAAGGGCGACCAGGTCACACCTTTGCCGACACGTTCGGTCACCAAAGCCTTCATGCGCGCTTTGGGTCTCGTGTCGGCCGCGCCGTACACCCAAACCCAACCACCGTCCTTGATCCCTCTCTCTGTGGCGTCAGCAGGATTGATCTCGATGAACATGTCCTGCTGGAGCTCGGCGAGCCACTTATTAGCCCGAGTCTCCTCGCCGCCGCCTTCGTACTCGACGAGGCGGCCCGAAGTCAGGATAAGTGGGAACTCCTTCGCGATACCCTTCTCCACGGCCGCCTTCTGCACGTCGAACCCGACGTTTGGCATGCGGAACTGCCGGGCATTGGGCAGCGTCGGATATTTGGCCACCAGTTCCGGACGCGGCGTGTAGATCGGCTCACGGTGTACAGGGATCGCGTCGGGCAGGCCGAACGCGTTGGCACGTGCCTTACCGTTGCCGTAGTGCATGCACCCATGCTTCATCGCAACGCGTTGGATGCCGCCCGACAGGTCGATGGCCCAGGACACGGCATCAGGGTTGGCACCGCCGATCCGCTCGATGGTTGTGCGTTCGGCCTCTGACAGGTCGCCATCCCAGCCAAGTTTCTTGAGCACGCCGTAGGTAAATTCTGGATATCCGTCCTGAATTTCGGAGCCTAACGAATAGGAGCCTTCGGCAAGCAGGTTGTGCTTGACCTCCTGCTCTTCTTCCTTGCCATCGACCATGACCTTGGTTTTGACGACCCTTTCGACGCCGAAGCGTGCGCGGAAGGTGCCACCGCCGTCCATCACGTGCAGGTTGGTATTGTAAAGCGTGTGGGTTCCTGGGTGCTTGAGCTCCGGCGTGCCCCAACACGGCCAAGGCAGGCCGTAGTAGTCGCCCTTGCACGGCCCGTCCTTGGCGCGCAGCGTGACAAGGTCGAAGTCCTTCTGGTTCGCCATATGAAGCTTCAAGCGCTCCGGCGACTGGCCACAGTAACCGGTCGACCACCCACCACGATTGATCTCGCGTAGAATGTCCTCCGCCACCGGCACATTGTTCTCGACTTTGATGTTCTTAAACATCTTGTCGGCGAAGCCGAGCTTGGTCGCCAACCGGTACATGATCTCGTTGTCGTCTTTGGACTCGAAGATCGGCTTGACGATTTGCTCTCCCCACTGAATGGAGCGATTGGAAGCCGTGCGTGATCCGGCAACCTCGTAGCTCGTTGCTGCAGGCAGAAGGTAGGTATTGTCTTTGCGATTGCCCATGACGGCCCAGGTGGTGGGCACCGGGTCGACAACAACGAGCAGGTCGAGTTTGTCGACACCCGCCGAGGCTTCGGGAACACGGGTCACGGTGTTCCCACCATGCCCCATGATGAACATGGCTTTCAGATTGTCCTTCTGGGACACCTGATCCTTCGGCAGCAAAGTAGCGTCGAACCATCGGGTCGAAGGTATTCCAGGGGTATTCATCATCTTGACGGGCTTGCCGTCGGCAGCCGTGATGGTGTCGAAGCGAGAAGCCATCCACTCGTAGTCGACCTCCCAGACCCGACACCAGTGACGCCAAGCGCCTTCCGCCAGACCGTAGTAGAGTGGCAGAGTCACGATATCGAGACCAAGATCCGTGGCACCCTGGACGTTGGTGTGACCACGGAAGATGTTAGCGCCCGTGCCGAACTTCCCGACGTTGCCAGTCGCGAGTAGGGCAATGCAGAACGCACGGACGTTGGCCGTGCCAACGGTGTGCTGAGTAGCACCCATGCACCAGATCAGTGTCGCTGGCTTTTCGGTCGCAAACATTTTAGCGACACGTTCGAGCTGCGCGCCCGGCACGCCAGAGACGCGTTCGACCTCTTCGGGCGTCCACTTGGAGACCTCTTTGCGGATGTCATCCATGCCGTAGACGCGCTGAGCAATAAACTCCTTGTCCTCCCAGCCATTCTTGAACACGTGCCACAGAAGGCCCCAGATAACAGGAATATCCGTGCCGGAGCGGATGCGGACATACTCCGTGGCGTGCGCCGCCGTACGCGTCATCCGCGGATCGATCACGATCATGTTGGCGCGGTTGAGTTCCTTACCTTCGAGCACATGCTGCAGCGATACAGGGTGCGCCTCCGCCGGATTGCCGCCCATGATGATCATGGTCTTGGCGTTGCGGATGTCGTTGTAGCTGTTTGTCATCGCACCGTAGCCCCAGGTATTGGCAACGCCGGCAACGGTGGTCGAATGACAGATGCGAGCTTGATGGTCCGAGTTGTTGGTGCCCCAGAATGCCGCGAACTTCCTGTTTAGGTAGGCAGACTCGTTTGTGAACTTTGCGGAGCCCAGCCAGTAAACGGATTCGGGGCCGGACTTCTCGCGGATCTGCAAGAGCTTGTCGCCGATTTCGTTGATGGCGGTGTCCCAGGAAATCCGCTGCCACTGGCCACCCACCATCTTCATTGGGTAGCGGAGGCGACGGTCGCCATGCGTCAGCTCGCGCGTGGCTGCACCCTTCGCGCAATGTGAGCCGCGGTTGATCGGGCTATCCCAACCCGGCTCCTGCCCCACCCACACGCCGTCTTCGACTTCGGCCATAATTGTGCATCCGACTGAGCAGTGCGTGCACATGTTCTGGCGGACAATTCCTTTGGACGGTGCGGGCCCGAGCCCAGCGGCCTCCGCTTTGCGAAGCCCGCCCAAGGGAAGCGTTCCGAGGGCAGCGAGACTTCCGGCTGCGAGGCCGGAGCGACGTAAAAAAGTGCGGCGATCGACGCTACCGGATTGGTCACCCAGCGTC
>Ga0209813_10000390_pt1 | contig 10885 bp, 9 predicted proteins | sample EndMethybrTD3033_FD_187596 | JGI IMG/M metagenome (GOLD analysis project Ga0209813, IMG submission 187596) | Populus endosphere microbial communities from Tennessee, USA - Endosphere MetaG P. TD hybrid TD303-3 (SPAdes) (version 2) | ecosystem: Host-associated > Plants > Roots > Endosphere... | reverse complement strand
CGAAATGCAGATGGTCGCCATCTCGCGCGCCCTGCTCGGCTCTCCCGGCCTGGTGCTGTTCGACGAGCCCAGCCAGGGCCTCGCCCCCAAGGTGGTGCAGGACGTAATGAAGACCATCCTGCGCCTCAAGTCCGAGGGCATCGCCGTGCTGGTGGTCGAGCAGAACGTGCAAAGCGCGCTCGCGGTGGCTGACCGTGCTTACGTCATGAACCTGGGCCAGATCGTGCATGAAGGTCCGGCGCGCGAACTGGTCGAAGATGCCGGCCTGCGCCGGCAGTTGCTGGGAGTTTGAAACGTGGCCACGCCGCTTCTGCAGGTCAAGCAGGTACAAAAGCAATACACGCGCGGTTTGTTCAGCAAGCAGGTGACCTTCTCGCTCGCCGTCGACTTCACTATCGAAGAACCATGCGTAGTCGGCGTGATGGGCCCGAACGGTTCGGGCAAGACCACCATGTTCGAGCTGATCACCGGCAGCAACCTGCCCTCGGCGGGCCAGGTGCTGGTAAGCGGCCAGGACATTCACCAGGTGCGCTACCGCGAGCGCGACCGGCTGGCGATCCACTACCACCAGTCCTACCAGGTGCGTGCGTTCAAGCGCACCAAGCCCAACTTCATGCTGGAGCGCCCGGTCAGCGACTACCCGATGGTGCACCTGTTCGACGAGCCGCAGTTCAACACTCAGGACGGCTACATCGGCTTCATGCTGGAGTTTTTCAAAAAGCTCAAGCGCGAGGGACGGCTGGTGTTTTTATGCCTGCACCCGAACGAGCCTTATCACATCGATATTTTGCGCGAGAGCTGCGAGCGCTTTATCTTTGTGCAAAAGGGCGTGGTCACCCAGGCGGAGGATTTTGCGAGCCTGACGCGCGATGAACGGGTGCGCAGCTATCTCGGCGCTCTCGCGCCGGCGCTTTGAAACCTGCCGGCCCGGTCGAGCGACCGGGCCGGCAGCGCGTCAGGAAGCAGAGCGGCTGCGCAGCTCGGCCGAGGGTGCCAAGACCAGGAGGGGCGGCGCGGCCCGGCGGGCCAGCCGTTCCGCCCACAGGCGGATCGGCGTACCCTTGGCGTAGGACCAAGCGTGCTGCAGCACGGACGGCACACGCCGTTCCTCGGGGATCAGCAGCAAGCCGCCGGCGCGCACGCGCCGGCCGAGGCCGACCTGGCTCGTAAACACGGTGCAAGGGACCGCAAGCAACAGGGGCAGCACCACCGGCAGCAGCCAGGGCATCGCACCCGGATTGATCAACAGCGCGGCGATGGTCAGCGCGCTCATCACGCCGACCATCGGAGCGAAATGCCGGGTGGCGGCGCCCCATTCGATGTCCTGCGCCTCACGCGCCGGCGACTTCCAGTCCAGGCGCAAACCCGTCACCGCAACCAGAACGGACATGGTGTGGCCGACCATGCGCAGCGGCGCCTGGAACATCGAGAGACCTGCTTCCAGCACCGCGCCCTTGACCAGATTCAGCGTACCGCCGTATTCGCGCTGTTCGCCGTTCAGGACAATGCTGGCGACGCCGAGCACGCGCGGCAGGAACAGCATCACGCCGGTGGCGGCCCACAGGCCGATGATCTCGATCGGCACGCCCGCGGTCTTTTCGACCGGCGCGGCATCACCGAGCAGCCAGATCGCCGAGCCGAGCAGCAGGTAGCATAGCCACAGCGGCGCGGACGCGTAGGCCATCACGCCGGTGGCGAGCATGGCACGGTGCACGCCACTCAAGCCCGGCTCGGCGATGAAGCGCGCGTTGAGCATGTTGCCCTGGCACCAGCGGCGATCGCGCTGCAGTTCCTCCAACAGATTGGCGGGCTGCTGCTCGTAGCTGCCTTCCAGATCGCTGACCAGCCAGGTCTGGTAGCCGGCACGGCCCATCAGCGCCGCTTCCATGAAGTCGTGTGACAGCACGTGCTTCTGGGTGCCGTCCTCGGCTTCGATCGGGGCCAGCCCGCAATGGCGCATGAAAGGCTCGACGCGGATGATCGCGTTGTGGCCCCAGTAGTGCGAATCACCGAGTTGCCAGTAGCGCATGCCGACGGTGAACAGGCGGCCGGCAACGCGCCCGGCGAACTGCTGGGCGCGCGCGTGCAGCGTATCGAGGCCGCAGGTGCGCGGCGCGGTCTGGATGATGCCGGCCTGCGGATGGGCCTGCATCAGGCGCACCAGCGTGACCAGGCATTCGCCGGTCATCACGCTGTCGGCATCCAGGACTACCATGTAGCGATAGTTGCGCCCCCAGCGGCGGCAGAAATCCGCGACGTTGCCGGCCTTGCGGCGGGTGCGGCGCTCGCGCACGCGGTAATAGACGCGCACGCCGGTGCCGGCGCTGTTGCGCAGCGATTCCCAGGCGGCCAGTTCGGCGGCACGCAGGGCGGGATCAGCGGTATCCGAGAGCACATACACATCGAACAGCTCGGCCGCACCGGTGGCTGCCAGCGATTCGCAGGTGGCGCGCAGTCCGGCAAATACGGTGGTCACCTGCTCGTTGCAGATCGGCATGATCACGGCAGTGCGCGCGTCGGCGCGCAGCGGTCCGCGCGCCATGCCCTTGACGGAGATCGCGTGCGGATCGCCACGCAGTTGCACCAGGAAGCCCATCATGGCGGTGAAAAAGCCAGCGGCGATCCAGGCAAACAACAGCGCAAACAGCATCAGGTGGGCAATGCGCAGCACCGGATGATCGGCCAGCGGCTGGGTGGCTGCCAGCAAGGCAGTGGTGCCGCAGGTGCTCAGGCCGATTAGCCACAGCAAGGCGTTGCGGCGGCGCGCGGCGGCCTGCTGCCAGGGGGCCGGCTGGGCAATTTCTGCGGCAGGAGCCGACTCGCCGGTTGCGCCGGCGCCGAAAATCGCCTGTGCGAGACCACGCCGAAATCCAGTCCAGGGTTGCGCCACCATCGAGCCGCGTTGCAGGGGAGGCGCGGTGACAGGAGCCAATGGCGCCAAAGATCGCGGTACGGAGGCTCCCGCTTGGGTCAATCGGCTGGTATCGGATAGGTCCATATTCAGTCACAAGGTGCGTACGTCAGGCAGCGGAATTGCTGCGCCTGCACCTGCTTTGCAACCCTTATGCCACTACCATAAAACCAATTAAATCAGGTAGTTATCCGACTCACCTTAACGAAACGGCCGATTTAGCCAGTGAATTTGTCGGGGAATCACGACAATGTTGCAGCGCATCAACGATAAGTTGATGAATTAAAAGGCAATTTGTCTTGTCGTTAATCAGCGACAGGCGGGTCGGAACGGAACACGCCGGGGGTCAGGCCATGCTTTTGCAGCAGCCGGTAGAACTCGGTGCGGTTGCGTTCGGCCAGGCGCGCCGCGTCGGCGACGTTGCCGTCGGTGAGCTTGAGCAGCCCCACCAGATAATCGCGCTCAAAGCGCTCCCGCGCCTGCGCGAAGCTGAGTACTTCCACGGTCGGCACCCGCAAGGCGCGCTGCACCAGCGCCAGCGGAATCAGCGGCGTGGTCGCCAGCGCGCATACCTGTTCGACCAGGTTATAGAGTTGGCGCACGTTGCCTGGCCAAGGCGCCGTCGCCAGCGCCTTGAGCGCATCGGGTGCGAAGCCATTGACCTTCTTGTCGTATTTTTCCGCCAGCCTGGCGGCGAAGTGATTGGCCAGCAGCGGAATGTCCTCGCGCCGTTCGCCCAGCGCGGGCAGGCTCAGGGTCACCACGTTGAGCCGGTAGTAAAGGTCTTCGCGAAACTGGCTTTGCCCCATCGCCACCTCCAGGTCGCGGTGGGTGGCCGAAATGATCCGCACGTCGACCGGGATCGACTGGTTGGCGCCGACCGGGCGCACGCTGCGCTCCTGCAGCACGCGCAGCAGCTTGACCTGCAGCGCCGGCGGCATGTCGCCGATCTCATCGAGGAACAGCGTGCCCTTGTCGGCGGCCTGGAACAATCCACGGCGATTGGCGAGCGCCCCGGTGAACGAACCCTTCATGTGGCCGAACAGTTCGGACTCGAGCAGGGCTTCGGGTATCGCGCCGCAGTTGACCGCGATAAACGGCTGCGCCGCGCGCGCGCCGGCCTGGTGGATCGCCTGGGCCAACAGCTCCTTGCCGCTGCCGCTCTCGCCGCGCAGCAGCACGCTGGCGTCGGACTGGGCGACCATGTAGGCCTCGCTGAGCAATTCGGCCATGCGGCCGGAGCGGCTGACGATCTCCGCGCGCCAGGCGCCCTGTGCATGCCCGCTGCCGTCAACCGGCGGCGCCAGCGCCAGCGCCTGGGCGATCTTGTCGAGCAGCGCCTTGCCGTCGAAGGGCTTGGTCAGATAGGTGTAGACGCCGCGCGTGGTCGCCTCGATGGCGTCCGGGATGGTGCCGTGCGCGGTCAGCAGGATCACCGGCAGCGCCGCATGGCGGGCGCGGATCTGGTCGAACAGGGCCAGGCCGTCCTGGCCGGGCAGGCGCACGTCGCTGAGCACCAGCTGCGGCCGCTCGATGTCCAGTTGCGCCAGCGCCGCCTCGGCTGACGGCACCGCGGTGACCCGGTAGCCGGCCGCGTTGAGCCGCATGGTCAGCAGGCTGAGCATGTCGGCATCGTCATCGACCAGCAATATGTGCCCACTCATGGCGCGGGCCGCGACAGGCTGCGCTCGATGGCCTTGAGCGCCTCCATCTGGCTGTTGAGTTGATCGATGCGCCGCTGGCTGTCGCGCAATTGCTGCGCCTGGCGCTCGGACTGCTCCTCGACGCGGCGCTGCTCCGCGTAACGCCCGGCCAGCAGGCGGGCCAGAGGCTGCCACGGCACAGCCGCCGGCTCGGTGCTGCGCAACAGCGTCTCGAGAATCCCGAGCGCCCGCACCGTATCGGCCGGGTTGCGCGTCTGCCCCAGGACCAGGGCCAGTTGCATCATTCCCTCCGGGCTGGCCTGTCCTTCCAGCCGCGCCAGTTCCTTGGGCAGGTCCGCCCTGGGGATCGCCCGCAGGCGCTCGTGGTAGTCGAGAAAGTCGCGCGCCGCGCGGTCGGCAGGACTGACTTCCGGCACCCGCACGATCACCTCGACGGTGACCGGCGGAGCCGCCGGCGCCGGCGGTGCCATCGGCGGTCCGGCGGGCCGCGCGCACGCGGCGAGCAGGAGGCAGGTAAGGCAGGCCGCGTTGCGGCACAAGCGGATCAACAATCTAGCGGTCCTCGCTGGCATGGGAAAATTCAATGCGAAAGTGGGCGCCCGGCGCATCGTCAAGCAAGACGATCCTGCCGCCGTGCGCGGCAATGTATTCCTGGACGATGGACAGGCCGATGCCGGTTCCGCGCACCGCCCCCTCGGGTTGGTGTTCGCCGCGGTAAAAAGGTTCGAAAATTCTTCCCCGGTCGGCCGCCGCCACCCCGGGACCTGCATCCTGGATATCGATGCAGACACCGTTCGCGCTGCGCGACAGGTCGATGCGGACGGTGCCATCCATCGGACTGAAGCGGATCGCGTTGGACAGCAGATTGCCCAGCGCGATCCCGAGCTTGTCGGGGTCCACCAGGGCCATCACCGGCCCCGGGCTGATCGTCACGTTCAGGCGCCGCGCCTGCCATTGCAGGCGCTGCTCCTCTTTCAGCTTGTCGATCAGGGCGCACAAGTCGGTGGTTTTTCTGGACAGGCGGCGCGCCTCGAACGCCGCCGCATTGAAACTGAGCAGGGCTTCGATCTGCTCCTGCAGGGCGACGGTGTTCTGGCTCAGGATGCGCGTCACCTCCCGCTGCGCCTCGCTCATGGTCCCGGCCACCCCTTCCTCGAGCAGGGCGACGCCTTCGCGCAAGGCGGCCAGGGGAGTCTTGAGTTCATGCGAGACATGACGCAAAAAGCGCGCCTTGTCCTCGTCCAGTTCCGACAGGCGCAGGCGCAGCCAGTCCAGGCGCTGCCCAAGCAGGCGCATGTCGGCCGGCCCCGGAATCTCGATGGCCTGGCCCATGCGGTTTTCGCCGAGGGCCACGATGGCCGCCTCCATGCGCCTGATCGGCCGCGCCAGCCAGATCGCCAGGGCGCTGGCCAGCAGTGCCGCCAGGGCGATGGCCACGGTGACCTGCTGCCCGAGCCGGTAACGCGCCGTCTCAAGCTGTTCAAGCAGGACATGGTTGCGCGCCTCGCCGGCCTGCTGCACCTTTTCGGCGATCCTCACGTTGGTGCCGTGGAGGTCGCGAAACGCGTCGGCAAGGTCTTGCGCACTCGCCGGCCCCGCCCCGGCAGGACGGCCGATCTGCTCGGTAATTCCCTGCAGCTGGGTGCGCCAGGCCTGCCCTAGCGGCTCCAGCCCCGGGGTGCTGCCCAAGGCGCCCAGCGCTTCGCCGGCCTCCTTGGCAGCGGTGTTGAAACGCTGCAGCAAGGTCTGATCATTGAGCACCAGGTATTGGCGGGCGGCACGCTCCATCGACACAGTGCGCTCGGCCAGGCGCTGCGCATTCAGCGTGTCGGCAACCGCCTGCTCCGCACCCTGACGGCTTTCGGCCAGCAGGCGCTCCAGCGTATACAGGCCATTGACCGAGACGGCGGCGAGCAGCGCCGGGATCAACAGGAAGCCGACTGCCAGCAAATGACGAAAGGAAATCCGGTGCAGGCCGAACATTCGATGAGCCTACCTTTGAGCTTGCGGTGTTTCTGTAGGCGCGCCCTACGATCGAGCCCGGATTATAGCGACAGCCGGCGACGGCATTTTTCCGTGCTCGATCTTTCGCCCTCGCCCTGCCCGCCTTGAATCGGTCGGGTTTGGTTATTCGCCGAATCAGCCCTGAATGCGCCTCATGCAGATTCGAACCGGCAGATACTCACGGCTTGCACGGCACAGCGCCTTGCCCGGGCCGGTCGCACACCGCGCGATCCCGGAAAAACACCCAATCGGAGACCAATCGATGGCCACTGCCGCCGCAACCAGCCTGGTCAATCCCGTCAAGGAACGCCTGCGCGCCGGCGATGTCGTGATGGGCATCACGGTACGCATGTCGCGCAGCGCCGAAATCGCGCGCATCGCCAAAACATCCGGGCACGACTTCCTGTTCATCGACGCGCAGCATTCGATCTATGACCTCGAAACGATCGCCCACATTGCGCAGACCGCGCTGGCCATCGGCATCGCGCCGATGGTGCGGGTGCGCGGCGTCAACGATCCGGATGTGTCGCTGCTGCTCGATAACGGCGTCACCGGGATCATCTTTCCGGACGTAAGTACTGTGGCTGATGCCCGCAAGGCGGTGGACACCTGCCGCTTCGCCCCGCTGGGCAAGCGCTCGGTATGCGGCGGCTATCCGCATTTCGACTATCGGTCGGTACCGCTGTCCCAGGCGGTGCCGCAACTCGACGACAGCTGCCTGGTGGTATGCATGATCGAGACCGTCGAGGGCCTGGAGAACATCGACGCAATCGCCGCGGTGGAAGGCATCGACGTGCTGCACGTGGGCAGCAACGACCTGCTGACCAACATGGGCATGGCGGGCCAGTTCGACGCGCCGGAGATCATCGCCGCTCAGGACAAGGTAATTGCCGCCGCCCGCAAGCACGGCAAGTTCGCCGGCTGCGGCGGCAATCGTGACGTGCAGCGCCAGGCAGCGGCGGTACGCCGCGGCGCGCATTTCCTCACTACCCAGACCGATCTGGGCTTCATGATGGCCGCGGCGACCCAGTGGGCAAGCGGCGTGCGCAGCGCCCTGGCGGAGAAATAGGCATGGCAAAGCAGCAAAAGCTCGACGCCGGCGGCTTCGAGATCGATATCGTGGTGCAGGGCTATCCGGGCAAGTCGGTATGCCACGGCGGGCTGGGCTGGAGCACCGTCGCGCTGATCCGCGGTCCGCAGTGGCTGGCCCTGGTCGACGGCGGCAACTTTGGCATGCGCCGCATGCTGATCGAGCGCCTGCGCGAGCGCGGTTTGAAGAATACCGACGTAACCGACATGCTGCTCACCCATTCGCACTACGACCACTCGGTGAACTGGACCCTGTTCAAACAGGCGCGCATTATCATCGGCGCGCAGGAACTGGACTGGTCGCTGACCGTACCCTGGGGCGAAACCCCGGTCGCCGAGCTCTACATGAAAGAGCTCAAGACCTGGCCGACTTTGAGCGCCGCGCACGACGGCCAGGAAGTGATTCCCGGCATCACCGCCCACGCCGCGCCCGGCCATACGCCGGGGCATCTGATCTTCGTATTGCACGGCAACGACCGTGACATCGTCTTCACCGGCGACGCGGCCAAGAACCGCGCCGAGATGATCACGCGCAACGTGGACCTGACCCTGGACGCGGCCGCCAGCGCGGAATCGATCGAACTGATCTGGAAGCTCTGGAGCAGGCGGCCGGGCAGCATCCTGGTGCCCGGCCATGACCTGCCGATGGTGCTGGACGATGGCAAGCCGCGCTACCTGGGCGAGCGCGAAGCGGCGATCCGCGCCTGGTTTGATGACGACCTGGAGAGCACCACCCTGTTCCGCCTGACGGTCGGGGACTGAGACTAGAAGAAGCAGCGCAATGTTTGGACTGCAGTGCCGTTTTACCGACCTGGTTCAGCCAGGCTACATAATCACAATGGAGGAGAGATGGTGCATTGGATACGCAGGAGCATTGCTTGCGCGCTCGGATTGATCGCCGCAAGCGCAAGCGCGCAAACGCCACCGGCTTCCGCCGCCGCGTTCCCGACCCGGCAGGTGAAAATCATTGTCGCCTTCCCGGCGGGCGGCGGCACCGACATCGCCGCGCGGGTGCTGGCGCAAAAACTCGGCGAAGTCTGGGGCCAGCAGATCGTGGTGGAGAACCGCGGCGGCGCCAGCGGGGTGATCGGTACCGAATTCGCCGCGCGCGCGGCACCGGACGGCTACACCCTGTTCGTCGGCACGCTGGGGAATTTCTCGGTCAACCAGCACCTGATCCCGAAAATGACGGTGGATCCGGTGCGCGACTTCGCCCCTATCACCCAGATCGTGGACGTGCATTTCGTGCTGCTGGCCCATCCGTCCCTGGCCGCCAACAACGTGCGCGAACTGGTTGCGCTGGCCAAGGCCAAGCCCGGGCAACTGACCTATTCCTCCTCCGGCGCGGGTGGTGCGCCCCACCTCGCTGCCGAACTGTTCAAGCGCATGGCCGGCGTTGACCTGGTCCACGTGCCCTACAAGGGCAGCGCGCCCAGCATGCAGGACCTGATGGGCGGCCAGGTATCGGTGACCTTCGACAGCCTGCTACAGGCCTTGCCGCTGATCCGCGACAAGCGCCTCAAGGCGCTGGCCGTGCTGGGCGCCTCGCGCTCGCCGCAGTTGCCCGACACGCCCACCGTGGCCGAGTCCGGCGTACCCGGCTATGAGCTGACCAACTGGTTTGGTCTGGCAGCACCTGCGGGCACGCCGCGCGAGGTGGTCAACAAGATCCACACCGACGCGGCGCGGGTCCTGCAAGGCCAGGAAGTCAAGGACCGCTTCGACGCGATGGCGGCCACTGCGGCACCCAGCACCCCGGAGCAGTTCGGCGCGCGCATCCGCGACGACTCCGCCAAGTGGGCCAGGCTGATCCGCGAAGCCAATATCAAGGCCGATTAACAAGCACAGGAACAACCATGAACGTCCCCGCAGAGCGCGTGCATGCGCAGATCATCTCCATCCTCACGGCCTGGGGCATGGACCCCGTGCTGGTTGAAACCAGCGCCAGGGTGATGATCGAGACCGATTTGTCCGGCGTCGATTCGCACGGCGTCTCGATGCTGATGGATTATGAGAACTCGCGCAACAAGGGCAAGCTCAACCTGAAGGCCAAGCCGAAGATCATCCGCGAGAACGCGGTTACCGCCTTGATCGATGCCGATGCGGGACTCGGCCATCCCGCCGCGGTGTTAGGCATGGAAACGGCGATTGCCAAAGCCAAGGTGCTGGGCGTGGGCGTGGTCACGGTGCGCAATTCCCATCACTTCGGAGCGGCCGGGTATTACGCGGCGCTGGCATCCAAACAGGGCATGGTCGGCATGGTGACCAGCGCCACGCGCAGCATCAACACCGTGCCGACGCGCGGCACCATTCCCGTGATGGGGACCAACCCGATCGCCTTCGCCGCCCCGGCCCGGCGCAACCGCCCCTTTCTGCTCGACATGGCCACCGCCAGCGTGGCGGCCAACAAGGTGCGCGTGCATGGGCTCAAAGGCAAAGCGCTTCCGCCGGGCTGGGTGCTGGACGAGCATGGCCACCCGGTCACCGACGCCGCACTGGCGACCGAGTATCTCTATCGGCGCGAGGTCGGCGGCCTGACCCCTCTGGGCGGCACTGCCGAGATGTCGAGCTACAAAGGCTATGGCCTGGCGATGATGGCGCACATACTTGGCGGTGCGCTGTCCGGGTCCTCGTTTTCGCCGATTCGCGTCAAGACGCAAAAGCCCGGTGATCCGGACAACCTCGGGCACTTTTTTATGGCCATCGATCCGCAGGTGTTTCGCGATCCCGGTGAGTTCGAGGATGATCTGGATGCGGCCATCGACGTGCTGCATGCGGTGCCTCCCGTCGACCCCGCGCTGCCGGTGCTGGTGGCGGGTGATCCTGAAGCGATGGAGCGGGAAAAGCGCTTGCGCGACGGCATTCCGATACCGGATGCATTGGCCGCTAAAATTCGCGAGATATGCCAGCGCGCGGAGGTTTCTTTCCTGTTCGATCAGCCGGCCTAGCGATCCACCAGGGCGGTCAGCCGTTTCGGCGCCAGCGCGCAATAGCTGCCGGTGAGCAGGCCTTCCACCTCGTCCCACTCAGTGCCGGCATCGAGCACCATGCCGGCGATGTTGGGCCACCACACTGGACGGAAAAACGGCGCGCGCGCGTAGCGCGCCGCCTCGGTACGCGCTCCCTGCAAACGGAAGGTCAGCACGCAGGCGGGCCCATCGGTCCCGGCGGCCCGGGCATAGGCCGGCGGCCAGCCGTCGGCGATCATCAATACGTG
>Ga0209813_10000387_pt1 | contig 11017 bp, 14 predicted proteins | sample EndMethybrTD3033_FD_187596 | JGI IMG/M metagenome (GOLD analysis project Ga0209813, IMG submission 187596) | Populus endosphere microbial communities from Tennessee, USA - Endosphere MetaG P. TD hybrid TD303-3 (SPAdes) (version 2) | ecosystem: Host-associated > Plants > Roots > Endosphere... | reverse complement strand
CCACCCACACCTAGTCCCGGCGATCGCGGAGTGCCAATCAAGCCGGCTCACAATGGTGATACTATCTGTGAACTTCATATTTGGTGCGGACGAGCGCGCCCCATTGTACCGATCTAGAACAATTCTCCCCGCGCCTTTGCCCAGGGAGCTTCGCTGGCTGTGACGTTCTCGACGGTGGCCCCATCGGAATTGCCGCCATCCGTGTTGTTGCCGGTGGGTTGAGCCAAGCCCATGACCAGATACAGCCCCAACAGCAGCAAGCCAATCATCTTGGCGACCACGATGCGGCGCATGCAGGCGGCTCCTAGTGAGCTGCGGCCGCTGCCATCAATGGCCAGTCTTCCATCTGGACACGCGCCACCAGACGATATTTGCCGCCTTCCGGTTTGAAGATGGACGCCTCGCCCTCTCTCACGTCGAACCAGTCGTTGCCAAGTGCATCAACAATGTTCGGTTTGTGCGTGATGAGAATATTGTTGTCGCCCGCCTTGGGAGGAGTCGCCAGCATGTCCCGCAGCGCCTTGGCTCGACGGGTGTTCTCATTTGGGGTAACCACCAATCCACCTTCGCTCAGATCAGCGGTTGTCTCAATGTACTGGAAACCGGCCAATACCGCAGTTTCGTAGGCGCGATTGAACTGGCTGGTGTAAACCTCTCCGACCGGCACGCCTGCTGAGCGGATAGCGGCGCCGAAGGCCCGCGCCAGTTCCTTGCCCTTGTCGTTGAGATTGCGCTGCTTCGAGACGTCAGCGAGGTTGAACGGCTCGGTATCGGCCCGGTCGCTGAAGGTCGCACCATGGCGAACGAGAATGACGTTGCCCCCAGCCCGCAGGGACGCGGCGATCGCCTTCGCATCACCGAGCGAAGCGATGGCGTGAGAGCCTTGAGCAATCTGTGCTGGCGCCGATGGCACGCCGCCTGCGAGGATTGCCAGGGCGATGAAGGCTGAGGGGATCGGCTTCATAACAGTTCTCCGTGGTTCGAAGATGGAATTGTCGGCTTCATCTCCTACGACTCACCGCCGATGCAAAGAATTCCACGCGTAACGAGGTCGTGACGACGCTTGATCCCGGCGCGGGAGCACGTGTTTCCTCGCCGGCGACATGCGCTATCGATTGCCGAACTGACGTGTCGATCCGCAGGGCCCAGGCGCGCACGGACCAGAGTCTAGTTCGGCCCCCGAAAGGCTTGCTTCCGAAAAGGCCGCGCGCGGATCCAGCTGCTTAGCAAGCGCAGGGTGTGGTCGCGAAGCGACCTTAGCCGCCCGCACCTGGCAATACGGGAGGGGTGCAGCTTAGAGCACGCAGTCGCACTGCTCATCGCCAAGCTCTGAGCCGCAGTTCTGGCAGAGGTCGCAAGGTGCGGTCACAAAGGTTCTTCGTGAGAGCACTCCAGACCGTCAGAGCAGACTCTGCAGGCGCTTCAGCTCGCCGCCATCGAGATCTGAGACAGCCCAGTAGATGACCCCCTCTTTGGACCAAGACAGCAGGTTGTGGCCGTTCTTTTTTGCCAGCATCGGCGCCGTGTCTTCGCCGGCCGGCGCGCGCCACATGAACACGTTCACGATGTGCAGCCGCCGTCGATAGACGGCTACGCCGACGCGGCGGTGATCCACATAGTCGAGGCGTCCGCCAAGGAGAGGGAACCCTTGCGCCGTCAGGTCCTTCACCTCCGGGGCAAAATCGACTCGGCCCGCGAACCATGGTTTGACCGTATGGGCATCGGATGACGCAACTTGGATCGGGCTATCTTGCAGCAGGGAGCGAATATGTGCCGTCACGATCTCCTGCTGTAGGCCGTTTGCGTGATCTATCGAAGTCACCGCGCCCCAAGTCACCAGAACCGATAGCATGCAACAGGCAGCTAGCGCCGCGGCTTGCCGCCAGACACTCGATGGCATCCGCCACGGCACGCGCGGACTGTCCGCTTGATCCCGCCCTTCTGCGTCGAGGCGGCTGCGTATCTTTGACGCCAGTGCAAGCGGTGCGTTTGTGCGCCCCAACTCGGCAATGACAGTGCTCGTGCGCCTGATATCACCCGCTAGTGTTGTGCAGACCGCACAGGACTTGATATGACTCGCCACCGAGGCACGGTCGTCGCGGCCGAGTTCCTCGTCGATGTGAGCTCCGATCAGCTCGCGTGCTCGATCACACTGCATGGGGTTTATCCTGATCCATCATTTTGCCTAAGGCCTTGCGCAATTCCCTGCGACCACGTGCCAGGCGCGACATGACGGTGCCGATCGGCGCACCGGTTACCCGCGAGATTTCACGATAGGCAAGCCCTTCGATCTCTCGAAGCACGACCACCTCGCGAAAGATCGGCGAGAGTTCCGCGATCGCGCTTCGAACGAGACCACGGTCAATCTCTCCAAGCAGCTGCGCCTCGGGGGTGGGGTCTTCTGAGGCGATCTGGGCTTCGACAGGTTCGTCGCCCGGGCCGCCGAACGCCTCATCGAGCGAGACGACATTTGCCGAGCGTCGTCGATTGCTGAGCCAGCGATAGGCAGCATTGCGCACGATAGCAAGCAGCCACGGCTTGGCGTCCTCTCCGGCAAACCCATGAAACCCACGGAACGCACGTACGTAGGCATCCTGCACGATGTCGTCAGCGTCGGCCTCGCTGCGCACAAGCCAGAACGCCAAGTTGAAGGCCGCATCGAGATGCGGCAGCGTTAACCGTTCGAAGCTGGATCGTTGGTCCATGCGTTCCATCACGCTCGAAACCTTACCTTCTGCTCTATCCGGCCAAGCTGCGTTCTATTCCCTGACATTCTTTTGAAGCGACACCGCTTGAGACAACGAGGTGGACCGGGACTACCTAGCCACCGTGCGGAGTCTTGCATGGCACGCGGCCTGAAGCGCAGGCCGATCACATCCAGGAGAAGTGCCATGGAGACTCTCTTTTCCACGCTGATCACCATGTCAGCTCTCGGGCTCGTCGCGCCGCCCGCGAGCGCCTTCGCCCCAAGACGTTGTGGGAGGAGCAGGGCCGATCGCATTGCTGAGACCAATGTTCAACTTGTCGGTTGGGCAAACGGCCCGGTACCCGCGTCGCACGAGGACAGGGCTCCGAACCCTACGCCTCTGAAGCCGGCAAGCACGCACCCCACGCAAACGTGATCGAGTGGGCCGACGTAGGCCGAAGGCGGGAATAGGGGCAAGGCCGTCTGGATTGCCAGCTGTCTCGCAGCCCGCTTCGACATCAATACATTCCGCAAGAAGGAAACATCATGTTGAACGTTTCGCGCCGCGAACTCGTCATTGGCGCCGCGCTGGCCGCGGCGTTTGGGATCAACCCACGTCTCGTCCTTATCGAGCCGGCCGAGGCTCAACTGGCCCCCGGGCCTGGAATGGGCTTTCACAGATACAAGGTCGGATCGGTAGAGGTCACGGCTCTCTACGACGGCATATGGAGGAAGCCGCACGATCCCGCCTTCATAAGGAACGCCAGCATCGAGGATATCAAGACTGCGCTCGCCGCGGCGGGGATGACCACGGACTACGTGCCCATTCCTTTAACCGTGGTCGTGCTGAAGGTTGGCGACAGGTTCATCATGGTTGATGCCGGCTCCGGCGTCGGCCAATGGCAGCCCACTGCCGTCAGCCTGCCTGCGAACATGAGGGCGGCGGGCATCGATCCCGCCAAAATCAGCATCATCCTGATCTCGCACTTCCATCCCGACCACATCTTCGGGCTGATGGAGAAAGGCACGAATGCGCCCATCTACCCCAATGCTGAGCTGGTGGTGAGCGCAGCCGAATACCAATGGTGGACGGAACCCGGCCGGGTGGAGAAGCTGCCCGACACCCGCAAGTCGCTCGGCGCGCGCATTCAGGCTGTATTCCCGACCTGGAAGAATTTCACGCTCGTCGACCGTGAAAAGGAAGTCGTACCCGGCATCCGCCTTATCAATGCTCCCGGACACACGCCCGGCCACTCGGCCTTCCTCGTGAACTCGGGCGGTGAGCAACTGCTGATCTCCAACGATACGGCGTACGTACCGGCCCTGCTCGCGCCGCATCCTGATTGGCAGGGCACTTACGATCAAGACGGTCCATTGGCCGTGGAGACCCGCCGCAAGCTCATTGATCGCGTCATTGCCGACAGGATCGCAATCTGCGGTGCGCACTTTCCGTTCCCCGGTGCCGGTGTCTTTAGCAAGGACGGCAGCGGCTACGCGTTTGCCCCCGTGCACGGTTAGACGGCAATGACTGCCTGATTGCACCCCCATCCAAGAAAGGACTGCCCCATGCGCCTGACCCGTAAACCAACTCCCGCCACCCTGCTTGTAGCCGCGTACCTTGCCGGTTTGCCAGCAGCAGTCGTGCTCGGACCATCCGCCGCCCTCGCGGTCGATACGATGACCTCGACGGACGCGCCCGACCTTGCGTCCGTGCGGGCTAAGATCAAGGCAAAGAATTTTTCGGCCGCGCTTGCCGACCTCAAATCCATTGCCGACTCGGTTCAACACCCGGACGTCTACAGTCTCATGGGATTCAGCCTGCGCAAGACTGGCGACTACGCGACCGCGCTTACGTTCTACAAGAAGGCGCTGGACTTCGACCCTAACCACAAAGGGGCGCGCGAATACCTGGGCGAGCTCTACGTCGAGACAGGAGATCTGGTAAAGGCGCGCGAGCAGCTTGCGGTTCTCACCCAGCTCTGTCCACAGGGTTGCGAAGAACGCGAGGATCTTGAGCAGGCGCTCGCGGCGGCCGCACCGAAGGTCAACTGATGCCTATGCCTGACAACGCGCACAGCACCAAGTCTTCAGCCGGCCTGTTTGCGGGCCGGTTGCTCCTGTCCTTCATGTTCGTGCATGAGGGGTGGAGCCTGATCAACAGTTATGGTCCGGCGGTGGCCTACATACAGAAGTTCGGACTTTCGGCCACGCTGCTCCCAGCCGTTATCCTCCTCCAACTCGGCGGCGGCCTGCTGGTCGCGGCCGGACTGGCAACGCGCCTTATGGCGCTCGCGCTTGCCGCGTTCTGCACGTTTACCGCATTTTTCTTTCACCGGCAGTTTGCCGATGCCAATCAACTTCTCCACTTCCAAAAGGATCTGGCCATCGCCGGTGGATTTCTTGCACTGGCCGTCGCCGGGCCGGGGAGCTGGTCAGTCAGCAAGTACCTCAATCTGCCTCACCACGTGCGATGAGGCTCGAGCGCGGCGACGCGGCAGCATTCCGGCGCAGGCCGCATCAGGCAGCGTGCACGGCGCTTCCGAACCATTCAAGCAATGATACCGAGAAGCCAAGCTGAACCTGTGTGCCAATGGCGCTTCGTCCTGATGGCCTCACCGAATGTGGGCGGCTTTGACCCTCGCGATATCCTTGGAGTGAAGAAGCCAGTTTTCCATGTACCCACAAGACCCACATACATGGAGCGTAGGTTTGACAGCGGCGAAAATATTCCATCCGCTAACGCTGATTAGATTTCCCGCGCCTCCTGCTTCGCGCTTACCCGGGACGAGAATGATGTCGCTAGACTGGCATTTTGGGCACCGCTTCGTATTTTTCATCGACGGCAAACTCCACACGGCGGTTCTAACGTCTAGGAAGCCGAGAATACCCCGAGCAGTGCAGCGATAGCCCCTAAACCTGCAAACAGGATGCCGAGCACGATCGCGGCCAACACACACCAGGCCATGACGTGCGCCACAACGCGGACAGTTCTCGACAAAGTACCCACCGCGTTCTCCTGCGTTGGATAACGCTACCGGTCGTTGCCATTTGCCAATGCTGTTGCTGCAAGCTGCCCGCGGACTCGCTGAATGCCGATCTGTCCGGGTCCCGGAGGGTGAACGCTCGGTTCATAGCCCGCCAGAGAAGCTTGTCCGGAGCGCGATGGCCTGATCCACGACCAGGCACAGGACAGCATGAGGCCTGCGAGGTATCCGACCTGAAGCACGCCCACTAACGCAAACGTCATGCCCACCGCAGACGCCGGCTCCAGTTCCGTGAAGGGCGCAACCGAGAAACAAACGACCGCGGTCACCGCGGAGGCGGCAATCAGCGCTGGCACCCGTAACCAGAACCCCAGCAAGAGTCCTCCTGAGCCGGTGGCTGCGAAGGCCCACAACATCGCGTTTCTTCTCCTCCTAAGCGGTCGCCGCGAGGCTCGGGGGGCGAGCACACGCCACCGGACGCTCGGCCCTTGTGGACGGCGCTTGCGAAGCTATTGGTTGGCGCTGGATCAATCACATTTCGCAGGGCTTCGAAATCAATCGGAAGTACTGCCGAGGCATCTCGTCGCTCGTGGAGCCGACCCCCACTCACCGTGAGAAACGCGAGTATTTCTCGCCTCGGGCCATTCCGGATGGGCTCGATCAACTGGTATTTTAGCACTTCCGGAGCTTCCACGATGGCCGTCACACCGACGTAGGCAAGATCATTGGGGGCGATCGTGACGCTCAACCGTTGCCTTGACCCAGACACTGGCGCGGCTGCTGACCACATGCGTGGCGCCAGTATCCCAAGCTCAGCGGCGACGCATTGATAGCACCATATCGATGGGTAGAAGTTGTGGTCGCACCGCCATCGGCAGTGTCGTGCACGCGCGGCAATCGCCTAGTGGGTGCGCGCCGACACGATCTACAAGACAGTACGGAAGTACTGGGCCGAACGCATCAAGGTGGCCATGTGCAAATTCCGCGCTGAGTGCGGCTATTTTGGCCGACATCGCCGTTGCCGGCCAAAACGACGCAGTACGTCCGGCTGATTTCGGTTCAGGTCAAATTCTGGTTGATGCGGCGATGCGCGTCATGAGAGTCCGCTGCCGCCGGAAACGTTCTTGCCAGTAGCGCGCATGTCGTTCTGCAAGTCTTTCAGAACAGGAGAACGCAAATGCGCCAGATAGTTATCGTCGTCGCTGCGACAGCCCTGATCACTGCGATCATCTCAATCTGGACGACCACCGTCATCATCGCCCACACGCAGAAACATCCCGATGACGCGATGGCGTCAAGCTCGGCTCATCTCATGGAGATGATCAAGGACGCGAATAAGCTTGCCGATGAAAAGGCCGAGCCGGTCGATTGACGAACCAGAGTCGCCTCATGACTGCTCTCGATGTCTCATAGGAGGCGGCGTCAGCCTACGTACGCCACGCAAACAGCCCGCTCGGTCCAGCAGGTCCGGGTCTACGCGTATTTCCACGCCGGCTGCCACGTCGCCTCCCACGCGCAGCCGTTATCGCGAACGAAATGGGAGGCTCGAACAAACGACCCCTTCTAGGAGTTCCAGCAGTGAACGATAGCGCGCGCGAAAAGCTTCTGAAGATGGCCCTGGTGGTATTTGGCGCAGTCTTCTTTCTCATCTATCCACTCGGCTTGGTTTGGCCGTCGGGCTGGCTGTGGCACGAAGGACATGGCCAGTATTACCTGCAAATGATTTGCGGGCTCTATGCCGTGCTGGGCGCCTATCTAATAGCCGCGGCTCGCAACCCCTCAGAGAATCGCAGCCTGATCTCGTTCACCGTCTGGTCGAGCGTCGTGCACGCCGGCATCATGGCGGCACAGGCCATCACTGACGGGCATGAGATAGGTCATCTTGCCGGAGACGTGCCCGCACTACTGCTGGTCGCCGCTGTACTCTGGTATCTCTCTGCACCGATGCAGCGGCAAGTAGCCAGTGCATAGCAACCGTGTTGCTTTACCTGGAGCACCCAACGGCGGCACAGTGCCATCCACCGATTCCGCCCGGGCATGTGCCGGCGATCAACTGCCAATCGCCGCGTACGCTACTCGCCGACCGGTTTCAAGCAGGTCCGCCAATTCCTCGCTCAATTGAAATCGCCATAAGTCTTGGGCCGTCCCCGCGATCCCTTCTCAGTGGCAAATCAAGGGGGCGGGCTCTTACTGTAGTCAACTGCGCCGCGTCACGGCCAAAGCGCCACAGTTGGCAAGGGTGCATCAGGATGACGAGCGCCGGGCGTGTTGCCAGCCTCGCGACGTTTAGCCGGCCTGCACATGCCCGCTCGAGTGGGCGGACCGCAACCCGCTGATTAGGCCGCCACTCGGCTCGGCTCACAACTGTATTTCTCCCAACTTGTCGTGCAAATCCAAGGCGAACGTCACCACGCAAACGGCTGCTCGCTGGGTCAAGCAGCATCGAGCGTGAATGCAATTCAAAAATCTGATAGGCGAGCAAGCCGCACATGCTTCACGCCTAGAGGACCATGCCCCAGCGTTCGGTTCCGTTCAGTATCACCGGTATCGTGGTTCTCGCTGTTGCGGCCGAGGGGCTGCTTACGCTCATGGATGCGATGATCAAGGTGCTGTCGCCGCGCTATCACACGTTCGAGATCGCCTTCCTGCGTTTCGCCTTCGGTATGGTGGGTGCCATTGTCTACGCGCTGTGGACGCGACCCGGCCGGCCGACGCGTGACGCCACGCTGTACAACGGTCTGCGCGCAGCCCTCGTCGTGCTCACCGCGACGTCGTTTTTCTATGCATTGAGCCTGCTGCCACTGGCCGATGCCATCGCCCTGTCCTTCATCTCGCCGGCGCTGACTGCTCTGATGGGTGCGCTCATCCTGGGCGAGCGGCTCGACTGGCGTATTGCGTTGGCATTGGTCGCCGGCTTTCTTGGCATGCTACTGATCGTCGGGACCAAACTCGGCAGCACCGGGTTCGGGTCGGAGGTGGTTGTTGGCGCGGCCGCAGTGCTGTTTTCCGCGGTGGCCTATTCGCTCAACATCATCATGCTGCGCCACCGTGCCACCCGCGATCCGCTGGCCCAAATCATCCTTTTTCAAAACGCCGGCCCAACGCTGATCCTGCTATTGCCGGCGCTTTGGGTGTGGGTCACTCCCAATTTGGCGGACCTCGGCCAATTCGCTATCTGCGGGACCTTGGGTGTCGTGGCGCACACCATGCTCGCTCACGCTTTCGCACGCATCGAGGCGGCAAAACTGGCACCGATCGCATACGTCACGCTCGTGTGGGGCGTACTGTTCGGGTTCCTGTTCTTTGCCGAGGTGCCTGGCCTGGCGACTCTCGCCGGTGCCGCACTAATCGTGGTTGGCACGTTGATCACACAGAGGAGATGACCCTGTGTGAGCTCGCGGAGAAACATCCACGTCCTGCCCCACGCGGGCATCAAATCTCTTCGTGACTTATGTATTGACCAACTGGTCTGATGAGCAGATCATGTTTTCATGTTCCGACTAGTGGCTGCCGAAAAACTAGCGCAGGGCGTGGCCAAACAGATCGTCGAGGCGATAGAGCACGGCACGTTCGCGCCGGGTCAGGAGCTCCCTTCGGAGCGCGAAATGATGCAGGCGTTTGGCGTTGGTAGAACGTCGATTCGCGAGGCGCTTCTTGCGCTGCAACAGCAGGGCTTCATCGACATTCGTCATGGGCGGCGATCGCGCGTTGCGTCGCCTCAGGCGATCACTTTGACGAATCTGATCGCGGCGAGCGTCCAGCGCTTGACGGCGCAGCCTGAGCGGTTCGTCGAGAACCTCAAGGAAACACGCCTGGGGCTGGAAGTCACGATGGCTGCGCGCGCTGCGGAGGTTGCGACCGACGCCGATGTCGCCAGCTTGATGGTGGCGTTGGCTGCTAACCAGCGCGCTATCGCGAGCGGGCAAGACTACCTGCGCAGCGATATCGCGTTCCACCAAACCATCGCGAGAATTACTGGAAACGCCATTCTCGTGGAGGCGACCGCGGTCATTCTTCAGTGGTTGGCTCGGTTTCGCACCGACATGGTGCACGTGAAGGGCGCCAATCTGCTGAGCCACGACGAGCACGTGACCATCGCCCGTGCAATTGAGGCTCGCGATCCGGCGGCTGCGGCGGAGGCGATGCGGCGTCATCAACTGCGGTCGAACAGCCTTTACGGCCAGCTCCTGGCACAGCAACGCCAGACAACAAAAGTTGCAGCGGGGCATCCCGCCAAGCCCAACAAAGCAAAATCCCGGAGGAAGACCCAATGGCATCAAAGTCGATTGCAGCGCTCTGCGCGCTGATTGCTTCAATCTATCTGGCCCCGATGGCTGAAGCGCAGCCAAAGGAGCTGCGTATGGGTACGCCGTTCGTCAACGGCTCCAATCTCCATCAAGGCATGTTGAAGTTCGCCGAGATTGTGAATGCAGAGTCGAAGGGCAAGTACAAAGTCCTCGTCTATACAGATAGCCAGATCGGTGACATCCAGGCGCTGCTGTCGGGAATGCAGCTCGGCACAGTCGACATGGCCTACCTCGGAATCGGCAATGGAGCCGCGCTCAAGGGCGGCGGGCCGCTCAACATCGCCTACACGCCCTACCTTTTCAAAAGCAAAGAGTGGGCGGAGAAGGTGCTGAACGGTCCGATCTTCGCTCCGATGTTCGACGAGCTGGCAAAGGAGTCCGGTGTCCGCGTCTTCGCTGCCGCGGGAGCCCGCTCGGGGCGCGCGATCCAGACTCTCAAAGGTCCTGTCAACAAGCCCGAGGACCTCAAGGGGATGCGCCTGCGCATACCCCCGATCGGAATGTTCAAAGACGCCTTCGAAGGCCTGGGCGTCAAGGTCGTCCCAATGGGCCTGTCGGAGGTCTATCTGGCGTTGTCTCGCGGCCAGGTCGACGGGCAGGATAATGGCTTCGATCTCTCCCTTTCGTTCAAGTGGCACGAAGTCGCCAAATATTGGTCAGCGACCGATCACTGCTACGAGCTGGCCACTTGGTACATCTCGGAAAAGCTCTGGCAGCAGCTGACGCCCGAAGATAAGGCGCTATTTCAGCGGGCGGCGAAGGAGGGCGGTATTGTCGTCACCAAGGTAGGGGAGCAGATCGACGCCAACGGTATCGAGGAGCTCAAGAAAGCCGGGGTGACCTATACGAAGCCCGACCTCGAACCCTTCCGAAAAGCCTTTGAGAACGCGCACAAGGCCTACGAGGGCAAGCAATGGCCCGCAGGCTTGGTCGATCAGATCAAGGCGATGCAAAACTGAGAACGCGGCGCCGGCCTCCCTTGATTGGTGATGCCGGCGCCAGCCCCAAGCAGCTCTCCGAAAGCTGGACCCTTGTATGAT
>Ga0209813_10000386_pt1 | contig 11025 bp, 10 predicted proteins | sample EndMethybrTD3033_FD_187596 | JGI IMG/M metagenome (GOLD analysis project Ga0209813, IMG submission 187596) | Populus endosphere microbial communities from Tennessee, USA - Endosphere MetaG P. TD hybrid TD303-3 (SPAdes) (version 2) | ecosystem: Host-associated > Plants > Roots > Endosphere... | reverse complement strand
GGTCTGAGGACCGACTTTCGCGGAGAATTGTTCGCCGGATCGGCGACGTTGCTGGGGATCGCGGATGCGCTGGTCGAACTGAAGGCCGTGTGCCACTGCGGCCGCAAGGCGACGATGAACTTGCGCGTGGACGAGGGGGGCGGCCCCGTCAGGCAGGGCGTGCAGACAGAGATCGGCGGCAACGACCGCTATGTCGCGCTGTGCCGCCGTCATTTCAGCGAGGCCATGGGACGATGACCGACGACGGGCTTTACCAACCGCTGGCCGACGGCGGTTTGCAGCTCCAGCCACTCGCCGAACCGCATCGCGAGGGGCTGCGCGCCGCCTGCGCCGCGGATGCCGAGATATGGACCATCTATCCGTTCAATTATCTGGGCGACGATTTCGATCCCCAGTTCGAGCGGATGCTGGCAGCCGGCTTTCCCCGGCGCTGCTACGCGATCGTCCTCGACGGCGAGATCGTCGGGATGACCGGCTGGCTCGAGCACGGGGCGCCCGGCTGGTCGACAGAGATCGGCAACACTTACATCGTCCCGCGCCTGCGTGGTACCGGCTTCAACGCCCGGGTCAAGCGGTTGATGCTGGACCACGCCTTCGCCTGCGGGCTTGAGCGCGTCTGCCTGAAGGTCGATGCGGTCAACGCGCGGAGCCGCGCCGCGGTGCGCAAGCTCGGTTGTACCGAGGAAGGCGTGATGCGGCACGAGCGGCGGACCTGGACCGGGCGTCTGCGCGATACCGTACTCTACAGCATCCTCAGCCATGAGTGGGACCGGCGCCAGGCATGAACGATACCCTGTTTCAGGCGGCTGCGGTGATCGTGCCGCTGGTGTTCGCCATCGTGTTCCACGAAGTCGCCCATGGCTGGGTCGCGCGCATGCTGGGCGATCCGACGGCGGCGGAGATGAAGCGTCTCAGCCTCAATCCGCTGCGTCATGTCGATCCCATGGGCACCATCGTGGTGCCCGGCATCCTTCACCTGATCGGCATGCCGGTGTTCGGGTGGGCGAAGCCGGTGCCGGTGAACATGCGCCGGCTGCGCAACCCGCGTTTCGGCATGATCCTGGTGGCTCTGGCCGGGCCGGGCACCAATCTTCTGCTCGCGGCGATCGGCGCGGTGGCGCTGGGGTTGCTGATGCTGCCCCACGATGGCTTCGGCGATCTGTCGGTGATCGGTGCGTTCGTCGCGCTCAATTTGTTCAACTTCCTGCGGATCAACATCTTCCTGGCTCTGTTCAACCTGCTGCCGATCCCGCCGTTCGATGGCTCCCACGTGGTCGAGGGGCTGTTGCCGCCGGGTCCGGCGCAGGCCTATGCCCGGTTGCGGCCCATCGGCTTTCCGCTGGTGATGATCCTGCTGGTTGCGCTGCCGTCGATCATTCCGGGCTTCGACATCGTCTCGCGGTTCCTGATCCCACCGGTCCTGTGGCTCAATGCGCATTATCTTGCGCTGGCCGAAGCCGTGGCTGGATGGCAATTTATAGCCGGGTAAATTGACAATAATAATCCGGGTAAATATATGCGAGTGCGAAGGAGCTTTCGCATGCCCGTATCCGTGTTTCTCAACGACCGGCTGATCGCCCAGGGCGCGGTCGCCGAAGTCAGCCAAGCGGTGCGGGGCCTGGCGCCGGTCGCGCGCAGTTCCGATTTGCTGGCTTTCGACGATGACAGCGGCAAGCAGGTCGATCTCGACTTGCGGACAGCGGAAGAGCCGCCGGCTCGGCCGCGTGGCCGGCCGTCGCTTGGCGTGGAGGCGCGCGAGGTGACTTTGCTGCCGCGGCACTGGCAATGGCTGGCCCAGCAACCGGGCGGCGCGTCGCCCACGTTGCGGCGTCTGGTCGAGCAGGCCTGCAAGGCCGGCCGCAGCGAACGTGACTGCCGCGACGCCGCCTATCGCTTCCTGACCGTGATGGCGGGCGACCGGCCGGGATACGAGGAAGCAATTCGCGCGCTCTACGCGGGCGATCGAACGCGGTTCGAGGCGGAAAGCGCGGACTGGCCGACATCGGTGCGCGATTACGGCATCGCGCTGGCCTGGCCCGATGGAGCGGCCGCATGAACGGCTGGATCATCCTCGACAAGCCGGTCGGGCTCGGCTCGACCCAGGCCGTGGCGGCGGTGAAGCGCAACATGCGCCAGGCGGGGTTCGGCAAGGTCAAGGTCGGGCACGGCGGCACGCTCGATCCGCTGGCCAGCGGCGTGCTGCCGATCGCGCTGGGCGAGGCGACCAAGCTGTGCGGCCGGATGCTCGACGCCAGCAAGGAATATGCCTTCACCGTACGCTTCGGGTCCGAGACCGATACTCTGGACATGGAAGGCAAGGTGGTGACGGAAAGCGCGGCGAGGCCGGCGCCTGGCGATGTCGAAGCGGTGCTGCCGCGCTTCACCGGCCCCATCGAGCAAGTTCCTCCCGCCTATTCCGCTCTGATGATCGATGGCGAGCGGGCCTATGACCGCGCTCGCGCCGGCGAAGTGGTGGAGATGAAGTCGCGGCCGGTAACGATCCACCAGCTTTCGATCCTGGCGGGGGATCCGGAAGAGATCACGCTGCTCGCAAATGTATCCAAGGGCACCTATATCAGGAGCCTGGCCCGCGACATCGCCCGTGCCCTCGGCACGGTTGGCCATGTGACGATGCTGCGCCGCCTGCGGGCCGGGCCGTTCGACCTGGCTCAGGCGATTTCGCTGGACAATCTGAACGAAATCGGCAAGGGGGCGCCCCTTGAGAATGCAATCTTGCCGCTGGAGGCAGGGCTGGTCGACATCCCGGCTCTTGACCTCGGTCCGGAACAGGCAAGTGCGGTCCGTCAGGGCCGTATTCTGACCGGACTGGCCTTTCATGACGGGCTGTACTGGGCGCGAAGCGGGATTGTTCCCCTGGCGCTGGTGGAGCTTACGGGCGGTGACGCCCGGGTCGTGAGGGGGTTCAATCTTCCCGATGTCGCGGAGTGAATGATATGTCGGTTACCGCCGAAAAGAAGCAGGAAATCATCAAGGACAACGCCCGCCAGTCGAACGACACGGGCTCTCCCGAAGTGCAGGTCGCCATCCTCACCAGCCGGATCGTCACGCTGACCGACCACTTCAAGCAGCACCACAAGGACAACCATTCCCGCCGGGGCCTGCTGATGATGGTCAACAAGCGGCGCTCGCTGCTCGATTATCTCAAGCGCAAGGATGTGGATCGCTACAACGCCCTCATCCAGAAGCTGGGCCTGCGTAAGTAAGGTTTTTCGGAAGCGGCCCCTTGGTGGGCCGCTTCTCGCATGGGGAGTCCGCTCGCAATTCGGCGGGGGACGCCATGGGGCCGGAAAAATGCCCCGCACCGGACCGGGACGGTACACCCGGCAGCAAATCCCGCCGGCAATAGGGCCCGCGGGCTGAAGGAAACACAATGTTCGACGTCAAAACCGTATCGCTGGAGTGGGGCGGAAAGACCCTCACTCTGGAAACCGGCCGCATCGCCCGTCAGGCCGACGGCGCGGTCCTCGCCACTTACGGCGAAACCGTGGTGCTTTGCGCCGTCACGGCCGCCAAGTCGGTGAAGGAAGGGCAGGACTTCTTCCCGCTCACCGTCCACTACCAGGAAAAGTTCTTCGCCGCCGGGCGCATCCCGGGCGGCTTCTTCAAGCGCGAGCGCGGCGCCACCGAGAAGGAGACGCTCGTCTCCCGCCTCATCGACCGTCCGGTCCGTCCGCTGTTCCCCGAAGGCTTCTATAACGAGATCAACGTCATCGCTCAGGTCCTGAGCTTCGACGGCGAGACCGAACCCGATATCGTCGCGATGATCGCCGCTTCGGCCGCGCTCACCATTTCGGGCGTGCCCTTCATGGGGCCGATCGCCGCCGCGCGCGTCGGCTATGTCGATGGCGCTTATACGCTGAACCCGAAGCAGGACGTCGCTGCCGCCGGCGATCTCGATCTCGTCGTCGCCGCCACCGGCGATGCCGTGATGATGGTCGAATCGCAGGCCCGGGAACTGCCCGAGGACGTGATGCTCGGCGCGGTGATCTTCGCCCATGACGAGATCAAGAAGGTCGTCGACGCGATCATCGACCTGGCCGAGAAGGCCGCCAAGGATCCCTGGGAAGTCAAGATTTCGGACAACACCGCGATCAAGGGCAAGCTCAAGGACCTGATCGGCAAGGACATCGCCGCCGCCTACAAGCTGACCGACAAGTCGGCCCGCTCGAACGCGCTCAACGCCGCGCGCGATAAGGCCAAGGCCGCGTTCGCCGGTGAAGACGCGCAGACCCAGATGGTCGCGATCAAGAGCGTCAAGAAAGTGGAAGCGGACATCGTTCGCGGCGCCATCCTCAAGGACGGCCAGCGCATCGACGGCCGCACGACCACGCAGGTCCGCCCCATCGAATCGATGGTCGGCTTCCTGCCGCGCACGCATGGTTCGGCGCTGTTCACCCGCGGCGAGACGCAGTCGATCTGCACCACCACGCTGGGCACCAAGGACAGCGAGCAGATGATCGACGGGCTGGAGGGGCTCTCCTACTCGAACTTCATGCTGCACTATAACTTCCCGCCCTACTCGGTCGGCGAAGTTGGTCGCTTCGGCGCCCCCAGCCGCCGCGACACCGGCCACGGCAAGCTCGCCTGGCGCGCGCTCCAGGCGGTTCTGCCGACCAAGGAAGAGTTCCCCTATACGATCCGCGTGGTGTCCGACATCACCGAGTCCAACGGTTCCTCCTCGATGGCGACGGTCTGCGGCGGTTCGCTGTCGATGATGGACGCGGGCGTTCCGCTCAAGCGTCCGGTTTCGGGCATCGCCATGGGCCTGATCCTGGAAGGCAAGGACTTCACCGTCCTGTCGGACATCCTGGGTGACGAAGATCACCTCGGCGACATGGACTTCAAGGTGGCCGGCACGTCCGAAGGCATCACCACGATGCAGATGGACATCAAGGTCGCGGGCATCACGCGCGAGATCTTCGAAGCCGCGCTGAACCAGGCCAAGGAAGGCCGCGCGCATATCCTGGGTGAGATGACCAAGGCGCTGGGCACCGCCCGCACCGAACTGTCGGCTCACGCACCGCGTATCGAGACGCTGCAGATCGACAAGTCGAAGATCCGCGAAGTCATCGGCACCGGCGGCAAGGTCATCCGCGAGATCGTCGCCGAGACCGGCGCCAAGGTCGACATCGACGACGAGGGCCTCATCAAGATCAGCTCGTCCGATCTTACCCAGATCGAAGCTGCGCGCGCCTGGATCCTCGGCATCGTCGAGGAAGCCGAAGTGGGCAAGGTCTACGACGGCAAGGTCGTCAACATCGTCGATTTCGGCGCTTTCGTGAACTTCATGGGTGGCAAGGACGGCCTCGTCCACGTCTCCGAGATGAAGAACGAGCGCGTCGAGAAGCCGACCGATGTCGTGTCCGAAGGCCAGGCCGTAAAGGTCAAGGTCCTCGAGATCGACAACCGCGGCAAGGTTCGCCTGTCGATGCGCGTCGTCGACCAAGAAACCGGCGCCGAGCTGGAAGACACCCGTCCGCCGCGCGAACCGCGTGGTGACCGTGGGGATCGCGGCGACCGGGGCGATCGTGGTGGCGACCGTCGCGGACCCCGCGGCGATCGCGGCGGCCGTGATCGTGGCCCCCGTCGCGAAGGCGGCGGTGACCGGGATCGCGGTCCGCGCGAACCGGCCGGTAACCCCGATCACATGCCGGCGTTCCTGAAGGACGATTGATCCTTCGAGACAAGCTAACGGGAAAGGGGCTGCTGCTGCGGCCCCTTTTTCGTTGGGGGAACGGATCGCGTTTGGTTTCTCGATCCCTTGAACATCGCGTTTCGCACCAGATATCGGCAGGCCAACCGCAAGCCGGCCGTGCCCATGTACGCTGCCAGACCTCAACGTATCGCATCGGCGCTGGCCGCGCTGGCGATGCTGCTGTCGATCGTCATCGTGCTGACGGTCGGCCTGAGGGTCCGTCTCGTGCCGTTCGGCCGGGAAGCGCTGACCTCCATCGATCTGCCGCCGCCGCCCGCGAAGCGGGTCGAAAGGCCCCGCGTCGAACCGCGCCGTGTGCTGGCGCCGGCCGCGAAGGAGGCGCCTTCGCCGCGCAATCTGCGCAACCGGGCGACACCGGTCTTAGCGGCTCCGACAATCCTGCTTGTCGTTCCGCCTCCCATCGTCGCGGCGACCCAGCCCGCCGCTGGGCAGGCCGCGTCGAGCGGCGCGTCGAACGTGGTCGGGCCGGGACAAGGGGCCGGCGGTGTCGGCGATGGTTTTGGCGGGGGCGGTGAGGGTGGCGATGGCGGCGGCGGCGGCGTGGCCGTAACGGGGCCGCGTCAGATCCGCGGGCGGCTGTCCTTCTCCGACTTGCCCGATGGCATGCTCCAGCCGGGCGCGCGTGCCTCGGTGGGGGTGCGTTATACCGTGACCGTAGACGGCCGTGTCGGCGCGTGCCGGGCCGAACGGCCGAGCGGGTTTCCCATGCTCGATGCGCTGACTTGCCGCCTGATCGTCGAACGCTTCCGCTTCCGACCGGCTCGAGACGCGCGGCGGCGTCCGGTGCCGTCGGTCATCGTCGAGACGCATAGCTGGTTCATCCGTGAGGAGGACGCGAAAGACGCCGGCTGACATTCCGCTTGCGCCCCGGGCCGGCGATCTGGAATCCTGCCTTCGTTGGGAAACATGAGGAGTGGCCGGTCATGAAGCGGATCGCATTGATGGGGGCGGCGCTGGTCGGCGCGTTCGCCTTGCCCGGCGCGGCCGGGGCCAGCGGCGACTATGGCTGCTACCCCAGCTGGAAGCTGGCCAAGCAGGGTTTCTCCAATTGCGACAACCGCGCGGTTCTGTCCCCCGGCAACGACACCCGGGTGAACATGTTCTTCCTGCTGCGCGACCGGCAGGGGGCGCATACGGCGGGGCTGTCCTATCCGGCGGACTGGAACAACCTGACGCTGGGGCGCAACTTCTTCTACTGGGGGGACTTGCGCAAGGCGTTCTACCCTGCCGCCGCCGAAGAGGGAGAGGGCGGCGACTTCGCCGGATCGCGCTGCATCAGCCTGGCGTCGGGCGCGCAGTCGTTCGGCGATGCGATGCGCGCCAACCGCGCGCTGCCCGCCGCCGAGCGCACGAAGCTGGCGGAGGCGCGGGGCGAACTGCTGAAGCGCTGCAACGCGGAGACCGCGCCGGCGAGCTGGCCCGAGGGTGTGAAGAGCGCGCCGGGCCGCGAGTTTCTGGCCTATCTACAGGCGGCGGAAGCCTTCTACGGCGCGCTTTGGGATCCTTCGCGCCAGGGATTCGAACGACTGCGCGGCGCGCGGGATCCCTGGCTGGCGGAAACCGCCGCCTACATGCTGGCGCGCGTCGAACTGAACGCCGCGCAGGACAAGAGCTTCGACGAGTATGGATCGTTCGCCGGGGCCGATCGGGTGGACAAGGCGGCGCTGGCGCGGGGCAGAGCCGGGTTCGACGCCTATCTGCAACGCTACCCGAAAGGCCGCTACGCCGCCTCGGCGGAAGGGTTGCTTCGCCGCGCGATGTGGCTGGCGGGCGATGTCGAGGGACTGGCCCGCGAGTATGAGCGATTGTTCGCCGCAACCCCCGCCGGGGAAGTGGGCGCGTTCGACCTGGTCCAGGAAATCGACAACAAGCTGCCGAGCTTCGATGACAAGACCCGCGTCGACGGGCCGCTGCTGCTCGCGATCCTCGACCTCAAGCTCATGCGCGCGGATTCGCCCTATCCGACGATCACCGCCGCGCAGATAGAGGCGCAGAAGGCGCGCTTCGCCGGGCGTGAGGACCTTTACGGCTTCGTCGCGGCGAACCATGCGTTCTATGTGGCCAAGGACATGCGCCGGGTGCTGGCCCTGATCCCCGACGATGCGCGCCGCGGCGATTATCCGCCCCTGGCGTTCAGCCGGCAGGTGCTGCGCGGGCAGGCGCTCGCCGCGCTCAAGGATCGCAACGAGGCCGGCTTCTGGCGCGAGCTGCTGGGCGGCGCCAAAGCGCTTTACCAGCGCCCGACGATCGAGCTGGCATTGGCGATGAACTATGAACGAAGCGGCAGGCTGGCGGACGTCTTCGTCGCCGGGTCGCCGATCGGCGAAACCAGCATTCGCGAGATTCTGCTGCAGTATGTCGCCGGGCCGGGCATCCTGCGCGCGCAGGCCGCCGATGCGACGCGCCCCCGGCACGAGCGTGACGTGGCGCTGTTCACCCTGCTGACCAAGCAGCTTGGCCACGGCAATTACGCCGGCTTTCTCAAGGACAGCGCGCTGGTGCGCCGTGACGCGCCGGAGGAGGGCAGCCTGTGGAACCTGCAGGAGGCCGAACGGATACCGCTCGGCATATTCCGGGCGGGGCGCGCGTCGGACGAAGACTACGCCTGTCCTGCGCTGTCGGCGAGCGTCGACCGGCTTGCCCGCGATCCGCGCGATGTCGGCGCGCGGATATGCCTCGGGGAGTTCTACCGGCTGAGCGGTTTCGACGGGGCCGACCGCTTCGAAGTGCGACCCAAGGCCGACGAGCTTGGCGGGACGACAAGCCTGTTTCCCGGCACGTTCAGCACGCGCGCCGACATCTACCGCGACGTCATGGCCGATCCACGCGCGTCGGCGAACGACAAGGCTTATGCCCTTTATCGCGCGGTCAATTGCTATGCGCCGAGCGGCAATAACGAGTGCGGCGGCGTGGAAGTGGCCAAGAGCCAGCGCCAGGCCTGGTTTCAGCAGCTCAAGCGCGAATTTCCGACGAGCGAGTGGGCGCGCAAGCTGCGCTATTATTGGTGAACCGGCGCGCCGCCGTGTTGTGGGGGCCGGCCGTCCTGGGGTTCGCGCTGTCGGGGTGCCGGGAAGCGCCCCCGGCACGCGTCGACCCCGCCGGCTACGATGCGTTCTTCCTCTGGGCCGGCGTTCGCCCGCACGAGGCGTTGAAACAGGCGAAGACCGTCTACCTGCTGGCGGGTGAGGTCAGAGCGGACAGCAATGCACGGTTCGTCCCGCTGCGTCCGCAAACGCCGCGTGTGGGCCATGCCTGGATATGGCTGACGGTGCGGGTCGAGCGGATCGACTGGCAGGACGGCGTCTATCGAAACCTTCTGGGGCAGCTCGAACGCTGGCAACGGGCGGGCAATCACGTTGCCGGGCTGCAGATCGACTTCGACGCGCGCACGCGGGGACTGGCGGACTATGCCGCGTTCCTGGCCGATCTGCGCCGGCGATTGCCCGCGCGTTACCAGCTGTCGGTGACGGGGCTGATGGACTGGAGCGCGAACGGCGATCCGGCGGCCCTGGCGGCGCTTGCCGGCACTGTCGACGAAGTGGTGGTCCAGAGTTATCAGGGCCGCGCGACGATACCGGGTTACGAGCGCTATCTTGCCGGCCTGCGGCGCCTGCCGCTGGCCTATCGGGTCGCACTCGTCGAAGGGGGCGAATGGCATGCGCCGCCGGGCCTGGCCAAAGACCCGCAGTTCAGGGGCTATGTGGTGTTCCTGCTGCCCAGGGGAAATTGAGGGGTCGTCAGGACACCGCGAGGCGCAATTGCGCGTCGTCACGCGCCGGGCGACGCTCGGCCGCGCGCACGCAGTTCTTGCCGGCCTGCTTGGCCAGGTAAAGCGCCGCGTCGGCCATCGGCACGACATCGAGCGGACTGGTCGAGGTTTCGGGAACCGCGGCGACGCCGAACGATGCGGTGATCGCGATGCCGTGCGCGTCGGACAGGCTTTCGATGCGCTCCCGCATGAGTTCCGCCTTGTGCAGCGCGTCGTCGAGCCCGCAGTTGGGCAGGATCACCATCAGTTCCTCGCCGCCGTACCGGCTGACGACATCGGAGGGGCGCAGCGCGGCGATCAGCTGCGCGGCGACATCGCGCAGCACCGCGTCACCCTTGGCATGGCCGTTCTGGTCGTTGAGATGCTTGAAGTTGTCGAGGTCGATCATCACGACCGATGTCGCCGTGCCGCTCCGCTCGGCCAGGCTGACATAGCGGTCGAGGGCATCCTCCATGTAGCGGCGATTGTAGAGGCCGGTCAGCGGATCGCGCAGCGACTGCGTGCGCAATTTCTCGCGCAGGGCGATGTTCGACAGCGCCAGCGACATGGAATCGGCGAGTGCGCGGGCGAGCCGGCGCTTTTCCATCAGCAGTTCGTGGGCGTTGTCCGCCTGGATCGCCAGCATCAGCAGGCCATGCACCGAACCGCGCGCCATCATCGGCACTTCCACCGTCGCGGCACTGCCGATCTGATGCATGCAGCACAGCGTCCGCTGGCCGGGATCGTTGATATGCGGCTTACCGCGCTTCAGCGCCCAGCAATTGCCGGGCAGCAGCGCTTCGGCGGGGTGGAAGGCTTCGTCGGTGTTCCATGACTTGGCGAGGTCGAGCCGGTCGCGCGAATTGTTGAACACATAGAGCGCGCCGCCGAATTCGGGCAGCAGCCGCTGCGCCGTCGCCATCAGGACAGCGCCGGCATCTTCGTGGTCTTCCGCAGCCTGCAGCATGTCGGTCATCGCGAAGAGTTCTTCGACCTGCTGGCCGGTCTGCTGCGCGCCCAGGAACATCGCCTGCTGGGCTTCGAACTCCGCGATCACCTTGTTGCCGAAAATAACGGCGATGAACGTCATGGTCAGAGATATGGCGAGGGCGATGCCGACCGCGATCGAGATCGCGCCGCCGAACGACGGAGGGAGCCAGAAGGCGAAAAGCAAAGCGATGGTGCACGTCACGTTCAGCGACTGGCTGAAGCGCCGCCGCCAGTTCGTCACGCGTTTATCCGCCGAAAGCAGCCGCGGTTCCGGCATGGCCCTCAATCCCCCTGATGTTTTGCGGAGTATAGCAGCCAAAGCCTAAGAAATATTAATCATGAGAATTGGGATTTACTTACAGTTTCCCGTGGCCGCGGCTTTATCGTTATCGCAAGAACCAGCCGGCGCCGTGGGGCGCCGTCGCGCATGTCGTCGAACGCTCTTTCAGGCCGCGGCCCGGTGTTCGCTGTCGCGGTCCGCCGGGCCTTCGTCCGCCCGCACGATGCAGTTACGGCCCATGTTCTTCGCCGCGTAAAGCGCGTCGTCGGC
>Ga0209813_10000382_pt1 | contig 11098 bp, 4 predicted proteins | sample EndMethybrTD3033_FD_187596 | JGI IMG/M metagenome (GOLD analysis project Ga0209813, IMG submission 187596) | Populus endosphere microbial communities from Tennessee, USA - Endosphere MetaG P. TD hybrid TD303-3 (SPAdes) (version 2) | ecosystem: Host-associated > Plants > Roots > Endosphere... | reverse complement strand
TCGTCATCAGAGGCTCCCGCCGGTTGCCGTAAGTGAGCGCCAATGCGCTGCAGCCGCTAATGTGCGGGCCGCACGCCCGATGTTCAAGCCAACAGCAAAAGGTGCGACAACGACCGTGGTGGGTAACCACGGCGTAACCACGGAGGGGGAGGGCGGGGCGCCCAGGGCGCAGGAATGCAGGTCGTTCCATGCCATGCTTGGCACAAAGCAAGGAGGCTTACATGGTATGTAACCGGTGATGTCGTTCCGAACCCAGGTGCCACCGGCCGAACACGCGCGATTATTGGCTGCAGTATGCTGCAGCCAATAATCGGGAAGCCGAATTTTCTCGCTCCCGGTGGTCCAACGACGGGGCCAGGCACAACGAGCTGAAATTTCTGGCTCAGCCTGGTCCAACCTTGAGGGGCAGTTCAGGAGAGCGGTCTCTTAAGTTATGATCGCTCCGAAAACCCTGAGGCAGGGCAGCCGGTCGACGAACCTCTCCTGCAGCCCTGGCACTGCTCCGCCCGCCTCCGTGCTGTTACTTTCCAGGGCATACAAGATTTTGGTCAGGAATGGACAAGCTCCACGAGAGACCGGCCGGCCTGAACTCCAGGTTGACTTCACCGCCGACCGCCTGGGCGACTATGCCTTCCACCACCACATGGCCGAAGCCCCTTCGAGTGGGCAAAGCGACCTCAGGGCCATCGCTTTCCACCCAGCTCAGCCGCGCAGACCCGGCTCCGTCATACGACCACGAAACCGTAACGCGGCCGGAGGCGACCGACCAGGCCCCGTGCTTCATCGCGTTGGTGGCCAATTCATGCAGGGCGAGTCCGATCGGTTGCGCCGCTTCTGCCCGCAGCATGATGCGGGGGCCATCAATTGTAAGGCGTGGCCCGGACTCCACGAACGGCGCCATTTGCTGGGCGATGAGGTCCGCCAACACAGCCCCCCGCCAATCCTCATGCACCAAAAGATCATGCGAGGCGGCAAGACCCCGCAATCGCTGCCCGAACTTCGTATCGAACTCCTCCATCGTATTGACCGTGCGCGATGTTTGACCGGCGATGGCCTGGACGACAGCCAGAAGATTCTTGGAGCGATGCGAAACTTCGCGCATGAGAAGCTGGACGTGCTCCTCTGCCTTCTTACGCTCCGTGATGTCCATGACGATGTTGGCGACACGCAGCGCCTTGCCGTCGGCTCCCCTGGCAATCACACGCCCACGCCCCGACACCCAGAGCATGCTGCCATCCGGGCGGATGATCCGATACTCGGCGGGATACGTGTCCTGTCTGTCGGCGGTGCGATGAAATTCCGCCATCATGTGCTTGTCGTCGGGATGCAGAGACCGCCAGAATTCGTCCTGATCGCCCCCGACCTGTCCGCGGCCGTTTGGAAGATCGAGGCCGAACAATTCCATGCCTTCCCTGGTCCAGATCCTGGTCCGGGTCACCATGTCGGTTTCCCAGGCCGCGATGCGGCCGGTGATGACGGCTCCCCGGTAACGCATTTCGCTTTCGCGCAAATCCTCAAGAATACGAGCGCGCTCGATATGGGCCCACGAGCGTTCGGTCACCTCTGTGAGTGTTGCCAGATCATCGTCAGTCCACACCCTCGGCATGGCGTCGTGGATGGCCATGAGCGCGATCAGGCGGCCTTTCTTGACGAGCGGCATGCAGATGGTGGCTGCCAATCCGATATCGAGAAACGCCGCAGCCTCCTCAGGCGGAAGCTGGGCTCGATTATCGTTCAGGATAAGAGGCAGACCTGCGCGCAGTTTGCTGACGGCCAGATTGCCAAAGGCACCCAGGCTGTAGTGCCCGACGATACTTGCCGATCCCGGCGCGCTCCAGTTGCCCCGAATGGTGAAACCGTCCTGGTCAGCGTCCATGTCCGCGTAGGCGCACACCGCCACCTTCAGGTGCTCGCCCAACATTCGTGTCGTGACGGCCAGAATCTCATCGGCATCCGTGCTTTTGGCAGTCTCCTTGCCCAGCGCGTCGAGGAAACTCAGCCGAACTTGGTTCTTTTGCAGAGCCGCCTCGGCATGGCGGCGCGCCACCGCAGTCCGCGTCCTGTGCGCCACTTCCCGGATGAACTCGATCTCTTCATCCGCCCAGGTCCGGGCCGTGGCATGGTTGAGGTAGAGCAGCGCCACGAACCCGCCTTGCTCGGTCACAGGCATATTGACCAGAGATTGCGCGCTGATCGCTTTCAGGGCGTCCGCCGTTTCTGCCGTTCGCGGGTCCGTTTCCGCGTTCGTGAATATGACGGTCTCGCCACGCTTCAAGTCTTCTATGTAAGAGCCATAATCCCGAAAGTGCAGCGTTCCGGCCAGGCTCTTGATGCCGGGTGCATTCCAATCCCGCTCGATCGAAATGGTCTCGGCGGCAACATTAATCGTACCGTATCCGGCCCTACTGACATCCAGCTCCCTTCCCAGAAGTTCGGCTGCCGCATAGGCGAGTTGATCGGGATCTTCAATATCGCGGATGAGTTCACCCAGCCTCGCCAGCGCCCGGCTACGGCTCTGCGCGAAATGAACATCCGTAACGTCAAAGCCTTCGCAGAAGATGCCCGTAATCGCACCATCGTCACCGTAGAGCGGCGCGAAAATGAAAGTCAGGTAGCGCGTCTCCTCCGGCAAATCGCTGCGGTGAAAGCGAACCTTGACGCCTTGCGCCTTGTACGTTTCGCCGGATCGGTAGACGTGATCCAGCTGCTCCAAGAAACCTTGTCCCGCGATGCTGGGAAACGCCTCGCGCACAGGTCTGCCCACCCAGTCCTGGCTGCCGAACACGGCACGGTGGGCATCATTGACGAACTCGACCACATGATCCGGGCCAACCATGATGATGATAAAGCCAGGCGCCTGCTCAAAGAGCCGGCGTTGCCGCTTCTGAGCCTCCTGCTGGCGGCGAACGGCCAGAGCTTGCTGGGTCGTCTCTATACACGCCCCGAACAATCCAGCGACGAACCCCGTGTCGTCGCGCACGGGCGTATAGGAGAAGGCGAAGCGCGCCTCTCCCAGCTGCCCGTTACGATCAAGAACTACCTCAAAATCCTCCATGTGAACGGCCTCGCCGGCAAACACCCGGTCAAAAAGCGGTTCGAGAACGCTGCGAGCCTCGCGCCATACCTCCTCGATCGCACGCAGTCCCAGAGCTTCAGGATGCTTATGCCCGAGGATCGGCACGAACGCATCGTTGTAGAGCCAGACCCTGTCCGCACCCCACGCGATGAACATCGGCTGAGTGGAGGCTAGCATCACTCCGACCAAAGCCTTTAGCGCAGGCTCCCAGGTCGTGGGGTGTCCCAGAGAAGTACGCGCCCAGTCATGACTTCGTATGGCCGCGGCCATCGGGCCTGGTCCTGCCAAGAATGCAGGCGTCCCCCTAATCTCAAGCGGCTGCGTTGTCAGCTTTGGCTCCTCAGACGGAAGCGAGGTTCTCATGTATATCTGCCGGCGCAGGAAAAGCACCAACTCCAACGAAAAAAACGTTGCCGAGGTTCCTAGCTTGAACTGCGCCACAGGCACGGTATGTCTGCGAGTTACGATCCGCGGCTTCAATCTCCGATCAGAAACCGTGGGGCCAATGCACCGCGCACGTTGCTGACGCGGGGATCGGAGTAACTTATTTTGGCTGTCACGCCCTCGCGTGTCCCCCGTCTTTTCAAGACCCGAACCGGGTGGGCCGAGCAGTGCGGCAATGCGCAAGCCAACTTCGACACGATGCTGGCCAACCACATCGCCTGCTGCTGCATGAGCCGGAAAGCTTGCGCTTCGGCATGATCGGCCCGGGCGCGCGGCGGTCAGGCCACCGCAACTTGGAGTCGGTCCAAATAGAGCTATGCCGCTGCAGCATACTCGTAGATGTCCTCCTCCTGCGCATTGTGGATGCGCACGAGTGCCTCGATCGCCTCGATCACGCGCTGCGCGTCCCGAATGAGATAGCGATCAGCCTGCATCGGCACCAAGTCGGTCGCCAGACGATCAAGCATGCGCGCCTGATGAATGATCTCCCGATGTGCCCTGCTCATTGCTCCAAGGCCGTGTCCGTCGCCCAGGAACCTTGCCAACTCCGGATAGACTTTGCTTTCGTCAGAGCGCTCATGCTCCACCACGCCGCGCACTATCCGGTTGGCGTCGCCGATCAAGATCACTGCGGCCGACTGATCAGCATCGTCGAGCGCATCAGCGATTTCCCGCAGCCGGTCCAGGCGCGCGCCCAACTTCTTATGCTCCTGCTGCAACGATAGAAGCGCCGCAGACGGCATGTGCGTCCGTCCCCGGTGACGAGCCGGCACAAGAGCTCTGAGCGCATTGAGTATGACGGCCACGTCGATTACTTCCTGGGTCAAGGCTCCTGCGACCGGCGACAGCCAGCCAAAAGCGGCAAACCCCATGGCTACGGCCGACAGCGCCATTCCCGCGACAATGCTCTGCACCGCTATCACACGGGCACGCTTGGCGATCACGACTGCATCGGCCACCCGATCCAGTCGGTCCACCAGAATGACGACGTCAGCGGCCTCGGAAGACGCGCTGGCGCCGCGGGACCCCATGGCGATGCCGACATGCGCCGCTGCGAGGGCGGGCGCATCGTTGATGCCATCGCCGACCATCAAGGTGGGGCGGAGGCGTTGCTCGGTGGCGACGGCATCGACCTTGTCGGAAGGCACACGCTCGGCCAGCACCGCGTCGAGGTCCAGTGCGGCAGCGATCGTCTGAGCGGCATCCGCACGATCGCCGGTCACCATTACAATCCGCGATACACCGGCCCGGCGCAGCATTTGCACCGCGCGCGGCGTTTCCCGCCTCAGTTCGTCGCCCAGCAACAGTGCTCCGATCGTACGGCCGTCGACGGACACAAAAACACTCAGGGCCGACCTCCACGAAGCACGCCGCAAGACGCGGATCGCCCAATCCTCGGGCAGGTGTGCGCCGTAGACCAATTGATCGGAGCCCACGCGGACTTTGCGCCCACTGACGCAGCCTTCGAGGCCCGAGCCCATCGTCTCGCGGATATTCTCGGGAATCTCGAGGGTGAGCCCCCTGGCCAGTGCGGCCTCAACGATCGCCGCTGCGACCACATGATGCGAGGCTTGCTCGATTGAGCCCGCAAGCCGCAACACCTCTTCCGGCCTTTCTCCGGGGGCTGTCTCAATGGCGATTAGGCGCGCACCGCCTACAGTCAGCGTGCCGGTCTTGTCGAACATCGCGGTGCGGACGCGGGCCAGCGCTTCCAATGGCCCGCCACCCTTGATGAGGATGCCGCGCCGGGCAGCCTGCGACACGCCGGCGATCAAAGCGACCGGCGCCGCCAGGATGAGCGGACAAGGTGTTGCCGCTACCAGGACTGCCAACCCGCGGATCGGGTCACCTGACAGGAACCAGGCGATGCCAGCGATGACGAGCGTGACAGGCAGAAGCAGAAGGGCGTAGCGATCTGCCAGACGGATGAAGGGAGACTTCGCAGTCTGCGCGGCCGTTACCAGCCGGACGATGCCGGCATAGGTGCTTTCGCCTGCCGTAGCCGCGGCGCGCATCTCAAAAGTCTCGCCGGCGTTGACGGCACCGCTGCGCGCTGCTTCGCCCTTGCGTCGGCTCACTGGGATCGGCTCACCCGTCAGCGCGGCCTCGTCGAGCGTTGCCCCCGCGCTCGCGACCACGCCGTCGACAGGGACGATTTCGCCGGCGCGCACGAGGACCACGTCGCCGATCGCGACTTGCTCGATCGGAACATCCCCCACCCTGCAACCGCGCAGGCGATGCGCGACACGCGGCGCTCGATCGACCAATGATTTCAGCTCACGCTCAGCCCGACCTACCGCAAAATCCTCCAGTACATTGCCGCCGGCATACATGACCGCCACAACGATGCCCGCCAAGGTCTCGCCCAGCAGGATGGCGCCAGACATGGAAACGAAGGCGATGGCGTCGACGCCGACCCGGCCCGCTACCACCTCGCGGATCATGGACACCAGCAACCCGGCAGCGACTGGGACCGTTCCAATTCCCCAGATCCATGTCGCCGCCTGGCCCGACCCGATAGCCCAGGCAGCCACCCCCAAAGCCAGCGCGCCACCTGCCAGCGCAATCAGCGCCAGCTGTGCAGTCCGTCGGGTAAGCATCCAGAACACTACATAGCTCCGTCCCACTCCATGACCTTGCCTTGCACACGGTGGCGCCGACTGCCGAAACATCCAGACTTAAGGGCAATGAAACATTGATCACGGACAATTCGAAGCCCGCCGCGTGGTGTACATGTGTTGGTCTCCACGCACAGGAGCAAGCCCCTATGCCGACCACACCGCATATCGAGAGGCACTTTACCGGGTCGGCGACGGTGCGCGACGTCGTCATTGGCATGGCCGACGGCCTCACCGTCCCGTTCGCTCTCGCAGCCGGCCTTCGGCCGCGGTCTCTTCCACCAAGATCATTTCCACCGCTGGCATGGCCGAGATCGTCGCGGGGGCCATTGCCATGGGCCTGGGCGGTTACCTTGCTGCTCGGGCCGATCAAGAACATTACGCGTCCGAAGAGCGGCGCGAAGTCGCGGAGGTCCAGAACCTCAGAGAGCGCGAAGTCGCCGAGGTCGAGAGTATCTTCAGACAATACGGACTTTCCGGCGAACCCTTGCGCCAACTGGTGCGCGCCTTGACATCAGACCGCAAGCGCTGGGTCGAATTCATGATGCGTTTCGAGCTGGGCCTGGAGAGGCCCGATCCCAATCGCGCGCCAATCAGCGCTGCCACAATCGCCGCGTTCTATTTCGTCGGCGGCCTCATTCCGCTCACACCGTATTTTGTCACCTCGCGCGTCGACCCGGCGTTTCAAGCCTCGATCGTGCTCACGGCCATCGCCTTGCTCCTGTTTGGTGCCATCAAGGGCCGTCTCACAGGGCTCAATGTCGTCAAAGCCAGCTTGCAGACGGCAGCCGTCGGCGGTCTCGCAGCAGCAGCCGCCTACTACCTCGCTCATCTATTGGGATGATCGCCGCGGAGAACCCGCCATGTTCCAGCATATCCTCATAGCCACCGACGGGTCGCAACAGGCCGAACAAGGCGTCACGCACGCTTTGGCTCTGGCCAAATCTCTCGGCGCGAAGGTCACCGCCGTGACGGCTACGGATATGATGCCGACCGGAGCAAATAGCGGACGAAGTGTCCAACCTCAGCGGTTCCGAGTGTCTAACCTTGCTGTCGTTGTTGGGAAATTTTGAGTAGTGGTGCCCAGGGGCGGAAAGGGGAGATCGTTACGTGTCAATGACTTAAGACAGATTCGGGGAAGCAGATCGTTCCGGGAATTCTTGAGCATTTCTGCTGACACTTCCCCGAACTCAGCGACTGCCACGTCCGCTTGCCGCGCAGATCGGACATTCATCCGCCGTTGCGGTTACGGCAGAGTCTGACCCGTAGCAGACATCCTAATGCCAGCCGCGTTCGGTCGCGGTATTGACCGCGCAGCAGTATGCCGTGTCGACAACCTTGTGTGCTCGGGCCGAAAGCCTCGTTCCTTCGCTCGCCTTCACAGCAAAGCTCAAGCGTAGTCCCCGTGCATCACGCGCGGGACAATTGGCGGACGAAGGGGATGACAACCGGCCGGCGAATCTGACACCAATCCTGGGTTGCGTCTGCTGTCGCGCATTGTCGCTAGAGCGTCGTGTTCAACGATACGCACTGGGGGAGCGATGCTCGGCACGAGCAGGATGCATGCCTTTGCTTGCCGTAAAAGAAAGGCGCGTTTCGCGGCACGCGCAGCGATCAGTCTGCTCTGCATTGCAATTCCAGGCCAGGCGCTCGCCGACGGCGGCGCGGGCGGCAGCGGCAGCGCCGGCACTGGTGGCGCAGGCGGGACCGCGAGCACGGCGGGTGCCGGCGGCGACGGCGGCGACAGCAGCGTTGCTGGAACCAACACGACCAACGGCGGCGGCGGCGGCGGCGGCGGCGCGGGCGCCACCGGCGGCACCGGCGGCCAAGGCAGCTCGCCTGGGGGTACGGGTGGCAATGGCGGCCAAACAGCGGGAGCGGCCGGTTCAGCGGGCTCGACCGGGTCCAACCAAGGAGGAGGCGGTGGCGGCGGTGGCGCTCACGGCTACGTAGGTGTAGCAGCGCCCGGGTCGAATGTGACGGGCGGTATCGGTGGCGCCGGCGGCGCTGCCGTTGGCGGCGGCGGCGGCGGCGGTGAGGGCGGCTACGGCGCCGTCGTAACGGGATCTGGCCTCATCGGCACCGTCAGCACGAACGCCACCGGCGCCACCGGTGGCGCGGGCGCCTTTGGTGGCACCTCGTCGGGCGCCGGCAGCGGCGGCGGTGGTGACGGCGGCGTTGGTCTGAACTTCACAGCCGGCGGCCACACGCTGACCATCGGCGGATCCGTCACGGGCGGCAATGGCGGCATCACCGGCAACTCGCCCAGCACCCGCACCGTGCTCGGTGGCGACGGCGGTACGGGCCTGGTCACGCTCGGCGGAACGTTCGTCATCGACGGCACTGTGCTCGGCGGCAACGGCGGCAACATCGCCAACCTGTCCTTCGGCAACGCGGGCGCCGGCGGCGTGGGCATCGCGTCCACGGGCGGAACGTTTATCATCGGCGGCTCGGTGACCGGCGGTAACGGCGGCGCCTTCGGCGGCGGCGGCGGCGTGGTCGGCCTCGGCGGAGAGGCGATTAGAGGCTCGGGCCTGGACGTTACCGTCGGCTCTACCGGCTCGGTGACCGCAGGTGTCGCGGGCGGCTCCGGCGGCGCGCGTGCCAACGCCATCGCCTTCACGGGCGGCAGCAATAACCTGACGATCGAGTCTGGCTACACCATCACCGGCAACGTCGTCGGCACCGGCTCCGACAAATTCACTTGGGGCGGCTCCACGAACGGCACCTTTGACCTGGGGCTGTTCAGCACGCAGTTTTCCGGCTTCTCGACGCGCGGCAAAACCGGCACCAGCACCTGGACGCTCACGAACGGCATCGTGACCGAGGTAGTCGACATCGACGGCGGCAAGCTGCAATTCGCCACCGGCTCGCTCCTTGCCGGCAGCGCCGATGTCGCGTCGGGCGCCACGCTTTCATTCAATCAGACAGGCACGATAACCTACGGCGCGGTGATCAGCGGCGCCGGCAACTTCGAACAGGAGAACGCCGCCGGCACGGTCGTATTCAACACCGACCAGACCTACACCGGGACGACGACGATCAACGGCACGCTGCAGCTCGGTATCGGCGGCACCGCGGGCGGCATCTCGAGTTCGTCTGACATCGTCAACAACGGCGCCCTGATCGTCAATCGCAGCAACGGCATCACGCTCGGCAACATCTCCGGCAACGGCACGCTCACCAAGCAGGCCGCCGGGACGTTGACGCTGCTTGGCGACACCACGTTCAGCAGCGTGTCGGTGACAGGTGGCGGCCTTCAGATCGGCAACGGCGGCGCGACCGGCACCATATCCGGCGACATCGCCTTGAGCAGCGGCACAAGCCTGCAGTTCAATCGCACGGGTACTTCCACCTATGCCGGCAGCGTATCTGGCGGCGGCAGCTTCACAAAGCTTGGCGCCGGCACGGTGATCGCGACCGGCGCGCTCGCCAATACCGGCGGCATTGCGATCAGCGCGGGCACTATGCAGTTCGGCAACGGTGGCTCGACCGGCAGCTTCACCGGCAACGTCACCAACAATGCGACCATCGACATCAACCGCAGCGGCACCTTCCAATACGATGACGTGATGAGCGGCTCAGGTGCCGTCAATGTGTCGGGCCCCGGCACGGTGGTATTCACCAATACCAATTCCTACACCGGCGATACGGCCATCACGAATGGCATCCTCAGCGTCAACGGCCAGATTGGCGACGGCGGGTCGACCACGCACATCGATGGCGGCAAGCTCGGCGGCACCGGCACGATTGTAGGCACGGTCCTCGTCAACGGCGGCGGCAGGCTCGGCCCGGGCAACTCGATCGGCACTCTGAATGTCACGGGCGACGTGACCTTTGCCCCCAACTCGACGTTAGAGGTCGAGCTCTCGCCGAGCAGCTCGGATCTCCTGCAGGTGTCCGGCCTCGTCACGATCAACGGCGGTACTGTCGTCGTCATCGCGCCGTCGGGCAGCTATGTGCCCGGCACGGTCTACACGATCATTACGGCCGGATCGGCCGTCACCGGCAAGTTCGCAGCGCTCGACACGAGCCTCGCCTTCGTCACGCCGACGATCAACTATCTGCCAAACTCGGTGACACTGACGATCAACCGCAATGCCACCAACTTCACCGACGTGGCGCAAACCTACAATCAGTATCAGGTGGCTTCGGCGCTGCAGCAGCTGCAGTCCGGCAATCCCCTCTACGATTCGGTCCTAGGTCAGACGGTCGCCGGTGCCCAGCAGGCCTACAACGCGCTGTCGGGTGAGGTCTATGCATCGACCGCCAGTGTGCTGATCGACCAGGCTCACTTCGTGCGTGGCTCGATCATCGATCGTCTGGTTCAAGCCTCCTACGCCAACAGGAACGGCCAAGTCGCGGCGCTCGGCGCTGGCGGTCCCACTACGGTGGCAACGCGTTCGGAGCAAGTCGACGACGGCCGCATGGCACTCGGTGCCCGTGGTGGCCGTACTGCCGACGCCTCCAGCGGCCTTCGGTCGTTCCAAGACGGTCTCGTCTTCTGGACCAAGGCCTACGGCTCATGGGGGCAGTACGACGGCAACGGCAATGCGGCGACGCTCGACCGTAGCCTCGGCGGTTTCGTATCAGGCGTCGACACCAGGCTGCACGGCCATTGGCGCGCTGGTCTCGCTACCGGCTACACGCGCTCCGATCTAAGCGTCGGCGCACGCGCGTCCTCGTCGAATGTAGACAGCTACCTGCTCGCCGCCTACGCGGGCGGTCCGGTGGGACCCTTCCTGCTGCGATCCGGCGCCACCTGGAGTTGGAACAGCGTCGAGGCGCAGCGCAATGTCGTCTTCCCCGGCTTTTTCGAGACGGAGACCACCAGCTACAACGGCAACGTCGCCCAGCTGTTTGCCGAGATGGCGCATCCAATTCAGCGCGGCGGCATGGCTATCGAGCCGTTCGCCGGTCTCGCCTGGGTGCACTTCGGGACCAGCGGCTTCACCGAGAC
>Ga0209813_10000380_pt1 | contig 11135 bp, 9 predicted proteins | sample EndMethybrTD3033_FD_187596 | JGI IMG/M metagenome (GOLD analysis project Ga0209813, IMG submission 187596) | Populus endosphere microbial communities from Tennessee, USA - Endosphere MetaG P. TD hybrid TD303-3 (SPAdes) (version 2) | ecosystem: Host-associated > Plants > Roots > Endosphere... | reverse complement strand
ATCGGCTGATGCTGCTCGCGGTGGTGGCGGTGGTCCTGCTGGGCGTGTGGCTGCTGTTGAACAAGACATCGTTCGGCCGCGTCGTGCGCGCCGGCATCCAGCGTCCGGACATGGTGGCGGCGCTCGGCATCCGGCTGCAGCCCTACATGACCACGATCGTTGCATTGGGCGTCGGCATGGCGGCGATGGGAGGGGCATTCTTCGCGCCGATCACCATCGTGCATCCGGCCATGGGAGCCGAGATCATCACGGTCGCCTTCGTGGTGGTGGTGATCGGCGGCTTGGGGAGCTTCTGGGGCGTGGTGCTGGCTGCCCTGCTGGTCGGTGTGGTGCGCGGCGTCACCATCCACTTTCTGCCCGCCGCCGGCGAAGCCTCGATCTATGTACTGATGTTCCTGGTACTCCTGTTGCGTCCGCGCGGACTGCTCGGCGAGCGCATCGAGAAATTCGAATGAGGGCGCGAGGCAAATATCGGCCGCTTTGGATTGGCGCAGCTGCGCTCATCGCGCTGCCTTTCATCATCCAGAGCCTGGGACTGGCGCTCAACACGGCTTCCATGGTGGTGATCCTGGCGATTGCTGCGATGGGGCTCAACCTGCTGGTCGGCTACACCGGACTGACCTCGTTCGGACATGGCGTGTGGTTTGGCATCGGCGGCTATGGCGCGGGCCTGCTGCAGAAGCACTATTTCCACGACCAGATCTTCCTGCCCATCGTTCTGGCGATGCTGTTCGTTGCTGTCCTGTCGACTCTGGTGGGCATGCTGATCCTGCGCCGGCGCGGGGTGTATTTCTCGCTGCTGACACTGGCACTGGCGGCACTGACCTACACCATCGCCTTCCGCTGGACGGAGGTGACGGGCGGCGAGGATGGCCTCAGCGGGTTGGTGCGCGGCAATATCGGGCCGTTGAGCCTCGATGATCATCGCGTCTTCTACGCCATGGTGGCGGTGGTCGGGCTCGGTGTCCTGTACGTGCTGCTGCGCGTGGTGCGCTCGCCGTTCGGCCACGTGCTTATGGCGATCCGGGAGAACCAGCTGCGCGCCACCTTTCAGGGCTACCCCGTCGAGCGATACAAGCTGGCGGCGTTCGTGATTTCGGCCGTGGTGACGGGCCTCGCCGGCGCGCTGCTCGGGTTCCAGACCTACCTGGTGTCGGCCGAGGCCGTCTCAGTTCCCTTCTCGGGCGAGATGCTGGCGATCGTGGTGATCGGCGGCATGCACCACATCCTGGGGCCGGCGCTCGGCGCCCTGTTCTTCATCCTGTTCCGCGAGCTGTTCTCGATCTGGACGGCGAACTGGCTGCTGTGGTTCGGCCTGGTGTTTGTCGGCTTCGTGCTGTTCTCGCCCAGCGGGCTGGTCGGCATCTGGACAAAGGTGCGCCGTCGCTGGCGTCCGCCGCCGCAAGAAGCGGCTGCTATGAGCAAGCGCAAGATCTACCAGGGCCTGCCGCTGCCGGCCTTCCTGGCTCCTTCGGCAAAGCAGGGAACGCCGCTGGAGGTTGAAGGCGTCTCCAAGCACTTCGGCGGCATACGTGCCGTGTCGAACGCCAGCCTGACCGTCGATGCCGCCCAGATTCATGCGCTGATCGGCCCCAACGGTGCCGGCAAGACCACCTTGTTCAATGTGGTGTCCGGCATGTACCCGCCGAGCCACGGCTCCGTGCGGCTGTATGGCGAGCGCATTGATCGCCTGCCCTCGCATCGCATCTGCGAACGGGGCATCGCCCGCTCGTTCCAGATCACCAATCTGTTTCGCAGCCTGTCGATCTACGAGAACCTGCGCTTGTCGCTGCAGGCCAAGCACGCCGGCCGATTCAATGCCTGGCGCGACATCGACAGCTATCCGGAAATTCACGCTGAGGCCGCCGAGCTGATCAAGTTCCTGGGCCTGGAAGGCATCGAGGAGACGGAGGGCGGCGAGCTATCGTACGGCGGCCAACGACTGGTGGATCTCGGCATCGCGCTCGGCTCCAAGCCAAAGGTGCTGTTGCTCGACGAGCCGCTGGCGGGCTTGGCGGCGGCAGAGCGCGAGCGTGTCTCGAACCTCGTCAAGAGCATGGCCGTGCAGATCCCGACGTTGATCGTGGAGCACGACATTGATCGCGTGCTCGGCTTCTCGCAGCGGGTCACGGTGATGAACCAGGGCGAGGTGCTGATGGCCGGCACGCCCAGCGAGGTCCGCAACGATCGGCGCGTGCAGGAGGTCTATACGGGCACCGGCATCCCGCCGGTTACGGGCCGCACCGCGGAAGGCGTCAGCCGGCCGCTAGTGCTGAGCTTCCAGAAGGTCAACGCCTTCTATGGCAAGAGCCACATTCTCAACGATGCCACGCTCGACGTGCGCGAAGGCGAGATCGTAGCGCTGCTCGGCCGCAACGGCGCAGGCAAGTCGACGCTGCTCAAGACGCTGTGCGGCCTGCTGCACCCGGTATCGGGGCGCATCGAATATGCGGGGCGCGACATCGCCGGCCTGCCGGCGCCGGATATTGCCCGCCTCGGCATCGGCTACGTACCGCAAGGGCGCGGGCTGTTTGCCGGCATGACGGTGGCCGACAACCTGGCGCTCGGGCGCCTGGCGCGTGCCACCGACGGCAGCACCGGGGTGGTGTGGAGCGAGGCGCAGATCCTCGAATACTTCCCGCGCCTGAAGGAGCGGATGCACGTCGCCGCGGACTATCTGTCCGGCGGCGAGCAGCAGATGGTGGCGGTGGCGCGCGCCCTGTCCGGCAACGTCAAGCTGCTGCTGCTGGATGAGCCGTTCGAGGGACTGGCGCCCGCGGTGGTGCTGGAGCTGTACAAAGTCTTCGATCAGCTGCGCCAGCATGCCTCGATCGTCATCGTCGAACACAACCACGACCTGGTGCTGTCGCTCGCTGACCGCGTGTTCGCGCTGGAGCGCGGCGCCGTCTTCCACGAGGGCCCCGCGGCGCCGCTGCTGAACGATCTCGACTACCGCAAGAAAATCCTGTGGCTGTGACGTGCCGCGGTCGCTATTCGTGCCGCCCCATTGCCGAATGGTGTTTGGTGTCGCGCATCAGCACGTAGACCACCAGCGACGTGGCGATCAGCGCGGTCAGGTAGTAGTAGAACCAGGTCTCGTGGCCGATCGACTTGAACCACAGGGCGATCGACTCCGCGGTGCCGCCGAAGATCGACACGGTCAGCGCATAGGGCAGGCCGACGCCGGTGGCGCGCACCTTGGTCGGAAACAGCTCGGCCTTCACCACCGCATTGATCGAGGTGTATCCCGCCACGATCAGCCAGGCCCCGCAGATCAGCAGGAATGCCACGAGCGCGCTCCTGGTGTCTTGCAGCGCGTAGAGTATGGGGATGGTGAACAGCGTGCCCGTGACACCGAACCAGATCAGCAGCGTCTTGCGGCCGATCCTGTCCGACAGGCCGCCGTAGATCGGCTGCAGGAGGAGAGCGAAGATCAGCGACCCCGCGGTGACCAGCGTTGTCTGGATGTCGCTGAGGCCGACCGAAAGCTTCAGGTATTTCTGCATGTAGGTCGTGTAGGTGTAGAAGGCCGTCGTGCCGCCCATCGTCAGGCCCACGACCAGCAGTACCTCGCGCGGATAGTTGAAGAGTGCCCTGATCGAGCTCTCTTTTCGCGCGATCTTCTTGGCAGCGATGAAGTCGTCGGTCTCATGCAGATTGCGCCGCATGATAAGCGCGATGATGGCGAGCAGGGCACCGATCACGAATGGAATGCGCCAGCCCCACGCTTTCAGTTGGTCCGGCGTCAGAAACACTTGCTGCAGCACGAGCAGGACGACGATGGCGCACAGCTGGCCGCCGATCAGCGTCACGTACTGGAAGCTCGAGTAGAAGCCGCGATGTTTCTCGTCGGCGACCTCGGTCAGGTAGGTGGCGCTGGTGCCGTATTCGCCGCCGAGGCTGAGGCCTTGGATGACGCGGGCCAGCCCCAGCAGGGCCGGCGCCCATACGCCGATCGAAGCGTAGGTCGGCGTGACCGCGATCATCAGCGATCCGAAACACATCAGGAGAACGGACAGCATCAAGGCGTTGCGACGCCCGTAGTGATCGGCGAGGTGTCCGAACAGCCAGCCGCCGATCGGCCGCACGATGAAGCCGATCGCAAACAGAATTGCGGCGTTGAGCTGCTGGACGACCGGGTCTTCACCGGGGAAGAAGGCGCTGGCGAAATACAGCGCGAAGGCCGCGTAAGCGTAGAAATCGTACCATTCGACCAGATTGCCGACCGAGCCGATGAAGATCGCCTTGACCCGGCGCCGGACGTCGGCAAGGTCCAGCCGCTCGCCCCCACCATTGGCCAGTGTCGTCGTCGCCATGCGATTCTCCAGCGTCAGGTGCGGGTCGGTTGCCGCGACGGCACAGCCTGCCGTCGACTTGGGCGTCGTCCCGCGAAGGCCCGCAGCTTCAGCGTATGTGGGGAGCGACACCAAGCAAACCCAGGACCCGAGCGGAAGGTTCCCGAGCGGTTTCTCGATGGTTCAAGTTGCTGACCGGAAGCCTTAGACCGAGGGTGCGCAGAGCGGCTAGCCCACCGCCTTCTGCTCGACGGCGTCCCAGATCAGGGCCGCGACATCGGCGCCGCCGAATTTCTTGAGCTGGCGGATGCCGGTGGGCGAAGTGACGTTGATCTCGGTCAGGTAGGGGCCGATCACGTCGATGCCGGTGAACAGCAGGCCGCGCCGCTTGAGCTCGGGGCCGAGGCGCGCGCAGATCTCGCGGTCGCGATCGGTCAGCTCGACGGGGGCGGCGGTGCCGCCAACATGCAGGTTGGAGCGGGTCTCGTCGGCCGCCGGCACGCGGTTGATGGCGCCGGCCAACTCGCCGTCGACCAGGATGATGCGCTTGTCGCCGCCGCGCACCTCGGGTCGGTACTGCTGCACCATGAACGGCTCGCGGAATACGGTCTGGAACAGCTCGATCAGCGAGTTGAGGTTGGTGTCGTCCGGCTTGATGCGAAACACCGAGGAGCCGCCGTTGCCATACAGCGGCTTGATGATGATGTCCTTGTGCTCGGCGCGGAAGCGCTTGACGTCGTCGGCATTGCGCGTGACCAACGTCGGAGGCATCAGATCGAGGAAATCCAGCACGAACACCTTCTCGGGCGCATTGCGCACATGGGCCGGATCGTTGACCACCAGCGTCTTGGGATGGATACGCTCGAGCAGGTGGGTGGTGGTGATGTAGGCCATGTCGAAGGGCGGGTCCTGGCGCAGCAGCACCACATCCAGGTCGGACAGATCGACGGTGCGCGGATCGGACAGGCGGTAGTGGTCGCCGGCCTTGTCTTCGACTTTCAGCGTATGGCCATGCGCGAGCAGGCGGCCACCAACCAGGGCCAGGTTGGGCGGCGTGTAGTAGAATAGCGAATGCCCGCGCGCCTGCGCCTCGAGCAGGATGGCGAAGGTTGAATCGCCGCCGATATCGATGCGGTCGATCGGGTCCATCTGGCAGGCGACTTTGAGCGGCATGCGGGCTGGTCCTTGGACGTACGTTCTATTGCCTCTCCCCGTAAGACGGGGAGACGGAGATGTGCTGCAGAAAGCGGCTTCGGGCAGGCCGTGTCAACGCGAATTCGCGAGGTCGGGGAAGGTCATGTGCAGCGCGTCGCGCAGATGCTTCGGCAGGCGGCCCGGCACGACCAGGACGGCGTCGAAGCCCTGATGATGATCGGCGTAGGCGGCATGGCGGCTGATCCAGAACTGGGCGGCGCGGGCCATGCGTACGGCCTGCCGGGGTGTCAGGGCCGCCTCGGCATCCGCGCGCGTCCGGCGCCGCTTGACCTCGACGAAGGCCAGGCGCGCGCCGCGGACTGCGATGAGATCAATCTCGCCATAGGGCGTGCGCACGCGTCGCCCCAGGATGCGATAGCCCTTGGCGATCAGGAGCGCGGCTGCGATCCATTCCGACAGATGGCCGCGCTGATAGCGTAGGAGGCGTTCGGGGTCGGCGGGGCTGCGCATCAGGCAACGTAGCGCAAACTCGATCGGAGGCGAAGCTCCACCGACCTGCGTCGGTCAACGTCTTGCTGACCTATGCGGCGAGCCGGCCATCCGGTGCGCGCGCTTCAACTCGCGCCTGCGCCAGCCAGGCCAGCGTCCAGCCTGTCAGCAGCAACAGCACCAGCCCGATCAGGTTGACGCCGATCTGCACGGTCCAACCCTCGCCGTATTCCGCCATCGCCAGGTTGCCGGCCATAGCCAGGGCTATGCCAAGGCAGAACACCGGCAAGGAATGACGGCCGCAATCGACGACGCGCCGCGCCAGTGGACTTGCCAGCCAGCCAGCCGTCGCCGGGATCAGCGACGAGGCGATGTAGGCCAGCACCATCAGATGGGCTACGCGCCAAAGCGACAGGTACTGTTTGCTTTGCTCCCCGAGCAGGGTCTCGGTCGGGATCAACGTCGTCTCGTCGAGTTGCGGGATGGCCGTCCAGGGTGCGGCGACCACCAAGGCGAACAGCGCCAAGCCGATGGCCGGCACCATCAGCCACAGGGACGGCCGAGGCAGCGACCTCTTGCCCGCATAGAAAGCGGCGAAAACGCCCAGGCTGAACAGCAGCTGCCACGCGAACGGGTTGAAGAACCAGCCTTCGTTCTCGGGATAGGTCGGCAGGTTCCAGCCCCGCAGGTTGGCGCCGAGCCAAAGCGCTACGGATGCCGTCAGAGCTACCAGCACGTGCACACGCATGAGCAGGAGCAGCACGGGAAACCAGACGAGCAGGACGATATAGAGCGGCAGGATGTCGAGCATGGCTGGCTGATGCACCAGCAGCAAGGCCTTGCGCAGCGCCAGCAAGGGCTCTTCGAAGAACGGCTCCAGGTTGAGCACATCCTGGTAGATCGGATTGTCGAAAACGAGTGTGCCGATGATCAGCGCGGCAACGCAGGCGATCAGGAACATGGTGTGCGCCAGGTAGAGCTTGCTGATGCGGCTCGCGATCTTGACCAGCCCGGCCCACCAGCCCTGCCTGTCGAACACGCGCGTGTAGGCAAGAAAAGAGGCATAGCCGGCCAAGGCCACGAACACCTCGGCGGCGTCGGCAAAGCCGAAGTTCTGCATCGTCACGTACTGCAGAGCGTTTTCCTTGACGTGATCGATGAAGATGAACATCAGCGCCAGGCCGCGGAAGAAATCGACGCGGGCATCGCGCCCGGGAGGCGCGATGGTTGTGACCGATGCATCCGATGCATATGCCATGTGCAAAGATTCTCTTGGTGCCGATGACTTCAACGATAGTCACGGCCACCTAGTTCATCGATGCCGGGAAAGACAAGTGCGCGAGCCTATATGTCGCGCAAGCAGAGGAGCGCGGGCTTTGCCGCGCTGACCTAGTTGTGATCGCCACGCTTGAGGGCAAGGCCGAGGTCGTAGACGCGTGCCTTGGCGACTCCGAGGGCGTCGGCCACGGCTTTGGACGCGTCGCGAAGGCTCTCCTCGGCCAGAAGGGGGCGCAGGCTCGACAGAATGGCCTCATCCGTCACCTCGACCGAGGTCGGAGGGCCGACCAGCACAACCATCTCTCCACGCGGCGTGCTGGCCTCGGCCCATTGCACTAGGTGCGGCGGCGAGCCGCGGTGAAACTCCTCGTGCAGCTTGGTCAGCTCACGCGCGATCACCATCTCGCGATCCCCGAGCACGCTGGCGATGTCGGCGATGCTTTCGGCGACACGCGATGGCGATTCGAAGAACACCAGGGTCGCCCGAGTGGCTTTCAACTCGGCCAATCGCGAGCGGCGCGCGCCTTGTCGAGGCGGAAGGAATCCCGCGAACAGGAACGTGTCCGTGGCGAGTCCCGCTGCGGCGAGCGCCGTGAGCACCGCAGAGGCGCCCGGCAGGCTGGTGACGGCGTGGCCCTCGCCAATCACTGCTCGCACCAGCTTGTAGCCCGGGTCCGAGATGAGCGGCGTGCCGGCATCGCTGATCAGGGCAACGCGCTTGCCCTCGGCCAGCTCGGCCAGGATGTGCGGCCGCTCGCGCTCGGCGTTGTGCTCGTGGTAGGCCCGCAGCGCCCGTGAGATGGAATAGTGGGCGAGCAGCGTGCGGCTGTGCCGGGTGTCCTCGCAATAGATGACATCGGACCGCTCCAGCACAGCCAGCGCCCGCAGTGTGATGTCGGCGAGATTGCCGATCGGGGTCGCGACCACATAGAGGCCCGGCGGCAGAGGCTCGGCGACCAGCCTCGCCAGCACCTCAGCGGCCCGCTGGGAGGTCCGATCCTGCCCATCCGACGCCATGTGGCCATCACCCTTTCTGCTGCCGACGAGCACGTTTACAGGCCGCCAGGCGGCAATATTCGGTTCTTGTGGCGGTTTTGCCCTGGCCCTGCCTTGATGTGCAGGTTACCACCGGTAGGGGTGCCAGGGGGATCGCGTTAGGATGGCATCGTGATTCGGGGGCCAGCGCCGATGCAGGGCGCCGTTACAAGATATTGGATGTTGAGGGCGGCGGCCTGCTGCCTCGGTATGGCCCTGCTCGGCGCATGCACAGGCGGCAATGCACCCCAGGTGCAGGGTCAGGCTTCCCTGCAAGGCCAGGGCGATGTGCCCGCCGCGGCCGGCAAGGAGCTGATCAAGGTCGCCATCATCCTGCCGGTCTCGGCGGCCGGCCATTCCGGGCTGATCGGCAAGAGCCTGAAGCAGGCGGCCGAACTCGCCCTGTTCGAGCGCGACAACCCGACCCTGCAGCTCCTCGTCAAGGACGACAAGGGCACGCCCGAAGGCGCCAAGGCTGCCGCTGAGGAGGCCGTCAAGGCCGGAGCCGCACTCATCCTGGGGCCGCTGTTTGCCAAATCGGTGGTGGCAGTGGCGCCGGTCGCGCGCCAGGCCGGCATTCCGATCATCACCTTCTCCAACGATCGCCAGGTCGCCGGCAACGGCGTCTATCTGTTGAGCTTCCAGCCGGGACCCGATGTCGAGCGTGTGGTGAGCTACGCCGCCCAGCAGGGCAAGCGCCGGTTCGTCGCTCTCGTGCCGGACGACCCGTTCGGCAAGATCACCGAAGCGGCCTTCAAGGAGTCGGCCGGCCGCTCGCAGGTGACGCTGGTTGCGATCGAGAAGTATCCGGCCTCCGCCAACGGCACACTCGAGCCGATGCGCCGCATCGCCGAGGCCATCAAGGCGGCCGAGGCGGAAGGCGCGCCGATCGATGCGCTGTTCGTGCCGGGCGGGCAGGACAACCTGGAGGTGGTCGGGCGTCTGCTGCCGCAGGCGGACATCGATACCGGCAAGGTCAAGCTGATCGGCACCGGCGGCCTCGACTATCCCAACGCGGGGCGCGATCCTCGCCTGGTCGGCGCCTGGTATCCCGGCCCCGATCCGCGCGGCTGGAGCGATTTCGCTCAGAAGTATGCCAAGAGCTACAACCAGTCGCCGCCGCGCATCGCCAGCCTCGCCTACGACGCGGTGAGCCTGGCCATTGCGCTTTCTTCCGGTGAGGGTCGTTTCACGCCGGCGACGCTGACGCGAGCCAGCGGTTTCACCGGCGTGGACGGCGCCTTCCGCCTGCTCTCCGATGGCACGACCGAGCGAGCGCTGGCCATCCTGGAGGTGCAGAAATTCGGCACTGGCGTGCTCGATCCCGCCGCCTCGCCGCGTCCGCTGCCGACGCCGGCGGCGTCCGGCATCGGCACTTCGCTGATGAAGAGCCTGTTCAACTTCAACTGACGTGTGCTGGCACTGGCAATGGCGCCGGCTCGAGGGCCGAGGCAAGCCGCAGCACGATCTCGTTCAGCACGAAGCGCCCGTCCCTGGCGGCGCGCAGGCGGCCCGGCGCAGAAGGTGGCCCGCACCACTCCAGCAGGCCAAGCTCGATCAGCTCGTCGATGGCGCCGGCGGCCGGGATCAAGCCACCGACCGCGGCAAGCCGGCCGAGGTCGAGGCCTTCGCCTAGTCGCAAACCCATCAGCAACGCCTCATCGGCCTGCTCGGCGGGGCTGAGCGGCGTCGTCTCCAGGGCGCCATGGCCTGACTTCTCTACGCGCTCGATCCAGCGCTCGGGCTGCCTCTCCGTGGCGATCGCATGCCGCCGGCCCTCCAGTACGAGGCGGCCGTGCGCGCCGGCGCCGACGCCGACATATTCGCCGTAGCGCCAGTAGAGCAGGTTGTGCCGGCTTTCCTCTCCCGGCGCCGCGTGGTTGGAGATCTCATAGGCCGGCAGTCCTGCCCGCTCGGTCATCTCCTGGGTGATCTCATACAAGGCCAGCGCGGCATCGGGATCGGGCACCACGAGCCGCCCCGCCGCATGCAGCTGGGCGAACGGCGTGTCCGGCTCGATGGTGAGCTGGTAGAGCGACAGGTGCCGGCCGGCCCGGCCGAGCGCCTCACCCAGCTCGCGGCGCCAGGCCTCGGGCGACTGACGCGGCCGGGCGTAGATCAGATCGAAGGTGAAGCGCTCGAATGTTTCACGTGCAACATCTATCCCCGCCTTCGCCTCCGCTGCCGTGTGCAGGCGGCCCAACGCCTTCAGCTCGGCGTCGTCGAACGACTGCACGCCGAGCGATACGCGGTTGACGCCGGCCGCGCGGTAGGCACGGAAGCGCGCAGCCTCCACGCTCGACGGGTTCGCCTCGAGCGTGATCTCGGCGCCGGGATCGACGCGCCAATGGGACGCGACGCTATCGAGAATGGCGCCGACCGTTCCCGCGCCCATCAACGACGGCGTCCCGCCGCCGAAGAATACGCTGGTCACGGTGCCGCCTGTCCGCCGCGCAGCCCAGTGAGCAAGCTCGCGACGGTACGCCGCCAGGAAGCGTGCCTCGTCGATGCCGCCCGCCCGCACGTGACTGTTGAAGTCGCAGTAGGGACATTTGGAGGCACAGAACGGCCAGTGCACGTAGATGCCGAAGTCGCTCACGTCGGGTGCCTATCCCGTGGACTGGCCCGTGGATAGTAACGCCGGCGCCGTTTCAAGAAATGCATCAGGGCAAAGCCGGCGATGGCAACAACCGCATAGGTCCAGATTGCCGCCTTGAGGCTGAACTCGCCGAGCGTCGATTGCACGGACGCGGCGATCACGATGAGTAGCACACCGGCCGCGAAGGCGAGCCAGCGCACGGAGTTGTTGGTCCTCATCCTTTCCCTTGGCGGCCTCATCCCGGCTGCTCCAGAATCGGCAGCGCCGCACTAGCGTGGTGTCTC
>Ga0209813_10000378_pt1 | contig 11157 bp, 9 predicted proteins | sample EndMethybrTD3033_FD_187596 | JGI IMG/M metagenome (GOLD analysis project Ga0209813, IMG submission 187596) | Populus endosphere microbial communities from Tennessee, USA - Endosphere MetaG P. TD hybrid TD303-3 (SPAdes) (version 2) | ecosystem: Host-associated > Plants > Roots > Endosphere... | reverse complement strand
CAAGCGGCACGCTGGAGCAGGACACCAGCAACGACAAGCTAGACCCTGCAAGGCCGATGCGGATGCACACGTGGGCAATGCCGCGCATCGGCCGCCTGCGACTGGTGCACTTCATGGACTCAACGATAACCTGCTAGGGACTGTCATCTCAGTAACCAGGAATTGTGGCGCAATCCGCGCTTGAACCCACTGCCGGACGGCCTGCCGTTGCGAAGACCTTAACCAACTATCGCGAGTCGCCAACCCCGCGGAGACCTGCCTGCCCATACCGCCGCCATTTTGCCGTGTGCGTGACCAACCATTGCCCGTGATCGGCGACACTTGCACCCGTAGCAGCGGGCACGTCTCGCGCGGTGGTTCTCGCAACCTTCAGGAGCGGTCCGATGGCCAACACTTCGATCCCCAGCTTGCCGGGACCCGGCGGCCGGCCCGGCAAGGGCGTCTTCGGCTTCGGCGCCGCCGGCCTCGCGGTGGCCGGACTAGCCCTTATCCTCCTGTACATTATTTCACCATTCTACACGGTCGGGGAGTACGAGCGCACGGTGGTCACCCGTTTCGGCCAATTCGACTCGCTGGCGGGACCGGGCCTGCACTTCCGCATCCCCTTCGTCAACGGCCTGGAGACCTTCCCGATCGGCATCCAGCGCATGCAGAAGGATCATCTCAACACCTACACGGTCGACAACCAGGAGCTGGATGCGCTCGTCACGCTCAATTACCGCATCCCCGAGAATGAGGTGCGCCGCGTGTTCACCACCAACCGCGACTACCGCGCCAATCTCGAGTCCTTCATGATCGACCGCTTCAAGCGCGAGATGGGCAAGATCAACATCACGCAGGTCGCTGCGCACCGCGGCGACGTGGCGCTCGCCGTGCAGAAGAGCCTGGAGGCCGAAGCGCTGTCGCTGTTTGGCATCAGCGTGGTCGATTTCCAGATCAACGACATCCGCTACACCGAACAATATCGCCGCGCTGTCGACGCCGCCGCCATCGCCAAGGCCAAAGTGGAGCAATCCGAGCAGGAGCGCCGCCAGGCCGAGGTCGTCGCCCAGCGTCAGAAGATCCAGGCCGAGGGCGAGGCCAATGCAGTGCGCGAGCAGGCGCGCGGCAAAGCCGACGGCGAGCTGCTGCTCTCGACAGCGCAAGCCAAAGGCAAGGAGCTGGTCGGCCTCGCCGAGGCCAAGGCGCTGGAGGCCCAGGGCCAGGCGCTGCGCTCCAATGCCTCGCTCATCCAGCTCGAAGTCGCCAAGCGCTGGTCGGGCAACCTGCCTGTAAACATGTATGGATCGGCTCCCCTGCCCTTGCTCAATCTGCATCAGCAGGAAACCCAGACCACGGCGACGACACCCCGCTGAGGTTGCAAACCCCTCTCGCGTACGCGCTTGCTTGCTCGGTGACGCACGCGAACGACTCGCGTAGCTTGCCCCTGCGTGCGATGCAGCACGCGCGACGAGGGGCATACGATGTCTGGGGCATCCGGCGCTGCACTCGCCTTCCTGAAGGCGTTCGTACCGGGTCGCGCAGCAGCCGCATGCACAGAAGCCAAGCCCACCGAGGTGCCTGCGCTGGCCGCCGAAACGCCGCTTGCAGAGCCAGCTGACTGCGGGCGCGTGTCCCCTGACGTGCTGGAGCCATTGCGACTACGTCCCGAGGTCGAACAGGTACTGCTCGACATCGGCATGCCGCCGGACGACTCGCCCATCTACGACGGCAAGCGCCGCCCTGCCGACAAGCCTGAGGAAGCCGCCCGTAAGTTCGTCATCTGGGCACGCGCGCTCGGCGCCATCGGTCGCTACCCACCCGGCATCATCTGTGCCTTGTATGGGGAGTGCGCGGCCGCCGACCACCGCGTCCCGGTGTCGGACAACCGCTTTCTGTTTGCCCTGAAACACACGCCGGGCATTCGCCGCGATCTGGCCGATGCCGATCGCCGCCGCCGTCTGTGGACCATCGAGCCGGCCGAGATCGTCAAACCGCAACCGCCGCCGGCACCGCCGAAGGCGATTGCCAAGCCGGCACTCAACAAGCCGCGGCTATTTCATCGCTACCTGCCCGAGCCGGAGTATCTGCACCAGGCCATGATCCAGGCCAAGGCACGCGAGTTGCGTCGATTGGGTCGCGCACGCAAGCAGCGCGGCTCGCGCTCGCACAGAGCTGCGTGATCAATCCGCCAACGCGGCGGCACAGCAGTCAGTCACTGATCAGCGGCCGACCGGGCGCCCCATGCGCTCGGCGATCGGCTCGACCGCGATGCAGACGCTGTAGCGCGGCTTGCCCAGTGCGCGATTGCGGCGATCGCACTCCGCCTCGGCCTCATCTTGTGTGGAGTGCGTCGAGACCGGCTTCATCTCGTTGTAAGTGATCGGCTCAACCACCATCCACGTGTCGATTGGCATGCGCTGTCGAGCTTGCATAGCCATGCGTTTCCTCCGCTGTTTTGGCGCTATCGCCGCCGCGACACGCCCGTCTTGTTACCTAACATCGGAACTCGCTAATTGGTTTTTACCCCCGGATCTGCATCCGGGATGTGGCCATCCACAGATGTTCACCCTTTGACCTCGAGCCTGCGCTTGCATGTCGCGGGATATCGCACCGCAATATCGCTGTGCACCGCCCGTTCTCGGCATTCCTCGAATCACGTAGGGTAAGAGAGGCTTTGTGCATGCGTTGGCAGGGGAGTCCGCAATGCGCGCCCTCAGCACCTTCCTTCACGCAACTTCAGATACCGCAACCGCTGTCTTGAACATGGCGTCCATCGCCATCGCAGCCGGGGCCGTAGCTGCGGCCTGCACGGCCCGACTCCGTGTCGGGCTGATCGTCGGCGCCTGCACCCTCATCATCGCTGCCGCAGGCTTCGGGTTCGGCCTATGGCGTACGTACGGTCCGTCGACGCGCCGCCACGTATTCTTGTTCCGGCGTCGGTGATTGTTTTGCCCTGGTTCCAGCGGGCTTCGCGTCGACGACAGTTGCAGCGTGGCCAATGGAACCGCGCCGGCCACACGCAACTTGTAGAAGGGTCATAACTACTACGTGTGAGCATGGACCATGTCTGCCTGCTGGACCATCGAGGATAGCAATGGCCAACTGCTCCCGCACTTTGCGTGCGGCTCGCGCGTCGGGGTAGGCCTGAAGGTGGTGCCCACCCGCTTCGATGCCTTTCGCTTGCAGGTCTCCTCCTCCTACCGAGAACTGTTCGACCGAACCCTGCGCAAGGTGCTCGAGCGCGAAGGCTGGAGCATCGTGCAAGTGAAGTCTCCCGCCCAATTGCCGCGCTAAGGCAAGCATCCCCTCTTCGACACACTGCGCACCGGCCCTGCCTGAGAGACCCACAGGCAGAGGATTCCGCCGCGTTCAGCTCTCCAGCCAGTGCGATCCTGTTCCAGCTGACTCGTCGCCGCGCTGCCGGCTGGCTGACGCCGGACAGAGCGACTGACGCCCCTTGCAACCACCCCGCAGATCAACCTGGATGTCTTATATCCGATATCGACGATAATATGTTTTAGAACCAGCATATTATATTGATTTTGCTCGCATTACATGGGGATCATTGGAGTTTTTATGTTTCTGGCTTTTTTTCGTCGGGTTATTTGAAAATCACATCTGCGGGGCTGCAATTCATCGCGAAAACGGGGTGATCATGGCAAAGGCGCTCATAACGGGGATAACCGGCCAGGACGGTGCATACCTCGCGCGCTTTCTTCTCAGCAAGGGCTACGAGGTGTCCGGTCTGGTACGCCGCACCAGCATGCCGGAATTCAGCGACACGCGGCTGCGCTGGCTCGGCATAGAGAACGACATCCGGCTCGTGGATGGCGACCTGGCCGACTACTCCTCTCTCACCCGCGTCCTGCGCGCCTCACAGCCGGACGAGATCTACAATCTGGGCGCCCAGTCATTCGTCAAGACATCGTGGGATCAGCCGCTCTACACGGGTTCAGTGACCGGCCTTGGCGTGTGCAATCTGCTCGAGGCCATGCGCTATGAATGCCCGCAGGCCCGCTTCTATCAGGCCTCCTCCTCGGAGATGTTCGGCCGGGTGCAGGAACCGATTCAGTCCGAAACGACTCCGTTTTACCCTCGCTCGCCCTATGGCGTGTCGAAGGTGTACGGACATTGGATCACCGTGAACTACCGCGAAAGCTTCGGGCTGCACGCATCGAGCGGCATCCTGTTCAATCATGAATCGCCGCTGCGCGGACTTGAGTTCGTCACGCGTAAGGTGACCGACGGGGTTGCGCGCATCAAGCTCGGCCTTGCCGAAACCATCCGGCTCGGCAACTTGGATGCGCGGCGCGACTGGGGGCATGCGCAGGACTACGTGCGCGCCATGTGGCTGATGCTGCAGCAGGCGACGCCTGACGACTACGTCATCGCCACGGGCCAGGTACGCTCGGTTCGCGAGATGTGCGAAGTCGCCTTCGCGCACGCCGGGCTCGACATGAGCGCGCACGTCATGATCGATCCAGCGTTGTTCCGCCCGGCCGAGGTTGACATCCTGCACGGCAACGCGACCAAGGCCAAGCAACAGCTTGGCTGGGAGCCCACCACCCGTTTCGAGGACATGATCTGCGAGATGGTCGACGCCGACCTTCGACGGTTGGGGGCGCGTCCGCGCCTGCCGAGAATTGTGCGCTCGCAGCGCCGCAGCACGCGTTCGCAGTTGCAGGTGCGGTTGCCCGCCTGAGACGCGACACCGGCAGCACCTGACCTGCATTACGGAGGCAGCGGATGGACAGTGTAGCGGCGGCCGGCGCGCGCTCGGCGCATGGCCCGGCTGGATCTAGGGCACGCTCGACCGGCTCGGAGATGTCCTCGGCGCAATCGGCAGCCCTGGCGGGATGGGCGATTTGGCTCACCGTTGCCTGGACCGCGGCGGGCACGACCATCTACCTGCTGACCCCGAAGATCGCGCCCGCCATCTTGGCGTTGACCGTGGTGGCGCCATTGCTGTGGCTCGGGACCGAGACGCGCCATCTGCGGCCGTTCCATGCCTCCGGCTTGGCGATCGTGCTCGGCGTGTCAGTGCTCTATCTGCTCATCAATGCGAGCTGGTCGCTCGCCAGGGCCGACGCCTATCGCAGCGTGCTCACCTTTATCATGGCCGTTAGCGCATTGTTCATCGTGGTCGCGGCTCACCGGGCGTTGCACGAAACGGCGTTGCGCGCCATGCTGCTCGGCCTTTTAGCAGGCTACATTGCGGGCGCCGCCTTGCTGTGCCTGCTGTTCGTCAACGAGTACGCCATTCTCATCCAGTTGATGAATGCAATACCCGGATGGCGGTACGAGGTGACGTGGGCCACGCTGCAAAATGGCAACATCGTCGCGTTGCCCGAGCACTACTTGAACCGGCATGCGGCCGGGCTGGTTCTACTGCTTTGGCCTGCGGTGCTCGCTGCGGTCACGCTGTCTGACAGCGCCAAGATGCGCACGTACCTGCTTCTGGCGCTGACTCCCGCGGCGGCGGCAATCCTGCTCTCCAACCATGCCACGTCGCAGGTTGCTCTGATCGGCGGAGCCGTCATGCTCCTGCTGTATCGCTTTGCGCCGCGGATCGGCAGCGGGGCGCTGACCGTCGCCTGGGTCGTCGCTTGCGTGGCTGCGGTGCCTATCGTTTTTGCGATGTACCAGGCGCACTTGCAGACCAACGAATCTCTTTTCTGGAGCGCGCGCCACCGTCTCGTCATCTGGCACCACACGGCTCAGAAGATCACCGAGGCGCCGCTGTTGGGAGCCGGGGTCAGCACGGCACGGGCCATGGATACGCTTGAGCAGAGCACGCGCGTCTTTGAACCCGGCACCCAGATTCCCCGCGAGACCAACATCCATGCTCACAACGCTTACGTGCAGGTCTGGTATGAGGCGGGCGCGGTCGGCGTCATCCTGCTGCTTTCTATCGGTCTGCTGACAATCGGCGCCATGTCTCGAACCCCACCCTGGGTACAGCCATTCCTGTTTGCGACATTCGCCTCGCAGGCGCTGGTTGCCGCGTTCGGCTTCAGCGTCTGGGCACCATGGCTGCTGTCTTCGTTCGTGCTTGCAGCGATCTTTGCGTCCCCCGCCGTAGCGCTCGCGCTGCGCGATGCGGAAGCTCGGCGGCCGGGCTGACCACGTCCGTCTGCGACAGCGAATCCCGCAGCCGGCGCGGCTGCTGCTGGCGATCGTCGGGCCGGGGCGCCGGTCCCTCAGTCCCGACTCCCGCATATAAAGGGGATGAAGCAGGCTGCCGCTGGCCGTCTTCACGCATCCGCCGTGCTTCATGCATGGCTACTTGGCATTGCGCGCGCGGATCATGAAACTGTCGAACGTGTATTCCGCAGCCTGCCACCACAAGTACTGATCATCACGTGAGGCCATTATCATTTCGATCAGCTTCTTGAAGTTCGCGTTCTGGGCCGAGATTTCGGCGTACAGCTCCATGGATGCCTTGTAGGCGGCCTCCATCGTATCGATAGGAAATGGACGAAGCTGGGCGCCGGCCGCCACCAAACGCTTCAGCGCGGCAGGGTTCTGCACGTCGTAGCGCGCCTGCATCCAGGTGGTGGCGTAGTTGGCGGCATTGATCACCGCCGCCTGGTAACTCTTAGGCAGGGCGTTCCATTTGGCCAGATTGATGAAGCCGTGCAGGCTGGGGCCGCCCTCCCACCAACCGGGGTAGTAGTAGTACGGTGCCACCTTGTAGAAACCGAGCTTCTCATCATCGTAGGGGCCGATCCACTCGGCGGCATCGATCGTGCCTCTCTCCAGCGACGGATAGATATCGCCGCCCGCCAGCTGCTGCGGGACAACGCCTAGTCTCGTCATCACCTGGCCGGCGAGACCGGCAATGCGGAACTTAAGGCCCTTCAGGTCGGCAACGCTCTTGATCTCCTTGCGGAACCAGCCGCCCATCTGCGCTCCGGTGTTGCCGAGCGGCAGGCCATAGACGTTGTAAGCCTTGTAGAACTCGTTGAGTGCTTCGTTGCCACCGCCTTGATACAGCCAGGCGTTCTGCTGGCGCGCGTTGAGGCCGAACGGAACGCAGGATGCGATGGCGAACGTCGGGTCCTTGCCGACGTAGTAATAGGAAACCGTATGCGCCATCTCGACCGTTCCCGCCGAGGCCGCATCGAGCGCCTGCAGTCCCGGCACGATCTCTCCCGCCGCAAACAACTGGATCTTGAAGCGATTGTCGGTGAGGTCGGCGACCTGCTTCGCGAACACCTCCGCACCGCCATAAGTCACGTCGAGCGACTTGGGGAAGCTCGATGTCAGCCGCCATTGTATTTCCGGCGCTGGCTGCGCGATCGCCGGCTTCGCCACCACCGTCGATGCCAGCGCCAATCCGCCCGCCTTCAGAAAATTGCGACGTTGCATGATGTCAATCCTCCCCGATCATTGCGCGGCGATCACTGCCGTCCCTGTTGCTTGTGTCTGCGAAAGCGAGGCCTGGAACCGCGCCACTTCGGCGTCCAGCGCCGCTCCTTCCGGATCGGCAAGAGCGCTCTGGCGCGCCCGTATGATGGCGTCGGCCAGCCAGGCGGATTCCACCCGCTGGTCCGTGCAAGCATCGAAGTAGGTTTGCGAGATCAGCTCGAAGTTGCGCAGGGCGCGTGCATGCGTCTCGCCATAACCCTTGATGAGCTGTGCGCATTGCGCGACGGCAAGCCCCAGTCCGAGATCGCGTCGCGCCGCCTGATCGACTGCAGCCAGCCACCGCACGATTCTGGCCTGCTCGTCCTTGAAGCGCATCGAGTAAGGCCGCCACCACCTGAGGCCGGCGAGCAGACGCAGCAGCAGGAAGCCGCTGACGCTGCTCGTGGAGACGTGCAAACCGACATTCCAGCGCGAAACCACACCGCGTCGGCGCGCCAGGGCGAGCATGCGCCGTCCAAGGGCCACCGGCAGGATCGAACACATCTCCTCGACACCGGGCTTGAGGTAGTCAACGACCTGCACGATGTCCTTGTCGCCGGCCCGCACCTCTTTGCGGACGCGCGCAAACCGCTCGCGCCGCGTCTTGAGATCGGCGACCCTGATCACGTCCTCGTAGCTCATCCAGAGAGCCAGGTAGCGCGCCACCTCGCGGGTCAGTTCACCTTCGGCGTCGTCGCGGTCCGCCACGGGCTGCAGCCGATGCAGATAGAGTTCCGCGTAGCGTCGATCCTGATAGTCGAGCAGGCGCTCGATGCCGTGCGCGACCACGTCCTCCGCAGCGGCCGGGAAGGCTGCCTGCATGGCAGACAGCAGCGCGCGCGACCGGTTCTCCTTCTGAGCCGGCAGCGCTTCAGGCTTCGCAGCTTCCGCAGAATAGGCTTGTGTAGCATCCCGCGCGCCGATCTTGAGCCCGCGTAAATTGGCTTCCACCGATTTACCTGACCGGCGGATCGCTTCCTCGGCCCACCCGCGCTCAAGCCGCAGCACACCGGAGGCAACGATCGCCCCCAGCAGGACCGCGTTTATGGGCACGCCAGCCGCGCGCGCCAACGCCCCGGCATCGAACAGGATCGATCGCTTCGCGAACTGCTTTGACACCTCAAGGATGCGCTCGGACTCAAATCGCCCATCGCCCATGGCGCTGCGCTCGCCGATGGCGAACACCCTGCTGGTGGCGGCAATCAGCGTCGTGCGCTTCGGGGTTACGAAGCCGTTCTGCATGGCCCGCCCGGCCTCGACCAGCTCCGACGCCACCACCAGGTCGAGGTCGCCGGCCGTAGGCGTCAGCGCGAACATCGGCTGAGCGCCATGCAGCCCCGCCAAGGGTCGAGGAAGCATTTCCAGGTAGTAGGTCGTGGCGCCGGTGCGCTGCGCGACGCCAGGGATAGAGGTGCTCTGCACCGGATACCCGCCGATCGTCGCCGCCGCCACAATCCAGTCCGCGAGCACGCCGCCGCCCTCGCCGCCGAGCGCAGCAATCAGAATGGTAAGCGGCCGCATCTCGCTCATGGGCTCGACTACGCGTAAACCTTGCGGCGCGACGCAAGCGCGCCGATGACCGCCCGGCGCAGCCGGTCGGCAAGGCGATCACGCCAGGTTGGATTCTGGATCACATTGGCCTGGTAGAACGACGGACACAGCACCGCGGCGTGCGCCACCTCCCCGCACAGCCCGCAGCCGACGCAATCGTTGTTCACGTGCGCGACCGGGTCCTGCCGCAGCGGATCGGGGTTCGGTGCAATGGTCAGCGACGGGCATCCCGACAGGCGGATGCAGGAATGATCTCCGGTGCAGGTGTCCGGATCGATGCCGAAGCGGGTGCGTACCACGCGCTTGCCCTGGCTCAGCTGCCTGGCGATCTGCGGCCGGATGCGCCGCTGCCGCGCCAGCTGGCACTCGCCGTCGGCGATGATCACCTTCAGGCCGCGCTGCGGCGTGGTGCTGGCTTCCACGATCGCCTTGCGCATCGTATCGACGCTGTAGGAGCGGATCGTTTTGAGCCACTTGACGCCGACACTCTTCAGGACGGCGTCGATGCTCGGCGACTCGCCCTGGCGCCTGGCCACATCTGCGGACGATGGAATCTTCTGGCCGCCAGTCGCCGCCGCGTAGCCGTTCTTCATGATGATCACGATGCTGTCGCCGCCATTGGCCAGCGCGCTCGTCACACCGGTCGTGAGCCCGTTGTGCCAGAAGCCGCCATCGCCCATGATGCTGATCACGCGGCGCTTGAAATTGGCGGCGATGCCGCTGCTGCTGGCCAAGCCCAACCCGTAGCCCAGCATGGTATTGCCAAGATTGAAGGGCGGCAGCGTCGAGAAGATGTGACAGCCGACATCGGCCGTCATGTGCGTCTTGCCGATCTCCCTCTCGGCGATCTTGATGGCACTGAACACGGGTCGCTCCGGACAGCCGACACAGAACCCCGGTGGACGCACAGGAACAGGCTTGCCGAGTCCGCGTGCGGCATCCCGCTTGCTGCCCTTGATTTCGTCGGACATGGCCGTCCAGGGCGTGTTGCGTCCCTCGGGCCATTGCGCCGCGAGAAATCTCGAGACGCCGTCCAGCACCAACTCGCCGGTGTACTCTCCCGCTGGCGGCAGCACATCCTTGCCGTGCACTGCCAGCCGTACTTCGTGCTCTTGCAGCACCGACCTGATCGCCTGCTCGAGGAAGTTGGGCTGTCCCTCCTCGACCACCAACACCGAGCGCTTCCCCCGGCAGAAGTCGACCACCTCTGACGGCACCAGCGGATAAGCGACATTGAGTACGTAGATCGGGATGCGCGCCTTGCCGAAGATGTCCGCAAGCCCCAGGCACTGCAGCGCCCGCATGAGCGTGTTGCACAGCCCGCCCTGCACGACGATGCCGATGTCCTCACGCTCGCCGGCGAACACCTCGTTCAGCCGATGCTCCGAGATGTATCGGACGGCGGCTGGCCAGCGCACGTCGATCTTGTGCTTCTCCTGGGCGTAGGTCGACGGCGGCAGGCAGACCCGCGCGTGGTCGAACTTGGGCGCATCGATAGGATTCCTGCGTGACAGCTGCGGTGAGCGGTTGTCCTTGCAAACGAAACTGCCATGCACGTGACAGGCGCGGATGCGCAGTTCCAACATCACCGGCGTCGAGCTGGCCTCCGACAGCGCAAAACCATGCTCAACCATGCTGACGATGGTTGGCAGGTTCGGGCGTGGATCGAGCAGCCAGATCTGCGATTTCATTGCAAACGCATGCGCCCGCTCCTGGATGATGCTGGCGCCCTCGCCGTAGTCCTCGCCAACGATGATCAGGGTGCCGCCGATCACGCCGGCCGACGATAGGTTCGACAGGGCATCGGATGCCACGTTGGTGCCAACTACGGATTTCCAGGTTGCGGCACCGCGGATCGGGTAGTTGATCGACGCGCCAAGCATGGCAGCAGCACCGGCTTCGTTGCCGGCCGGCTCAAAGTGCACACCTAGGTCGTCGAGAATGTCGGAGGCGTCGTTCAGCACATCGACAAGATGCGATACCGGCGCGCCCGGGTAGCCGCTGACATAGCTCACACCCGATTGCAGAAGCGCCTTGGTAACGGCGAGGATGCCCTCACCATGGAAGACATCACCCTGACCCAGTCGCAGGGAACGGACCTCTTCCCTGAACGAGCGCTCCATTGCTTCCTCCGCCGATGGGCTCTGCGTCCCATTCTTAGAACATTGTTATACCATTTCTTCTAACTCGCAAGCCAATCGTGTGTGCGTGTCG
>Ga0209813_10000377_pt1 | contig 11186 bp, 9 predicted proteins | sample EndMethybrTD3033_FD_187596 | JGI IMG/M metagenome (GOLD analysis project Ga0209813, IMG submission 187596) | Populus endosphere microbial communities from Tennessee, USA - Endosphere MetaG P. TD hybrid TD303-3 (SPAdes) (version 2) | ecosystem: Host-associated > Plants > Roots > Endosphere... | reverse complement strand
ATTATCGTCCTTGGGGCAGGTGGGCCGGCTGGGGCGGCTATCGCAACGTCGATGTGCGCAACGTGACCGATGGTACGTTGACGGTCGACATCTATGATACCGGGACGAAACAGCCCGTCTGGCACGGCACGGCCACCCAACAAGTCAGCAGCAAGAGCCCCGACCAGGCGGTAATCGACAAGGCGGTGACCGCCGTGCTTGCCAATTTCCCGCCGCCGATAAAGGCCAAGTGAGGAGCGAAGGCAATGTCTGAAGCACAGGAAGAAAAAGGCGGGCTGATCCGCCCCGCCCGCAATGTGGGTGAGCCCGTCCCACCCATTCCGGAGGCGGAGGCGGCGGCGTCCGATGACGCATCGACAGTCTTTTCGCATTTCCGCACCGGCCTGTCGCGCCACCGCACGGGCCTGTCGGAACATCGCACCGACCTGTCCGAATATCGCACCGACCTGTCCGGGCACCGCACCGAAATGTCGATGCGCCGGACCGGCATGTCGTTCCAGCGCACCCGGATGAGCGCGGACCGGACCCTGATGTCGGAAATGCGCACCGCGCTGTCGCTGATCGGCTTCGGCTTCACCATCAACCAGGCATTCCAGAAGATGCATGACGCGGGCAGCATCCAGAATGTCAACGCGCCGCGCAATTTCGGCGTGGCGCTGCTGGTGTTCGGCATCGTGCTGCTGGCCGGCGGGATCGTGCGCCATGTCCAGTTCGCGACCGAATTGCGCGACCGGCGCAAGATCATGACGGAGGATGGGCTGATTCACTCCGACAGCCGCTTCCCGATTTCGGTGACGCTGGTGATCGCCGTCTGCCTGCTTGCGCTCGCACTGGCGGCCGTGCTGGGCATCGTCTTCAACCTCGCGCTACTGGGCTGAATCGGATCAAGGCGGGCGGGGCAGGCGCCCCGTCCGCCTTCAGCTCTGCAGCATGTCCTGCCCGCTATTATAATGGTGCCAGGCCATGATCGCGGCGGCGCCGCGATGCGGGCGCCAGGCTTCGGCGAGATCACGGGTCAGCTTTTCGCTCGGCCGTTCGTCCAGGCCCAATATCCGCCCGACCGCGATCTGTACGGCCAGGTCACCGGCCGGCCAGATGTCGGGGCGGCCTTCGGCGAACAGCAGATAGATTTCCGCCGACCAGCGGCCGATGCCCTTGATCTGCACCAGTTGCGCGATCGCGACCTCGTCGTCGGCGGGCAGGGCATGGAGGTCCAGCGTGCCGTTCACCACCAGTTCGGCCAGGCTGCGGGCATAGCCCTGTTTCTGCCGCGACAGGCCACAGGCGCGCAACGTATCGAAATCGCGCGCCAGCAGCGCTTCGGGTGTGCAGCCCACGCCCAGTTCCGCCTCCAGCTTGCGCCAGACCGCCGCAGCGGAGGCGACGCTGACCTGCTGGCCGACGATGGTGCGCAGCAACGTCTCATAGCCCGGCTCGCGCACGCGCGGCACCGGATAGCCGACGCTGGCGATCGCGGCACCGAATGCCGGCTCCGCCGCAGCGATAAAGTCCAGGCTGACGCGCAATTCTTCCGCCGTGCTTACCATGTCCGCCCGTCCAGCCCTTGATTTCGCCGCCGCTGTCGGTCAGAGCGGCGGGGATAAGTCCAAAAGGGATGGGTAGATGCCGAAGCTGATCGTGGTCAACCGTGATGGTGCCGAACAGACTGTTGAGGGGGACAAGGGTCTCTCGGTGATGGAAGTCATTCGCGACCATGGCTTTGACGAACTGCTCGCGCTGTGCGGCGGCTGCTGCTCGTGCGCGACCTGCCATGTCTATGTCGACCCGGCCTTTGCCGACGCCCTGCCGGCGATGAGCGAGGACGAGAATGACCTGCTCGACAGCAGCGATCATCGCAACGAGACCAGCCGCCTGTCCTGCCAGGTCGTGCTGAGCGACGCGCTCGACGGCCTGCGCGTCACCATCGCGCCGGAAGACTGATCCCTTACTTCAGGGCCTGACCCGCAACGTCGCGGCCGGTGCATCGCCGGTCAGCGGCGTGATGGTCCATGTGATACGCTTGCCCTCCGGCACGGTGGTTGCGCCATCTTCCTGATTCTGGCTGATGATCTCCGCATCGGTGGTCAGCGTGAACGTGCCGTTCAGCGCCTTGGCCGCCGCGTCGCCCGATTCGCCACCCATGCCGGCCGGCCCCTGGCTCTTGTCGAAACCGTTGGAAAAGCCCGGTGCCTTCACCCGCACCCGGTCCGCCCCGCGCATTTCCACCGCGACGAAGGGCAGGACGATCTGCGCGTCGATGTTGAAGGGGAAGAGGAAGGCATGGTCCAGCCTTCCGCTGATCGCATAATCGATCGCGAATTTGTGATCGCCCAGATACTGGACCGACCGGAAGCCCTTTTCCTTGGTGAGCGCGCTCGCCATCGCCTGCATCTGGGCATCGTCGCCGCCGGCCTTGTCGAACTGGGGCGCGGCGGGCTCGGCGGGAGTCTTGCTCTGGCTCTGCGCCACCTTCTGCAACACGGCCTCCTCGCCCTCGGGCGGGGCGACGCCTTCCAGCGGATCGTCCTCCGCATCGCTGTTGAGGCCCCCCAGCGCCTTGTCCATGTCCGACGCCAATATCTCGCCCTTATAGGCAAAGGCGAAGCTGCGGTCGGCGCGGATGTCGAGCGTGGAGGTGAAATTGCCGGGGGTCACCAGGCATCCGGGCAGCATCAGCAGCGCCGCCAGTGCGCCCGCCGCGCGGGACAATAGGACCATGGCGAACCCCCGTTCGTCTGCGCGACGATGCGAGCGGGGCAGGGCGCCCCGCCCATATCGTCGCAAGATGGTGCCCGGCGGCCGCTTACCGGCTGGTGGCGGCGTACAGGGCGATCGCTGCCGCATTGGAGACGTTCAGGCTCTCCATGCGCGGGCTGATCGGCAGCTTAGCGATAATGTCGCAATGCGCCATGGTGTTGTGGCGCAGCCCTTCGCCCTCGGCGCCCAATACCAGCGCGACACGCGATTCGCCGATCGCGTCGGCCAGCACGGTGTCGCAGTCGCCATCCAGGCCGATGCGCCAGTAGCCGGCTTCGGCAATCTCTTCGAGCGCGCGGGCCAGGTTCACCACCCGCACCCAGGGCACGGTTTCCAGTGCGCCCGAGGCGGCGCGGGCCAGCACGCCCGATTCGGGCGGCGCATGCCGGTCCTGGGTGACTATGCACAGCGCGTCGAAGGCGGCGGCCGAACGCAGGATCGCGCCGACATTATGCGGGTCGGTCACCTGGTCGAGCACCAGGATCGGGCGCTGGTCGTCCCGTCCCTGTTCCAGCACGTCGCCCAGCCAGACATCGTCCAGCGGCTCGACTTCGGCGACGATGCCCTGATGCGGCGCGTCCGACGGCACCATGCGGCCCATGTCGGCGACGTCGGAATAGACGATCGGCAGCACGGGCGGCAGGTCGAGCGCGCCGATGGCTTCGCGCGTGCCCCAGATCTTGCGCACGACGCGGTTCGGGTTGGCGAGCGCGGCCGTGATGGCATGGCGCCCGTAGAAGCGGGGGAAGGCGCCTTTCGGCTTGCCGGTACGATGTCCTCTTTTCATGTTTTCGCTCTTTTCACATCACCCCATTGACAGGCAAGCCTCCATTCGCCATTGAGCCGCCTCCAGCGCGGCGGGACAGCAAATTTCCACCGCGTAGGGCACTGGACAGGTGGCCGAGTGGTTAAAGGCAGCAGACTGTAAATCTGCCCGGGTTTCCGTACGCTGGTTCGAATCCAGCCCTGTCCACCACTGCCCTCATCGGCGCGCCGCCTCTTTCGGGTTTCCGGTCCGCGCGCCGCTCCAGCCGAGCCCGTTACCGCAAGAGGAACGCCGCTTGGCCTGGGTCATTCTCGGCATTGCCGTATTCACCGAAATCATCTGGGCATTGAGCCTGAAATGGGCCGCAACCGTCGGCAGCTGGCAGGCATCGGCCGTGCCGATCGGCCTCAGCTTCCTCAACATGGGCCTGTTGGCGCTGGCGATGCGCGATCTGCCGGCGGGCACCGCCTATGCGATCTGGACGGGCCTGGGCGCCGTGGGCGTCATCATCGGTGGCATGATTCTCTATGGCGATCGGGTCAACATGGCCCAGATCGGCTTCATGGCGATGATCGTGATCGGCGTGGTCGGCACCAAATTGTCGGCCCAGGCGTGATCGCTACTCCTGATTCGCGTAACATGATTCGCCCGGTGGCCTGATCGCGGGATCGGGGCGTCGCGCCGCAGGCTTATTGCCGCAGCGCAACAAAAACGGCGCAAGTCCGTTTGTCTTCGGACAAGCCCCGTTCATTCTTCCCCGGTTACGCTCTCTCCCGCATGACTCTCGATCGCCGCGACCTGCTGATCCGCACCCTGGGCGGTGCCCTCGCCCTTGGCATTCCCCGCCGCGCGCTGGCGCAGGCCGACGTCGCCCGCGTCGATGCGCTGATCGCGAAGATGACGCTGGAGGAAAAGGCCGGGCAGATGACCTGCCTTGCCGACAGCTTCCGCCCGTTCAACCCACCCAACCCGGCGGCCGGCATCCAGGACGAGAAGCGCCTGGCGGACGAGATTCGCAAGGGCCGGGTCGGCTGCCTGTTCAATGGCATCGGCGTTGCCGGCGGGCGCCGCGCGCAGGAGATGGCGGTCAAGAACAGCCGCCTGGGCATCCCGCTGCTGCTGGCGGGTGACGTGATTCACGGGCTCAAGACCATCTTTCCCGTGCCGCTGGGCGAGGCCTCCTGCTTCGATCCCATGCTGGTGGAAAAGACCGCGCGGGTCATGGCGGTGGAGGCGACGGCGGCCGGCTTGCACCTCACCTTCGCGCCGATGGTCGATGTCGCGCGCGACCAGCGCTGGGGCCGGGTGGTCGAGGGCGCGGGCGAGGATGTCTATCTGACCGGCCTGTTGTCGGCGGCGCGGATTCGCGGCTTCCAGGGGCGCGACCTGCGCCGCGACGATTCGCTGCTCGCCTGCCCCAAGCATTTCGCCGCCTATGGCGCGGTTGCGGCGGGTCTCGAATATGGCAGCGTCGACATTAGTGACGAGACGCTGCGCGAAACCCATTTGCCGCCTTTCGGCAAGGCCTTTGCCGCCGGCGCGCTCACCACCATGGCCGCCTTCAACGAGATTAACGGCGTGCCCGCCACCGCCGACCGCGAATTGCTGACCGACATCTTGCGCGGCGAGATGCAGTTTCGCGGCTTCGTCTTCTCCGATTACACCGCCGACGAGGAACTGGTCGCCCATGGCTTTGCCGAGGATGAGCGTGACGCCGCCCGTCTCGCGGTGCTGGCCGGGGTCGACATGTCGATGCAGAGCGGCCTCTATATCCGCCACCTCCCCGATCTGGTGAAGAGCGGCGCGGTGCCGATGGCGACGATCGACGTCGCCGTGCGCCGCATCCTCTATGTGAAGACCGCAATGGGGCTGTTCGACAACCCTTATCGCTCGCTCGACGAAGAGGTTGAAAAGGCGCGCATCGGCACGCCCGCCCATCATGCTTTGGCGCGTGAGGCGGCGGCGCGGTCGGTCGTGCTGCTCAAGAATGACGGGGTGCTGCCGCTCGATCCCGCTGCCGGGCAAAGGATCGCGCTGATCGGCCCATTCGGCGAGGACAAGGCCAATCTCTACGGCCCCTGGGCCTTTTACGGCGATCCCGACAAGGGTGTCGACATCGCCACCGGCCTGCGCGCGGCGATGCCCGATCCCGCGAAGCTGACGGTCGAGCTGGGTTGCGCGGTCAACGGCCCGATCAAGGACGGGATCGCCCGTGCCGTCGCCGCAGCGAAGGCGGCGGACGTGGTGATCCTGGCAGTCGGCGAATCCCAGGCGATGTCGGGCGAGGCGCAATCGCGCACGATGATCGAATTGCCGTCCTCGCAACAGGCGCTGGCCGATGCGATCGCCGCCACCGGCAAGCCGGTCATCGTCCTGTTGCGCCATGGCCGCGCGCTCGCCTTGCATGACGGTGTCGCCAATGCGCAGGCGTTGCTGGCGACCTGGTTCCTGGGGTCGGAAACCGGCCATGCGCTGGCCGACATCCTCTTCGGCAAGGTCGATCCCTCGGCCAAGCTGCCGGTCAGCTTCCCCTGGGAAAGCGGGCAGGAGCCTTTCTTCTACGATCGCAAGTCGACCGGCCGACCGACCGTGGACAATGGCAGCACCGAATATAAGGCGCGCTACGCCACCACCGACAACAGCGCCCGTTTCCCCTTCGGCCATGGCCTCAGCTACACCGATTTCGCCCTCAGCGACCTCAAGCTCTCCGACACCGCGCTGCGCTGGGACGGCGCGGTCGAGATCACCGCGCGCCTCACCAACAAGGGCAAGCGCAAGGGCAGTGAGGTGGTGCAGCTCTATATCCGCGACCGCGTCGCGAGCCGCACCCGTCCGATCCGCGAACTGAAGCGCATCCAGCGCGTCACTTTGTCGCCGGGCGATTCCACCCAGGTCCGCTTCACCTTGTCGCGCACCGACCTCGAATTTGTCGGCGCCGGCAACCGCCGTATCGCCGAGCCGGGCCTGTTCGACCTGTGGGTCGGCCAATCCTCGACCGGCGGCCTGCACGGCCAGTTCACCCTCTACGCGGCGGCGCCGACTTCTCCGCCACCAAAAGGCTGAACTCTCCGATCCACCCTCTCTCATAGGAAAATCCGATCACTGTGACGGAATCGATTCGTTTCGATCCGTCGCCGCGCAGGACTACCCCTTTTCGCGCCTTGAACAGGCTGAACAGGACAGGGGAGAGAAACATGTCCACGACCCGCATTTCCACATTCGCTTTGGCGTGCGCGCTGCTCGCCAGCCCGGCGCTCGCCGCCGAAACCAAGCCCGCCGCTGCCGCGCCCGCCGTCACCGAAAAGCCCGGCGGCATGACCAACAAGGACTGGTGGCCCAATCGCCTGGACCTCACCGCGCTGCGCCAGCATGAGGCGACCCGCGCCAATCCCTATGGCGCCGACTATGATTATGTGAAGGAATTCAACAGCCTCGACCTGGAAGCGGTCAAGGCCGACATCCGCAAGGTGCTGACGACCTCCCAGCCCTGGTGGCCGGCCGACTATGGCCATTATGGCCCCTTCTTCATCCGCATGGCCTGGCACAGCGCCGGCACCTATCGCGTCGGTGACGGTCGCGGCGGATCGGACGGCGGTGAGCAGCGTTTCGATCCGCTCAACAGCTGGCCCGACAATGTCAGCCTCGACAAGGCCCGCCGTCTGGTCTGGCCGATCAAACAGAAATATGGCCGTAAGCTCAGCTGGGGCGACCTCATGGTCCTCAGCGGCAATGTCGCGCTGGAGGATATGGGCTTCAAGACCGTGGGCTTTGCCGGCGGCCGCATCGACGCCTGGCAGCCCGACGTCGTCTATTGGGGCCCGGAAACCAAGATGATGGGGACCGAGCGCTCCAATCCCGACGGCTCGCTCAAGCGCTCGCTCGCCGCGACCACCATGGGCCTCATCTATGTGAACCCCGAAGGCCCCGGCGCCAATCATGATCCCAAGGGCGCCGCTGCCGACATCCGCCGCGCCTTTGGCAATATGGCGATGGATGACGAGGAGACGCTGGCGCTGATCGCGGGCGGCCACACCTTCGGCAAGGCGCATGGCGCCAAGAAGCCGGAGGAATGCCTGGGCGCCGAACCCGCCGCCGCCGGCATCGAGGATCAGGGCTTCGGCTGGAAGAACAAGTGCGGCAAGGGCAATGCCGAGGATACGCTGACCTCGGGCCTGGAAGGCGCCTGGTCGGCCACGCCGACCCAGTTCACCACCCAATATATCGACAATCTGCTGAACTTCGACTGGGTCAAAACCAAGAGCCCGGCCGGTGCAACCCAGTGGATACCGACCGATCCCGCCGCCGCGCAGATGGTCCCCGACGCGCATGTGAAGGATAAGCGGCACGCGCCGATCATGTTCACCACCGACATCGCGCTCAAGGAGGATCCCGGTTTTCGCAAGGTGCTGGAAAGCTGGCAGAAGGATCCCGAACTGTTCAGCAAGGCCTTCGCCCGCGCCTGGTTCAAGCTGACCCATCGCGATCTCGGCCCGCAGGCCCGCTATCTCGGCAAGGACATCCCGTCCGAAACCTATAGCTGGCAGGATCCGCTGCCCAAGGCGAGCTTCGCCCCCGTCAGCGCCGCCGATCAGGCCAAGCTGAAGGCGGCCGTGCTGGCGTCGGGCCTGACCGGGCCGGAACTGGTGCGCACCGCCTGGGCCTCGGCCGCGACCTTCCGCAGCACCGACATGCGCGGCGGCGCCAATGGCGCGCGCCTGCGGCTCGACCCGCAGCGGGGCTGGGCGGTCAATGACCCGACCGAGCTGAACAAGGTGCTGGCCAAGCTGACCGCGATCCAGAAGGATTTCGCCAAGTCCGGCAATCAGGTGTCGATGGCCGACCTCATCGTCCTGGGCGGCAACGCCGCGGTCGTGCAGGCGGCGCAGAAGGGCGGCTACAGCATCACCGTGCCGTTCACGCCCGGCCGGGTCGATGCCGCACAGGCACAGACCGATGTCGCCTCCTTCGCCTATCTGGAGCCCAAGGCGGACGGCTTCCGCAACTGGTATGGCCCCAGGGCGGAGGTCAGCCCGGCCGATGCGCTGGTGGACAAGGCGGATGCCCTCGACCTCACCGTGCCGGAAATGACCGTGCTGGTCGGCGGCATGCGGGCGCTCGGCGCCAATAGCGGCGGATCGAAGAATGGCGTGCTGACCACCCGTCCGGGCACGCTCAGCAACGACTTCTTCGTCAACCTGCTGACGATGGACACGGTGTGGAGCAAGTCGGCGAAGCCGGGCCTCTATGACGGCAAGGACCGGGCCAGCGGCGCGGCGAAGTGGACGGCGACCCCGGTCGACCTGATCTTCGGCTCCAATTCCGAACTGCGCGCCGTGGCCGAAGTCTATGCCGAGGACGATGCGAAGGAGAAGTTCGTCACCGACTTCGCCGCCGCCTGGACCAAGGTCATGAACGCGGACCGCTTCTGAGGAATGAGCACCCCGGCGGCGCAGGGCGTCGCCGGGTTTTGCGTATCAGATTGGCAGGAAGCGACCATTAATAGCTATTCCTTCTCCCTTGAGGGAGAAGGATACGAAGCCTTGCCGCGTAGCGGTTAGGCGAAGTTGGATGAGGGGGATTGGGCGCTATGTCGGTCCATTTGCCCGAGCTTGCGTCCCCCTCACCCAGCTACGACTAGGCAGCAAGCTGCCTAGTCTGCGCACCCCTCTCCCTCAAGGGAGAGGGGTAAAGGGCGTCGGTTACCCACCCAATCCCCGCCTCTCCTTCTTTCTCCTCCGCGCTCTTCGCGGCTCTGCGCGAATAATGAATCACGCGGAGCCGCGAAGAGCGCGGAGAAAGGGTATGAAGGACTGAAACACAGTCTGGCGCTTAGTCGCTCCAAAACAGCGTTGCGCCATTCCGCATGCTGAACCTGCGCCAGCATCCGTCCGCCCTCAAAACCAAAAGGGCGCCGCGGTCTCCCGTGGCGCCCTTCCTGTGTCAGAATTTGTAGTTCGCGCTGATCGTGAAATTGCGCGGGGCGCCGTAGCGATACTGGCTGAAGAAGCCCATCTGGCTGTAATATTTCTTGTCGAACAGATTGTCGACATTGGCCTGGAGCTGCAACTGCTCGGTCACCGCATAGCGCGCCATCAGGCTGACCAAAGTATAGCCGTCCTGCTGGAAGCGGAAGGGCGCGGCCGTCACCGGGTTCAGCCCTTCCGAATAGGCCTTGGAGCGATAGTTGATGCCGCCGCCCACGGTCAGCCCGGTCAGCATGCCGGGCATGTCATAGGTGGTGAAGATCTTCAGCAGCTTGCGCGGCTGGTTGGTGTTGGCGGCCACGCCGTCGCCGTCCTCCGCCTTGAACTGGCTGTAGCTGGCATTGATGTTCCAGCCCGGCAACGGCTGGCCGGTCGCTTCCAGTTCGAAGCCCTTGCTGGTCACGCCCTCGGCCGCGACATAGGTCTGCTGCGGGCCGTTGGGGCCGATGATGACGTCGCCGATCTGGCCGACATTGTCCTGTTCGATGCGGAACAGCGCGATCGAGGTCTGCAGCGCGTCGCCAAAGAAGCGGCTCTTGAGGCCGATTTCATAGGCATTGCCATCGAGCGGATCGAGCAGTTGCAGGTTGCGGTCGAACAGATTCTGCGGCTGGAAGATCTTGGTATAGCTCGCATAGACGCGGTGGTTGGACGTCACGTCATAGAGCGCGCCGACATAGGGGATGAATACATTATCGTCGCCATAGTCGCTCGGCCCGCTCCAGGCGAAGCCCTTCTGCTTCCAGCTCGACAGGCGCCCGCCCAGGATGATCTTGAACGGGTCGGCGACGTTCAGGCGGAAGGCGCCATAATAGCCGGTCTGCTCGATCCGCTCCTGCTCGTTGCGCACCGCGTCGGTGCCCCAGATCGGCTCGGGGAAGTCGGCGCCGCCCGCGCCGATCACCGGCACATTGGTCGCCCAGCTGTTGAGGCCGGTGCCCCAGGCCGGGTTATTCTCCGTATAGGGCGCGACATAATTGTCGGTGTGGCGCTTCAATACGCTGTGCAGCGCGCCGACGACGATCTCATGGTCGCGGCCGAACAGGCTGACCGATCCCTTGAGCTGCGCGTCGATGCTGTTCTGCACGCTGTCGCTCTTCGACTTGTAGGGATTGCTCGACTCGATCGTGCCGGTCGCCTTGTCGACATTGCCGTAGAGATAGAGGAGCTGGGTATCGCCGGTGTTGCGCAGGCGGTTGTAATTGACCGTCAGGTTCCACTTCTCGCCAAACTCCTGGCGGATGGTGGCGAAGATATTCTGGTTGGTGCTGTTCCAATAGGTCCAGTCGGCCGCCGTGCTCTGCGATCGGGCCAGGTCGGTGGTGGTGCCGTCGGTATAGAAGGTGGGCAGTGCGCCCCAGGTCGCGCCCTTGGGCTTGGTGTCCTGGTGGCTCATGCCGACACGGACCAGCGTGCTGTCGGTCAGGTCCGCATCGACCACGCCATAGAGCAGCCACTTCTTCTTGTTCTGCAGGTCGATATAGCTGTCGCCTTCCTCATAGCGACCGACCAGCCGGGCACGGATGCGGCCGTCGCTGGTCAGCGCGCCGCCGACATCGGCCGACAGGCGCCAGGTGTTCCAGCTGCCGATGCTGGCATTGGCATAGCCGGTCCAGTCGGTGGCGTCGGCATGTTTGCGCACCAGATTGACCGACGCCACCGACTGGACCGGCTATGCC
>Ga0209813_10000371_pt1 | contig 11370 bp, 7 predicted proteins | sample EndMethybrTD3033_FD_187596 | JGI IMG/M metagenome (GOLD analysis project Ga0209813, IMG submission 187596) | Populus endosphere microbial communities from Tennessee, USA - Endosphere MetaG P. TD hybrid TD303-3 (SPAdes) (version 2) | ecosystem: Host-associated > Plants > Roots > Endosphere... | reverse complement strand
CCGCGCCGCCGTCGAGCAGGTGGGTCGCGAAGGAGTGCCGCAGCGTGTGCGGGGAGACGTCCTGGGTGACGCCGGCCCGCTCGGCAGCCTTCACCAGGATCGCCCAGGCCGACTGCCGGCTCAGCCGGCCGCCGCGGGCGTTGAGGAACAACGCCGGCGTGCCCTTCCCGGCCGCGACCAGCTCCGGCCGGCCGCGGACGAGGTAGGCGTCGACCGCCTCCAGGGCGTACGAGCCGACCGGGACCACCCGCTCCTTGCCGCCCTTGCCGTGCAGCTTCACGACGGTGTCGACCGTGGCCTCGTCAACTTTCCAGTCGTCGACGTCGAGCCCGACCGCCTCCGAGATCCGGGCGCCGGTGCCGTACAGCACCTCGAGCAGGGCCCGGTCGCGCAGGGCCAGTGTGGTGCCGTGCTCGCCCGCAGCCTGGAGGATCGCCTCGACGTCGCTCAGTGGCAGGGCCTTCGGGAGCCGCTTCGCGGGTGCCGGCGGCTTGACCCCACTGGCCGGGTCGGCGGTGGCGAGCCCGTCGGCCATGGCGAACTTGTGGAAGCCCCGCACCGCCACCACGGTGCGCGCCGCGGACGTCGAGCTGAGGGGCGGGTGCTCGGGGTCGCCCTCGCGGAGCCGGACGAGGAAGTCGGCGACGGTCTGCTCGCCGACCGCGTCGAGGTCCTCGATCCCCGCGCCCGCGAGGAACTCGAGGTAGCGGCGGAGGTCGCGCCGGTACGACGACAGCGTGTTCGCGGCCAGGCCGCGCTCGACGGCGAGGTGGTCCAGGTACGTGCGGACCGCGCGCTGCGCGTCAGCCAAGCACGGACTCCAGCGAGACCGTCTCGATGCCGACCGCCTCGCCCACGGGTGCGTTGGTCAGCTGACCGCCGTGCGTGTTGAGGCCCAGCGCGAGGCTGTGGTCGTCGCGCAGCGCCCGCTCCCAGCCCTTGTTGGCCAGCGCGACGGCGTACGGCATGGTCGCGTTGGTCAGCGCGTAGGTCGAGGTGTTGGGCACCGCACCCGGCATGTTGGCCACGCAGTAGAACGTCGAGTTGTGGACCTGGTACGTCGGGTCCGAGTGCGTGGTCGCGTGCGTGTCCTCGAAGCAGCCGCCCTGGTCGACGGCGATGTCGACGAGCACCGACCCCGGCTTCATCCGGCTCACCAGCTCGTTCGAGACCAGCTTCGGGGCCGCGGCGCCCGGGATCAGCACGGCGCCGATCACCATGTCGGCCTGCGTCACGTGCTGCTCGATCGCCAGCTTCGACGACGCCAGGCCGTGCACCTGGTTGTTGTAGCGCCAGAACGACATCCGGAGCTTGTCCAGGTCCGTGTCGAGCAGGGTGACGTCCGCGCCCATGCCGAGAGCGATGTTGGCGGCGTTCTGGCCGCTGACGCCCGCCCCGATGATGACGACCTTGGCGTTGGCGACACCGCCGACCCCGCCCAGCAGCACACCGCTGCCGCCCTGGGCCTTGAGCAGGGCGTGCGCGCCGACCTGGGGTGCGAGGCAGCCGGCGACCTCGGACATCGGGTAGAGCAGCGGCAGCCCGCCGGACGGCAGCTGCACCGTCTCGTAGGCGATGCCGGTGACCTTGCGGTTGATGAGCTCCTCGGTCAGCGGCTTGTCCGCGGCGAGGTGCAGGTAGGTGAAGAGCACCAGCCCTTCACGCATCCGGTGGTACTCCTCGGACACGGGCTCCTTGACCTTGAGCACCATGTCCACGCCGCCGTCGGTGCCCCACGCCTCCTCGGCGGTGGACACGATGGTCGCGCCGGCGCCGACGAAGTCTGCGTCGGGGATGCCCGAGCCCACTCCGGCCTCGGTCTGGATCACCACCTCGTGACCGTGCGCGACCAGCTCGTGCACGCCGATCGGGGTGATCGCCACCCGGTACTCGTGGTTCTTGACTTCCTTCGGGACTCCGACCTTCACCCGCCCGACACTAGCCCCACCGGGGCTCGCTAGAGCAGCCCCCGGGCGCGAGCCAGGAGCACCGCGTTGACCAGCGGCGCGTCGGCGATCCGCCCCGCGAGCACCCCGGCCAGCAGGTCACCGAGCGGCAGCCGGTACAGGCGCATGTCGGCCTCCTCGTGCTCGGCCTCGAAGTCCCCGCGGTCGGCCGGGCTCAGGTCCTGGGCGAGGTAGAGGTGGATGACCTCCGCGGTGATGCCCGGTGAGCTCCAGGTCGACCCGAGATGCGTCCAGCGGCCGGCCTCGAACCCGGTCTCCTCGAGCAGCTCGCGGCGGGCGGCCTCCTCCGGGTCCTCCCCCGGCTTGTCGAGCAGGCCTGCGGGCAGCTCGACGAAGCGGCGACGCGCGGCATGGCGGTACTGGACGACGACCAGGACCCGCTGCTCGTCGTCCACGGCGAGGATCACCGCCGCGCCCGGGTGCTCGACCACGATCCGGCGGAACGTCTGGTCCGGGCCGCCGTCCGGGTGGTGGAGCTCGTCCGAGCGCACCGCGAACGGCGCCGCCCCGCGGTAGATGTCCTCCGAGCCGACCACCGGCCACGCCTCGGCGGTGTCCGACAGTCCTGCTGGTGCGACGTCCGGCGACATGGGCGGTGAGGCTACCGTTCGGTGATGGCCGACTCTCCGCGCAGCCTGACCGTGGACGAGGCGCGCGAGCGTGCCCGCATCCTCGAGGTCGAGCGCTACGACATCGCCGTCGACCTCCGCGGGATGGTCGAGGGCCCGGACTGGGTGGCCACCTCGACGGTGACGTTCCGCTGCCACGAGCAGGGCGCCACCACGTTCGTCGACTGCGTCGCGGAGGTGCGGCGCGCCACGCTGAACGGGATCGACCTGGACCTGGAGTCCGTCGACGGGGGCCGGATCCCGCTGCCGCACCTCACCCAGCACAACGTGCTGGTGGTCGAGTCCGTCCAGAGCGACACCGGCCGTGGTGACGCGATCCTGCGGACCGTCGACCCGTCCGACAAGCTCGTGTACGTCTGGAGCTCCTTCGAGCCGGACGGCGCCAGGAGTGCCTGGGCGTGCTTCGACCAGCCCGACCTGAAGGCTCCGCACCGGTTCACCGTCAGTGCGCCCTCCCCGTGGACGGTCACCAGCAACACCGCCCCGGACGACGTCGTGGACCGGGAGGACGGTGGGCGCGAGTGGTTCTTCCCCGACACGCCGCGGCTGTCGACGTACGTCGTCGTGGTCAACGCCGGCCCGTTCCACGAGATCCGCGAGCAGCGGGGTGACCACAGTCTCGGCCTCTACTGCCGGCAGTCGCTCCGGCGCTTCCTCGAGCGGGACGCCGCCGAGCTGTTCCGCCTCACCGAGCAGGGCCTCGCCTTCTTCGGTGAGCGGTTCGGCTCCCCGTTCCCGCAGGAGCGCTACGACCACGTCTTCGTGCCGGACATGGGCGGCGCCATGGAGAACTGGGGCTGCGTGACCTGGAGCGATGCGTCGCTCTACCGCAGCCGGCCGACGTTCGCCGAGCGCGAGTTCGTGGCGATGGTGCTGCTGCACGAGATGGCACACATGTGGTTCGGCGACCTCGTGACGATGCGCTGGTGGGACGACCTGTGGCTCAACGAGGCGTTCGCGTCCTGGGCCGCCACGTGGGCGTCCGAGAACGCGACCGACTACACCGACGCCGACGCGACGTTCCTGGCCACGCTGGAGCGGGCCGGCTACCAGGTGGACATGAGCCCGGCGAGCCACCCGATCCGGTCCGAGGTCTCCGACGTCGCGCACGCGTTCGCGAACTTCGACCAGATCACCTACGCCAAGGGCCAGGCGGTGCTCCGCCAGCTGGTCGCCTTCGTCGGCGAGGACGCGTTCGTCGAGGGGCTGCGCGCCTACTTCCGCGACCACGCCTGGGGCAACACGTCCCTCGACGACCTCGTCGGGGCGGTTGCCGCCGCCTCGGGTCGCGACCTCGACGGCTGGACTGCGAGCTGGCTCGACCGGGCCGGCACCGACACCATCGTCCTGCTCCCTGACCCGGGAGCTCCCCGCACCGCACGGAAGCTGCTCACCACCAGTGCCGACGGTGGCGAGCCGCGCCGGCACCACCTGCGGATCGGGTCCTACCGGCGGGCCCGTGACGGCGGCGCCGCGGCCGCGCCCGTCGAGCTCGTGGCCACGACCGACGTCGAGACGACGGGCACCACCACCGCGGTCGAGCTGCCCGACGCCGACGTGCACCTGCTCAACGACGGCGACCTGACGTTCGCCGCGGTGCGCACCGACGAGGACTCCCTCGAGGCGATGCTCGGCCTCGCCCCGCACCTGCCCGACGCGATCTCGCGCGCCGCCGTGGTCAGCACCGGCTGGGACATGCTGGCCAAGGGCGAGCTGTCGACCGGTGAGTTCCTCGACTGCGTGCTCGCCGTGCTCGAGACCGAGCGCAGCCCCGGCGTCGTGGAGCCGTTCTTCTCGCTGGCCCTGCGCGCGGCCGAGCAGTGGAGCCCGACGGTGCTGGTCCCTCGCCGCCTGTCCCGCGTCGCGGAGGTCGCCGCCCGGCGCGCCGACGAGACGGACCACCGCACCGCGGCCCTGCGCGCGCTGGCCGCGTCGGCCTCGAAGCCCGAGCACTTCGAGCTCCTCGACCAGGCAGCCGAGGCGGACCTCGACCTGGCCTGGACCGTCGCCACCCGGCGCGCATCGCTGGGCCGCTACGACGAGGACGCCGTGAAGGCGCTCGCCGAGCGGGACCCCGACCCCGAGAGCGACGTCCGCGCGCTCGCCGTCGCTGCCGCCCGGCCCACCGAGGAGGCCAAGGAGGAGGCGTGGCACCGGATCTTCGTGGACCGCGCCGTCCCCGCCGGGCCGCCGCTGAGCGAGGTCGCGCAGGCGTTCTGGCGCCCGGTGCAGCACACCCTGCTGGTGCCGTGGGCCGACCGCTACCTCGAGCAGGTCTCCGAGCTGCAGGGCGAGGGCATGATGGCGACGCTCAGCCTCGTCGGGGGGATGCAGCCGACGACGTGCTCCGACGACTGGCCCGACCGGGCCGTGGAGCTCGCGCACCGGGACGACACCGTCCCCGTCGTGCGGAACCGGCTGCTCACCGCGGCGGACACGCTGGCCCGCGTGCTGCGCGCCCGGAGCTAGCCGGAGCTAGACCTCGGCAGGCTCGTCGACGAGCGCGGCCGGCTCGACGTCGATCGGGAACCGGAGCTCCTTCTGGCGCTCGATCGCGGCTCCGACGAGCCCGGCGAACAGCGGGTGCGGCCGGGTCGGGCGGGAGCGCAGCTCGGGGTGCGCCTGGGTCGAGACGTAGTAGGGGTGCACCTCGCGGGGCAGCTCGACGAACTCGACCAGGTTGTTGTCGGGCGAGGTCCCGGAGAAGACCAGGCCGGTCTCCTCGAGCTGGTCGCGGTAGGCGTTGTTGACCTCGTAGCGGTGCCGGTGCCGCTCCTCGATCTCCGCCTCGCCGTACGCCGCTCGCACCACCGAGCCGGCCTTGAGGGCTGCCGGGTAGAGGCCCAGGCGCATGGTTCCGCCCAGGTCACCCGCGCCCTCGACGTAGGCCACCTGCTCCTCCATGGTGGCGATGACCGGCTCCGGGCTGTCCGGGTCGAACTCCGTCGAGTCGGCCTTCTCCAGGCCCGCGACGTTGCGTGCGTACTCGATCACCATGCACTGCAGGCCCAGGCACAGGCCGAGCGTCGGGATCCCGTGGGTGCGGGCGAAGGTCAGCGCGCCGATCTTGCCCTCGAGGCCGCGCACCCCGAAGCCGCCCGGCACGCACATCCCGTCGACGTCCGAGAGGTGCTTGGCCGCGCCCTGCGGGGTGGCGCACTCGTCGGACGGGATCCAGCGGATGTCGACCTTGGCGTCGTTGGCGAAGCCGCCGGCGCGCAGCGCCTCGGCCACCGAGAGATAGGCGTCGTGCAGGTCGACGTACTTGCCGACCAGCGCGATGGTGACCTCCTCCTGGGGGTGGTGCACCTTGCGGAGCAGGTCGTCCCAGGCGGTCCAGTCGACGTCGCGGAACGGCAGGCCGAGCCGGCGTACGACGTAGGCGTCGAGGCCCTGCCGGTGCAGCACCTTCGGGATGTCGTAGATGGACGGCGCGTCCGCGGCCGTCACCACGGCCTCCTCGTCGACGTCGCACATCAGCGAGATCTTCTTCTTGATCGACTCCGGCAGCTCCCGGTCCGCGCGGCACACGACGGCGTCGGGCTGGATGCCGACCTGCCGCAGCGCCGCGACCGAGTGCTGCGTCGGCTTGGTCTTGAGCTCGCCGGACGGGCCGATGTAGGGCACCAGCGAGATGTGCAGGAAGAAGCAGTTGTCGCGGCCGATGTCGTGGCGCACCTGCCGGGCGGCCTCGAGGAAGGGCAGCGACTCGATGTCACCGACGGTGCCGCCGACCTCGGTGATCACGACGTCGATGTCGTCCCCGCCCATGGCGAGGATGCGTTCCTTGATCTCGTTGGTGATGTGCGGGATCACCTGGACGGTGTCGCCGAGGTAGTCGCCGCGGCGCTCCTTGGCGATGACGCTGGAGTAGACCTGCCCGGTCGTGACGTTCGCGATCTGGCCGAGGTCGGTGTCGAGGAACCGCTCGTAGTGGCCGATGTCGAGGTCGGTCTCGGCGCCGTCGTTGGTCACGAAGACCTCGCCGTGCTGGAACGGGTTCATGGTGCCCGGGTCCACGTTGAGGTACGGGTCGAGCTTCTGCATGGTGACGCGCAGACCCCGGGACCGCAGCAGCCGGCCGAGACTCGACGCGGTCAGACCCTTGCCGAGCGAGGAGGCGACTCCTCCGGTGACGAACACGTGCTTGGTGGGGACCGGGTGCCTCATGGACCTCCATCCTAGGACAGAGGTACCGCACCATCCGAACCCGACGCACCGTAAGCACCGACAGTCGAGTCGAGACTCTGGATCAGGGCCAGCATCGCGGTGACCTGGCCCACCCCCGTGTCGCTGCCGTCCACGGTCGACACCCCGGCGGTCACGTCGCCGTCCTCGCGCAGCTCGGCGAGGATGCCCGACCGGCCGGACGCCGAGTCGGCGAGCACCACCACCCCGGCCGGGTTGTCGCCGAGACCGATGGCGAGGCCCCGGTAGACACCGGCGCTGACCTGCAGGTCCTGGTCGTCGGCGTCGTTCGGCGGCAGGACCACCAGGAGCAGCGGGGCGAGCCGCGCGTCGTCGGGCGAGGTCAGCAGTCCGGCCTCGGCGAAGCTGGCGCGGATGGTCTTCGCCGACTCGTCGGCGCGGAGCCCACCCCGGACCGGCGTCGCGACGGCGAGGCCCAGCAGCTGGCCGAAACGCACGTACGTCGAGACCTGCGGGTCGATGCGGTCGTCGTCGAGCTGGGTCATCAGCTGGCTGCCGAGCGTGTCGATCAGCGAGGTCTCGCTCAGGGCCGTGGCGGAGGCGTCGAGGGTGAAGACACCGGTGAGGCCTCCGCCCGCGGCCCTGACGTGGGCGCTCATGCCCTCGACCACGTCCGGGTCGGCGCCGGGCATCGCGAGGATCGCGGTCGGGTGTCCCTGCAGCCGGCTGTCGTAGACGACCGGCGCCACCGAGGCGGCGAAGGCGGACGCGAACGTCGCCGCCGGGTCGACCTCGGACGAGCCCGGCTGCTCCTCGGCCTGACCCGGCTCCTCCCTCGTCGAGGACGGCGGCGCCTCGTCGTCGTCCGGGACGTAGCTCAGCGGCCCGCCGCCGAGGGCGATGCCGACGGCGAGGGCGAAGAGTGCGGCCACGACGGCGACCACGTGACGACGGAGCGCGGTCACAGGAGCGACCCCAGCTGGTCCCGGACCGCGTCCCACAGCTCCTGTCCGGCGGGGGTCACTCCGACGGCCACCGCCACGGCCGCGACCCCAGCGAGGAGCAGGCCGACGACCTGGGCCGTCGACGCGCCGGTGGTGTGGAGCGCGGGCACGGCGCTGGCGTCGACGAGACGGGAGCCGACCTTGAGCCGGGTGGCGAAGGTGCTGGCCAGACCTGCCTGGCGCCGGTCGAGGAAGTCCTCCAGCCGGGCGTGCAGACCGACGCCCACCAACGGCGCGGCGTCGTACTTGTCGGCGAGGAGCAGGGCGAGGTCCTCGGGCGTGGCCGAGGACTCGACCAGCCGCGGGACGACGTCCAGTCGTTCGATCCCCGCGACCGTCTCGACCTCGGCGGCGCCCGCACCCCGGGTGCTGAGGAGCACCACGTCCGAGGCAGCGCGCAGGGCGTCGGCGGACGGGATGGTCGTCGGCTCCGACGCGGCACCCACGATGACGTCGGCGGCCCAGCCGAAGTCCATCAGGTCGTCCGCAGCGGTGCCGACGGCGATGATCACGGGGTCGAGCTCCCGGACGAACTGGCGCAGCGGCACCAGCTGGTCGTGCTCGAAGTTGACCACGACCACCGCGGGCCGTCCGTCCATGTGCGTGTTGAGCTCGGGCAGGCCGCGCCCGTCGAGCAGCAGGTCCTGCTCGCGGCGCAGGAACTCCCCGGCGTTGTGGGTGAGCGTGTCGAGCTGGATCGCCAGCCCGGACCGGGCCTGGTCCATCTCCGCCCGGATGTCGCGCAGGCTCACGGTGCGTCCGTGGGCCACGGCGTGCTCGCCCGCGTAGACGATGCCCTCGTGGAGGCGGACCGGCTGACCGTCGGGCACCGCCGCCCAGCCGCCGCGGCCGACGTTGTCGAGCAACGGGATGCCCGCCTCGGCGAGCGCCTCGGGCCCGAGGTTGGCGTAGCGGCCGGAGACCATCGGCCCCGCGTTGATGACCGCGGCCACTCCCTTGTCCAGGAGCCGCAGCGCCGTCTCGCGGTCGAGGTCGTGGTGGTCCACGACCGCGATGTCCCCGGTCCTGAGCCGAGGCAGGAGCTGGGAGGCGCGCCGCGCGACGCGGGCCGTGCCGGTCACGCCCGGGAGGACCGCGAGGGTCGTCCGCCGGGAGTTGAACCTCACCGCCGGGTCCTCGACTCCTGGGCGACCTCGAGGAGCTCACGGGCGTGGGCGAGAGCGGTGTCGGAGTCGCTGAGCCCGGCGAGCATCCGCGAGAGCTCACGCTCGCGCGCGGCGTCGTCGAGGACGGTCAGCCCCGAGCTGGTGACGGTGCCGTCGTCGGACTTCTCGACCAGCACGTGCCGGTCGGCGTAGGCCGCGACCTGCGGCAGGTGGGTGACCACCAGGACCTGGGCGGTGCGCGCCAGCTGAGCCAGCCGACGGCCCACCTCGACGGCCGCGGCGCCCCCGACACCGGCGTCGACCTCGTCGAACACGAAGGTCGGCACCGGGCTCGTGCCCGCCAGCGCCACCTCGAGCGCCAGCATCACCCGGGACAGCTCCCCGCCGGACGCGCCCTTGTGCAGCGGCCGGGGACCGGACCCGACGTTGGCGGCCAGCAGGAGCTCGACGTCGTCGGCGCCACTGGCGGTGTAGCGCTCGCTGGGCGTCACCGCGACCTCGAGCCGGGCGTCCGGCATCGCCAGCAGGGCCAGCTCGTCCGTGACCTGGGTGGACAGCCGGCCGGCCGCCTCGGTGCGGGCCGCGGAGAGCGCGGCCGCGGCGGTCGCGAGCTCGGCACCGAGCCGCTCCTGGTCGGCTCGCAGCGCCTCGATGCGCTCGTCGGTGCCGTCCAGGTCGAGCAGCCTGGCCGCCGACCCGTCGGCCCAGGCCAGGACCTCGTCGATGGTGTCGCCGTACTTGCGAGTCAGCGCCGTCAGCGCCGAGCGGCGCTCGGAGACCGCGGCCAGCCGCGCCGGGTCGGTGTCGAGCCTGGCGGCGTAGGACGCGACGTCGGCGGCCACGTCGGAGAGGAGGTAGGTGATCTCGGCCAGCCGGTCCGCGAGCTCTCCCGCCTCCGGGTCGTGCTCGCGCACCCCGTCGAGCAGCGTGCGGGCCGCCGAGGTCGTGGCCAGCGCGTCCGCACTGCCCTCCTCGCTCGACAGCGACTCTCGCGCCGACTCGGCCGCCGTCCGCAGGGTGTCCGCGAAGCCGAGCCGCGACTCCTCGGCGGCGAGCTCGACGTCCTCGCCAGCCGCCGGGGACACCGCCTCGATCTCACCGAGGCCGAACCTGAGCAGGTCGGCCTCCCGGGCCCGCTCCCTCGCGGACGCCACGACCTCCTCGAGCTCGCGCTCGGTCGCGTTGAGGCGCTGGAAGAGGTCGGCGTAGGTCGTCAGCAGCCCGGTCAGCGACCGGCCGCCGAAGCGGTCGAGCGCTTCACGCTGGGCCCGCTGCTGCAACAGCCGGTGCTGGTCGGACTGGCCGTGCACCGCGACCAGCTCGCTGGCCACCTCCGCGAGCCGGGCCACGGGGACCGAGGCCCCGCCGACGAACGCGCGGGAACGACCCTCGGCGGACAGGTTGCGCGCGAGCAGGACGCGGCCGTCCTCGACCTCGCCGCCCGCCTCCTCGACCGCGGCCGCGAAGGCCGCCAGGTGTTCGGCGTCCACGACGCCCTCGACACGTGCCGTCGTGGCGCCGCTGCGCACCGCACCCGAGTCCGCGCGGGCGCCGAGGAGCAGCCCCAGCGCGGTGACCACCATCGTCTTGCCGGCGCCGGTCTCGCCGGTGATCACCGTGAGGCCGGGACCCAGCTCCAGGGTCGAGGAGTCGATCACCCCGAGCTGGGAGATCCGGATCTCCTCAAGCACGCGTCTCGCCCTCCTCGGCGCGGCGACGGCGATCTGCCGAACCGCGCCAGCCCTCGACCGGCAGGTCGAACTTCGCGACCAGGCGGTCGGTGAACGGCGCCTGGTGCAGCCGGGCCAAGCGGACGGGGCGCTCGTCGCGCCGGATCTCGATGCGCGCGCCGGGCGGCAGGTCCTCGGCCCGGCGGCCGTCGCACCACAGCACGCCGACCCCGTTGGTGCGCGCGATGACCTCGACGGCCACCACGGACTCGGGTGCGACCACCATCGGCCGCGCGAAGAGCGCGTGCGCGCTGATCGGCACCACCAGGAGGGCCTCGACGCCGGGCCACACGATCGGCCCGCCGGCGCTGAAGTTGTAGGCGGTCGACCCGGTCGGCGTGGACAGCACGACGCCGTCGCAACCCCACCGGGACAGCGGCCGGCCGTCGATCTCGACGACCACCTCGATCATCCGCTCGCGCGCGGCCTTCTCGACGCTGGCCTCGTTGAGCGCGAAGGTCTGGGTGACCAGCTCGCCGTCGCGGTAGGCGCGTACGTCGAGGGTCAGCCGGTCCTCGGGGATCCAGGTGCGCTGGACGACCGCCTCGATGGTCGCCTCGACGTCGTCGGACTCGGCCTCGGCCAGGAAGCCGACGTGCCCCAGGTTGACCCCGAGGACCGGGGTCCCGCTGGCCCGGGTGACCTCGGCGGCGCGCAGGATCGACCCGTCGCCGCCGACCACGACCGCGATCTCGCAGTCCGCCCCGGCGTCCGCCTCCGGCCCCACCAGCTCCAGGGGCGGGTCGTACGACGCGGGGTCCAGC
>Ga0209813_10000370_pt1 | contig 11383 bp, 9 predicted proteins | sample EndMethybrTD3033_FD_187596 | JGI IMG/M metagenome (GOLD analysis project Ga0209813, IMG submission 187596) | Populus endosphere microbial communities from Tennessee, USA - Endosphere MetaG P. TD hybrid TD303-3 (SPAdes) (version 2) | ecosystem: Host-associated > Plants > Roots > Endosphere... | reverse complement strand
AGATTTTCCGAGAAAGACCGCACGCGCCCATGGCCGAGCCCTATTACCTGACGACCGCGATAAGCTATCCCAACGGCAAGCCGCACATCGGCCACGCTTACGAGGTGATCGCCGCCGACGTCATCGCGCGTTTCAAGCGCCTGCAGGGCCGTGATGTCCGGTTCCAGACCGGCACCGACGAGCACGGGCTGAAGATGGCGCAAAAGGCGCGTGAGCTGGGCATTACCCCGAAACAGCTTTGCGATGAAATGTCACAACATTTCATCGATATGTGCGCCAAATTAAACATCAGCCATGACGTTTTCCTGCGCACGACCGAGCCGCGTCACCATCTCGCCAGCCAGGAACTGTGGCGGCGGATGGAGGCTAGTGGCGACTTGTACCTCGATCGTTACGAAGGCTGGTATTCGGTCCGGGACGAAGCTTACTACGACGAGGCGGAACTGGTCGCCGGGGAAGGGGGCGAGAAGCTCTCTCCACAAGGCACGCCGGTAGAATGGACGGTCGAGGAAAGCTGGTTCTTCCGCCTCTCCGCCTATGGCGACCGCCTGCTGGCGCTTTATGCGGACCAGCCAGAGTTCCTGCGGCCCGACAGCCGGCGCAACGAAATCGCCCGCTTCGTCGAAGGCGGACTGCGCGATCTTTCCGTATCGCGCACCAGCTTCGACTGGGGCGTGAAGGTCCCCGGCAGCGACAACCACGTCATGTACGTATGGGTCGATGCATTGACCAACTACCTGACCGGCCTCGGCTTTCCGGAAGAAACGCAGGAGTTCGCCAAGTGGTGGCCTGCCGATCTCCATCTTATCGGCAAGGACATCGTCCGCTTCCACGCGGTCTACTGGCCGGCCTTCCTGATGAGCGCCGGGCTGCCGCTGCCCAAGCAGGTCTTCGGCCATGGCTTCCTGCTGAACCGCGGACATAAGGAATCGAAGTCTCTCGGCAACGTGACGGACCCGATCGCGCTGGCCGACGTCTATGGCGTCGATACGCTACGTTACTTCCTGCTTCGCGAAGTCGCATTCGGACAGGATGGCAGCTATTCGCCGGAAGCCATTGTAACGCGGGCAAATGCTGAGCTGGCGAACAGCTTCGGCAATCTCGTGCAGCGCGTCCTGTCGTTCATCGCCAAGAACTGCGGCGGCGGCTTCACGGCGACGGAGCCCGTCATAGAAGCCGACGCGGCCTTGCGCGCGAAAGTGTCCAGGGCCTGCCGCGAGGAACTGCCCGCGGCATTCGACCGGCTAGCGTTCTCCGTCGGCATCGATGCCTGGATGCAAGCCGTCTTCGCCTGCAACCAATATGTCGATGAACAGGCGCCCTGGGCGCTGCGCAAGACCGATCCCGAGCGGATGGAACGCGTGCTGGCGACACTATGTGGCTGCATCCGCGATCTGGCCATCGCGATATCGCCCGTGGTCCCTGTCGCTGCCGGCAGAATGCTTGACGCCTTGTGCATCGATCCCGCCGAGCGCGATCTCGCCGCCCTGGCTTCGGACCCCGCGCTGGGGACGATCCGGGTGGACAGTCCATCGCCCGTTTTTCCCCGGCTGGAAATGCCCGCCGAGCTTGCCTGATGTTGATCGATTCGCATTGTCACCTGGAATACAAGGGGCTGGTGGAAGACCGGGCGGGTGTGCTCGAGCGCGCCCGGGCAGCCGGAATCGCTGGATTTCTCAACATTTCCACCCGGCAGCGTGAATGGGACCAGGTGATCGCGACCGCCGCGCGCGAGGACCATGTCTGGGCCAGCGTCGGCATTCACCCGCATGAAGCCGATGCCCACGCCGATCTCGGCGCGGCCGCGCTGCTTCAGGCGGCAACGCATCCCAAGGTCGTCGCCATCGGCGAGACCGGGCTCGACTACTATTACGATCATTCCGACCGCGCGACGCAGCAGGCGCTGTTTCGCACCCATATCGCCGTCGCGCGCGAGACCGGCCTGCCGCTGATCGTCCACACCCGCGACGCGGAAACGGACACGGCGCGCATCATCGCCGAGGAAATGGAGCAGGGGGCCTTTCCGGCGCTGATCCACTGCTTCACCGCTTCGGCCGATTTCGCCCGGCAAATGCTCGACCATGGCTTGACCATCTCCCTATCCGGAATAGTCACGTTCAAGAATGCCAAGGACTTGCAGGCCATAGCGGCCGAATTGCCCGAGGGCCGGCTGCTGGTGGAAACAGACGCGCCGTTCCTCGCCCCGATCCCCCATCGCGGCCAGACTTGCGAGCCGGCGTTCACGGCCGATACCGCCCGGTTCGTCGCCGGCTTGCGCGGTATCGCCTTTGAAACGCTGGCCGAAGCGACCACCCGCAATTTCTTCAATCTCTTCGCCAAGGCGGCGGCATGAGGGCGATCATGCTCGGCAGCGGAACGTCGACCGGCGTACCGCGTCTCGGCGTACCGGGCGGCGACTGGGGCGACTGCGACCCCGCGGAACCGCGCAACCGCCGCACTCGTGTCTCCATCGTCATAGAAAGCGATGAAGGGCGTCGACTTCTTGTCGACACTTCCACCGATCTTCGGGCGCAGCTTCTCGCTTGTGACATCGACCGGCTCGATGCCGTGTTCTGGACCCACGATCATGCCGATCATGCCCACGGCATCGATGATCTGCGGCCGATGCGCTACGGCCGCGCGGGGCCTTTGCCGGGCTACGCCGCCGATGAAACCGCACGACGGCTCCGCCAGCGGTTCAGTTATGTCTTCGCCGGCCAGTTCGGCTACCCGACCATAGTGCAGCTCGAAACGCTCGATCGCCTGCGCATGTGCGCGGGGATCGGCGTGGCATCCTGCCAGATGCCGCATGGGCCGGCGCAGTCCACGGGATATCGCTTCGAGTGCGACGGAAAATCAATCAGTTACGCGACAGATTTCAGTGAGATAACGACCGACATGGTTTCACTGTTTCGCGGCACGGACGTTTTGATCGTCGATTGCCTGCGGCGGGAGCCGCATCCGACGCATGCGCATCTGGCAATGTCGATGGAGCTTGGCGAAGCCGCTCAGGCAGGCCGCGTGATCCTGACGCATCTCGACAAGAGCATGGATTATGCGACTCTCGAACAGGAAACGCCGGCGCATGTCGCGGTGGGTTACGACGGGATGGAGATCGCGGCATGATGACCGGCACGGCCATCGTCGCCATGATCGCGTCGCTCGGCTGGCTTTTCCTGAACTTCCGCGCGCTTCAGGCTGACGGCCTGTCGCTGCAAAAGAAGCTGGCGATGGCGGTGGCCTGGGCGATCATCATTGCCGGGCTGGCGGTGATCCTGTCTCGCTTCGGCATGTGATCCGGAGGAGGCATCGCAAGCCCCATTATTTTACATAATATATATTATCACACTAAGGTGACCATGGACCAAATTCCCCCTCTCGATCGTCTGATCGCCATCATGGAGCGGCTGCGCGATCCGGTCTCCGGATGCGAATGGGATCGCGCGCAGGACTTCGCCACGATCGCGCCTTATACGATCGAAGAAGCCTACGAAGTGGCCGACGCCATCGAACGCGGCGATATGGCGGCGCTGCGCGACGAGCTTGGCGATCTTCTGCTCCAGGTCGTCTTCCACGCGCGCATGGCCGAGGAAGCCGGCCACTTTTCGTTCGCCGATGTCGCCGCGGCGATCTGCGGCAAGCTGGAAGCCCGGCACCCCCATATCTTCGGCGATGGCGCGGACCACCAGCAACCGCAAAGCCAACGCTGGGAGGCGCTCAAGGCGGCCGAACGCACGGCGCAGGGCGCTACCGGCACGCTCGACGGAATCGCCCTGGCTCTTCCCGCGCTCATGCGGGCGGAAAAGCTGCAGAAGCGGGCCGCACGGGTCGGCTTCGACTGGCCCGATCCCACCGGCCCTGCGGACAAGGTGCGCGAGGAAATGGCCGAACTGGCTGAGGCGGCCCCCGCGGACCGGGTCGAGGAAGCCGGCGATCTTCTGTTCGCCGCCGTCAACCTCGTCCGCGCTTATGGCATCGCGCCGGAAGATGCCTTGCGCGCGGGTAACGCGAAGTTCGAACGCCGGTTTCGCGCAATGGAAGATCTGGCGCAGGCCCAGGAAGTGGACTTTTCCGCTCTCTCGCTCGACGAGCAGGAAGCCATGTGGCAGGCGGTCAAGCGCTCGCAATAGAAGGCGCCATCACAGCCGCGAGAAACGTCCGAGTTCGCGCGGAGACAGGCGTACCTGAATCCGGCGGCGGGGGCCGTCGCCCCCCTCCTCCTCCTCGCCCGCATCCTCTTCCTCCACGACCTCGCCATGGGCATGCAGCCAGGCAATCTTCTGCCCGTCCCGCGCATCCAGCACGAAGCTGTACAACCTGGCGTCCGAGGTCAGCAGCCGGCCTAGCGTATCGAGGAGCGCATAGCAGCCCTGGCCATCAAGTGCCGAGACTGGAACGATAACTTCCTCGCCAGCGTGCGCGATGACGGCCGACAGTTCTTCCGCCCTTTCGGCGTCGAGCAAATCCCACTTGTTCCAGACTTCGACGATCGGCGCGCGCGGCGCTTCGCTTTCCTCGTCGATCAGGCCCAGGTCGCCGAGCACGCTCAGGACCTGGCGCTTCTGCGCCTCGGTTTCGACATTGGCGATGTCGCGGACATGGACGATCACGTCCGCCCCCGTCACTTCCTCCAGCGTGGCGCGGAAGGCCGCGACGAGCTGGGTCGGCAGATCCGAGATGAAACCCACCGTGTCGGAAAGGATCGCCTTGTCCACGCCCGGCAGCCGGACTGCGCGCATCGTGGGGTCGAGCGTGGCGAACAGCAGATCCTGCGCCATGACGTCGGCCCCGGTCAGGCGGTTGAACAGCGTCGATTTACCGGCATTGGTATAGCCGACCAGCGCCACCACCGGCCACGGCGCCTTGCCGCGCCGATCGCGGTGCAGGCCGCGGGTGCGCCGGACCTGCTCCAGTTCGCGGCGCAGCTTGGCCATCCGGTCGCGGATCAGCCGGCGGTCGGCCTCGATCTGCGTCTCACCCGGCCCACCGAGGAAGCCGAAGCCGCCGCGCTGCCTTTCGAGGTGCGTCCAGCTGCGCACAAGTCGGCCCGCCTGATAATCGAGATGCGCCAGTTCGACCTGCAGCCGCCCTTCGGCGGTCGCAGCGCGCTCGCCGAAGATCTCCAGGATCAGACCGGTGCGGTCGATCACCTTGCGCTTGAGCTTTTCCTCGAGATTGCGCTGCTGGATGGCCGTCAGCGCGCCATCGACTATGACCAGTTCCGCCTCATGCTGCTCGCAGGCCACGGCGATATTGCGGACCTGCCCTTCGCCGAACAGGGTGGCGGCGCGAGGCTCGCGGATCGGGACGATGGATGCGTCAGCGACGACGATGCCGATCGCGAGCGCGAGGCCCTTCGCCTCTTCGATGCGCGCGTCGGCGTCCTGGCTCGCGCGTCCGCGCAATTGCGGACACACGACCAGCGCTCTGGCTCCCCGCGTTACCTCTCCCTTGAGATCGTCGGGGTCTTGATCGAAAGTAGCCGTCAGTCCGTCCCGTCGTCGTCGGCTTCGCCGGTCAGATCTACCGGGGTGACCGGCTGGATCGTCGAAACGGCGTGCTTGTAGGCAAGCTGCACATAGCCTTCGCGCTCAAGCAGCATGCAGAACAGATCGTAAGCCGCGATGCGGCCCTGGAGCATGACGCCGTTCACCAGGAACATCGTCACCTGCACGCCGGCGTTGCGGATGCTGGAAAGGAACACGTCCTGGAGCAGGCGGACCTTCTTGCCCCCTTCCCCACCGACGCTGAACTGACGCGCGTCGATCGGCGTCGACGGCATGATCGTGGAGATCGCGTGCTTGTATACAAGCTGCGACTGGCCATCGCGGCGCAGCAGGATGGAGAAATTATCGAACCATGTAACGATGCCCTGCAGCTTCACGCCTTTGACCAGGAACATGGTCACCGGCGTCTTGTTCTTGCGGAGCAAATTGAGGAACTGGTCCTGCAGGTTCTGGCCGTGAGCCTTGCCCCCGGAAGGAGAGGATGGTGCTTCTGCCGGCTCGGCAGCAGGCGGCGGCGTGGGTTTCGGGCGCGCGGAAAGCGTACGTCCAGCCATGGAAATCTCCTTTTATTGGCGGCCGCCGATGCGGTCCGCAATCTGGTCTGGCGAGGAGTCAGACCGCTGATGCAGCATTTTTTAATCGTTCCCGGCCCCCGCGTAAATCCGAAAGATCGCCAAGGCGATTATTCCTCCATCTCCTCCTCTTCCGAATCCCGCCGATCACCCATTCCCAGCAGCTTCAGCTTGCGATGAAGAGCGGATCTTTCCATGCCGATGAACGAGGCGGTCTTGGAAATATTCCCGGAAAACCGCCGAATCTGCACCTTCAGATACTCACGCTCGAAGCTCTCGCGCGCTTCGCGCAGAGGCACTCCCATCATAGACGACATCCGCGAGTCGCCTTGCAGGCGCGTGCTCGATATCTCCGGCGGAAGCATGCCCGCCTCGATCACATCCAGCTTCTCCCGAGGGGTCAATATGACCGTGCGCTCGACGACATTTCGCAACTGCCGCACGTTTCCAGGCCACTCGTAAGCCTGAAGCGCGGTCATCGCCTCTTCGCTGATCGCGGGCGGAGGAACGCCCTGTTCGTTGGCGTATCGCGCGAAGAAGTGATCGACCAGCGGGGGTATGTCCTCGCGCCTTTCGGCCAGCGCCGGAACCGATACCGGCACGACGTTGAGGCGATAGAACAGATCCTCGCGGAATCGGCGCTCGGCGATCTCCTTTTCCAGATTACGCGAACTGGAAGAAACCACGCGGACGTCGACCCGGATCTGCCGGTGCCCGCCGACACGCACGAAGGCCTGCTCGGTCAGCACCCGCAGGATGCGCGCCTGGGTGGAGAGAGGCATGTCGGCGACTTCGTCGAGATAGAGCGTGCCGCCGTCGGCCATTTCCAGCAGGCCCGGCCTCACCAGACTGCCGTCGACTTCCTCGCCGAACAACTCCTGTTCGAAACGCTCCGGCGTGATCCGGGCGGAATTGACGGAAACGAAGGCGCTGGCCGAACGCGCGCTCCAGCTGTGGAGCAGCCGGGCCGCGACTTCCTTGCCCACCCCGGCCGGACCGGTGATGAGCAGGCGACTGCCGGTATTCGCCACCCGCTTGAGTGTAGCGCGCACCTGATTGATGGCAGAGCTGTTGCCGTTGAATTCCTCGGTGGCGGTAACTCCCTGGCGGAGCTGTGCGTTTTCCCGGCGTAGCCGCTCGGTCTCGGTGGCCCGGGCGACCAGATGGAGCAGCTTCTCGGCTTCGAACGGCTTTTCGATGAAGTCCATGGCGCCGCGGCTGATCGCCGCGACGGCGGTGTCGATGTTGCCGTGGCCCGAGAAGATGATGACGGGCAGCTCGGGTTCGCGAGCCTTGACCGCATCGAGAACTTCCAGCCCGTCCATCGGGCTGCCATGCAACCAGACGTCGAGCAGCAGCAAGGAGGGACGCCGCTGGTCGACGGCCTCGAGCGCCGAGCGACTGTCGCCGGCGGTCCGGCAATCGTAGCCCTCGTCGCTCAGCACACCTGCGACCAGCTCGCGAATGTCGCGTTCGTCGTCCACGATCAATATATCGAGCGCCATCAGGCCTCCGCTCTGGTGTTATCGTTCATTCTGCAGCCTCCGAACCGCGCCGCCCGGCCAGCGGTTCGCAGGCGAAGCTCATCGTCACGCAAGTGTCGCCGGCCTCGTCGGTGTTGAAGCTCATCTCGCCGCCGTGCTCCTCGACGATCTTGTTGACGATCGCGAGCCCCAGGCCGGTCCCCTTCTCCCGGGTCGTGACATAGGGTTCGACGATACGTTCGCGATCCTGCGGCAGGCCGATCCCATTATCGTTGACGGAAACGACCACGGACTGCCCCGCCGCGTCCATCGCCATGCCGACCGAGATGCGCCCGCGATAATCGGTGGGCGCGGACTTGGCTTTTGCTTCAATTGCTTCGACCGCATTCTTGAGCACATTCGTCATGGCCTGGCCGAACTGATGGCGATCGCAGGCGATCGCCCCGATATCGCTGTCGGCGATGAACCTGAACTGGATGTCCGGCCGGGCCACTTCCTGCAGGAACAGCGACTGGCGGGCGAGATCCACGGCATCCTCGCTACGAAAGACCGGCTTGGGCAGCCGCGCGAACGATGAGAACTCGTCCACCATCTTCCGCAGCTCTCCGACCTGACGGATGATCGTACTCGTCAGTTCCTCGAACAACGGGCGATCGGTCTCGATCTGCTTGCCATAGCGGCGGTTGAGACGCTCGGTGGCGAGCTGGATCGGGGTTAGCGGGTTCTTGATCTCGTGCGCGATGCGTCGCGCCACGTCGGACCACGCCGCCTGACGCTGGTCGAGAAGCTGGCGGGTGATATCCTCGAAAGTGATGACATAGCCCGTGCGATCGGCTCCGGTGATCTTCACCGCCAGGGTCAGCAATTCGCCGCCCTTGCTGTACTGGACGATGCCGCTGGCAAGATCGGCTTCGATCAGCGCCGCGATCGAAGGCGCGGTTTCCGCGAGGGGAATACCCAGCGGGCCGGGACCGGCCCGGTCGAACAGCAAGCGCTGCGCGGAACTGTTCATGAGCTGGACCTGCCCTTGCCCATCGACCGAGATGATCCCGGCCGTCACCGATTCCAGGACGGTTTCGATGAACACCCGCCGCTCCTGCAATTGCTGGTTTGCATCCAGCAGGGCCTGGGTCTGCTTTTCCAGCTGGGCGGTCATGCGATTGAACGCGCGGTTGAGCAGGCCGATTTCATCGGCGCCGGCACGACCGGCCACGCGCAGCGAGAAATTGCCGCTGCCGACGCTCCGCGCGGCGTCGACGAGTTCGTAGAGGGGCTTCACCTGGCGATCCGCGAAACGCAGCGCGAACCAGACGGACAGCCCCACCAGCGCCAGCGATGCCGCGAACAGCGCCACGTTGAAACGCAACTGGAGGACGCGCGCGCGCTGGGTCAGCACCTCGTATGCCTGCACGATATTCTGCGCGCGCTGGCCCTGCAGCAGGTCGGAGCTGCGCGCGGTGTAGAGATAGATGCCCGCGTTCCGGTCGATCGGTGTTACCGCTTCGATCTTGTTGGCGCTCGCACTGATGACCATGGGCTCGCCGCCATCGATCCGCTGGAGGACTTCCGCGGTTATGCGCGGTCGCTGATTGTCGCCCGCCGGATCGACCACCGCCGCGGTGCGAAGCTGGGCGTCCGCGCCTTTCTGAATGACCGCCGATTCGGTGAGTTTGCGATAGAGGACCTGCTCTGAATAGAACTGCGCGAACTTGGCGCTGGTGATGGGTTCCTGGCTGAGGACCAGGCCCATGTCCTCGGCCATTGCGAGCGATTCATAACCGACGTCGCGCTGGGTCTGTTCATAATAGCCGCGCGCCAGCTTGTTGGCGTTCTCCAGCATGCCGCGCGAATTGTCGGAGAACCAGAACTCCACGCCCGACTGGAACAGCCACGACGCGAAGACCACCACGAGCAGCGTCGGAATGGCTGAAATCAGGGAGAACAGGAACACCAGGCGCACATGCATGCGCGCTGTGCCGCCAATGCTTTCGGCAGCGCGAAGCAAGGCGATCCGCCGCCCGAGCAGGACCAGAACAGCCATCGCGGGAACGAGTGTTCCGACCAGCAGTGTCGCGGTGAGGTCGGAAGGGAGCAGTGCCCCCTTGTCCGCCTGGGCGTCGATAGCCACCCAGGTCGTTGTCGTCATGACAAGGAACGCGATCACCGAGACCGCTTCCATCACGGCGAAGAAATTCGCCCGTCGTGCCGCGATCTGGACACGCCGCCACCAACGCGAGCGGCGCTGGTTTGATGTGCTTTCCGACGTCATCGTTGCATTGATACAACAGCGCTGTTGCGGCGCTACCAGAAAAGTGACCTGCGAGCGGCTTTATGTCGTGCCTCCCGCTATCCGCGGCGGGCGTAGTCCTCGGGATCGATCGCCAGTTCGCTCAAGCGCTTGCGCAAGGTATTGCGGTTTATCCCGAGCTGCTGGGCGGCGCGAAGCTGGTTGCCGGCGTTTTCCTTGAGCACTTCGACGAAAAGCGGGCGCTCGAACGCTGCCAGCGCGGCGTCATAGACCGTGCCGGCAACCGGCCGCGTATCCGCCAGCCAGCGCCCCACGGCGACTTCCAGGCTGACACCCCCGTCCCCGCCGTCTCCCTGCGCGCGCCGGGCCTGTTCGAGCATCGGCGCGAGGGCCGCGGCGTCGATCACGTCCTCACGGGCCAGCAGGGCCATGCGATAGATGAAATTGCGCAGCTCGCGCACGTTGCCGCGCCAGGGCTGGCGGCTCAGCAGTTCGGCCGCGTCGGCGGTAAGCTGACGGCGCGGCAAGCCTTCGCCGGCGGCCGATTGCAGGAAATGTCGGACAAGCGCCTCGATGTCGTCCTGCCTTTCGCGCAAGGGCGGCAGGCTGATCGGCACCACGTTGAGCCGGTAGTAGAGATCCTCGCGGAACTGCCCGGCGGCGATCAGCGGCTCGAGATCCTTGTTGGTCGCGGCGACGATGCGCGCGTCGAACTTCACTTCCTCGCGCCCGCCCACACGGCGGATGCTTCCACTTTGCAATGCCCTCAGGAGGCGAGTTTGCGCCTGCATCGGCATGTCGCCGATCTCGTCGAGGAACAGGGTGCCCCCGGCCGCCTGTTCGAACTTGCCGATGTGCCGGGCGACAGCGCCGGTGAAGGCGCCCTTCTCGTGCCCGAACAGTTCGCTCTCGATCAGCTCGGCGGGAATGGCGGCAGTGTTGACCGCGACGAAAGGCCCGGCCCGACGACCGCCAAGCTGGTGGATCGCTTCGGCCACGAGTTCCTTGCCGGTGCCCGATTCGCCCAGGATGAGCACCGTCAGGTCGTTGCGCAGCACGCGCGTTATCATGCGGAAGACCGCCTGCATCGGCGCGCTGCGGCCGACCAGCGGCAGGCCCTGGCCCATCGGCGCCTCGTCGCCCACGCCTTCGGTGGACGTGCTCGCGCCGACCGCCTGCCTGACGGTGCGGGCCAGTTCGTCGATATCGAAAGGCTTGGGGAAATATTCGAAGGCGCCGGTGTCGCTGGCCCTCACCGCGGTGTCGAGGGTGTTCTGCGCCGACAGGATGATGATCGGCATCGCGCGATAACGCTCGCGGACAAGCCCCAGGGTCTCGATACCGTCTCCGTCGGGCAGGATCACGTCGGTGACGAGCGCGGCGAACGTGCCGTTGGCCAGCAACCGGTCGCGTTCCGCAATGGTGTCGCAGTGGACGACGTCGAACCCTTCGGCTTCGAGCGCGGCGGTGATGACCAGCGCGATCGATGCATCGTCCTCGACCAGAAGAACGCTCATGACGGTTGGCTCTCCTTGCGCCGGCGGCTGGGCGTCTCGGCGGCGCAAGGAGAGC
>Ga0209813_10000368_pt1 | contig 11447 bp, 15 predicted proteins | sample EndMethybrTD3033_FD_187596 | JGI IMG/M metagenome (GOLD analysis project Ga0209813, IMG submission 187596) | Populus endosphere microbial communities from Tennessee, USA - Endosphere MetaG P. TD hybrid TD303-3 (SPAdes) (version 2) | ecosystem: Host-associated > Plants > Roots > Endosphere... | reverse complement strand
CGCCAGGGCAAGGTCGTCCTGCGTCATCTTCTGCGCTTCGCGCCGCTCGCGGACCAAGGCGCCGAACGCCTTGGCGTATTTGGCGGCTGTTGTGTCGGTCAGACCTTGAGATCGTGGCATGATGTTCCCGAACGGGAACAATAGCTGCGAATAAGGTCGATTTCAACGAAAATGTTCCCGATCGGTAACATTTGCCGAAAAAAGAGGCCATATGTTCCCGTACGGTAACATCAAAGGCCCTTTGCTCCTTCCCCGGAGACTAATGTACCCGTACGGGAACATGGGGGTCGATCTAGCACCCGATGTTCCCGATCGGGAACGCGCACCCGCTAAGCCGCTACCTCGCGGCCGAGGTAGTCCACGGCGGCCTGCACGCCGCCGGCCCCATGCGGGATCTTCAGCGCCTGCAGGCCAATCTCGACGGCGCCCAGCGTGCCCAGCACCATCGGCGCGTTGACGTGGCCCATGTGGGCGATGCGGAAGGCCTTGCCGCTCAGCGCACCCAGGCCGACCCCGAGCACCACGCCGCACTTGTCGCGGCAATAGTTGAGCAACGGCTGCGGGTCGCGCCCCTGCATCAGGATGTTGGTGATCGAGTTGGCCCGCTCAGCCGGATTGACGACGTTGAAGGCTAGCACCTGGCCCTCGACCCACTTGGACACCGCTGCGCGGGTCGCGTCGGCGAGCAGGGTGTGCCGGCGGGCGGCGGCCTCCAGGCCCTCGGCCAGCAGCATGTCGATTGCCTTGCGCAGCGCGAACAGCAGGTGCTCGGCAGGAGTGCCGCAATGCTTCTGGTAGTGCACCTCGCTCTCGCGGAAAGTCCAGTCCCAGTAGAGCGTGCGCAGCCCCGCCGTCTTGTGCACGGCGCGCGCCTTCTCATTGGCGGCGACGAATGCCAATCCGGGCGGTGTCATGAGGCCCTTCTGGGAGCCGGACATGGCAACGTCGACACCCCACGCATCCATCGCGAAGGGCATGCAGCCGAGCGAGGCCACGCAGTCGACCATCAGCAGCGCGGGATGCTTGGCAGCGTCGATGGCCTTACGGATGGCCGGGATGTCATTGACGACGCCGGACGCCGTATCGATCTGCACCGTCAGGATGGCCTTGATGATGCCGGCCTTGTCGTGCTTGAGGCGTTCCTCGAGGGCGGCAGGATTGACCGCATGCCGCCAATCGCCTTTCAGCGTCTCGATCTCGACGCCCATCATCTTGGCCATCTCGCCCCAGCCAACGGCGAAGCGGCCGCTTTCCAGCACGAGTATGGTATCGCCGCGCGACAGCACGTTGCTGACCGCAGCTTCCCAGCCGCCGTGGCCGTTGGCGGCATAAACATAGGTCCGCCCCTTGGTGCCGAAGATGGTGCGCAGGTCGGCGAGGCAGCTCTCGGTGATCTCGACCATCTCGCCCGAGTAGAGATCGATGGCGGGGCGCTGCATGGCCTGCAGCACCTGATCGGGCACATTGGTGGGCCCCGGAATGCTCAGAAACTGTCTACCCTTGGCGACGCTCATCGGTTGGCCTTTGCTGATGCTTGCAATTTGGGAGGCCCGCAATCGAACCACTTGTCTTCCGACCTGCACAGATCGCACACGATACACACATCACAGCGCGGCTTGCGCGCCTGACAGACATAGCGGCCATGCAGGATGAGCCAGTGGTGCGCATGCCGCATATAGACTTTGGGGATCACCTGCAAGAGGCCGAGTTCCACTTCGAGGGGCGTCTTGCCGGTAGCCAGATCCAGCCGATGGGCGACGCGAAAGACGTGCGTGTCGACAGCCAGCGTCTCCTCGCCGAAGGCGATATTGAGCACGACATTGGCGGTCTTGCGGCCGACCCCGGGCAGAGCCTCCAGCGCCGCGCGGTCCATGGGCACCTGCCCGCCGTGCTCGGCCAGTAGTCGCTCGGACAGGGCGATCACATTCTTGGCTTTATTACGGTAAAGACCGATGGTCTTGATGCGCTCCTGCACCTCTGCAACACCCAGGCTGACCATCTTGGCCGGCGTGTCGGCCGCCTCGAACAGCCCGCGCGTCGCCTTGTTGACGCCGGCATCGGTGGCTTGCGCGGACAGCACCACCGCCACCAGCAGGGTGTACGGGTTGACGTACTCGAGCTCGCCCCTGGGCTCCGGGTTGGCCGCCTTGAAGCGGCGGAAGATTTCCTCGATGCGCGCTTTGGGCGCGACGGTACTAACGCGCGCGCGCTTGGTGGCCTTGGGCGTCGGGCCTGGTCGGGGTGCTTTGGGCATGGAAGCTTCGCGTGGATTGGCGACCCTGGTAGGGTGGCAGTCATGACCGAAAAGGGGATGACAACGCAAGCGCAGCCGGACAGCTATCAAGCCGTGCTGACCCCGCACCGTTCGCTCGGGCCCCGCGGCTTCCTGATCCTGATGAGTGCCGTGGCGACGGTCAGCTTCGTCGCCGGATTTGCCTTCCTGCTGATGGGTGCCTGGCCGGTGTTCGGGTTCTTCGGGCTCGACGTGGCGCTGATCTACCTGGCGTTCAAGCTGAACTACCGCGCGGCGCGCCTGTGCGAGACCATCGAACTCACGCCCGCTCGCTTCCTGCTGACGCGCGTACACCCGTCCGGACGCACCGAGCAGTTCGACTGCGACCCATATTGGGCGAGCGTTCGCTTGCGGCAGTGGCCGGATGGCCGCACCGATCTGCGGCTCGTCGAGCGTGGCCGGGAGCTGGTGTTCGGCCGCTTCCTGAATGACGACGAGCGACGCGGCCTGGCTGGCGAGCTGAAGGCTGCCCTGCTGCAGGCGCGGGGTGGCGCACGCATTTGAAGGGCTTGCGCAGGAATCGGGTCGATTTGGCGCTCCGGACCGCCTAGTTCAAGGTCACCGCCGCTAACAACCGCGAGATTGACCATGCTGCACACTCAAAATACCACGGGCGCCATCCAAGCACCTCTGAGCCCGGATCGGTCGGGCGACTATGACCTGATCCGCCGTGCCATCGCCTTCCTGTCCGAGACGTGGGTGGAGCAACCCTCCCTGGATCGCCTGGCCCAACACCTGGGCCTCAGCCCGGCGCACTGCCAGAAGTTATTCAAACGCTGGTGCGGCCTGAGCCCCAAGGAGTTCGTGCAAGCCATCACCGTCGACCATGCGCGCGATCTGTTGGGCGGGTCGGCGAGCATCCTGGAGACCGCCTATGAGGTCGGCCTGTCCGGCGCCGGCCGTCTGCACGATCTGTTCGTCTCGCACGAGGCCATGACGCCTGGCGACTACAAGCGGCGTGGCGAGGGCCTGGAGATGGCCTACGGCTTCCATGCCTCGCCGTTCGGGGAGGCGCTGCTGGTCGCGACCGATCGCGGGGTCGCCGGCCTCGCCTTCGTCAACGAGGACAAGGGGCAGACGCGCCAGGATGCGCTCGCCGACATGATGCGGCGTTGGCCGCAGGCGCATTACGTCGAGGCGCCCGACAGGACGGCGCCGCACGCCCGCGTCATCTTCAATGTGTCCAAGTGGCCCGGCAAGGATCAGCCCGTCCGGCTAGTCATGATCGGCACCGACTTCGACGTGCGGGTGTGGGAGACCCTGCTCAAGATCCCGATGGGACGTGCGGTCAGCTACACCGACATCGCCCGCCACATCGGCTCGCCGTCAGCTTCGCGGGCGGTGGGCTCGGCGGTCGGGCGCAATCCGATCTCGTTCGTGGTGCCGTGCCATCGCGTCCTGCGCGGAGACGGCAGCCTCGGCGGTTACCACTGGGGCCTGACCCGCAAGCGTGCGCTGATCGGCTGGGAGACGGGCCGCGTGGCCACCCGTCAGTAGGGTGCCGCTGCACGATCGCAATGCGTAGAACTTCGGCTGGGCCACTCGGACGCTGCAGCACACTGCCACACAGGGAAACCGTTCCACTTGCGCGGTCGCGGATGGTATCGGAGCAGCCCCACAATGGTGGCGACTGCTCCAATCCTCCGTGACAGGTCAATGACTCACCCATCCGATCGCGCGCATCTGCGGCTGCTGGCGACATTCATCTTCGGCTCCCGCTGGCTGCAGGTGCCGCTGTATCTCGGGCTGATTGCCGCGCAGTGCGTCTACGTCGTGCTGTTCATCAAGGAGCTTTGGCACCTGATGCTGCATGCGACCACGTTCACCGAGCAGCAGATCATGCTGCTGGTGCTGGCGCTGATCGACGTGGTGATGATTTCCAACCTGCTGGTGATGGTGATCGTCGGCGGCTACGAGACGTTTGTGTCGCGCCTGCGCCTGCAGGGTCATCCCGACCAGCCGGAATGGCTCGACCATGTCAATGCCAGCGTTCTCAAGATCAAGCTGGCGATGGCCATCATCGGCATCTCCTCGATCCATCTGCTGAAGACGTTCATCGAGGCTGGCAACATCGGCATGCAGGGCGCGAAGTTCACCGAGGCCGGCGTGATGTGGCAGACCATCATCCACGTCACCTTCATCCTATCTGCGGTGGGCATTGCCTATGTCGACCGGCTCGGCAATCTCAACGCGGCGCACAGGACGAGTAACGGGAAGGCCTAGGCCAAGGCGCACTGATTCCCAGCAGCCGGCAAGCCGCGCACTTGAGATTTGTTCATCGGTCCGGCGAGACAATGTCGTTTGTGGTCTCGCGCGCCGGCGCCTATCTCAACGCCGTCCAACATAACGTCGAGGAGATTGTGCCATGCCGCTCGTCCGTATCACCATGCCGAAGGGCAAGTCGCCGGAGTATCGCAAGGCGATTTCGCGAGGTGTCCACGCCGCCCTGGTCGAGACGTTCAACGTTCCGAACGATGATCTCTTCCAGATCATCACCGAGGCGGCGCCGGAAGCTGAGCTCGTACACGCGCCGAGCTATCTCGGCATCACCTACACGAACGACCTGGTTCTGATTCAGATCACCGTCAGCGACACGCGCAACGTCGAGCAGAAGAAGCAGCTCTTCCGACGCATCGTCGACCACCTCGCAGAAAGTCCCGGCCTCAGGCGCGAGGACGTTTTCATCAACCTGCTGGAGGTGAAGAAGGAGAACTGGTCGTTCGGCAACGGCCTGGCGCAGTACGCCTAACCGGCAGGCGCCGCGGCACGTCTTGATCGGCGCAGGTCGCGGAACGAGATCAGCCGGCGGTTGCTCTCGTCCCAGAGCACCAGGCGCACGCACGCGAGGCTTTGCAGAAGGGTGAGCCGCCCGACGTCCTTCAGCTCAGGATGGTCGTTAAGCACCCGCGGCAGTCGGTAATACGGAATGCGACTGCTCAAGTGATGCACATGGTGCACGCCGATGTTGGCGGTGATCCAGCGCAGCACGGGGGGCAGGTCGTAGTGCGAGCTGCCGTGCAGCGCCGCTTCGTGCAGTGTCCACGCGGGAGCTTCGGCCCAGAACGTTTCCTCGAACTGGTGCTGAACAAAGAACAGCCACACGCCGATGGAGGCCGCCAGCATCGTGATCGGCAGATGCACAAGCAGGAAGGGTCCGACGCCGACCAGCCACATCATCCCGACGATCAGCAGAGCGATGCCCCCATTGGTCGCCATGGTGCTGATCCAGGGTTGCCAGCCACCGCGCATCATGCCGATCGGCAGCCTGTGCTGTATGATGAAAAGATACGCCGGACCCAGCACGAACATGACGATCGGGTTGCGATAGAGCTGATAGCCGAGCCGCCGCCAGCGGGACAGGGCGAGATACTCCTGCACCGTGAGCGTCGTGATGTCGCCAACGCCGCGCTCCTCAAGATTGCCTGAACTGGCGTGATGGATGGCATGGCTGCGACGCCAGGCATCGTAGGGGGTCAGCGTCAACGCGCCGATCAGGCGTCCGACCCAATCGTTCACGGCGCGACGGCGGAAGAAGGAGCCGTGGCCGCAGTCGTGCTGGATCATGAAAAGGCGAACGAGGAAGCCGGCGGCCGGCACGGCCGTCAGGAGGCTGAGCCAATAGCCAAAACCCAGCGCCAACCAGCTCAACACCCAGAGCGCAGCGTACGCGCCGAGTGTGATGGCGATCTCGAGGATGCTGCGCGCATGGCTCGGTTCACGGTAGTTGGCCAGAATTTGCGCCCAATCGCGGGCAGCGACCGCTCTGGCAGACGGCTTCATTCGTTCCAAGGATCAAGTCCGTTCGGTTTGCTGGACACAAGATGTCGTGGGGCGGATCGCGGCGGCAGCACACGCACCCATGCCGGTTGCGTGTAGCACACGAAACGCACAAACGCCTAACGGTGCGGAGCGACCGGCACGGACACGGTGAATCGGCTTCAGGAGTGTTGCTTTCACGCCCACGGCCGGGCGGCAGAGGCTTGTTTCTCGAAGTCGCCGATCTTCTTGTCCTCCTGCATGGTGAGGCCGATGTTGTCCAGGCCTTCGAGCAGGCAGCGCTTGCGGAACGGATCGATATCGAATGTGACGACGCCGCCGTCGGGCCCCCGGATCTCCTGCTTCTCCAGGTCGATGCTGATGGTGGCGTTGGCGCCGCGGTTGGCATCGTCCATCAGCTTCTCAAGGTCTTCCGGCGACACCTTGATTGGCAGAATGCCATTCTGGAAGCAGTTGTTGTGGAAGATGTCGGCGAACGACGTCGAGATCACGCAGCGGATGCCGAAGTCCATCAGCGCCCAGGGCGCGTGCTCGCGCGAGGAGCCGCAGCCGAAATTCTCGCCGGCAACCAGGATCTGCGCCTTGCGGTAGGCGGGCTTGTTGAGGATGAAGTCGGGCTTCTCATTGCCCTGCTCGTCGTAGCGCAGCTCGTGGAACAGGTTCTTGCCGAGGCCGGTGCGCTTGATGGTCTTGAGGAACTGCTTGGGGATGATCGCGTCGGTGTCGACGTTGATCATCGGCAGCGGGGCTGCAACGCCGGTCAGGGTGGTGAATTTCTGCATGGCTTTTCCATCTCGTGCGATCTGAATCACACTAGCAAACTTACGCTTCTAGTGTCCCTTATGATTCCGAAGCTCGCTCAGGACGCTAGCGTCGTCAGGGTTTGGCGAACTTCGCAATCGGGACACTAGCGTGGGGTCAGGTCCTCAATCCATCGGCCAGGGCTCGGAAGTAGCCCTCGGCCTCCAGCAGGCGCTCGACACGTAGGGTATCGGCCTTGCGGGCCGCCGCCCGTATCGGTTCCTTCTCCGCCAGTAGCTCCAGCCGCCTTTTAACGCCGGCAAGCTTGCGCCCGTCAAGGTGATCTTCCAGCGCGCAGACGATGTCCTCGACGTAGCCGGCGATGCGCCCGAGCTCGCGCACCCCCTCCCGGCCGGCCCTGGGGTTGGCTGGATCCCTCTCCAGGGCGGAGAACGCCGCCGCGGCGCGCGCCAGGGTTGCGGCAATCTGCTCGGCATACTGGGCGACCTTTTCGCGGCGCTCCGCGCTGAGCAGGGTGATCGCACCCTGCCATTTGAGGATCGTCTCAGACAGGCCGAGGATGCGGATCGTGTAGTCGAGGAGGCCCATGGGCACCGCAAACGCGCAACGCCCCAAAGTATAGGGGTGGTCGGCGGCACGGGGATAAGCTCAAGCCGGGAAGCCCAAATCCGCAATCAGCGGATGGCCGGGTCGGCGTAGCACTGGCGCATGACCTCGCACCGGTGCGAGCCCTGGAAGTGCATGCTGTCGCCCTTGGCGGGTGCGATGAACTTGCAGACTTCCTCCAGCCCGTCGGGGGTCAGCCAGCCCTGTCGGCGGCCGCGCTGGACCGCAAAGCAATCGGCGGTTTCCTCGTCCGGCCCGCGGAACTGGTGGCCGCACTCATGCGCATGGATCCACATCTTGACCGGTGTGGATACCCTCGACAGCAGCTTGGGGTTGAGGATGAGGAAGCCGGGATAGGCCGCGCCGTAGTCGTCGAGCTGATCGTCCATCACGGTCGGCCGCTTGCCGCACATCGTCCGGCGGCCATCCAGCTTCAGCTCGCCCCAGGGGACGATATGGGCGTTGCCGCCGACGTGGCCGATGTATTCCTCAGGTGTGGGACCGGCCCGCACGGCCGTCCAGCTGCAGGCAAGCAGCGACAGCGCCAAAAGCGCACCACGCACCGCCAACCTAGGTTGCCGCGGATAGGAACCTGAGCCGCTCAAGCGGAGAATCCCCGTGATCCGTCACTTGTCGATTGCAGAGCAACTTGGCCGGTTCCCCGAGGGTTTGCAACCCGTAGTTACTCGCAATCAACGGAGATACCGACTGTGTGACCTCACGTCCCGTTTGCGTCGACCGTGCCTTCCTCGATGGCGGCCATGTCCCGGTCGGACAAGCCGAAATGGTGGCCGATCTCATGCACCAGAACATGCGTGACAAGGTCGCCCAGGGTCTCGTTGCCCTCGGCCCACACGTCCAATAGCGGACGCCGGTAGAGGAAGACCATGTCGGGCACGCGGGGCAGGTCCGACACGCTTTTCTTGTCCAGGCTGACGCCGTGATAGAGGCCCATCAGGTCGAACGGGCTCTCCAGCTTCAATTCGTCGAGCACCTCCTCGGTCGGGAAGTCCTCAATGCGGATCAACACATCACCGCACATGGCGCGGAATTCGGCCGGCAGCCGTCGCCAGGCCAGATCGGCCAACTCCTCGAATTCGACGAGCGTCGGGGCGCTGCGTTGGCGCCAGTCCTTACCGCCGGCCATGCCTTGCGTCCTCTGCGGCACCTTCGATGCCACACAGATAAGCGGCCTTGGCCGGCGAAGCCAGGGCGAGGCTCAGGTCTCGGGCTCGACCACGGCCATCACCTGGCGGACCCCGACCACGGCGCGCAAGGCGTATTCGATCAGCTCGGCCGTGCGTGGAGCGACACCGGTCAGACGCAGGTCGACGTTGAGCTCGCTGCCGTCGCCCGACTCGCGCGATGCATGCACGCGCGATGGCACGGCGCCAAGCTTGGCGACCGGTTCGATCAACCGGGGCAGCAGGCCCGGATCGGCCGGGGCGGAGACGAAGAAGAAGGCGCGCACGGTCTGGGGCTCGGCACGCGGCGCAACAGCGCCCGCGGCGGCAACGACATAGGTGGGCATCGGGGAGGTCCTTACACCTGATCACGAAATGGCACAGCGAATCCGGCGCCGTTAGGCGGCCGGGGCCATAATTCGTGCGATCAGCGTGTGAAGGCTCATCATGCGGGTCTTATAGCCGACAACTGCCGAGCAATTCAACCACCATTGCTTGCCCCCACTACTTGGGCTTGCGGGCGATCAGAATGGCCTCGTCGAGCGTGAACCACAAAGCACCGTCGACCAGATGCGGTTTCAGGAAAGCGGCGAGCGCCGGCGAGGCGTTGTCGAGCATGGCGCGCAGCCGCTCGATGGTGGTGGCATCGGCACCCATGCGCTCTGCCCAGGGCTGAAACTGCATCGCCTTGGACAAGCGTTCGACGTGCACGGGCTCGAGGCCGGCATCCTCGATCACCTCGCCCCACTCGGCCATGCCGAGGCAGCGGCCGTGGCTCGGATCGCGGATCTTCTCGAAGGCATTGTAGGTGAGCGAGGCATCGCGCAGGTCGGCGCTCGAGAAGCCGGGAGTCGAAACCTGATCGGGCGAGATGTTGTCGACCACGGCTAGCGTGCCGCCGGGCACCAGCACGCGCCGCGCCTCGGCGACGAAGGTCGGCACGTCGGGGAAGTGATGCGGGGCTATGCGGCAGGTGACGAGTTCGAAGGATGCATCCGGGAACGGCAGCGCCTCGGCATCGGCGTGCGCGGTCGTCATGTTGGCAAAGCCTTTGGAGGCAGCCAGCGCGGCGGCTTCAGTAAGCATCTCGTCCGTCAGGTCGCTGGCAACGACGCTCGCCACATGCGGGGCGAACGCCCCGCCGGTGTGGCCTGCGCCGGTCGCTACATCCAGCACCCGCCAATGCTTTTGCGGCTGGGTCAGTTCAACGAGGCGCGACAGGCTGGCGCCCTTGGCATGCACCGTGGAGGTGGAATAGGCGGCGGCGTGGGCCCCAAATTGCTGTTGGACGAGGGACTTGGTCACGGACGTCCTCCTGTTCCACCGAACGCGGCCGCGGATGCTGCGCGCTAGTGGGACACTACCCGGCGCGCAGGTCAATCCGGGCATTTCTCCTCAAGCGCCTCCACGGCCGCCTCGAAGGCCTGGCCATCCTCGGACTGCGGGTCGAGATCGCTTCCCATGTCCCAAGCATTCAATACGTCGAGGCCTATGGACCTGAGCAGACTGTCCAGCTGAACCTCCAGCGCCTCAGCTTTCGCCTCCTCCTGCTCGGGGACGTCGTCGATGTCCCGCAGCAGCTTGCAGAAGGACTGGAACTTCGGCCCGTCGGCCTCGATCTTTTCCAGGGACTTGATTGCTCCCTGCACCTTCGGGCTGACGGCGTGCGCCGGGCCGGGGACCGGCAGTCCTGCCGTCGTCAGAAGCATGAGGCCACCCACCAGGCAAGCCTGCGTAGCGCGTTTCATCCAGCCATCCTTCTCAGCTGTGGAGTGCTCAAAGTCTATTCGCCGCTCGGACGCCGACCCGGCAGGCAGCCGTCGCGGACGCTCGAGTATCTGTGGGGGAGGCAGGCGATTTTTTCAAGACGAGCCACCGGCGGCGGGTCGCCCCACCATCGATGACTTCAAAATCCGGCCGACAGGTCAGGCGCGCTTTGCGGGCGTGGTCTTGATGCGGTGCAGCAGCTCCGCCGTGAGGTCGCGCAGGTGCTCGCCCGTAGTGCCCGGATACTTGGCCCAGTATGAGCGGGTCCGTGCCGAAAAGCGCCCGGCCATCTGCAGGGGCCCGACACGATTCACGGACTGGTGGAAGCAGCGATGCTGTGCATCCTGCCGCAGCCAGCTGTCGTACTGCTCGTCCTCGGGCGTGAGAGCGTCCTTCATGTTGATGATGACGCCGAGCGGCTCTGCGAAGCCCATCTCGGGATCGCGCGCGCGGAACTCGCGCAGGAACTTGAGGCCCCTGGTGGAAATGTAATCCGGCTTGGTCGGCGACAGGTAGAAGTCTGCCTCGCGCAGCCAGCACTCGGTGAGCACCGAGAGCCCGGGCGCGCTGTCGATCAGCACGATGTCGTAGGCTTGCTTGGCCTCGTCGAGCCAGCCGCGAATGGAGCGGCGCAGCTTAACCTCGTGATCGCGCTTCGACACCTCGCGCTCGAACAGGGTCAGGTGAGTGTCGCTTGGCAGCAGCGAGATGGTGCGGGCGTCGTCCACATCAGACGCGCCATCGACGACGAAATCCTGCCAGCGTTGCGGCGTTTCGCTCAGCACCACGCCAATCAGCAGTTCGACGATGGTGCGACCGGCTTCGCGCACCGCTTCCAACCGCTCCTGCGGCAGCAGCATGTGGCTGACACTGGCCTGCGCGTCAGAATCGATGACCAGAACCTTCTGGCCGTGATAGGTCGCCAATGTTTCGGCGAGGCCGAGAACGAGCGTTGATTTGCCGACGCCGCCCTTGGCGTTCATCACGGTAATAGTATTTTGCATGAGTCCCCGTACCCCAATCCCCCAACATTGATATCCTCAAAAGCACAGGAAGTC
>Ga0209813_10000367_pt1 | contig 11474 bp, 14 predicted proteins | sample EndMethybrTD3033_FD_187596 | JGI IMG/M metagenome (GOLD analysis project Ga0209813, IMG submission 187596) | Populus endosphere microbial communities from Tennessee, USA - Endosphere MetaG P. TD hybrid TD303-3 (SPAdes) (version 2) | ecosystem: Host-associated > Plants > Roots > Endosphere... | reverse complement strand
AGAACGGGTTGCCGGTGCCGGCCGCGAAGATCACCACCCGCTTGTTGGCCAGATGATGCAGGGCCTTGGAATGCACGAAGGCCTCGCACACGGTCGGCATCGGAATGGCCGACATCACGCGCCCCTCCACGTCGACCTGCTCCAGGCCGTTCTGCAGGGCCAGCGCGTTCATGACGGTGGCCAGCATGCCCATGTAGTCGGCGGTGGCGCGATCCATGCCCTTGGCGGCACCTGCGAGGCCGCGGAAGATATTGCCGCCGCCCACCACCACGGCGATCTCGACGCCGGCCGCGACTGCGTCCCTGATCTCGCCTGCCAGACGCTGCACGACTGCCACGTCAATGCCGTAGGCCCGGCTGCCCATCAACGCCTCGCCCGACAGCTTGAGCAGCAGGCGCCGGTATTTGAGCCCAGAGGCCTTGGCACTCATCGTGCTGGTCACCTTCTCGATCTGATCACTGGCCTTGCGGTCCTGGACAGCCGGATCGGACTCGCCAAGCCATGGTAGGCGTTGGTTGTACTCCTCGGCAACCGAGGCTGCGACCTCTGGGAAAAGCCCAGGCGGCAACCCCTCGTGCTTTCAGTGTTGGCCCGCCGCGGCCGCAACTTCCGCCGCGAAGTCGTCTTCCTTCTTTTCGATCCCCTCGCCCAGCGCGTAGCGCACGAACTTGGCAATCTTGACGGGCGCTCCCGCCGACTTCTCGACGCCTTTCAGCATCTGCTCGACGGTGGCCTTGCCGTCACCGCCGGCGCCGACGAAGGTCTGCTGCAGCAGCACCACCTGCTGGTAGAACTCCTTGCGCAGGCGGCCCTCCACCATCTTGGCGACGATCTCGGCCGGCTTGCCCGACGCCTTGGCCTGCTCGGTGTAGACGGCGCGCTCGCGCTCGATCAGCGCCGGGTCGAGCTCGTCGGCCGTCAGGGCCGCCGGGCTGGCCGCAGCGATATGCATGGCAAGCTGCCGTCCGAACGCTGAAAGCGCAGCCTTGTCGCCCTTGCCCTCCAGCGCCACCAGCACGCCGATCTTGCCGAGCCCGTCGGTGACCTTGTTGTGCACGTAGTCGGCGATCACGCCGTCTGCCACCTCGAGCTGGGCCGTGCGGCGCACGGTCATGTTCTCGCCGATGGTGGCGACCAGCTCCTTGACGTAGGTCTCCACCGTATCCTTGCTGTCGGGAAACGGCATGGCCAGCAGCTTGGCGACATCGCCCTTGGCCTTGGATGCCAACGCGGCGATCTTGCGCACCATGTCCTGGAACTGCTCGTTGCGGGCGACGAAGTCGGTCTCGGAGTTGACCTCGACGATAGCCGCAGCCTTGCCCGTCGCCGTGACGCCGACCAGCCCCTCGGCTGCCACGCGGCCGGCTTTCTTGGCGGCCTTCGACAGGCCCTTCTTGCGCAGCCAGTCGATCGCCTTCTCCATGTCACCGTTAGTCTCGGTGAGCGCCGCCTTGCAGTCCATCATGCCGGCGCCGGTCTTGTCGCGCAGCTCCTTGACCATACTCGCGCTGATCGTCGTCATCTCGAATACCTCTTGGCCCCCGCCTGCCATGCTCGGCATCAAGCGGGGCGTTCATCGTTGGGAGACACGAGACGGCTAGGCCGCCTCTGCCTCGCTCAGCTTCTTGGCCGCAGCCACCCAACCGTCGCGCGCGATGCGACCCTTCAGGTTGAGCGTGCGGTCGAGTGCTTCCATGCTATCGGCGTCCAGATCGGCCACCTGCCAGTAGTGATAGACACCGGCGTCGTTGAGGCGCTGCTCGAGCTTGCCATTGATGCCCGGCAGACGCTTGAGGTCGTCGGCCTCGCCGCGCGGCGCATCGATGCCCGTGAAGCCGGTCTTGCCGACTTCCACCGGCAGCTCCTCGGTCGGAGGCGTCTCGGAGGCGCCAATATCCTTGCCGGCTCCAGACTGGCCCCGTTCGATGCCGTCGATGGCGGCGCGCGCCACCAGATCGCAGTAGAGCGTGATGGCGCGGCCCGCGTCATCGTTGCCCGGAATGACGAAATCGATGCCGTCGGGATCGCAGTTAGTGTCCACCACGGCAACGATCGGAATGCCGAGCTTCTTGGCCTCGGCGATGGCGATCTGCTCCTTGTTGGTGTCGATCACGAACAGCAGATCCGGCAGCCCGCCCATCTCCTTGATGCCGCCCAGCGACTTGTTGAGCGTGTCGCGGTCGCGCGTAAGCTGCAGGATCTCCTTCTTGGTGCGGCCCTTGGCTTCACCCGCCAGCAGTTCCTCGAGCTGCTTCAGGCGGCGGATCGACTGGGAGATGGTCTTCCAGTTGGTCAGCGTGCCGCCAAGCCAGCGGTGATTGATGAAGTACTGCGCCGAGCGCTTGGCCGCGTCGGCGATACCCTCGGAGGCCTGCCGCTTGGTGCCGACGAACAGCACACGGCCGCCGCCGCCTACCACGTCGCTGACCTTGACGAGCGCCTGATGCAGCAGCGGCACCGTCTGGGCGAGATCGACGATATGGATGTTGTTGCGGGCGCCGAAGATGAACGGCGCCATCTTCGGATTCCAGCGGTGGCTCTGATGGCCAAAGTGACAGCCAGCTTCCAGCAGCTGGCGCATGGTGAAGGCGGGGAGCGCCATGACGTCTTCCTTTTCCGGTTGAACCTCCGCGGGACTGAGAAGGCCGTTGCCGATCTGGCAGCCGGCCCACCGGAGCGCATGACGGGACTTTCAATCCGCCGAGCGCGATCCCGCGTGTGGGATGGCGGCTGTGTAGGGGCTGAGTGCCGAAATGGCAAGTAAAACGGCACCGACCGGCGACCGACACGCTCAAGCCGCGCCCAAGCCATGCAGGCAGCGCGCAAACCAATCGAGTTTAGCTCTGGACAAATCATCATATTGGATTGATAATATGCTCATTATGCATATTAACTCCCGCCCTCGCTTTTCGTAGGCCCTCTGTCGTGTCCGAGCGTGATGTTGCGAGCGAATTGGTATCCCGGCTGCCAGGTCTTGATCGGTTGTGGGCCATCACCAAGGGACGTCGCGAGGTCGTTATCGCGGTGCTGGATGGACCCGTGGATGCTCCATCCGTTGCCAACGGGTTGACTTTCAGCGGCGCTGTCGAGCACGGCACGCATGTGTGTTCCATCATCGCCGGCTCAGGTGACACCGCCGTGCCGGGGTTGGCGCCGGACTGCACCGTCCTTTCGGTACCAATCTTTCCTGCAGGTTCCCAACAAATCTGCACGCAGGCGAACCTCGCCGCGGGCGTCCGCAGCGCGCTCGCACAGCGGGCCAACATCATCAATGTGAGCGCCGCGCAGCAGGCCGACCTTTTGTCGGTGTCGCACGACCTGAGCGATGCCCTGCAGGCCGCCACACGTGCCGACGCGCTGGTTGTGGCGGCGGCCGGCAATCAGGGCTGCGCATGTGACACCATTCCGGCCTCCGTTGCCGGCGTGCTGGCAGTCGGCGCGCACGGCGACACCGGCCACCCGCTGCTGTCGAGCAACTGGGGTCCTGGCCAGCGCACCCAGGGCATCATCGCACCCGGCAGCAACGTGCCCGGTGCCTGCGTCGGCGGCGGTCTCTGCCGCGCCACCGGCACCAGCTTCGCGACGGCCACCGTATCCGGCATCGCTGGCCTGCTGATGAGCGTGGACGTCCAGCACGGCCTCAAGCCCAGCGGCGGGCGCGTCCGCAGGGTCCTCCTGCAATCGTGCGCGGCTCCTGTCGTCGATCAGGTCGAGATGGCCTCGACACATCTGGCAGGCCGTTTGGATGTGGCGCGCGCGCTCGATCTCATGCGGGGCACGTCAGCGTCGATCAACAATGGGGAGGGGAAAATCGCTATGAGCAATCAGTCCGAGGCGAGCGGCGACGGGCTACAGGCAACCGGGAACAAGCCCAAAGCGGCCGATGCCGACCGCCCGCCGCAAGCAGGATTGGTGTTGGCGGATTGCGGCTGTGGATGCGGGGGCCACGGCGGCGGCGAGTGCAGCTGCGGCAGCGTAGCGGGAGCACCCAAGAAAGCGCAGCTAGTCTACGCCATCGGCCGTCTCGGGGTCAGCTTCGTTAGTCAGGCACGCCGCGATTCCATCTGGCGTCTCGTCAACGGCAAGGCCGAAGGCGACCTCAAGCCGATCACCGACCAGTCGCTGCGCGAGCTATTCGAGAAGCAGCCGTTCCAAGCGCAATCGGTCGTCTGGACCCTCAGCCGCAGCGAAGTAGCGATGTATGTGATCGTCCCCGCCGGCGCGTTTGCTGCCGAGACCTACAAATGGATGGTCGAAAAATGGGCGAACCCCGCATTTGAGTTTGTGTCGGTGCCCGGTGTCCTGACGGGCCAGATCGCGCTCTATGACGGACAGATCATAGACGCAATCGTACCCGACCTGCGGGGCATGTACGCCTGGGAGACAAACAGCTACGTCGAGGCCATACGCAGAGCGCGCTTGAAGATAGACGCGACCATCAACGCAGACGGTCTCAAGCGCGAAATGAAGCGTTTCCTAGGCAAGATTTATTTCAGCATCCGTAACCGCGGTGCTTCGCCGGAGGAGCGCGCGCTCAATGCCGCCGCCACCAATGCCTTCAATATCAGCGAAGTAATTCTCGAGGCCGGGGCTGAGGGCATGACGCTGCGCGATGTCACCGTCGAGCGCAGCCCCGTCAATCGCTCAGGCAGTGAGTATTACGACGTGCTTCTCACCTTCTTCGATCCGAACGACCGACAGGGCCGCGCGCCCTTACGGGCCCGGTTCACCATCGACGTCAGCGACACGGCACCCGTCATGATCGGCGATCCGGTGACTTGGAACGAGTGGTGACAAGTAAGCAGCAGTCCAGAAGTTTTATGTTGCAGAGTGCTAGCAAAGGAGACTTGCCATGAGCATGCCGCCAAACCTGCCTCCGGTTCCGCGTCGCAACGATCAGCCCACGTTCGTGGCTGCGTCGGTGCATGGTGAAGTGCACAACGCTGCCGGCCTGCATCCGCAAGGATGCGGGTTTCCGAAGAACCTAGCTTGCGCAGCCGCAGTCGCTGGATGCATTGCGACACCCAATCCCATAGCCTGCATCATGGGCGTCGCACCTCATTGCGCCGACTGCCTGTAACCAGGCAACGAGCACCGACGGGCGCGGCAATCATCGCTGCGCCCGTCCGCGAGAACTTGTCACGACACTGCGGCACCATGCGGCGGGCACAATCCGCTGCTAGCTGCGTTCTGCATCACCCAGCACGCAGGAGACGCCCATGCCGCAGCTCACCTTCTATCACGCCGCGCCATCGCGAGCCTCCGTGGTGCACTGGATGCTGGAGGAGCTGGGCGAGCCTTATGAGACGCATATCCTCAACCTGAAGGCCGGAGACCACCGCAAGCCCGAGTATTTAGCCATCAATCCGATGGCCAAAGTGCCGTCGATCAAGCACGGCGACGCGGTGATCACCGAGGTATCGGCCATCTGCACCTATCTGGCCGATGCCTTTCCCAAGGCCGGGCTTGCGGTTCCGATCGGCGATCCGCGCCGTGGCCCCTACCTCAAATGGCTGTTCTTCCAGCCAAGCTGCCTGGAGCCTGCGATCATCGATCGCGCCTTCCCGCGCAAGGAAGCGGCCCCGACCACCGCGCTCGGCTACGGCGACTACGAGCGGGTGATGGACGTGCTGGCCAAGGCGACGGGTGAGGCCAGCCCCTACCTGCTCGGCGAGCAGTTCACGACCGCCGACGTGGTGATCGGGTCTGGCCTGCGCTGGGGCATGATGTTCAAGCTGATCCCGGAGCGACCGGAGTTCGCCGCCTACGTCGGCCGGCTCAGCCAACGCCCCGCCCTCAAGCACGCCACCGAGAAAGATACTCGGCTACAGAAGGAGCAGGACGGCGCATGACCCGGGTTCAATCGGCCCCGCCCACCTTGCGCTGAACGCGCTCGTCGAAGCGGGCGACGTTGACCACCACGCGCTCGTGCGCCCCGTCGCCGATCGTCTCGCGCTCGTCGCGGGCTTCGACACGAAACGAGATGGTGCGGCCGTCGACGGCAGTGATCTCGGCCGTGGCTGTGACACGCAGGCCGACCGGCGTCGCCGCGAAATGGCGCACGTCGAGGTGAATGCCTAGGCTTTGGTGTCCCGGCGGCAGCAAATGCTCCACCGCCGCCAGCGCCGCCGCCTCGATGACGTTGATCATCACTGGGGTTGCCAACACGGCAATGCGGCCCGAGCCGACGCGCGGCGCCGTGTGCTCCGGGCCCACGACAATCTCGGCGGTGCCGGTTAGACCGGGGCGAACGGCGGACAGATCGAGCATACGAACTCACACGTGGGTGCGCGCTAGGCGCTTCACGTTAGCACGGCACGCCCACCCACCTGCAGGGCCATTACGAACGCTTGACGGCCTGTCGGGACTTGCGTGCCGCATACTTGCGATCACGTTCGGCCTTGCGCTCTGCCGCCTCGGCGGCGTCGCGAATCACCTTCTCGACGGCCGCCCGACGCTCACGCGCCTCGCGCTCAGCCCTCTCGATGGCCTCGCGGGCTGCCCGTTCCTCGGCCTCCTTGGCCTTGCGTTCTGCTTTTTCCGCGTCGCGAATCTTGCGCGCCTCGGCTATCGCCAGGCGCTCCTCGCGCCGCTTGACGACCTCGGGATCATCCGCCGCCGGCCGCGCCTTGAACTTCTCCAGAATGGCTTGGCGTGCTTTGGCGGCCCGCTCCAAACGCTCGTTGAGGTCTTGTCCCTTGAAACCGCTCATGAAACCTTTCTCGGTTGCTGCACCCGTCACGCAGCAGGGTTCCGCAATGCCCCTGCCCGCCGTCGATTTTGCTGATGGGCTCACACCGGCGGTTGCCGGCGGCCTGGATAACGACCCTCACTTAAGATGTCCGTCGCGCCGACGCAATGGGCGGATTGGCTCAGCCCCGTCGCCGCATGGCCTTTTTCCACGCCTGCGTGGCGCGCCCCGCGTTCAACGGAAATCAGCCCTTCTGCTCGCGCAGAACTTCACGCATGACATCGCCGACGACCGTGGGGACCTCTTCACGTAGGCTCGCGACCTCCGTCTCTACAAGGCCACGTCGGCCCTCAACCCGGTCCGACCTGTCTTCCACGTTGTCGCAACGACCATCTACCTTATCGAACCGGTTGTTGGTTAGAACCTGAAAATTCAACGAATCCAGATGCACGGCGCGCACCTGCTGGGTGAGGAAGCCGCACCCACTTTCCAGCTCGCCGACCAGACGCTTCAGTTCGCGAATTTCCCTTTCCATTCTCCCTGGATCCGGAGGAACATTAGCAGAACGAACTCGGTCCCAAGATACCGCTAGGCCGATGCGATCTCGTCGTATCCGCGGCCGAGAAACTGGAGGAGACAGAAACCGTTGCCGAACGGATCGGCGAGATGGGCGATGCGTCCCCATTGGTGCGTGGTCGGGGGATCGTCGAGCGTCGCGCCTGCAGCCAACGCCCGCCCGACCGCGGCATCGACATCGGCAACTACAAAATCGAGATGCACCGGCGTCCAATGCCGCTCGTAGCGGCGAAGCTCTCCGCCAGCTGGGTTCGCCATCGACCCGGCCGGCTTGACCAGCAGATAGAAAGGCACGGCGCCGCCTACCAGCTCGACACCACCTGCCCCGAACCGCCGCCCGACGCGAAGCTCCAGCAGCGCGGCATAGAACGCCGTCGCGAGCTGCAGATCATCGACGTCGATGTTGATCAGGATGCCAGGTGTCATTGCCCTGCTCCGTTGTCTATCGCGCCATCCTTCTGACCGTCGCGCGAACGATCAGGCCCAATGCATAAACCGGCGCGCCCGCGGCGAACCCGGCCAGCAGCGCGCTCGTATCCAGCCAGCGAATGGCGCTGTCGTGTCCGCGCCAGATGAGGAGCGCATAGTTGTAGTGAAAGGTCGTCGCTGCCAATGCTGCGACAGAGGCGCAGAACAACAGGCCGACGGCGGCTGCCCGCCGATGCTTCGGCACGGCCAGGAGCGCGAGCATCCCGCACAGAGCGAACGGAGCGATGTTCGCCAGCAGCCAGAACAGATCGCGATACATCCGGCTGCTTGAAATCTCCACGGCCCATGATCGCATTGCGCGACCTTCAACCGGCATGTTGGCCGAACGGCGGCTGCTTCACGCTGACGCGTCCCGCTCCTCGCCCAAGTGCCGCAGCAGAGCCTGGAGAATGGCCCGCTGGCCTTTCAGAATCTTGCGCGCGGCCTCGTCGAGTGTGAACCATTGCGCCCGATCCACCTCGGGGAACTCGCCCATGCGGCCCGAGCGCGGCGGCCATTCCATGGCAAAGGTGTTGCTCGCGAGGCCCGCGGGATCGAACTCGCCCTCGACGGCCCAGGCGTCGACGGTCTTAACGGCCGACTGGCGGAACGAGCCGAGCGCCAACGCCTCACCCTCGAGCTGCGCACCCGTCTCCTCCGTAAACTCGCGCCGGGCCGCGGCCAGCGGCTGCTCGCCCGGCTCGTAGGCGCCCTTGGGAATGCTCCAGGCACCGTCATCCTTGCCTGCCCAGAAAGGCCCGCCCGGATGCACGAGCAGCACCTCGATGCCACGTTGCTGGCGCCGATAGAGCAGGATGCCTGCGCTGCGTTGGGGCATGGGATGATGAGGCCCCGGCTGCCCTCGCTGTCAAGCAGGAGCGTCAGACCCCGATACGAGCGCCGCCGCGATGTCCGGCATCCGCTCCAACACAAGGTCGGGTCGGTGCGCGCGCAGCGCCTCGATAACCCCAGGTGACGGCGGCGCAGGCGATGCCGGCGGCGCGAGCTGCCTCGATGTCGCGTACCTCGTCGCCGATGGCGATAGCGGCTCCGGGATCAACACGAGCGCGCTTCAGCACGCGGCGGAACTTCGCCGCCTTGCCGAACAGCGAGGCCCCGCAGGCGAAGTCCGAGAACAGCGCCGCATTGGCCTGGCCCAGCTGCCGGCGCGCATTCGCTTCGCTGTCGGAGGTGACCAGCGCAAGGCGCACGCCGCCATCCCTGAGTTCGCGTAGCATTGCCTCGACACCAGGGAATAACGCGATGTCGCCCGCATGTGCCGCCTTCAGCCGACGCATGTGCCGCGCGATCGCCGGCAGCTTCCAGACCGATACGTCGAGGCGCCTGAGGATCTCGCGCGATCCAGTCCGCCGCAGCGCCTCGATCTCGTTCTCCGCAATTCGACGAAAGCCGAACCGGTCGGCGACGTCGTTCACATGCCGCAGGAACCAGGGGAAGGTGTCGACGAGCGTGCCGTCGAGATCGAAGATGCCGAGATTGTACCGCATGGACTGCTGAAAGATCGGCGGTCTCGCTGTCAAGCCGGCGAACGCCTATCGCTTCTTCTCCTCGGCCTTCACCTCCGCGAACCGGGCCTTGGCGCGCACGAACTTGTCGTTGAACAGCCACATGCCGTCGAGGATCTCGCGGAAGTTCGCCGACGTTTTCGCGCGGTCCTTCTTGCCGTAGGCGAAGATGGAATTGTTGCGCAGGTAGCCCATGATGGTCGGGTTGGAGATGCGATAGGCCGCAAAGTTGCCGGACGCCAGCGCCGCACGCGTCGGCGTGGGGATCAGCTGGATCAGCTGGAACACCTTCATCTGGTCGATCTCATCGGGCAGCATCTTGGCGATGGCCGGGATCTGCGCGAACAGGTCGGCGTGCGCGTTCATCAGGCCGTTGCGCACCGCGGTCCAGTGGTTATAGCGCTGGTCGCCGCTGCCAACGCGCTTCGTCTCCTTGTCGTCGCGCGCGGCCACCGCCGGGTCGACCGCCGCCACCTTCGGCTTGAGCGCCTCCCACAACGCGCGCCCCTTGCGGTCTTCCGCGACGCCCGTCTGCAGGCTGCCCTTGTAGGTGTTGGAGCGGGCGTTGCCGATGTTCTGGTTGCCGTTGGTCTCGGCGAAGTAGATGCCGAGGCTGATGCGGCCGGCCGCGTCGACGGTCGCCGCATCCATGCCCTTGGCGCGCGCGATGGCCCGGCCGAGGTCGGCGACGTCCTTGAAGGGCGTGTCGGAGGCCTGCGCGCCCTTGGGCGGCGTCTGCAGGTGCTTGAAGATCGCCGTGTACTCGTCGATCAGCGGCTCGATGGCGACGTCGAAGTAGGCCGGCGGCACGCCGAACTTGTTGCCCCGCCCGATGCGCGACGGAACCGCGTCGGTAAGATCCTTGTAGGTCGACATCACCTCGCGGCGCGCGAGATACACGTCCTGCCCCGGCCGCTCCGGCAGCGCCTGCTTGGCATCGATCTGCCCGCGGCGCTCGGTGAGCACGGCGCGGAAGTCGCGCAAGGCCTTGTCGTAGCCGGCGACGGCCGCGGCCTGCTCTTTGGTGAGGGCCGCCGATTGGGCAGCGGCGGGCACCGGAAAACCGACACTTGCAGTGCCGGCTGCGAGGTAACCGAGGGTCAAGACTGCGACGGCTGAGAAAGGTGAGGTTAGGGCCATGCGAGGCAGAATAGCACGAGCCGCTGCGTTAACCCCACCCGAGGCTTGATCCTCGACTTCAAGGCAGAGGGCGACCTTTGAGTGGGTCGCTGGTTCGGAGTGATCATCCAGCCCAGCCTGGATGATCTCCAGATCATGCTAGACTGCCAGCACCTTTATACCGCCATCGGCCAGCGCGTGCAGGACCTCCAGCAGCTTAGCGACGTCCTGGAAGCACAGGCCCGTCGTCCGCTCGACCAACTGCAGATTTTCGCTGCCGCCATTGATCGACACGCCCATAGAATCGAGCCACCGGTCCTTGGCATCGATGTGCGGCTTTATGCATCTTGGGGGGATTCATGGACCGGCGATTTCTTTCACTCGTTGTCGCGTCGTGTTTCATTTTGCCAGCCGCAGGCGCCCACGCGGATGGGCCTGCCAACAGGGCCACACCCGTTTTGCAGCAGGTCACCAACTGGACCGGGTTCTATGGCAACGCCGGCGTCGGCTACGGCCTGTGGGACGCGGAGCAGACAACGGACGCTCCAGGGCGCTGCGTGTCGTGCGCCGCGACCGATCATGCCGGCAAGGGCTGGCTCGGCGAGTTCGGCTTCGGCTACGACCGCCGCATCAGCGACCGGCTGGTGGCCGGCGTGCTGTTCAACTATGACGTCTCCGACCTGAAGGGCCGGACCAGCGACGCGGTGTTCACGACCGGCGACACGCGCAACGACTGGACCTGGTTCGTCGGCGCCCGCCTCGGCTGGCTGATGACGCCGGAGGTGCTCAACTACTGGAGCGTCGGCTACACGCGGGCGCACTTCTCGGGCTCGCCCCTGCGCAACAGCTATTCCGGCCAGGAGCTGCCGAATGCGGCGCATCTGGCGAGCACCGAGGCCGGCGGCTGGTTCCTCGGCGGCGGCCTGGAAGTGGCCATGCACAGGGGCTGGTTCTGGCGCAGCGAGGTGCGCTACGCGGACTACAGCAAGGAGGTGCGCGCCGAAACCGGCATCACGCCCGAGTTCTTCCTGAACTTCGATCCCGTGGTGATGACCGCCACCAGCCAGCTCGTTTACAAGTTCGACTGGCACCGC
>Ga0209813_10000366_pt1 | contig 11482 bp, 7 predicted proteins | sample EndMethybrTD3033_FD_187596 | JGI IMG/M metagenome (GOLD analysis project Ga0209813, IMG submission 187596) | Populus endosphere microbial communities from Tennessee, USA - Endosphere MetaG P. TD hybrid TD303-3 (SPAdes) (version 2) | ecosystem: Host-associated > Plants > Roots > Endosphere... | reverse complement strand
TATCTTCGGACGGCGCGACCGGCTCAGGCTCAGGCCTGGACGTGTGCGTCGATGAACGCGACCGTCTTCTTCCACGCGTCCTTCGACGACGCTTCATGGTAGGAGCCGCGATCGTTGCAGTGGAAGCCGTGATCGGCTTCGGGGTAGCGGTTCACTTCGGTGTCGACGCCGGCCTTGGCGGCCGCTTCGCGAAGCTGCTCGACCTCGGCGACCGGGATCGACTGGTCGGCGTCACCGAAGTTGCCGATCCAGGCGGTCTTCAGCGAAGGCGCCGTCTCGGCCATCGCCGGCAGGCCGAAGCGGCCCTGCGCGATACCGCCGCCGTAGAACGTCACGGCCGCGCCCAGCGCATATTCGGCGCCGGCATGGAAAGCGATCGTGCCGCCCATGCAGAAACCGATGATCGCGACCTGCTTGCCCGAGAAGCCGGCGCCGGCGAGGTAGTCCAGCGTCGCCTTGAGGTCGGCGTCGATGTCCTCGCGGTTCAGCTTCATGATGTGCGGGACCACGTCCTGCATCTTGTCGTAGCCGATCAGCGGATCGCCGGTGCGGTGGAACAGGTGCGGGGCGACCGCGAGGTAGCCTTCCGCGGCGAAGCGATTGGCGACGTCCTTGATGTGATCGGTCATGCCGAAGGCTTCCTGGATCACGATCACCGCACCCTTGGGCGTACCTTCCGGCTTCGCCTCGTAGATCTTCATCTGCGAGCCGCCGCTTTCAACAGTCTGGGTTTCTGCCATTTCGTTATCTCCGGAAAAATGGGTGGTGGTTGCAGTGAAAAAAGTTGATCCCGCCAGTGCTATCGGGCGCTTGCGACGCCTGCGTTACGCGGACGACGCACCTATCGCGAAGGCCATGAGACGACAACCGCCGGGATCGGAGCGCAGGGCATGGTCGTTGCCTTCCATGACGATGCAATCGCCCGCTGCGACCTGATGCGCTCCGTCCCCCAGCAGGAGCTGCGCGCTCCCTTCGAAAACAAACAGACAGTCGACCACGCTGCGGTGATGCAGGTCCTGCGGCGGCAGTTGCCCGCCTTCCGCATGCGGCGGATGGTCGACGATATACCAGTCGACATGCCCCGGCCGGAGCACGTCGGGCCGGAACCGGCTCTGCCCCGGCGCGGTCGGCGCGGGCGGGCTCTGCCTGATCGAAAACAGGTTGGCGATGGTGGTCGCCATGCCGGGGGCGACGGGCAGCGCATCGGGCGCGCCTTCGCGGGCGATGCAGGAACGCCCTTCCGAATCGACACCGAGCACCAGCAGCCGTGTCTTGATTCGCCCGTTGACCGTCACGAAAATCCTCTTCCAGACCGCCCCCCGACCATCGCGCGGCGGCGTCAGGGGTTCACGCGCCCGGCCTTATATCGCCGGCTATAGCATCTACTATCGACAGGGCGGACAAGAGTCGACACTTTTGTGTCATTCTGACGGGGTTTTTTGCCCGGCTCGTCGCGCGCCGCGCCCGCCATCGGCGATGCGCGATGCCGCAAGGCTTAGAAAGTTCTCGAACAGCGGCGCGGCGCGATGCTAGGCGTGCGCTCGCAGCGGAAGACCGCGCATCGTTTTCGCCCGGCAGGAGAGGCCATGACATATATCCAGGAACTCAGGCTCAACTGGCGGCCGCTGCTGGCGGCCATCATCGGGTTGAGCTGCGGGTTCACCGCCATGGCCTTCACCAACGTCATCATGGGGCCGCACCTGATCGCCGAATTCGGCTGGTCGAAAGCGCAATACGCGCTGGTCGGCACGCTGGGGATCATGACCCTGATCGCCCTGCCCGTCACCGGGCGGCTGGTCGACATGTTCGGCGTCAGGCGCACCGCCTGCGTCGGCGTCGTGGCGGGACCGATCACGTTCCTGGTCATGAGCCGGATGTCGGGCGACTTCCAGTTCTTCCTCGCCTTGCTGGTGGCGCAGAACCTCCTGTGCATGACCACGACCTCGACCGTGCTGACGCGCACCGTCGTCCAGCATACCGACAAGGCGCGCGGCCTCGCGCTGGCGCTCACCGCCGCGGGCCCCGCCTTCACGATCGCCACCGCCGGGCCGCTGCTGAACAACTATGTCGCCGACGCCGGCTGGCGCGCGGGCTATATCGCCCTGGCGATATTCTGCTTCGTCGGCGGGACTATCGCGCTGCTGCTGCTGCCGCGCGATAAGGAAAAGCCGGCCCCGGTGCTGTCCGCGCACAAGACGGCCAAGCGCGACTACGGTCGGATCGCGCGGATGCCGGCGTTCTGGATCATGCTGTCCGGCACGATGCTCGCCAACCTTTCGCAGTTCGTCACCAACAGCCAGCTCGGGGTCATGTTGCTCGACAACGGCGTGACCGAGCGCGAGATATCGGGGATGATCTCGGTCTTCGCGACCGGCGTCATCATTGGCCGCTTCGTCTGCGGCTTCGCGCTCGATCGCTTTCCCGCCTCCATCGTCACCGCCGTGGTCATGGCGCTGCCGGCCATCGGCCTGTTCCTGATCGCCGCGCAGCTCGACACGACCGCCATGATGCTCTGCGCCGTGCTGATGCTGGGCCTGTCGTTCGGCGCGGAGGCCGACGTCATGGGCTATCTCGTGGCGCGGATATTCGGCATCGAGATCTACGGGACCGTGCTGGGCCTGATGGTGGCCTCGATCTCGCTCGGCTCGACTTTCGGAGCCTTCATACTGAGCGCCACGCTCAAGAGCACCGGCAGCTATTCGACCTTCCTGGTCGTCGCCGGGGTCCTGGCGCTGATCGGCAGCCTGCTGTTCCTGCTGCTGCCCGACAAATCGAAGCACGGACCGACCGACGGGCGGGCCAGCGAGCCGGACGTTCCGGCAGCCGCGGCCGCCGGGCAGGCGTGAACCGGGCGGCCCGTCGCAATCCGACAGGCCGCCCCCATTCGCACCAGTACTCAGGCGCGGATATTGGCGCCTATGCCGACATGCGCCGCGGTGCTCATGTCGAGCACCTTGTCGAGGTTGCCGGCGATGTCTTCCAGCGTCAGGTTGTCGCTCTTGAAGCCCTCGTTCTGCAGGAAGGCCATGCGCATCACCTGATTGCCGCCGCAGACCAGCAGCGCGCCGTTGAGCGGGCAGGAATCGTGCGCCAGGTAGACCGCCCCGGGCGAGCATTTCTCAGGCGCGAAAGCATCGCCGAGCGGCGAGAATTCCTCGACCGGGCGATCGTAGACATTGGCCAGCACTTCGCGGGTGGACATGCGGCTGGCGACGCGCGGCGAGAAACCGTTGACGCTGATGCCGTACTTGGGGCCTTCGCAGGCCATCGACAGCGTCAGGCTGACGACCGCGCCCTTCGCCGCGCCATAGGCCGAGCACTTCGGCTGGATGCCCATCGCCCCTTCGGACACGGTGTTGACGATGCGGCCGCCGCCACTGGCCTGGAAATGCTTCCAAGCCGCCTGCGAGACATAGACGGTGCCGAGGTAATGCACGTCCTGCATGCGCCGGAATTCCTCGGGGGTGTGCACCTCGAACAGTTGCGGATTGGCGATGCCGGCGTTGTTGATGACGGCGTCGAGCCGGCCGAACGTGTCGAGCGCGGTCTGCACCATGGCCTGCGCGCCCTTTTCGTCCGTGACCGATTCGTAGGACGCCACCGCTTCGCCGCCGGCCGCCCTGATCTCGCGGACGACATCGTCCGCCGGGCCGTCCGAGTGGCCCGACCCGTCCATCGCCACGCCGGGATCGACGACCACGACTTTCGCCCCGCGCGAGGCCAGCAGCAGCGAATGGGTACGCCCCGCCCCGCGTCCAGCCCCGGTAACCAGCACCACTTTCCCGTCGAACCTCAGTTCCGTCATCGCAATCTTCTCCCGAAATTCACTGCCTTTGCATGCGCAAGACATGCCGCTCCCGCTCCGGAGCGTCAAAGACAAAAATTGAACTTTCTTGGCTTTAGACGCTTGCAACTGCGCGCGATCGCCGATTAAGATCGGAACGAAAGTGACAATATTGCCGCCGATCGCTGCACGCGGGCATGCGGAAGATTCACGATAAGAACAAAGGAGAGTGCCATGCCCAAGATCGAAGGAAAGGTGGCGCTCGTCACCGGCGGCTCCACCGGCATCGGCCTCGCCGCCGCCAGGCGATTCGTCGACGAAGGCGCCTATGTGTTCATCACCGGACGCCGCCAGGCCGAGCTGGACAAGGCCAAGGCCGAGCTGGGCGCGAACGTCACCACCGTTCAGGGCGACGTCGGCAACCTCGCCGATCTCGACCGGCTTTACGCCACGATCGAGGCGGAAAAGGGCGTGCTCGACATCGTCTTCGCCAACGCCGGCCAGGTGGAGCATATCCCCCTCGCCGCGATCACCGAGGAACATTACGACAGGATCACGGGCACCAACCTCAAGGGCGTGGTCTTCACCGTGCAGAAGGCGCTGCCGCTGATGACGCGCGGCGGCTCCATCGTCATCAACTCCTCGATCGTCGGCCTCTCGCAAAGCGTCCCGTCGCTGTCGATCTATGCGGCGACGAAGGCCGGCATCCGCGGCTTGATGCGGTCCTGGGTGCCCGACCTTGCGGCACGCGGCATTCGCGTGAACGCCGTCAGCCCGGGGCCGACGGACACGCCGATCTTCGACGGCCAGTTCCCATCGGCCGAGATTGCGAAGATCGCGCGCGAAGCGGCGATCAACATGACGCCGCTGAAGCGCATGGCCGACCCCGCCGAACTTGCTGCCGCCGCGTTCTTCCTCGCTTCGGACGAATCGAGCTATATCACCGGTGTCGACCTTGCAGTCGACGGAGGCATGTCTCAGGTCTGAGCGACCGCCCCACAGGCCAATGGCAGCACCGGCGGATTCGTGTCACTTTACTGTCAGGGCGATGCCGGTTTGCAACACTTTCGACCTCTCACGGCTCGCCGAACGGGCGTGTCCGGCGCCAGGCAATCAATTGTAACGTTTAAGGAAATTTTTCCCAACACACTGTTATAAAAGAGATATATCGGCACCATGGGCAGGGCGTCCCCCTCGGTGGGACGCCCTGCCCATGGCGTTTCATTGCAAGCACTATACGAAGCATTGCAGTCGCTATATAGTCCGGCCCACTTGCAGCTTCGGACTTTCCCGCTCACGGGGACAGATACCTCACAGCGTGAGCGGAAGGATGACCGGATGATCAATCACCGAGCAAACCGATGAGCGTGTTCGCGCTGGATAACTAGCGCGAAGACCGGACTCGCATCCGGCATGAAGGTCGACAAGCGGGGCGGTCGCAGCCCTGCGCAACAAGGGTTTGGGATGTCATACCTCAGCGAGCTGCGCAGTGAACTGCTGAGCCAATGGCGTCCGCTGGCGGCGACGGTGATCGGCCTGTCCAGCGGCCTGGTCATCATCAGCTACGTCATGGGCATCATGGGGCCCTACCTGATCGCGGAATTCGACTGGGCGAAATCCGACCTCGCCCTGGTCGGCACGCTGGCGCTCGGCGCCGTGTTCGTCTTCCCCTTCGTCGGTCGCCTCACCGATGTCTTCGGCGTGCGCAAGACCGCCGCCATCGGCGCGATATCCTGTCCGCTCCTGTTCCTGCTGGCCACGACGGTCAGCGACATTCGCCTTTACGGCCTGATCTACGGCTTGCAGGCGGCGGTCCTCGCGACGACCACCCCGCCGGTCTACTGCCGGCTGATCGTCCAGTATTTCAAGAAGGCGCGCGGCATGGCGCTGGCCATCGCCGCCTCCGGACCCGCCGTGACCGTCGCGGTCGGCGGACCGCTGCTCAACAATTTCGTCGCCGATCACGGCTGGCGCGCCGGCTACATGGCCATGGCGATCTTCACCGGCGTCACCGGCGCCATCGCCATCGCGCTGATCCCGAAGGATCGCGGCGCCAGCGTGGCGACCCGCGCCAAGCCCAAGACGGCGAAGCGCGACTATGCGGTGATCTTCCGCACGCCGGCGTTCTGGATCATCTTCTTCGCCATCCTGCTGTGCAACCTGCCGCAGACGATGATGATGACCCAGCTCAACCTCGCGCTGGCGGAGAACGGCGCGGTGGGCAAGGGCGCCTCGCTGATGATCTCCGCTTTCGCCGTGGGCATGCTCATCGGCCGACTGGCGAGCGGCATCGCGCTCGACCGCCTGCCGGCCCCGCTTGTGGCTGCCGCCGGCATGGCGCTTTCCGGCATCGGCCTGCTGCTGCTCGCCTCGGACTTCGACGCACGGCCGGTGGTTACGCTGGCGGTGCTGCTGTTCGGCCTGTCGCTCGGCGCGGAAAGCGATGTCATCGCCTATCTGGTGGTCCGCAATTTCGGCGTCCGGGTCTATAGCAGCGTACACAGCATGATGGCATCGACCGTGGCGATCTCCTCGGTCAGCGGCGCCGTGCTGCTCAGCGTGATGCTCAAGGCCTACGTCGTCTTCTCGCCGTTCCTGATGCTCACCGGTGTGCTCGCCCTCGCCGGCAGCGCCCTCTTCCTGCTGCTGCCGCGCAACCCGCAAATCGACGACAGCTTTGCCGAAGAGCCGGAAGCAGAAGAACGCGATCCGTCGGGCGCCATAGCCGCGCCGGCATGATCCGGAGACAAGTCACGCTTACAGTTAACGCAGGAACAATTTTTTAGAATTCGAATAAAAGTATTGGGCTGAGGGGTCTGGATGCTTCGAAAATCTGCCGATTTTTCTGAAATCCGCAGACAGCAACATCCAATCGGAAAGAATGCCAAAGAGCATCGAACCGACCTTCAGGGAGTTTGAGTACACATGAATACGTTCTCTCGCGTAGCGCTTCTCGCTACCGCGTCGCTGCCGCTCTTCGTGAGCGGTCAGGCTTTCGCCCAGTCGGCCGACGAAGCCGCCGATGACGGCGCGATCATCGTCACCGCCCGCCGTGTCGAAGAGCGCCTCCAGGACGTTCCGATCTCGATCTCGGTCGTCGATCAGGACCGCCTGACCAAGGCCAACATCTCTTCGGCGAGCGACCTGTCGCGCGTCGTTCCGGGCCTCAACGTCCAGAACCGCTATTCGGCCGAGCAGTCGACCTTCTCGATCCGCGGCTTCTCGCAGGAGCTGCGCACCTCTTCCTCGGTCGGCACCTATTTCGGTGAAGTCGTGGCCCCGCGCGGCGGCGGCATCTCGCTGCAGGGCGGCGACGGCGCCGGTCCGGGCTTCCTGTTCGACCTGCAGAACGTCCAGGTCCTGAAGGGTCCGCAGGGCACGCTGTTCGGCCGCAACACCACCGGCGGCGCCGTGCTTCTCTCGCCGCGCAAGCCGACCGATCGTTTCGAGGGCTATGTCGAGGCCAGCTATGGCAACTACGACATGAAGCGCATTCAGGCTGTCGTTAACGCGCCGCTGGCCGATTGGGCACGCCTGCGCCTCGGCATCGATCGCCAGGTCCGCGACGGCTACCTGACCAACGGCTCGACCATCGGTCCGCGCGAATTCGGCGACGTCAGCTACACCGCGCTGCGCGGCAGCCTGGTGCTCGACCTCGCGCCGAGCCTCGAGAACTACACGATCGTCTCGTACCTGCGTTCGGACAACAACGGCGTCGGCATGCAGCTGTTCCGCGCCAACTCCGGCACCTACTTCGGTGCGCGCGCCGCCGCCCAGCTTGCTCGCCTTGCCGCCAGCGGCGACAAGTGGCAGGTCGAACAGAAGCTCAGCAATCCGGAGTCGATGACCAAGCAGTTCCAGGCGATCAACATCACCACCTGGCAGGCCACCGACAACCTGACGATCAAGAACATCGCATCCTATTCGACGTTCATCCAGGATCTGCGTCAGGACATCTTCGCCACCAACCTGACCTCGCCGATCCCCGGCACCTACATTTCGACGTCCTATTCGTTCAATCCGATCGGCTCGCACACCAACGACCAGAAGAACTTCACCGAAGAACTTCAGTTCCAGGGCAAGGCGATAGACAACCGCCTGAACTATCAGTTCGGCCTGTACTACGAGCACTCGACGCCGGGCGCGCCGATCTACTCCTCGTCGCCGTCGGCCGGCTCGATCTGCCTGATCGGACCGTTCGAAACGCTGGCCGATACGCGTTGCACCAGCGGCAACGCCTCGCCCAACACCGGTACGATCGAATATATCAACATGGCCGCCTATGCGCAGGGCACTTACGCCTTCACCGATCAGTTCAAGCTGACCGCCGGCATCCGCTATACCTATGACCGGTCGCGCGGCCGTTCGCAGGCGTTCACCTACCGCTATCTGCCGGCAACGCCGGGCCAGTTCGTCGCACCGACGCTGACGGGCTGCGCACCGGGCTACCCGGCGGCTAATAACTGCGTGTTCGAAGGCCGCACGTCGACCAAGCGTCCGACCTGGACGATCAGCCCGTCGTACAACGTGAACAACGACCTCATGGTCTATGGCACTTATTCGCGCGGCTATCGTCAGGGTGCGGTCTCGCCGAATTCGGCAGCGGGCAGCCCGTTCTTCGGACCGGAAAAGATCGACAACTTCGAACTGGGCCTCAAGACCAGCTTCAGCGGCGCGATCTCGGGTAACTTCAACCTGGCCGGCTTCTACTCGAAGCTGGGCGCGCAGCAGCTCCAGGTCGGTCTGCAGAACACGATCCCCGGCAGCTCGAACTTCGGCCAGACGGCGACTTCGATCTTCAACGCCGGCAAGTCGCGCATCTATGGCGTCGAATTCGACACCATGCTGCGCCTCACCGACTTCCTGCGGGTCAACGGTTCGGGCAACTACGTCAACACCAAGCTGCAGTCGATCACGGTGCCGACGTCGTTCCCCGGCTACAACGTGATTCTGCCTTCGGCACTGGCCGGCGACCCGCTGCCGTTCACGCCGAAGTGGAGCGCGAACATCGCCGGCACGTTCACGCTGCCGGTCGACGAGAGCATCGGCAAGATCGAGCTGACCGCCGCCTATCGCTACTCCTCGTCCTACTCGACCGCCGCGTCGAGCCTGGAAGTGCTGGGCAAGGGCAGCAACCGTTCTTCGGCCGTCAAGCAGGTCGACCTCAACCTCGACTGGCACGACGTCGCCGGCGCGCCGGTGGATGTCGCCCTGTTCGCCACCAACGTGACCAACCAGTTCACCACCGTGTTCGTGCAGGCGCTGTACAACAGCTTCGGCTTCGACACGCGCGTGCTGGGTCTGCCCCGCATGTACGGTGCACGGGTCAAGGTCCGCTTCGGCGGCAACTAAGACTAAATAAAAACTGATGATGAGTCGCGATCTGCGCATAACGGATCGCGACTCATTAACCATGACACCATGATGTCAAAATACCTTCCAAATTGAGTAGCAAGATACAGCATGTGTCTTTTGGTGCGATGGAAGGCATGGTATTTGCGATCAAATACCCTATCGCCCAACTTTACAGATCGCATGCTCCAGATTACCTGCGGCGCACGCGAGATGGCCCTCGAAGATACTCAACGGCCACGACCTCAGGGATGATACCAGACATGAGCAGCAAGACCTTCCGCGTGGCGCTTTTCGCCACGGCTTCCATTCAGTTCCTTTCCGCCGGCCAGGCTTTCGCCCAGACCGCGGACGAAGCCGCAGATGACGGCGCGATCATCGTCACCGCCCGCCGCGTGGAAGAACGCCTTCAGGACGTGCCGATCTCGATCTCGGTGGTCGATCAGGACCGCCTGACCAAGTCGAACATCTCTTCGACCGAAGATCTCGCCCGCGTCGTTCCCGGCCTCAACGTGCAGTCGCGCTACTCGGCCGAGCAGTCGACGTTCTCGATCCGCGGCTTCTCGCAGGAACTGCGCACCTCTTCCTCCGTCGGCACCTATTTCGGTGAAGTCGTCGCTCCGCGCGGCGGCGGCGCATCGCTGCAGGGCGGCGACGGCGCCGGTCCGGGCGCGCTGTTCGACCTGCAGAACGTCCAGGTCCTGAAGGGCCCGCAGGGCACGCTGTTCGGCCGCAACACCACCGGCGGCGCCGTGCTGCTGACCCCGCGCAAGCCGACGTCGGAATTCGAAGGCTATGTCGAAGCGTCCTACGGCAATCTCGACATGAAGCGCATCCAGGCGGTGGTGAACGCGCCGCTGGCCGACTGGGCCAAGCTGCGTCTGGGCATCGATCGCCAGGTTCGCGACGGCTACCAGCACAACGTGTCGGGCATCGGCCCCAAGGATTTCTCGAACATCAGCTATACCGCGCTGCGCGGCAGCCTGGTTCTCGACCTCGCGTCGAACCTCGAAAACTACACGATCGTCTCGTACATGAATTCGGACAACAACGGGCAGATCGCCCAGCTTTTCCGCGCCAACCCGAACGCCGGCCTCGGCCCCCTTGCCCTGGCGCAGGTCGCGCGCCTGAACGCCAGCGGCGACAAGTACCAGGTCGAGCAGAAGCTGGCCAATCCGCGCTCGTGGACGCGTCAGTTCCAGGTCATCAACACCACCAAGTGGCTGGCGACCGACAACCTGACGGTCAAGAACATCGTCTCGTACTCGACCTTCCAGCAGATCCTGCGCCAGGACGTGTTCTCGACCAACTTCCTGGTCCCCAACACCACGAACCCCTTCGGCTCGGTCCAGACGGCCTATTCGTTCAACCCAGGCGGCCTGCTGACCAACGACCAGAAGAACTTCACCGAAGAGCTGCAGCTTCAGGGCACGAGCGCGGACAGCAAGCTCAACTACCAGGTCGGCCTCTATTACGAGCACAGCACGCCGAACGCGCCGACCGGATCGCTGACGCCGTCGATCGGGGCGATCTGCTCGCTCGCGCCTTACAATACGGTGGCCGACGTCCGCTGCCTGCCGCCGGGCCTGCAGACCGGCACCGGCACCATCAACCAGACGATCGGTTCGATCGAATACACCAACATGGCCGCTTATGCGCAGGCGACTTATGCGTTCACCGAACAGTTCAAGGCGACGGGCGGCATCCGCTATACCTATGACCGTTCGAAGGGCGTATCGACCGGCACGCTGTACCAGTTCGCCAGCACCACGCCGGGCGCTTTCGGCACCGCGCAGCTCGCGGGCTGCCAGCCGCTCTACGCGCAGTACACCGCCTGCACCTTCACCGGCCGGACCTCGACCAAGCGGCCGACCTGGACGCTGAACCTGCAATATGCGCCGAACGAAGATCTGATGCTCTACGGCACCTATTCGCGCGGCTATCGCCAGGGCGCGGTCGCGCCGTTCTCCGCCGGCGGCAACCCCACTTTCGGTCCGGAAAAGGTCGACAACTTCGAACTGGGCGCGAAGGCCAGCTTCCGCGGCGCGATCTCGGGCAACGTCAACGTCGCGGCGTTCTATTCGAACCTGACGAACCAGCAGCTTCAGGTCGGCCTGCAGACCTCGACGGGCGTTTCGGCCACGTCGATCTTCAACGCCGGCAAGTCGCGGATCGCCGGCGTCGAAGTCGACGGCGCGCTGAAGTTCTCGGACTTCTTCCGGGTGACCGCCTCGGCCACTTATCTCGACACCAAGCTGAAGACGATCAGCCTGCCGTCCACGTTCCCCGGCTTCACGGTGGTGCTGCCGTCGGCCCTCGCCGGCGATCCGCTGCCCTATTCGCCGA
>Ga0209813_10000365_pt1 | contig 11492 bp, 10 predicted proteins | sample EndMethybrTD3033_FD_187596 | JGI IMG/M metagenome (GOLD analysis project Ga0209813, IMG submission 187596) | Populus endosphere microbial communities from Tennessee, USA - Endosphere MetaG P. TD hybrid TD303-3 (SPAdes) (version 2) | ecosystem: Host-associated > Plants > Roots > Endosphere... | reverse complement strand
GCTGAACGGCACCCGGCGGACGGTGCGAAAGGACGGCATAGCTGTCGCCTATAGGTCAGCCGGCCCCCTCCCGGCAAGGCAGCGCTTTGTCCCGCGGTCCGGCCACGCCCAAGTCTCGCGCCGCTCGCTCTTGATCCGACTGGCAAATCGGGAACTGCCTGACCCATCGCGCGTTGATGGAGCAAGACGTGAACCGGGGGGTGGCGGATGCCGCCGGAAGAAGCTGATCCTGCACTACGCTGGCGGGCGCTTGCCGACGAGGCGCGCACGATCGCGGATCAGATGACGGACCAACAAGCCAAGCTTGTTCTCCTGACTATCGCCCGGGGATACGACCGCCTCGCCGAGCGAGCTGCTGTGCGCAAGCAGCAAACAGATCCCGAAACGGACCCATGAGTGTGCTCGCGTTGCCCGATTGTCGGAATCGGAACCGCAGCCTTATTTTATGTGTTCAACATTCATGGATGTCAGCGCCGAGATCACCGACCCGACCTATTGGCGACGACGTGCGGAGGAAGCACGCCGCATGGCGGAGCAATTGAACGACCCCGTCGCGCGGCAGACGTTGCAGGACATCGCCACCGCCTGCGACCAGTTGGCCGAACTTACAGGCGCGCGCGGCTCGGCGGAGAAGACCGACTGAGTGCGGCGGCTTCAGCCGCGCGTCGCCAGCCGAGCCGCCTTGAGGCGTTGGAAGTCGTCCCCGGCGTGATAGGACGAGCGCGTCAGCGGGCTCGACGACACCAGCAGGAAGCCCTTGGCCAGCGCGATGGTCTCGTAGGCCTTGAACTCCTCCGGCGTGACGAAGCGCTTGACCTCGGCATGCTTGCGGGTCGGCTGCAGATATTGGCCGATGGTGAGGAAGTCGACGTCGGCGGAGCGCAGATCGTCCATCAGCTGCAACACCTCGTCGCGCTCCTCGCCCAAGCCCACCATGATGCCGGACTTGGTGAACATGGTGGGCGCGATCTCCTTGACCCGCTGCAGCAGGCGCAGCGAATGGAAATAGCGCGCGCCTGGGCGGATCTTCAGGTAGTGCGACGGCACCGTCTCGAGGTTGTGATTGAACACGTCGGGGGTCGCCTGCACGACGATCTCGAGCGCGCCGTCCTTGCGCAGGAAGTCCGGCGTCAGCACCTCGATGGTGGTCTTGGGCGTCTTCGCCCGCACGGCGCGGATGGTCTCGGCGAAGTGTCCCGCGCCGCCGTCGTCAAGGTCGTCGCGGTCGACAGAGGTGATGACGATGTGGTCGAGGCCGAGCTTGGCGACCGCCTCGGCCACGTTATGCGGCTCGCTGGCATCGAGCGGACCCGGCAGCCCCGTGCGCACGTTGCAGAAGGCGCAGGCGCGGGTGCAGGTGTCGCCCATGATCATCATGGTGGCGTGGCGCTTGGTCCAGCACTCGCCGAGGTTCGGGCAGCCCGCCTCCTCGCACACCGTGTGCAGCTTGTGCTCGCGCACGATGCGGCGCGTCTCGGCCAGCTCCGGGTTCGACGAGGGCACGCGCACGCGGATCCAGTCCGGCTTGCGCAGCACGGGCGTGTCCGGCCTATTGGCCTTCTCAGGGTGGCGCGGGGCGCGATTGTCGAGGATCGTGACCATGCCACCATTGTAGCCGCCGGACCCGCCCGGGAAAACAGGGCGATGCATCCCGTTGCGACATACCCGTTAAGCGTAGAGGCGCCTTCTCAGGGCCGCGGCCAGAGCAGGAGATAGCCGCCCTGGGCAAGGTAGACGACCGCGATCGTGGTGATGATATGCCCGGCCCAGCGCCGGTACTGCGTGTCGCTCAGCCGCTCCAGGATCGGCCGCGCCAGCGAGGTGCCGATCATGGATGCGACCACCGCGCATCCCGCCAGCACGGGATCGAGACCGGCAGCCTGTACGACGATGCCGCTGAAATACAGGAACTTGGCGCCGTGACTGAAGATCTGGCAGACGGCCTTGGTGGCAACGATCTGCCGCCGCTCCAGCGTGCCGCCCAGGAAATAGGCGTCGATCAGGGGCCCGGATACGCCGGCCAGGAGCATCAGCGTCATGCATGCTGAGCCGTACAGCGCGCCGTGCAGCCAGCGTTCCGGGTCAGGCTTGAGATCGGCCGGCAGCAGCCGGACCAGGAACGGAGACACCCCAAGCAAAATGAGTGCTACCGGCGTGGAAGGTACGTAGCGCCAGAAAGTCCAGCCCACGAACGCCAGCGCACAGCCGGTGAGGAAGGTCGCGGCCGCACGCCACCGCACGTACCGCCACCACAGCAGGCCGCGCCAGCCGTTGGATGCCATCTGCGTCACGGCGTGCAGCGCCATCGCCTCGGGAAGCGGCAGCAGCACCAGCAGAACGCCCATCAGGATGAGGCCGCCGGCCATCCCGAAGATGCCCGACAGGAACGCGGTCGCAACCATCGTCAGGATCAGGCCAAGCATCAGGGTCGAAGACATGGGGGGCGCTCCAGCTCACGCTGTATGACCCGTTTGGCGTCCACGCAAAAGCTGAGTTATGTTCCCCTCAGCATAACTTTTACTGAGGGTGCGCCATGCGACGCCTTCCACATCTGAACGGCGTCAAGGCCTTCGAGGCGGCGGCTCGGTGCGGCAGCTTCGCGGCGGCGGCCGCCGAAACCAACGTTTCGGCGGCTGCCATCAGTCGCATGGTAGGGGTGCTGGAGAAACGCCTGGGCGTCAGCCTGTTCGACCGCGGCGCCAACCGTCTGAGCCTGACCGCGCACGGCCAGAGCTACTACGTCGGCCTTGCTCCGATCCTCGATGCGCTGGCGCAACTCACCGATCAGGTGCGCGCTCAGGCCGGCAGCCGCATTCTCACCATCGGCGTCGGCCCGACGTTCGCAATCCGCTGGCTGATCCCGCGGCTCGAATCGTTTCGCAGCGTGGCACCCGACGTCGACGTGCACATCACGACGGGGGGTGTGGCGGTACCGTTTGCCGACCACTGGACCTGCGGCATCAAACTGGGCGACGGCAATTGGCCGGGACTGACCAGCGAGCCGCTGTTCGATGCCGACCTCACGCCGGTCTGCGCCCCGCGGCATGCAGCGCGCTTGCGATCGCCGCGCCATCTGAAGGCTGAAACGCTGCTGCGCGTGACGCACGCCAAGGAGGATTGGCCGTTGTGGTTGCGGGCCGCGGGCCTGACGGGCATCTCGGCGACAGGACCGAGGTTCGAGTTCTACGGCCAGGCTCTGCAGGCGGCCAGCGACGGGGTCGGCGTGTCGCTCGGCATACGCCCCTACATCGATGATGACATCAAGGCGGGTCGCCTGGTCGCCCCCTTTGCCCTGTCGGTGCCGAAGGGCAAGCAATGGTACCTGGTGTACAAGCCCTCGCGCAGTGAAGAGCCGGCCTTCGTGGCGTTCCGGCGCTGGATCAGAACTGCAGTACGCGCCTCACCGCGATCCACTGCCGGTCCAGACTAGCCAAGCTCCAGGGCCACGCGGCCGCGCACCTTGCCGGCCAGGATTTCCGGGGCCAGCGCGACGACGTCCGTGGCGGGGCGCGTCACCGTCATGGCGGCGAGCTTGGCCTTGTCGACATCGCGGGCGAGGCGGCTCCAGGCCTCGAGCCGCGCAACTTTCGGCGCCATCACGGAATCAACTCCCGCCAGTGTCACCGCACGCAGGATGAACGGGGCGACTGAGGTGGGCAGATCCATGCCCTGCGCGAGGCCGCAAGCGGCAACCGTGCCGCCGTACTTGGTCATGCTGAGCACATTGGCGAGCGTGGTGCTGCCGACCGAGTCGACCGCGGCCGCCCAGCGCTCCTTGCTGATTGGCCGTGGCGTGCCCGACAGCTCGCTGCGATCGATCACCTCGATGGCGCCGAGGCCCTTCAGATATGCCGTTTCGCTGGTGCGCCCGGTGGACGCGGTGACCTGGTAGCCGAGACCCGCCAGCAGAGCGATAGCCACGCTGCCGACGCCGCCGGCCGCGCCCGTCACCAGCACCGGCCCACTGTCCGGCCGGACGCCATGCCGTTCGAGCGCCAGCACGCACAACATCGCCGTATAGCCGGCGGTGCCGATGGCCATGGTTTCGGCAGCCGTGAAAGCTGCCGGCTTCTTGACCAGCCAGTCACCGTTGACGCGGGCCATCTGGGCGTAGCCGCCGAAATGCGTCTCGCCGACACCCCAGCCATTCAGGATCACCTCGTCTCCGGCCTTGAAATCCGGGTGCGTGGACGACGCCACCATGCCGGCGAAGTCGATGCCGGGGATCATCGGCCAGCGGCGCACCACCGGCGCCTTGCCGGTGATGGCAAGCCCGTCCTTGTAGTTGATGGTGGAATGGCTGACGCGCACCAGCACGTTGCCCGGCATCAGGTCCGCTTCGCTGAGCTCCTGCCAGGCGAGCGTCTGGCCGGCATCGCCCTTCGACACCATCAAGGCCTTGAACCGCTGCATGCGTCACCTCCGCCGCAAATCACTCGCCCCGACCCGCCGTCGAACAGTGCCCGATTATGGCAACCCTCGGGCAAGGTTGACAAAGAATGCCTCGAGTTGTCGACACGACACGGCTTATGCGCTGCCACGTGTTTCGTGCCTATTTCGCCACAGCGACCACTGGCGACGTCGAGCGGCCGCCTGCGGCATTATTGCATGCCTACATTGAGGATTACATCAGCCATATTGTGGCTCAATTGTAGCTTGGACAAGAACATCTAGATTAATAATTGATGAATACGAAATAGCACCTGAGTGTAGCGACTTCTATAAGAGATGAAACATTGTGCTTTGCAAGCATCAAACCCTGCGGCGCCGGGGAAACTCCCGGCTAGTCCTAAAATTCCCGAGTGAAGCCATGAGTTTCCGCTTGGCAGCCGGCCCAGCGGCCGCCTAGACTCCGGCTTCTTGGCAAGCGGGAAACCACATCGCCAGGAGCGCCGGGTCATCCGGCCAAGGAGGTGTCATGATGGAATTGAGGACGAGGCTGAACGTGCTTGCAGCCGTCATCTCCTTCGCCTTTCTTACTGCTGTCGTGTTCGGAATGTTCTGATCGAGGATGCGAGCACGCGCTGATCGTTGGGAAGTAGGATCAGCTCAGTCGAAACGGCAAAGGCGCGGGATCGCTCCCGCGCCTTTGTGTTTGGCAGTGGCAAGACAAGCTTAACGTTTGACTATGTAGCCGAGGATGGCGCCGGCCAGCACGGCGTATTCGGCCTGCACCTGTCGCAACTGCGGCACGAACTGCGGCCCCCAGGTCCAGATCGCAGCAGCGATCAGCGCCAACGCCACGGCCCATGACAGCGTATGGCTCGAGGGCTGGCCCACCTCGCGCAGCACCTGCGCGGCGATGATGCCCACAAGGAACACCACGATGGCGGCCACGATGGCGAAGATGAACAGGCGGAAGATGCCCCCCATCTGAATGTATTTCATGATCGCTTGGCTACCGAACCAGCCAATGACGATTTGCAGAAGCAGCAGAACAAGACGTCCGAGCATGACGTGCCCCCCGACAAGTGAATTCCCCGGCGGCAACCCCGACGCCGGCATCGTGCAGGCTTAACACGCGCCAACGCGGGCTGAAACCGACCGCAGGCTGCAACTCACATTCGGTCGCGCGATAGGCACTTGGGTCTTGCCTGTGGCGCGACTCAACCGAGCAGGATCGCTTCGGATTGATCTTGCTCCAGCACTCATCGCACCAGCCAATAGCCGGCGAGCGCACCCGCCAGCAGATACAGCGGCTCGGAGATCAGACGGATCGCGGGGCCCGTCGCCGGAACAAAGGTCGGCAGCAGCACGACGGAGACCCCGATCAGCGCACCAATAATGCATGCCACCAGCGTAGCGATGCGCGGCACGGGCGCCTTCATCACCTGCGCCACCAGCAGCCCGGCGAGCCAAACAAGCCCGCCCAACACCAGCGCGTATACGATGTGATAGACGCGGCCGAGCGGCAGCAGCGAGACGATCATCGGCGCGAGCAGCAATCCAGCCGCCAGTTGCAGCAAGAGGGTGAGTAGCAATGCCATGGCACCGTCCCCATCAGCGCGTGTCGTGTCACGGCGCAGCGTAGCAGACGGCGGCAGCCCTCACATCAGCGCTTGCTGCTCTCCACGAACCCGCGCAGCAGCGAGTCGAGCATCTCGCTCGCCCGCGGGCTGACGGCGCGATAGTTTTTCCAGGCCGTGTCCTTGGCGATCTGCACCCAGGCCACATAGTCCTCGTACGTCAGCCGCTGCACCTTCACACCGGCCTTGGTGAAGACCGCGACCGCGTCTTCCCGGGCCTCGCGCTGGGTGGCCTCGAGATAGATGTCGGACGCCGCAGCGGCTTCCTCGAGCGCCAGCCGCTCCGTCTCCTTGAGGCTGTCCCAGGAACTCTTGGCGATCAGGATCGGTATGAACGCAGTGATGGTGCTGTATTCGCCCACCGTTATGAACTTTGCCACTTCCTGGAAGCGGAAGCTGACCAGCGTCTCAAACGAATTCTGCGCCACATCCACCTTGCCCGCCGCCATCAACGGGCGCACCTCGGATAGCGCAATCGGCGCGATATTGGCGCCTGCGGCTGCAAGCACCCCATTGAACTCTTTGCCCCCGCCGCTGCGCGCAACCATGCCTTTGATGCTCTTGGGCCCTGTTACCGGCCGGGTGCGCCCGGCAATGCCGCCGTCGAGCCACCACCAGGTGAGAATGCGGAAGCCCTTCTCTTCGCAGAGCAGCTGCAGATGCTCCTCGAACTCCGAGCCCTTGAGCTGACTGGCCGCCTCGGCGCTGCCCGGCACGCCGGGCAGGGTTACGACGGACAGTTCCGGAAATTTCGCCGAGGCATAGCCCATGGGATAGATCGCCATGTCGATCTTGCCCTGCTGCATGGCCTCGTACTGACTGGGTGGATCGCGCACCAGCGATGCGTTGGCATGAATGCGCACCGCGAGATCGGGCACGCGCTTTCTGAGTTCAGCGGCCAGCACCTTGGCGGCGCGATGGCGCGCATCGGTCTCCGGATACTGATGCGACAGGGTCAGGTCGCGCGCGCTGCTCTGTCCCGCCACGAGAACGGCCGCGCACAGCGCGGCCGTGAACAGCAAGGCGTTGCGACATTGCATGGGCCCAACTCCGAAATCGACGCCTCACGCCCTCATCCGGCCATTGGGGTCATCAACGCTTGCCGCTGTCGATGAAGCTCTGCAGCATCGCCGCGAACAGCTCGGCGGCGCGCGGGCTGATGGACTGATATTTCTTCCACGAGCTGTCGCGGGCAATGTGCAACCAGGCCGCGTACTCATCGAAGGTGAGCTCGCGCACCTTGGCGCCGGCCTTGGTGAAGGCCTCCTGTGCCGACTCCAGAGCCTCGCGCTGGGTCGCCTCGAAATAGATGTTGGAGGCACGGGCTGCTTCCTCGAGCGCCTGACGCTCGTCGTCGCTCAGGCTGTCCCAGACCACCTTGGAGATGATCACCGGCGTGAACGTCACCCAGATGCCGTTGCCGCCGAGTGTGGAGAACTTGGCCTGCTCGGTGACGCGGAAGCTCATAAGAGACTCGAACGACGTTAGGGCGACGTCGAGCTTGTCGGTCTCCATGGCCGTGCGGATGTCGCTCGAGGGCATGCTCAATGTGCTGGCGCCGGCGGCGGCCAGCATCTCGTCGAACGCCCGATCCCCACCGCGCGCTCTCAGTCCCTTGACGCTGTCGGGGCCCCCAAACTCCTGGGCGCGGCTGGCGACTCCTCCGCCCACCCACCACCAGGTCAGGATGCGAAAGCCCTTCTCCTCGCAGATGCGCTGCAGCTTATCCTCGAACTGAGTGCCCTTGAGCAGGCTGGCGGTCTCGGAACTGGACGGCACGCCCGGCAGCAGGCCGATGGAAAACTCTGGGATCTTCGCTGACTGGTAGGCGATCGGATAAACGGTAAGCTCAAGCTTGCCTTCCAGCATCGCGTCGTACTGTTCGACCGGCTTGAATTTGAGGGAGGAATTCGGGTGGAGGCTGATCGTCAGGCCCGTGCCCCGCTTCCTCAGTTCGGCCATCAGCACGCGCGAGGCCTTATGCCGGGCATCGGACTCCGGCCACTGGTGGGAAAGGCGCAGTTCGCGCGCCGACACCTGTGCCAAGCCGGCCGACAGCGCAAGAGCAGCCACGAACGTGCGTAGAAACAAGCCAATCATGATTGGAATCCCTCAGTGCTCCGCAATATTTTTCCAGCAGGCAGGGCCCACGGAAGAATATCCCCTGTCGGATAGACAATGCATGAAATGAGGCCAAGGCGAGGCATTAGTCCAGCCCCGCCGGCAAGGCCACATCGCACTGTGCTCAGGCGGCCTCAGTGCGGGCGGGCTTGGGATCGTAGTTCAGCACGGGCCCGAGCCAGCGCTCCGCCTCCTCCAGGCTCCAGCCCTTGCGCCGGGCATAGTCCTCGACCTGGTCGCGCTCGACCTTGCCGACGCCGAAGTAGTGGCTCTCCGGGTGGGCAAAATAGAGGCCCGACACAGCGGCTCCCGGCCACATGGCAAAGCTTTCGGTGAGCTGGATGCCCGCCTTCGCCTCGGCGTCGAGCAGGCGGAAGATGGTGGCCTTCTCGGTATGATCGGGCTGGGCCGGATAGCCGGGCGCCGGCCGGATGCCGCGATACTGCTCGGTGATCAGTTCCTCGTTGGTCAGCTTCTCGCCCTTGGCATAGGCCCACAGCTCGCGGCGCACGCGCTCGTGCATCCGCTCGGCGAACGCCTCGGCGAAGCGGTCGGCCAGCGCCTTCAGCATGATGCGGCTGTAGTCGTCGGTCTTGTCGATATACTTGGCCATCGCCTCGGGCTCGCCGATGCCGGCCGTGACGGCAAAGGCACCGACGTAGTCCAGGATACCTGTTTCTTTCGGTGCGACGAAATCGGCCAGCGCCGTGTTGGCCCGGTCGCGCCGGTTCTCGCGCGCCATCTGCTGGCGCAGCGTGTGCAGGGTAGCCAGATGTGCCTTGCGCGTGTCGTCGGTGAACAGCTCGATATCGTCGCCGACGGCATTGGCCGGCCAGAAGCCGACCACGGCATTGGCGGTCAGCCACTTCTCGGCGACGATGCGCTTCAGCATCGCCTGCGCGTCGGCGAACAGCTTCTTGGCCTCCGCGCCGACCACGTTGTCCTCCAGGATGCGCGGATACCTGCCCTGCAGCTCCCAGGTCTGGAAGAACGGCGTCCAGTCGATATAAGGCACCAGTTCGGCCAGCTTGTAGGCCTTGAAGGCACGCGTGCCGAGCAAGGTCGGCTTGACCGGCTTGGCGGCCGACCAATCGATGGCGAAGCGATTGTCGCGCGCGGCCTGCAGGCTCATGCGCGTCTTCTTGCTCTCGCCCTTCACGTAGGCTTCGCGGATCTTGATGTATTCGGCGCGCACCGTGTCCGTGTAGCCCTTGGCCTCGGTGTTCGACATCAGGGTCGACACCACGCCCACCGCCCGGCTGGCGTCGGTGACGTAGATGGTCTGGCCGCGGTTGTAGTTGGGATTGATCTTGACCGCGGTGTGCACGCGGCTGGTGGTGGCGCCACCGATCAGCAGAGGCACGACGAAGCCCTCGCGCTCCATCTCGGCCGCCACGTGGCACATCTCGTCGAGCGAGGGCGTGATCAGCCCTGACAGCCCAATGATATCGGCTTTCTCGCGTTTGGCGGTCTCCAGGATCTTCTGCGCCGGCACCATCACGCCCAGATCGATCACCTGGTAGTTGTTGCATTGGAGCACGACGCCGACGATGTTCTTGCCGATGTCGTGCACGTCACCCTTGACGGTGGCCATCACCACCTTGCCGGCGGCCGGCATCTGGTCGAGGCCCGAGGCCTTCTTCTCGGCTTCCAGGTAGGGTTGCAGGTAGGCCACCGCCTGCTTCATGACGCGCGCCGACTTGACCACCTGCGGCAGGAACATCTTGCCCGCCCCGAACAGGTCGCCGACCACGTTCATGCCGGCCATCAACGGGCCCTCGATGACCTGGATCGGCTTGTCCAGGCCGCGTCGCGCTTCCTCCGTGTCGGCCTCGATGTAGTCGGTGATGCCGTGCACCAGCGCATGCTTCAGGCGCTCCGCGACCGGGACGTTGCGCCAGGACAGGTCCTTCTCCTTGGACTTCGGCCCTGCCTCGCCCTTGAACTTGGCGGCCACTTCCAGCAGCCGGTCCGTGGCGTCGGCACGCCGGTTGAGGATCACGTCCTCGCACAGCTCCCGGAGCTCCGGCTCGATGTCATCGTAGATGGTGATCTGCCCGGCGTTGACGATCGCCATGTCGAGGCCGGCCTTGATGGCGTGATACAGGAACACCGAGTGCATGGCCTGCCGCACCGTCTCGTTGCCGCGGAACGAGAACGACAGGTTGGAAACGCCGCCCGACACGTGGCAGTGCGGCAGCTTCTGCTTGATCTGGCGGGTCGCCTCGATGAAGGCGATGCCGTAGCCGTTGTGCTCCTCGATGCCGGTGGCGACCGCGAAGATATTCGGATCGAACACGATATCTTCCGGCGGGAAGCCGACCTTCTCGGTCAGCAGCTTGTAGGCTCGCTCGCAGATGGCGACCTTGCGCTCGATGGTGTCGGCCTGGCCCTGCTCGTCGAAGGCCATCACCACCACGGCGGCGCCGTAGCGCAGCACTTTGCGGGCGTGATCGAGGAAGGCTTCCTCGCCCTCCTTCATGCTGATCGAGTTGACGATCGGCTTGCCCTGCACGCACTTGAGGCCGGCCTCGATCACCGTCCACTTGGACGAATCGATCATGATCGGCACGCGGGCGATGTCGGGCTCGGTGGCGATCAGGTTGAGGAAGGTGGTCATGGCCTTCTCGGAATCGAGCAGGCCTTCGTCCATGTTGACGTCGAGAATCTGCGCACCGTTCTCGACCTGCGAGCGCGCGATGGCCAGCGCCGCCATGTAGTCGCCGGCCTCGATCAGCTTGCGAAACTTGGCCGAGCCCGTGACGTTGGTCCGCTCGCCGATGTTGATGAACGCCGATGCGGCGTTGGTCGTTGTGCTGGTCGTGGCGTCTGCTTCACTCATAACGGCGTCACCCGTGCACGAAAGGTTCGAGGCCGGAGAGGCGCATCTTGCGCTCGATTCTGGGCGGCTTGCGCGGAGGGAACTTCGCGGCGTGCTCGTCAAGCTCGGCGATGTGCTCGGGCGTCGAGCCGCAGCAGCCGCCGATGATGTTGACGAGTCCCTCGCGCATCCACGGCTCGATGTGGCCAGCCATTTCGCACGGGCCCTCGTCGTACTCGCCCATGGCGTTGGGCAGGCCGGCGTTGGGATAGGCGATGACGCGCGTCTCGGCCACGGCCGCGATCTCGGCGATGTAGGGCCGCATCAGCTCGGCGCCGAGAGCGCAGTTGAGGCCGAGTGCAAACGGCTTCAGGTGCCGCATCGAGAAGTAGAAGGCCTCCGGCGTCTGGCCGGACAGCGTGCGGCCGGAGCGGTCGGTGATGGTGCCGGAAATGATCAGCGGCAGCTCGACGCCCATCTCGTCGAACACCGTGAGCGCGGCAAAGCCGGCCGCCTTGGCATTC
>Ga0209813_10000364_pt1 | contig 11512 bp, 11 predicted proteins | sample EndMethybrTD3033_FD_187596 | JGI IMG/M metagenome (GOLD analysis project Ga0209813, IMG submission 187596) | Populus endosphere microbial communities from Tennessee, USA - Endosphere MetaG P. TD hybrid TD303-3 (SPAdes) (version 2) | ecosystem: Host-associated > Plants > Roots > Endosphere... | reverse complement strand
GATGTGCTGACTTGCCGACTTGCTCGACGATGACGCCACATCGTCACAGACCAGCCCCTCCAAGGGAGGTCACCAATCGTAGATCGATCGGGTGAAACGGCACCGATAGTCGCCAGGATGATAAGGTCAAACCAGCCGATGAAATCTCTGAAAAAAGAAATCGACAAAAACCGCACGCTTGTGAGACAACCATAAATAGAGACGAGGCCCGTGTCACGACGAGGTGCGATTTTGATCTAAATATAGACACCAGGCTATCCGGCGATGCAGGATGGCATTGTCCATAAGAAGAAAAGAAGCCGCGCGGAGTTCGTGACCTCCGGGCGGCTTTTCTTTTTATGGAGTTATATTTTTTACATGAACTTGAATTCTGCGGCGGGTCAGTCACCCGTCATTCTTACCCCGGAGATTGAGGCCAACCTGGCGCTCCGGCTCGAACATGTTGCAGCGGGCTTTTCGGTAATTCCGCTGATTGACGACACCAAATTGCCTGCTATTCGGTGGGAGCCTTACAAGACCGCTCCCGCTACCGAAGAGCAGGTCATCGATTGGATGGGCGGCCTTGGGCTCTTCACCCGCCATCCGGCGCGGCCGGAACTGGAAGTCACGGCGCTCCGAAACCACGGGATCGTGACTGGCGCGGTCAGCGGCATCGTGGTGCTCGATCTGGATGACGCGCGCGCAATTCGCGTCGCTGAGCGGCTTGGCTTGCCCGAGACGCCGATGGCAGCCACACCGCGCGGCCGCCATATCTACTTTCGTCATCCTGGTGGCACGTTGACCAACCGTGTCGATATCTTCTCCGAGCGCCGCAACGCCCGATGCTATGCACCTGGGGGCTTTGACGTGCGCGGCGATGGTGGCTTCGTCGTGGCGCCTGGATCATACTTCCGGCCGACCGACGATGAGCGGGTTCTCGGTGGCAAGGTTGAAGGCGAATATCGATGGCTTGTGAAGCCCGGCACCGTTCCGTTTGCGGATATGCCCCACTGGCTCACTGCCGTTCTGGCATATCGTGCTCCCTTGGTGACGAATTGTGAGGAAAGGCGTTTTGCCTCGATCGAGGCCGGGTCGAATGCTTCTATTCCGCCTTCCTCGCACCGTATCAGCGCTTGGGCGAACGCCACCCTTGCTGCTTGTTGCCAGGAGATTGTCGATGCGCCTCATGGCACCCAGAACAACACGATTTTCAAGTCGGCGGCCAGGATCGGAAGCCTGATCGCAGGAGGCGTGCTCGATAGCCATGAGGCCGTCACAGCGTTGTTCGAGGCGGCACACCTGGGTAGGCATCCGGCTGCCAGTGCGAGGGCGACCATCAAATCCGGGCTGGCTGCCGGACAGCGATCCGCTTGCTCCGGTCCTGCCGATTTTTTCCTGCTGTCGTCGAACCCGAAGCCTTCCGTGGCCGCCGCCAAACGTCGGCTCCGCGCAGGAGGGCGCTGATATGGCCGATGTCATCAACCTTGCAGAACTTCGGGTAACCGACGCGCTTTCGCGGCGGATTGCAGGACTCGGCATCCAACTGTCGTCGCTGGCTACCCGAGATGATGCTGACAGTATGGTTCAGTTCAAGGCGTTGAACGACGAACTCACTGCATTGATCAAGCAGCGCGATCGGGAAATTCGACGGGAGAAAGCGTCCGGTCGGTTCGCGCTTTCGGCAGATGAAAAAGCGCAGCGCGACGCGGATATTGCTGCCGTGAAAGACGATTTGCGTGCATGGCTCCAGACGCGGGACTATTATTATGTCCAGTCCACCGAACGGTTCTGGCTGCATAAGCCTGCCACCGGCGAATGGATCATGAGTTCGGAGCGCGCGTTGAAGAACGATCGGCGCTCCCTGAACGACCGGATGGAATTCGACCTCCTTATGGAGGTCATGCGGGAAGATGGCCGGTATAAGGATACGCTGACCTACAGCTTCACTGATCAGGCTGAAGATGTTCTCAATCTGTTGCGGGTCAATTTCGTCGAGCCGCTCGATGACGGCCAGGCGCCTCACTGGATTTTCGACACGGTGATCCAGTCGATCGGCGGCGACAAGCGGGAGAATATTGAGCACATTGAGAAACTCGTCCTCGCCAAGTATCTCCATCCCGAAGACATCACGCTTCCGGCGCTGGTTCTCCAGGATGATGGCGGCACCGGGAAGAGCCTTTTTGTGAGCGTTCTGCTTGGAACGTTGTTCGGTCATCGCTTCATCGCGGACAATCTGAGCATGGCCGACATTGTTGGTAAGTTTAATTCGCGCCTGGAAGGCAAGGTGGTCTGGTTCGTCAATGAATCCGCCAAGGGCACCTACAGCCTCGACGATCTCAAGCGTAAGCTGGGCTCTTCCACTTTCTCGATCGAGCGAAAGGGGATCGATTCGATCAGCGTCCCTATGATTGCCTGGATGGTAATCAGCGGAAATGATCTCGCCGGTTCGGTCCTGCTGTCTAACAATGACACCGATCGACGCTATTCTGTCGTCAAAGGCGACGCTCCGCTTTCCGCCTATGTTGCCTCGATCCTCGACTGCTCGCGTGCCGAAGCCGTCAAATGGGTGAAGGAAACCGGATCGAAAATTCTTGGCGATCCTTCGGAAGTCGGCCGATGGGTGAATGGCATGATCAAGAAACATGGCGATCCGGGATCGGTCGAAGCTTTGCACGGCGGCGACTACGCCGCACTGGCAGAAACACAGAAGAGTATCGAAGAGGCCGTTTTCGAAGCCGTCTTCCTGCGGCCTGATTTCGATTATATCCGGCGCCCGGTCCTCTATGATTTCTACAAGTCCCAGTGCCGTCGTCAGGGTCGTAATGCTCGCCGCGATAGAGTGCTCTATGAAATGGCAGCGAAATGGCTGACCCAGCGCCAGGCGGATATTGCATGTGCCAAGGCCAATATCGGTTTTGGAAAGTGCGCATCCAGCGGCTACATTTTTCACCACGTTGATCCTCTCGATGCCAGCACTCCGCGCGTCGAACCCAACGATGGCCGGTGGTTCGAAAGCGACAGCGTCAGCGGCCGCAAGACCTGGCTGATTGAAGTCGAATGACGCCTACGGGCGCCCCGGTTCTGCCGGGGCGCCTGTGATGAAATAAATATCCGAAGGTCCGATGATGGACCATGGAGTCACGATAATGCGCTATTATGAAATTGTGCGGCCAGGTGAATGGCAGGCGCTCAATCGGCTTGCTTGGAGCGACGCGTTGTTGCCGCCGATGATTTTTCCGCCCGCCAGCGAATATGTTTGGCGCGATCTGCTTCAGCGAAGTGATCGTCGAAAATGATGATCAGGCGCGCCGTCATACCGGCGCATCAGCTTAGCAGCGCCGCCGCTTGGCTCGATGCTCTGACGCCCCCCGGTATCGCTCCTGTGATTCGAGGCTGGGTTTTGCTCGTGCTCTGCCAGGCTGACGAAGATGCGGCTATATTCGGACTCAGAATGAGGGGGCATAGCGCTTGGCAGCTTTCCGGGAAGACATGGTTCCTGCACGAATCTGACGGCATCGATCGCCCTTCGGAAATGGCCAGCGCGTCTGACGCACTCGATCGGTTCGGCCTCCAGGGGCGATGCGAACTCGTGGACGCAATTTTTGCGGATATGCATTCCGATCAGAAGCAGAGGCTGACGCATTCGACGAGGCTGATGCCGCCGGTTTTTCTGCCTGATACGCGCGATGGACCGCTCACGCTGCGGTCGGAAAAGTCGGCGAGTCTCCATTGCTTGGTTTGCCTTGGCCTACTACGGAGATGGCTCTTGCAAACTGATTGGGGATCATATGCCGATTTTGTCGTGGCTGACGCGGGACAGAGATGTGCAGGCTGCCGACGCAGTGCCCTATCGGCTGTTGGAGCGCGACGACACTCTTTCGGCGGGCGATACGAGCAGCGGCAATATGTTGATTCAGGGCGACAATTTGGAAGCCTTAAAAAGTCTGCTCCCCTATTTTCGGGGACAAGTAAAATGCATCTATATTGATCCGCCATATAATACAGATGCCGCCGTCGGTGACATGTTTGAAGACAATTTCTCTCATTCGCAGTGGCTTGGAATAATGTGGCCAAGACTCGAATTGTTAGAGGAAATTCTGTCGGAAGATGGATTATTTATTTGCTCTATTGACGATAAAGAATCAGCATATTTAACCGTTGTTCTGGACGAAATATTCGGCAGAGATAACAGAATTAACACAGTCGCGGTCAAAATGAGTGAAGCGTCTGGGGTTAAAATGGCTCATGCCGACAAGCGCCTTCCTAAACTGAAGGAATGGCTGCTCATTTATGGCAAGCGCAACCGTCCAAAATTTAATATCGATCTAATTCCTCCAGAAAAGTGGAACGAGGAATACAAGACGGTCATTACTGGTAATTCCCGTGATGAAATCAATCGGCTAAAAGACTTGATTAGCAAGCAGCCTGCAACCCAGGCGGACGTAGAGGAATGCCAAAAAATTCTAGCAACATGCCGTATGCAGTCGATGTCCAATTTTTGCCGACAGAATCATATAGACGACAGCAATTTAGACGGATGGCGATTTGAAAATTCATGGAGAATTGTTCAAGCTGTAGGATCAAGTAGCGTATACAATTTGGCTTTGAGAAGCAAAAAAAGTGGTGGTGACATATCCGCAGGATTGTCCTCTACTGGATTAATATATCTTTTTAAAAGCGAAGTGAATTTGAATGCTAAATCGCCGAGAATACAGATCATTTTTGCTGATCAAAATCTTATGACCCATCCCGGTGATTTTTGGACTGACATAAAAACCACAAGGGGCATCGGGAAGGAAGGAGGCGTTCACTTCCCCAATAGCAAAAAGCCTGAGAGGTTAATCCAAAGGATAATCGGCCTGTGCACTGAAGAAGGCGACTACGTTCTCGACTCCTTCCTCGGTTCGGGAACGACAGCCGCAGTAGCCCATAAGATGGGTCGGCGCTGGATCGGTATTGAAATGGGCAACCACGCGATGAGTCATTGCGCACCACGCTTGCGTAACGTCATTGACGGTGAACAAGGAGGGATCAGCAAGGCTGTGAACTGGCAGGGCGGAGGCGGCTTTGCCTTCTATCGGCTTGGAGCCCCCGTGTTCGACAGCAACGGCACAATAGCGCCGAGCGTCAACTTTGCTCCGCTAGCCACACATATCTGGTTCGCGGAAACCGGCAAGCCCTTCACTGGCGCCGCCGACAAGCCCTTTCTGGGGGCGTGTAATGGGCAAGGGCTGGCTTTGCTCTATAACGGAATCCTGGGGGACAAGCGGGTGTCGGGGGGCAACGTGCTGACACGCAAGACACTGGCGATGGTGCGGGCAGCGGCGGGCGGCTTTGCCGGGCCGATCACCATCTATGGCGAGGCGAATCGGCTGGGCGCGGAAGCGCTGAAGGCCGAACGCATCACCTTCAAGCAGACCCCCTATGATGTAAGGGCACGTTGATGGAACTGAAGAAATATCAGGACAAGACGCTTGGCGTGCTGCGTCACTTCTTCGAAGAAGCACGCATCCATGGGGCCAAGGTCGCCTATGAGGCAACCACCCGCGAGGAAGAGCAGGCGAAGCGACTACGCGGATGGGGCGGCACCTATGCGCCGTTGTTAGGGCAGGAAGACATGCCTTATATATGCCTGCGTCTACCAACGGGTGGGGGGAAAACGCTGCTGGCCGCCCATGCGGTGAAGATAGCGGCTGACGCCTGGATGGACACGGCTGCGCCGCTGGTGCTGTGGTTGGTGCCGACAACCACGATCCGTAAGCAGACAGTGGAAGCGTTGAATAATCCGCGCCATCCGTATCGGCAGGCGCTGAGTGATGCCTTTGGCGAGCCGGTGCGGATACTCGACATTGGCGAGTTCACCCGTTTGCAGGCTCATGATCTAGGACGGCATCCCTGCATCTTCGTCGGCACGATCCAGGCGCTTCGGGTGGAAAATACCGAAGGTCGTAAGGTCTTTGCCCATCATGAGGCGCTGGAACCGATGTTTGCCAAGGTGCCTCGGCGGATGCCTGACATGGAAACGCTGGGGACGGAACTGGCGGCGAAGATCGGCGGCGACCCGGACGATATACGTTTCAGCTTCGCCAATCTGATGCATCTGCACAGGCCGCTAATGATCGTGGACGAAGCGCACAAGGCTGTCACTGGCCTATCCCGCGATATGCAGCGGCGGGTAAACCCCTGCGCGATTGTGGAATTCACAGCCACCCCCGCTAAGAAGAGCAACATTCTGCACAGTGTCCACGCTATGGAACTGAAGGCGGAAGAAATGATCAAGCTGCCGGTCGTTCTGGCCGAGCACAAGACATGGGAAAGCGCCGTAACGGGCGCGATCCAGAAGCGCGCCGAACTGGCCGACGAGGCTGCTCGCGACACAGCAGGGTATATCCGACCGATCCTGCTGCTCCAGGCGGAAGACCGGAACCGAGAGGTGACGGTCGAAGTGCTGAAACAGCATCTGATCGACGTGCATCATATAGACCCGCGCAAAATCGCCATCGCAACAGGCGACCAGCGCGAACTGGACGGGATCAATCTGTTCGACCCCAACGCCGATCCGCTGATTGACTATGTCATCACGGTAGAGGCGCTGAAAGAAGGTTGGGACTGCTCCTTTGCCTATGTCTTCTGTTCGGTTGCAAACATCAAAAGCGCGACCGACGCCGAACAGTTGCTAGGCCGAGTATTGCGGATGCCGTATGCGACACGGCGTAGATCGCCGATGCTGAACAAAGCCTACGCCCACTTGGTCAGCAAGTCGTTTTCCGAAGCTGCGAACGCCCTAAAGGACCGGCTGGTCACCATGGGTTTTGACGAGCAGGAAGCCGAAGCCAATATTGAAGCGCAACCCGGATTTGGCGATGATGAAACTGATGGCCTGTGGGGAGCACGCCAACGGCCAAAGCCATCAACCCAGATTGCGCTGGATGCCAGCCCGCATGCCTTGATGCAGATGAGTTCTGCTGCACCGGGCAAGATTACGGTGGAGCGCCAGGACGGCGGCGCGCCGGTGGTGCGCGTGACCGGATTCCTGCGTGAGACTGAAATTGCCCGGGCCGCTGAAGCACTGCCGGTGGAAGCGGCTTCTCTATTCCGAGAGCAGGTTGCCAAGTTTCATGCGGAACATGCACATGGTGCTTCCGCTGCTGAACGCGGGGAGGAATTTGTCGTCCCGGCTCTCATGAGTTGGGTTCAGGGCGATCTGGTATTCGCAGACACGGACCGGTTCACAGAGTATTTCGACTGGGCCTTGAACGAGCAATCCGCGCAGCTTGCCCGCAGTGAGTTCGATGTCGAAGAAACGTCTGAAGGCTTCGAAATCGATCTGGATGGTGAACGCCTCGCAGTTCGCAAAGCCGATGACAGCGACCAACTTCTTCTGGATATTCCAGTCGATGGATGGACTCCGTCCGGTCTTGTGCAATTGCTATTCCGGCAGGTGCGGGCCAACGATATTCCAGCATCCAGCATGCTTGCCTGGCTGACCCAGGTGGTCGCGTTTCTGACCGGTCCGCGCCAAATTCCGCTTGCCGCACTGATGCGGTGCAGATTCCTGCTCGCGCGCCGTTTGAATGATCGGATCAAGGCGCAGCGCGATGCTGCTCGCGACAGCGCCTACCAGTCATGCCTGTTCGCCCCAGAGGCACGGGTGGAGTTGTCTTTTGATGAAGGTTTCCGGTTCGCCGATGGCATGTTCGATGGGACGCCGCTCTATCGCGGCACCTATCGTTTTGCTCGCCATTTCCTTGGCTCGGATCACGTCCCTGCGTTTGAAAACGACAAGGAAGGTGAAGAATTCAAGGCGGCGCAACTGATCGATGCAATGACCGAACTCGACTATTGGGTCCGTAACGTCTCCAATCATCCAAATGCGTTCCGGCTGCCGGTTGCGAGCGGCTGGACCTATCCCGATTTTGTCGGTCGGCTGAAAGATGGCAGGCTGCTAGTCGTGGAATACAAGGGCTCTCACTTGATCGCGGAGGCCGCAGAAAAACGGGCGGTTGGCGAATTGTGGCAGCGGCACAGCAATGGTGCAGGCATATATGTGTTCGCGATCAAGGATGATGATGGGCGAGACGTGCGGCAACAAATACGGCAGAAGATTGCCATTTCTTGAAACGCGTTCTCACATCAGATGCAGAATTTGAGTGATCTCGCTCCAAAATTAAACTATTGATAAGTCGCCTAAACAAATCACGGAGACCCGAAGATGATATGACAATATCGGAGTATCATCATGGCTATCGTTCCACTTCAGGGCTGGGCGCTCGACCGGATCGTCCAATTCGATGAGGCGTGCCCTGGATTTGCTGGCGGCTATCTTCGTGCAAGTCCTGAGCGCCGCCAGGTTATCGCTGCTTTCATGTCTGTCGTGCGTGTTGGAAGCGACAAAGAGCGGGAAGCAGCCGCCATGTTGGCATCGGCCGATCATCGCACTATTCTCAGCCACGCTTTTCCCACGGTGCCATTGGGATTGCGTCAGGCGCTGGCAAAAAGTGGTGGGCAACCTCACCCGCCTGCCTATTATCGAGATTTGCATCAGGCGCTGACCTCCGGGTCACGGCATGTGGTCACTGCCATTATGCGATTGACCGCACTTGATCAGGATCGCCTTGAAATCATCAAAGTGCTTCCACCTGACCTGTGCGATCACCGCATCATCAATCGAATTGAAGGCAGCCAGCAAGCGACCGACCTTGTTCTGGTTGCAAGCCTGATCGATGCACGAGGGGGCAGACGCACCGATTTCATTGGGGCATTGCTCAAGTCGAAAAGGCCGCTGACAAAAGTCGTGCGGCATTGGGCACTTCAGATTCCATTTGCCCCGCATCCGATCCCTGAGACGCAAGGCTATCGCCCTATCAGGGACGGAGCAGAGTTGCGTCGGACGGCTCTGCAATACCGAAATTGCAGCAGGCGCTACATGACTGCCAGCGTTAGCGGCGACAGCACGTTCGCGGAATACACTGATGCTGATGGCCGCCAAGCGCTACTGTGCCTGGAGAAGCAAGACGGCGCTTGGATCGTCGATGGGGTTTATGTGCGTCGCAATCGACAGGTGCCCAGCGATTTGGATGAGCGAGTGCGTAAGTTTGCCGCACGCCACGGTATTCAGGAGCGGCGAACCGTCGAGTGCAAAGACGAGGCAACAGCAGCACTGAAACGTTTCACCCGATCGATCTACGATTGGTGACCTCCCTTGGAGGGGCTGGTCTGTGACGATGTGGCGTCATCGTCGAGCAAGTCGGCAAGTCAGCACATCATCACCTGGAGATCGGCGCAGCAGGGATTGGCATATCTGGCATGATGTCGTTCTCTCTATAGTGTCGTTGTTGACTTGCTTACTTGCTGACTTGATCGAGAGAAAATGGCGAATTCCCGTCATTCCTGGCAAGTCAGCAAGGAAGTAAGCAGGAGATGATGCTGACTTGCCATGGCGGGGCTGCGCCGCCGATGGGATGATTTTCGACACCATAACGGCCGCCGCAACGCAGCTTTGCGACCCGAGATATCACAGGCTATCGATCGACCGGCAGCATGGTGCGGTTTCAACGAGTTCATGGGCCTTCGTCGATGATCTGCCACCATGGGCGTCCCACCAGGGTAACCATCAACGACACATCCGGCGATACAATCATATTGTGCCAAATGGGTGCAATTCATGATATAATACACACCTATTCAGTTAGTCTTAGACCCTCATGAGACAGGAGCGTGAATGGCAAAGGTGCTGGGCTATGCGCGGATTTCCACCGATGACGGGCAAGATGTGGCAAGCCAGAAGGCCCGCCTCGAAGAACTCGGCGCTGTCGTCGTCTTCGCCGATATCGGGAACGGCTCCACCCTCCACGGCCGCGACCAGCTTGAAGCAGCCCTCCGATTGTTGGAGCCTGGCGACCAACTCCTCGCCCTCCATCCCGATCGCATCGCGCGGGACACGGCCAGCCTCCTCGCCGTAGGCAAGCGGGTCGTCGAGAAGAGGGCCGCGCTGCGCATCCATGACCCGGCGATCACCTTCGACGGCAGCGACATGATGAGCGAGGTATTGCTGACCTTGTTCGGAATGATCGGCTCGATGGAAAAGCACTTCATTCGTGCCAGGCAGCGTCGGGGGATCGAAGCAGCCAAGCTCAAGGGCGCCTATAAGGGCAGACCGGCCACCATCGATCCCGCCCAGGTGCGAGAGTTGCGCGACCAGGGGCTCGGCGCCACCGCGATCGCCAAGCGGCTCAAGATCGGACGAGCATCGGTCTATCGGGCGCTCGCCGCCTGATTGCTATCGCGATCAAACCGGATATGGATCGTTCCGCCCAACTTGGGCCGGACTTCGGCATCAAGCTTTTGTGCGAGCGCTTCCGGCGAGAGGCGTGGGTGCGTAACCATATTCATCAGGTGAAGGTGGCTCCCATGCTCCCAGTGGTTGTTGCGCTGGTCGGTATCTCGCTGGTCGAAGTAGAACAAATGCCAGTGCCCTGGCCACTCCAGCGGCAGGAACATGTGGCCACAAAATAGCCGTCGCTGTTCAAACATCTGGTCGATCTTGTTGGTGAACTTTCGCGCTTCCTTCGAAAGCTTACCCACGCCGTTCGCTGCGAAGGCCGCTCTATCTTCATCGGTCGGGTTCAAATGCTCAGGATGGTGATGCTTGAAGATCGGGATGTGCCCAATCGGAACAGCCTGCATCTGGCAGGCCAAGATCAAGTTCGCCAGGTCAGATTTCCCGATCACTGCAGCCCGGCAATGGTCAACAAGCTCCGCCTTTCTCGTGATGTTGAAGATCGTCAGGAGCGAATTTAGCGAAGGCTCATCTTGGGCGGACATATCAACGGATTACGTGAGCAGACCGATCATGCCAAGCGCGTCATGTGGGCGTTCCGAGGGCGAGCCGCCACCCCCTCGCTCCCTTTGTTCATTATCCCCCCGCACCCACGCGCCCTAGATGGGGATCGGGCGAGCATCGGTCTATATCGGGCGATCGCAGCCTGACATATCATCCCTAGACTGCTCCTGGAGATCACCATGACCGACACCGATCCCACAATCATCGAGTCCCCCTTGTCCCGAACCGTTAGCCGAGATGGCATTACCGTCCGCGTTCTCGTCTATCGGCTCGAACATGATCCGAAGTGGGCGCTTGAAGTCGTCAACGACGCCGGGACATCGACGGTCTGGGACGATCTGTTCGACACAGATGAGGCTGCCTTCGAAGCCTTCACACAGACGGTCGCCGCCGAGGGCATGGAAACCTTCCTCGACAATGACGATGAAGTTCCCGCCGGGGCAACTCGCCACTGAAGATACCCGCCTCCCGATCACCATGATCTCCACCGCCCCAGGTGATAGTCCTGGGCGATGATTACGCGCGCAAGATCATGGCCTGGAGGGATGGCGCCCGCGACGGTTCGAATCCGGGCGCGTCCGTCGAACTAGGGCTACACCCAGGCGCTACAGCCTGATAGCGATACTGCCATCGACAGGCGCGAATCACGCGAAATCGGGGCAGCTTCAAGGCCTCCCTCCCTCTCCGCCA
>Ga0209813_10000363_pt1 | contig 11517 bp, 7 predicted proteins | sample EndMethybrTD3033_FD_187596 | JGI IMG/M metagenome (GOLD analysis project Ga0209813, IMG submission 187596) | Populus endosphere microbial communities from Tennessee, USA - Endosphere MetaG P. TD hybrid TD303-3 (SPAdes) (version 2) | ecosystem: Host-associated > Plants > Roots > Endosphere... | reverse complement strand
GAAGGCGTACTCGGTAGTGTGCACCTTGCCGAGAATGATCGCGCCCTGCGCCTTGAGCGCCAGCACCACTTCGGCATCGTTGCCGGCGGCCGGCGCGGCATCGCGCGAGCGGCTGTTGGCGCGGGTGGGCAGACCCTCCACGTCGATGATGTCTTTGATCGCAACGGGCACACCGTGCAGCAGACCACGTGTGCGCCCCTGCTCCGCTTCGCGTTCGCGCTCCTCTGCGACGGCTAGAGCACGCTCCGCGTCGATCTGGCGCCAGCATTGCACGTGCGGATCGGCCGCCGCGATGCGATCCAGGTAGCGACGAACCAGCGCTACCGGTGACAACTCGCTTTTGGAGATAGCCGCGACCAGATCGCGCACCCGCCCCGGATCAGTAGCGTAGTTGCCCTGCATCAGTATCACCCTTCCGCCGATCGGCCTCTGACAGTGCGTTCACGGTAAGGTGCCCAACGCCCCATGCAAGCGCCGATTACGACAATATTCCGAACGTGCGAGAGCGGTTCCGTCAAGAATGGAACGCAGCTCCCAAGCCGGATTGGGACGAACTCACCGACTTCGCGTACTGATGCTGTGGCAGACCGGCGCTTCTTGACCCAAGGCGGACATCGGGTCTCGCGCCGGCCCAAGCTGGCTTATGGGCACGGAATGCAGCGCACCTTGCGACCCGCGCGCTGGCCGGATAAATTATAATTGGTAGCGCTTTGTAAAGGATACAGAGACGGGCAAGCGCACAGCCCGACCTAATCCCGAACGCCTGTGGGTCGCACAGACTGTTTCTCACCTTCGCATCGTTGACAATGACCTCTGGCACCGTGTCCAAGGAATCAAGCAACGGTACTCATCGCGGTGGGGCAATAAACGCCAAAGCAAGAAGCGGCTGCTCAGCAGTCCCCTGAGGTGCGGGCTGTGCGGTGGCGGTATGACGATCAGCAGGGGTGATCGCTACTATTGCTCGGCGCGTCGCGAGAGGTACATGCAAAGCCGACCGTGGGGTCGCAGCTCCTGAACCGGAGGAGCGGGTGCTAGGTGGACTAAGGGATTTGCTCCTCGGCAACCAAGACCTAGTCGACGAGTTTGCGGCCGAGTTTAAGCGGGAACTTCTGCGGCTCCGGAGGCAGAAACACGGCACTGGGAATTGATGACGCGTGGACCTTGCATAAACCGAGCGCGGTGGCCCTCGTTGTCGAGCAGACGGCGTGTTGGCGGCTCCTCGCCGTTGAAACCTCTTATTTGCGCTTGGTGATCATTAGTTTCTGCTGTTTGGAAGATCCAGGCGAAGCGAGCGCTGAAGCCGAGAGCGCCTGGCAAGATCACTCGCCAGCAGCATGCGCTCTGGTCGGAACAACCGCGCATCCATGACGGCCAGGTTGGCCGCAATCTTCGGGCGGAAACCCATGCGGGCGATCACATCGCGCTCGAGATCGATGCCGGGGGCGATCTCGATCAATTCGACGCCTGCGGCCTGCAGTCGGAACACCGCACGCTCGGTGACGTAGAGCACGCGTTGCCGGCGCTCACGACCGTACGCACCGCTATAGGTAATCTGCTCGACGGCCTTGACTAATTTACTGCCGCTTCCATCGCGGACGACCTTGAGCCGGCCGTCCGAGCATACGATCTCGCTTTTGCCGGCGGTGAACGTGCCGCTGAAGATCACGGTGCCCGCATTCTGGCTGATGTTGATAAAGCCGCCCGGCCCGACGATGCGTCCGCCGAACCGGCTGACATTGGCGTTGCCCGCCGCATCCGCTTCCGCAAACGAAAGAAATGCCAGATCGAGTCCGCCTCCGTCATAGAAGTCGAACTGATAGGGTTGGTCGACCATCGCAACATAGTTGCGCGAGGCGCCGGCCTCGTTGCCGGATGCAGGGGCGCCATCGATCAAGCCCTGCTCGTTGGTCAGGCAGATCTCGTCGAGAACGTCCTCCTCGGCCGCGACATTGGCGATGCCGGTCGAAATGCCGGATCCCAGGTTGCAGACGGCGCCGGGAAACAGCTCCATCGCCGCGCGTCGCGCGATGATCTTGCGGGGACCGAGAGGCAGCGCAGGGATGTCCGAAAGGGGAACCCTGAGTTCGCCGGCGTAGGCCGGGCTGTAGTAGGTCTCGTACGTCTGGCGCTGCTCGGGTTCGACCACCACGAGGTCGACCAGGATGCCCGGAATCTTGACTTGCTTGGCAGACAGGGTGCCACGCTTGGCCATACGCTTTACCTGCACGATCACCACGCCACCGCAGCGGCGCGTCGCCTGCGCTTCCGACAGCATCTCGCCGAAGATTGCCTCTTCCTCCATGGTCACGTTGCCTTCCTCGTCGGCGGTCGTGCCGCGCAGGAAACAGACGTCGAAATGCATCGGCTTGAAGAAGAGGTGGTCCTCGCCGCGAAAGTTGACGAGCTCGACCAGGTCCTCCTTGGCGCACTTGCTTTGCCGCCCACCGCCGTGGCGCGGATCGACGAAGGTGTGCAAACCGGTTTGCGTCAGCAGGCCCGGGCGACCGGCGGCAATCTCGCGCATCAGCTGCGACAGCGCGCCTTGCGGCAGCGTGTAGCCCTCGATCTTGTCGGCCAGCGCCATGGTCGAGATTTCCGGCGAGTTGACGAACGTGCCGCAAACGATGCGTTTCAGCAGGCCCTCATGCGCGAAATGACCGGCGCCCAGATGCGTGCCGTCGCCGAGACCCACCGGATGCACGGCGGTGATGTTGCGCGGCTCGCCCTGGGCCAGAAACCGCCGCTCGACGGCGGCCATCAGCTCCTCCGGCACGGCGTGACCGCCGCCCGAGCCGCCGACCAGCAGGCTATCGCCCGAGCGAAGAACCTGGACCGCCTCGTCAGCCGTTACGCGTCGCACGGGATTCCCCTGTTGTTCGCTTCAGAACTGTCCTGGAAAATGGCACGCCGAGAAATGCCCGGGCCGATGCTCGATCATGGGCGGCACCACTTCGGCACAAATCGATTTCGCGATCGGGCAGCGCGTTCGAAACCGGCAGCCGGACGGCGGATCAAGCGCGCTCGGGGGTTCACCCTGCAGCGGCAGCCGCTTGCGCATCTTCTCCATAGCCGCATCAGGAATCGGCACCGCGGAAATGAGATAACGCGTGTAGGGATGCAGCGGCTCGGCGAACAGCTTGTCGGCCGGAGCGACCTCCGCGACCCTGCCGAGGTAGAGGACGACGACGCGATCCGAGATGTGACGCACGACCGCGAGATCGTGCGCGATGAAGAGATAGGTGAGGCCGAAGCGCTCCTGCAGATCGATCAGGAGGTTGATGATCTGTGCCTGGATGTTGACGTCGAGCGCTGAAATCGGCTCATCGGCGATGATGAAGTCCGGCCGCACCGACAGCGCGCGGGCGATCGAGATGCGCTGACGCTGCCCGCCGGAGAACTCATGCGGATAGCGCACGGCCGCTTTCGGGCTGAGCCCGACGACGTCCAGCAGCTCGCCGATGTGCTTCTGCGTCTCCACCTCGGAGCTCGTGATCTTGTGCAGGCGCAGCGGCTCGCCGAGGATGTCGGCCACCGTCATGCGCGGGTTGAGCGACGCATAGGGATCCTGGAACACCATCTGCATGCGGCGGCGCAGCGGCCGGATGCGGGACTGCGCGGCGTTGGCGATGTCCTGGCCATGAAAGACCACCTCGCCCGCGGTGGGTTGGTGGATGCGCGCCACGACACGCGCAAGCGTCGACTTCCCGCAGCCCGACTCGCCGACCAGGCCGACCGTCTCGCCTTGCGCGACGTCGAGATCGACGCCGTCGACGGCGTGCACGATCTCCCGTTTGCCGAAGAAGCCCCTCTTGGGCAGGGGAAAATGCTTCACCACACCGCGCAATTGCAGCATGCGCTCGCCGCGCTCGAGCTTCGTGCCTGCGCCGTGATCCATGCCGGCCTTCGCCTGGGCCGGAACCGGCGCACGCGTCGAAGGCGGGGGCAACGGGTTGCCGGATTGCGTAACCCAGCAGCGCGCTTTGGCTCCGGGCGCAAGCTCCAGCAGTTCGGGGTGCTCGGTGCACTTGTCGATGCGGAAAGGGCACCGAGCCGCAAATCGGCAGCCGGGCGGATGGGCTATCGGATCAGGCGGCGTGCCTTCGATGGTCACGAGGCGCCGCTGTCCGGGGACGTGACGATCGATGCGCGGAACGGCGTTGATCAAGGCCCAGGTGTAGGGGTGGCGCGGATTGGATAGGATGGCCTGATCAGCCACGATCTCGGGGTGATCGCCAGCGTACATCACGACGACGCGCGCGCACACGCTGGCGATCACCCCGAGATCGTGGCTGATCAGGACGATCGCCGTGTTGAAATCGCGGTTGAGCTCGGCGATCAGGTCGAGGATCTGGGCCTGGATGGTGACGTCGAGCGCGGTGGTCGGCTCGTCAGCGATCAGGAGCGACGGCTCGTTGGCGAAGCCCATCGCCAGCATGACGCGCTGCCGCATGCCGCCGGAAAACTGGTGCGGATAGCTCTCGATCGCGCGCTCGGGCGCCGTGATGCCCATGCGGCCAAGCAGGGTTATCGACCGTTCGAGCGCCTGCTGTTCGTCCAGCCGGCCGTGCACAAGCATGGCCTCGGCCAGCTGACGCGCAATCTTCAGGACAGGATTGAGCGACGTCATCGGGTCCTGGAAGACCATGGCGATGCCGTCGCCGCGAATCTCGCGCAGCTCCTCTTGGCTCATATTGACGACGTCGCGCCCCAGGAAGCGGATTTCGCCGCTCACGATGCGCGCGGGATCTTCCAGGAGGCGGATCAGCGAAAGCGCGGCGACCGTCTTGCCGGAACCGGACTCTCCGACGATGCCGAGCGTCTCGCCGGCCGCCACCGTGAAGCTAACCCCATCCACCGCGCGCACCACGCCGGCATCGGTGAAGAACTGCGTGCGCAGATCACTGACTTCGAGGATCGGCTTTGCGATGCTATTGGCGGCAGGCTGGTTCACCTGGGTTGTTTCCTGCATCGGCGCCTGCCTCACCGCCGCCGCGACTTGGGGTCGAGCCAATCGCGTATGCCGTCGCCCAGGAAATTGAAACCGACCACGATGGTGAGGATGGCAAGGCCGGGGAATGCTGCCACCCACCATTGCTCGATCAATTCGCGGCCTTCGGACACCATCGAGCCCCATTCCGGCGTCGGCGGCACAACGCCGAGACCGAGGAAGGAGAGACCGGCAAAGGTGATGATGGCGTTGCCGACGTCCAGGGTCACGAGCACGATCAATGGGCCGATCGAGTTCGGGAGGATATGGCGGATCAGGATGCGCCCCGGGCTGAGGCCGACGACAACGGCCGCTTCGACGTATTCCTGCGAGCGCTGTACGATGATGAGGCTGCGCGCCAGGCGGGCGAACTTCGGCCACCAGACGACCAGCATAGCGATGATGGTGTTGACCGCGCCGATGCCGAGGGCGGCTGCGATCGCCAGCGCCAGGATGATCGGCGGGAAGCACAGCACGAGATCGGTGATGCGCATGATCAGCTCTTCGATTTTCCCGCGCGCATAGGCAGCCACTCCGCCGACCAGCGTGCCGAAGGCGGCGGCGAGAACGACTACGATGATGCCGGTGGAGAGGGAGATGCGCGAACCATAGAGGAGACGGGCGAATACGTCGCGCCCGAGCGCATCAGTGCCGAGCCAATGGCTGGGCGACGGCGGGCGCAGGCGCTGGGTGACGTCAACGAGGTCCGGCGCATGCCAGGTCAGGACCGGCGCTAGGACCGCAACCATGATCCAGGACAGGATGATCAGCGCACCGGCGCTGGCCAAACCGTAGCGCCTGAGCCAGCGCCGCCTTTTGGACGGAACCGCCTCGAATGCAACGGGCGTGACGGTGGTCGCGGCGCTCATCGCACGACCCGCGGATCGAGAAGGGCGTAGCTGATGTCGATCAGGAGATTGATCAGCAGATACGTGATCGCCACTACAAGTGTGATGCCCATGATCGCCGGAAAGTCGAGCGCTGCCGCGCTTCGGAAAGTGTAGCGACCGAGCCCCGGCCAGGAAAAGATCGTCTCGGTCATCACCGCGCCGGTCAGCAGATTGGCATACGCGAGACCGCCCAGCGTCACGACCGGGATCAGCGCGTTCGGCAGGACATGGCCCCAGACGATGATGCGTTCCTTGAGCCCCTTGGCGCGGGCGACGCGCACATAATCCTGCTGCATGCTCTCCAGCATGCTCGCGCGTGTCGTGCGCGTAATGAGGCCGAGCGTTGCAGCGGCCAGCACGACCGACGGCAATACGAGGTGCGCCAGCGCATCGATGAACGTGCTCCAGTCACCCGACAGGGCACTGTCGACCAGGTGGAGACCGGTGATCCGCGTCGGCGGGAAAGCGATGGTATCGAGGCGGCCCGGGCCGGGCGCGATCTGCAGACCTCCATAGAAGATGGCGAGAACGATAAACGCCAGCCAGAAGGTCGGCGCCGAGACTCCGGCGAGCGAGATGAAGCGTGCGACATGATCGATCCAGGTGTCTCGACGCACCGCCGCTAGCACGCCAAGCGGGACGCCGATCACGACGGCCAGCAGAAAGCCTGCGGTGGCCAGCTCGATAGTCGCCGGTGCGTAGCTGAAGATATCGTCGAGCACCGGCCGCTGCGAGGCGATCGAGATGCCGAGATCGCCGTGCAGTAGACCCTTCAGAAAGATGAAGTAGCGCTCCCAGAGCGGCAGATCGAGGCCCCACTTGGCGCGGAAAGCGGCGAGAAACTCTGGGTTGGAGGCCGCCAGATCGCCGAGCTGCGCAAGCGCCGGATCGCCGGGTACCGTATTTGCGATCAGGAAGATAACGAGCGTGGCAAACACCGCCATTATGACGGCTGCGGTAAGACGCGACAGGGTATAGCGGAGCATTCCTAGCCGCCCCGCAGGGGCTGCCAGGCCTTGCCCAAGCGCACGTGCAGCGCTGTCGGCGAGTTGGTCAGAATGTCCTCCCGGCAGTCGTGTTGGATGCCACTCAGATCGTGGTGACTGTTCAAACTACGATGTCCGCAACGACAAGCCAAGACATCACTGAGAGCGCTTCGGGAGCCGCAGGAAACGGCCATGGACAAGGAAATCATCGGTGACAGATTTCGTTGCCGAGATCGTGCTCAACCGCCCAAAAGTACACCGCCATCACGCCGGCGATGGCCGTGTGCGGGGTGGCCGACTGACGACGCCGTGCGTGTTGTCCTGATCAGGGGAGCAGGGGAGCGCGCCTTTTCGTCGGGAAGCGACGTGAATTCACTCGCCGAGTATCCGGGAGCATGAAGCTTTCGCGACCGAGTGATCTACGAGGCCACCATCCGCAATATCAAGAAGCCGGTAATCGCGGCGCTCAAGGGTTGGGTGCTGGGCGGCAGAGCGGAGATGGCGCTTGCCGCCGATAGGCGTGTGGCCGGCCGCAGCGTGAAAATGGGCTTCCCGGAGGTCAAGCGGGGATGGGTCGGCGGTGACGGCGCCTCGCAGATGCTGCGGCGCATCGTTGGCGGCCAGGCCATGCGGCCGTTTGTAACAGGTGAACCGGTGGATGGCGAGGAAGCCTATAGACTCGGCCTTGTCGAATTCCTGGTCGACGACACCGAAGTGGAGCCGACCGCACGCGCCTGTGCTGACAAATCGCGGGCTACAGCCCCGTCACGGCACAGTCTGTGAAGGCAGCGGTGCGCATGGCCTGTCGTCGCCGCTCGACGCCGGATCGCGCTATGAGAACGAGATGAACACGCTGTGCTTTTCGGCAGGCGACCACAAGGAGCGTATCAACTTCCGCGAGCGCCGGGCGGCAGAGTTCAGCGGTAGCAAATGGGGCGACCGCTCAAGCGGTCGCCTCATCATGCGGGGCTAGGCGTTGGGCTTGACGCCGTGCAGGTCGAGCATCCAGCCCGACGCGGTGAGCGGGAGCTTGTCGATGCCGCTGCGCACGGCGATCTGATAGATCGGCTGGAACAGAATGAAGTGGTTGGCCTGATCGACCACCACCTTCTGCCACTCCACCCACATGTCCGCGCGCTTTTTCGCATCCGGCTCGACGGATGCATTGAAGCACAGGTCGTAGACAGCCTTCGGCACATCCCAATGCACGCGCTTGGCGACGCGCTGCACGACGGCTGCGGCCCAGAGTAGGTTGTCGACGGCCGGCGGGTTCCAGAAGGTCAGGACTCCGCCCTTCGACTTGGCACCGGAGTACTCGGTTCGCAGGTTGACCTGATCCATCGGCCTCAGGTTCGCCTTGATTCCGACGCGGGCGACGTCAGACTGAATCTTCTGCGCCAGATCCTGGTAGGTCACGCCCTGCACCGCAGCGTTGCCATAGGCAATTTCGAACTCAAAGCCGTTTGCAAAACCGCCCTTGGCGAGCAGTTCCTTCGCCTTTGCCGGATCGTTGCGGAAGCCGATCTGGCGCGCGATCTCCTCGGTGGAACCCTCTACGCCGATCGGCAGATAGTGTGCCGGCCGCAGGGCCGCGCCGCCCAGCATCGAGTTCTTGATACCATCGTAATCGATCGCATAGCCGATGGCCTGCCGGCATTCCTTGACGGCCAGAGCCTTGTTGAATTCCGGCTCTTGGGTCAGCGCCATGTAGACGAAATCGAGACTCTTGAGCGGATCGAGGCGCACGTCCTTCTCGCTCTTGAGCGAGGCGATCTGCTCGGGGATCAGGTTGAACGCGACATCGATATCGCCGCGCCGCACCGCGAGAACCTGCGCCGCCCCGTCGCTGATATGACGAATGATCACGCGTTCGAACGGCAGCTTGCCGCCCCAGTAGTGCTCATTGCGCACCAACTGGATCTGCGCGTTGCGCTCCCAACCAGCGATGCGGTAGGCGCCCGTGCCGGCTGAATTGGCATTCAGCCAAGGAGTCGCCTTATCCTTGTCTTTCGCGTCGGCCTCAGCCGAGCCGCCCTGAGCTTCCACGACCTTGCGCTCGAGCGCGACGAATTCCGGCGCACACAGCACATTGAGGATCGGCTGCTCGGGCACCTTCAGGATAATGTCGAAGGTGCTCTTGTCAACCGCTACGACCTTCTCGATGTTGCCGACGTATTGCGAGGGCTGATCCTTCAGGTTCATCACGCGCTCGAACGACCATTTCAGATCCTCGACCGTCATTGGCGCACCGGAGGCAAACTTCACGCCGTCGCGCAGCGTGAAACGCCAGCCTTTGCCATCCGGCGTCCGCTGCCATTTGGTGGCAAGCGACGGCTTGACGTTGATGTAGTCGCCCGGCGTCAAGGTGACGAGCGAGTCATAGGCCGCCGAGACCGTCATCGGCGAGGTGTACTGGGCGAGCCGCGCCGGATCGAGCGTAATGGTGTCGCTGATATCGATGCCGAGCACCAGGGTGTTCTTGCGAGCTTGCGCCAGGACGCTGCCTGGCAACAATCCCGACAACACCGCACCGCCAGCACCCAAGAGCTTTGCTACCTCTCGGCGGCTCAGCCGTTTGCCTTCGAATGCCATAGCCTGTTTCCTCCGGACTTCGTTGTTGGTTGGATGCGCATTGCGCAATCGCCAGTTTCGCCCGCCGACGAGGCGAAGCCTAGCACATTCGCCTTCATCCAAAGGCGAACATGCTGGCAACCATGAGCCGAAGGGTGGGCTGCTTCAGGCACCTTGCGCGCCCACGTGAAATGGCCGCAATCGCGGACACCAGCCGTGGCTCGCGGTGCGTTTTGTGAGCGAGGTCCTCGGGTCCAGACTCAATTGAACCAAGAGGCAGCGAGGGCTGCGAGATGGACGGCTGCGAGGAAATTTCCAGCGAGTTTTTCGTAGCGAGTGGTTATGCGCCTGAAATCCTTGAGCCTGCAGAAGCACCGACTCCTGCTGAGCTTCACAGTGGCCTGGGTAAGGTGCGGATGTACCCCTTAATCATTCATCTGCGCCCAGCAGCTGCAGCGTGGAGACGATCGGCGCGCGCTGGTCTAAGCAGCGGGGGTGCAACCGCATTTGCGGGTGTCGAACTACCACGAGCAGATCTTTCTGCAGCGGCCAGAGCACATGGCCAGGTGTGTGGAGGCCATGCGGAAGGCAGGGCTGCCTGCGTAAGCTCGCGAGCGCAGGAGGCCGCTGTTCTCCAACCTGCCCTGCCGATATCGCTCAAGCCAAACAGACCGATGGTGGGAGAAATATTGGTCGGCGTCTTCCGGTCGCCGAAGGCGGGGGTAGGTGTTGGCACCAACCGGACGCGCAACGAGCGGCGGTCATGTCCGTTCTCGAAGAGAGGCGCCCATCAACCGACTCTCGCGTGGTTTGATGCAACTCGCATCATCCGTTCGTAGGAGGTCGTAGGTCGGCGAGATTGCTACACGCTACTGCCCTGACTATCGTCAATCGAGAGGAGCAATCAATCCTGGACGAGAGAGGGCGGCGAAGATGCACATCGGCCTGAGTGGCGGAATTGGATCTGCTGCGACCGAATTCTACTATTGCGGCTTGACCGATCGCCACGCGAAATCCGGTACGCGTCTTGAGCTGACCATCGCGAACGCCGAAGTGCGCGATCTTACCCAGAACCTCGCTAATAAGGATTCGCGCAAGCAGACGCAGATTTTTGCGGCTCTGATCGCCAGGCTGAAGGCAGCTGGCGCGTAGGCAGCCGCCGTCACCTCGATGGGTGGTCACTTCTGAATCGGTGAGCTTTTGCCGATATTGCCATTGCCCATGCTCAACGGCAACGCAGAGGTCGACGCCGCAGTCAGGCGGAGCGGATTCAAGACGCTCGCATCGGTCTCGGAGGGCACAATGCGTGCATCGGTCGTCTTGCTGCTGGTGGTACTAGGCGCGTCGGCGGAGGCGCAGCCTGCTTGCAACACTACTTCTGAGTATAAAGGCACAACGGAACCCGTCGAGCTTAGAGTACTCCAGAGCCTGAAGGGAACAGTCGCGCTGGGCGGAAATACTCCGTGTTCCGCCGCGCTGGTTACTTTCGCCGGGCGCAGCGCGAATTCGCCGGCTTTGGTTCTTTCGGCTGGCCACTGCAGCGACCATGGCAAAGCGGAAGTCACCGTCGGTAAGAAGCCCCTGAAAATGCCCGACCATGATGAGGTGCTTTACCGTGAAGGCACGCGGCGGTCGTTGACCCTCGAGACCGGCAAGAGCGATGACCCTCGCATTTGCGTGGAAGCAGACGAAATCGTGTACGGCACCATGAGAGGTGCAGATATCTTGCTTCTTCGGGTTTCGGAAACCTACGAGCAGATCGAGAAGCGGACGGGAGTAACACCGTTCCTACTGTCACGGGATACATCGTTCGCACCGGGTCTCGCGTTGGGCGTTCCGTCAGCGTATTGGCAGAACGATAGAGCCTGCCAAGTGGAGGCCACAGTCGATAAGGTCAAAGAAGAACGGTGGCTGTGGAGCCCAGTGCTGCGGATAAAGGTTGCCGACACGTGCGGATTCCCGCACGGAGCCTCCGGCGCACCGGCAATCCGGAAGGATAGTGGCGAGGTAATTGGTGCAGTTGGCACGGCGAGCGACGCAAATGCAGGAGCCTGCGAGCTCAATAACCCTTGCGAGGTAGCAT
>Ga0209813_10000362_pt1 | contig 11575 bp, 7 predicted proteins | sample EndMethybrTD3033_FD_187596 | JGI IMG/M metagenome (GOLD analysis project Ga0209813, IMG submission 187596) | Populus endosphere microbial communities from Tennessee, USA - Endosphere MetaG P. TD hybrid TD303-3 (SPAdes) (version 2) | ecosystem: Host-associated > Plants > Roots > Endosphere... | reverse complement strand
GCTCCGCTCCCTGCGGGCGGCGGTCGCCATCGGCATCGCGGAAGTCGAGCAGGGCGTCGGTTGCCGCAGCGCTGGCGGGCACCGCAAGGGCCGTGAACAGGGCTCGGATCAACCGTTCGTCGGCTGAATTGACATCGACCTTGCCGGCCTCGTCCTGCACCGAGATGACCAGCACGTTGGCCTCGTTGGCCTCGCAAGCCTGCGCCGTGCCGTCGAGCGCAAAGCGCCGTCGTGGCGCATCGGTCGGCTGACCAGCCACCAGATCGAGGATCGCCAGCTGCACGCCGGCATCGGCCAGTGCCTCGGCGCCGGCGCTCTGCACCGCGCTGGCCGCGGTTCGCACATGACTGCTGGTGATTTGCGCGAAGCTGCCAGCGACCAGGGCCAGCACGCCGAGCGCCGAGATCACCACGATCAGGATGAAGCCGCGCTCTCGGGCCTCATCCCGCTTGACAATCCTCCGGAACCACTCGTGCAACGAACGCATGCAATTCCCAATCCACTTAACGCAGTACCCGGTCCACCTGCTCCCTACGATCGGGCGGCGCAGACCGCTGCGGGCGCGTCGTGAAGTTGATCTTATCCCGGAATTCCTCGGCAATAGCGCGAATCTGCCGGCTATCCTTGACGACGCGCGGCGTGATGGCCACCAGCAGCTCGGTGCGTCTGATGGTGTCCTCCTTGTTCTTGAAGAGGGGTCCGATCACCGGAACCTCCATGATCAGCGGGACGCCCCCGCGCTGGTTGGTGGCCTTGTCCTGGATCAGGCCGCCCAGAATGATGCCTTCGCCATCATTGACCGACACCGTCGTCTTGATGCGCCGCTGCTGGATGGTCGGCGAATCGATCTTGGATGACGTGGTTGGAATGACATCGCTCACTTCCTGCTCGATATCGAGCAGGACGCGGCCGGTATCGTTAATGCGCGGGGTGATGTTGAGGATGATGCCGGTGTTGCGGAACGACACGGAGTTGACGATGGGCGCGCCCGGCGTCAGCACGCTGACCGCCGACTGTGTCGCGATCGGCACCTCGTCACCGACCTGCAGGGTCGCGCGCTTGTTGTCGATCACCATGATGGTCGGCGAGGACACAACGTTGACGTCCGTGATGGTGCTCAGCGCGTTCAGCACCACCTGCACGTTGGGCGTGTTGAAGAACGAGGAGAAGCCCGGAAAGGTCGGAGCAATGGCGCCCAGCGCACTGTCAGTCAGCCTCAGCTCAGTGTTGCCCAGCTGGAAGAACCAGCGCAGGCCCATGTTGAGCTGATCGGTCAGGGTGACTTCGGCAATGGTTGCCTCCAGCAGCACCTGGTTGGGCATCACATCGATGCGTTCCAGGATCTGCCGCACGCGCCGGAACTCCTGCAGGGTAGCGGTGATGATCAGCGCGTTGTTGGTCTCGTCAGGGACGACGGCAATGCCCGTGAAACGATCATCGACGGCTGCGCCAGCCGACAGCCCCGGACGGGCGGCCACCGGGTCCGGCCCGACCGTCTGCGTCACCTCCGCCGTCGGCAGCGGCGCTCCGCTGGTGCCGGCCGGCACGCCCGGCACCACCTGGAAATTGGTCGGCCGGGGTACCGTCTCGGGCGAATTGATGATCGTCACACCGGTCGAGCGCACGCCCGCGCCACGCGGCTGCTCCTGCTGGCCATATACCTTCTGCAGCAGCAGGGCGAGTTCGCCGGCAGGCCTGTGCTGGATATGATAGACGTGCACCTGTTTCTCGGTGGCTTTGCCCACCATGTCGATGCGGCGCAGCCAGATCTCGGCCTTCTTCAGGTATTCGGCGCGCGGCGTGATGACGAGGACGGCCTTCAGGCGCCGATTGGGAATGAACCGCACCAAGCCCTTGCTGGGGCTGTCCTGGTCGTTGGCGAACACCGTGTCGAGCTCCTGGGCGATCGCCTCGGGATCGCCGGTCTCGATCGGAAACAGGCCAAACGACATGCCCCGCATCCAATCGACGTCGAACACGTTCACTGCATCCATGACGCCGTCGATGTCGCTGCCCGTGCCGGCCACCACCAGCAGGTTGCGCGCTGCATCCACCCGCAGGATGGCGCCCTGCGGCGCGATCGATTTGATGATCCGCTCCATCTCAGCCGCCGCTACGTAGCGCAGGGGGATCACGTGCGCACCCAAGCCGGGCACGCGGCGTCCGCTGCCACCTCGCAACGGCGCGCTGGCGACGCCCTCGGCTGACGGGACGACGCGGTATATGCCCTGGTCGACCACGATGGCTGCCCCCTCGCCGGCCAGCATCATCTCGAACACGCCGAGCAGCGCGTCTTTGGGGATAGGCTTGGCCGTCTGCAGGGTAATCGAACCCTTGAGCTTGTCGCTCACGATGTAGGTCACGCCGAGCGTGTCGCCGAGGATGAGCTTGGCCGCCTCGGCGATGCTCGCCCCGGACAGATTGATCGTCACCCCGTCCCGGCCCGCTTCCGCAACCTGGGGGCGAGCCTCCGGCCTGCCGATCATCGGCCCGCTGCCCGGATAGGCGCGATTGGCAACGGCTTCTTTAGCCGGGTTCGATAGCGGTGTTCCAGGCCCGCGGTTGGCCTTGGCGATCTCGGCCGGACCGGCCTCAGGCGGAATTGGTCCTGGCAAAGCAAGCTGTTGCCAGGGCAACGTGCAACCGGCCATCGCCGCGCAACACGCGACAACGAACACAGCGCGCCACACGCCGGTGCTCCGCACGATCCCCTCTCCGCGTCACAGTCACGACAGACCGCGGCGCTCTCCCCATCCGCAGTTCGCGTTGACGGGCAAGGTCGCTGATTCGGCTAGAACACCAAAGGACTTCCAACACTTCTCCACCACTCGCGGCGTGTCGAGTTGCGCGTGTGCACGAGATTTTGAGTTGCGTAAGCTGCCCCAGCCAAGCTTACGTTGGTCTGACAACGTTAGGACGTAGGTCTGGTCGACGCATCGACCTAAGCAGCGACATGCGATCGGCCGTTCGTACCTTGCGGTGCTAGGCGCTTAACTCGACACTCGATTTCTACTTTGTGCGCGCATTGGGGCACGCACGGGAATTGGTTCCAGGACGCAGGCGGGTGCGCAGTCCCGCAATTGGCAAGCCGTATTTCCTGCAGGGGTGATTGCCGCACATCTTCGGCTTTTCGCCTCGCCGGTACCGGCCGATGGAGGGGGATTATGTATCTACCGGAAGACGCACCACGCAATCGCATCAGGGAAGCCCAGAAGGCACGCGACAACCGCGCAGAAGTCGTCAAGGCGCGATCGCACGGCCAGATCACCCGGCGCGACCTCTTCCGATGGGGCCTGTTCACTACCTCCGGCATGCTGCTCTACAAGAACGGCTTCAGCCCCTACGCCCCGAGCGCCTACGCGCAAGTGCCGACCGGCACCCCGCGCAGTCCGCTGTTCGGCGCCAAGAAGTTCAGCCAGCCCATGCAGCGGCTAGATCTGCAGAAGCCCTGTACGCTGTCGCGCCAGACGACAGGTTATGCAAAATTTCCGGTGGAGATGGGCGAGTACGATGGCCGCGGCCTCTCCTACCACACCGACTTCACGGCCGACCAAACCAACGCGCTGTACCGCAACCCGCTTACCAACCGCGGCCCCTGCGAGGGAAGGCCGCCGGGGCCGATCTTTGCTCACCAGCGCTGGGACGAATACCACCCGAAGGTCGGCTACGTAATGTCGATCGGTTCGGTCGCGCCCAACACGGTGCGCTTCCATCCGGGTCTCCCCTGGCAGCAGCCAAACAGCGTCTGGAGCTACGGCGCTGGCAAATTCACCAAAGGGAGGTTGCCGGCTCCGCTCATCAAGGCGCGCTACGGGGAGCCCATCCTCACGCGCATCTACAACAACATGCCGATCCGGAGGGAGGACAACAACGGTTTCGGACGCAACGAGACGCAGTTGCACTTCCACAACGCGCACAACGGCGCGGAAAGCGATGGGGCGTCCAACGTCCACCATTTCCCGGGCACGTTCTACGACTATCGCTGGAGCACGACCCTCGCCCGCGCCGATAAGGCGCCCTATAGCGCAGGGACGGACGCGCGCGCATCAGGCCCCGACGGCAACGGCGGCCTCGTCAGGGTGCCGGGCGACTTCCGCGAATTGCAGGGCACGCTCTGGGCGCACGACCACCGCTTCTTCTTCACCGCCGAGAATGTCTACAAGGGCAATCTCATGATGGTGAACATGTACAGCGGCCCGGACCGCGGCAACGAGGCGCTCACCGATGGCGTCAACCTGAAGTTGCCGAGCGGCAAGAAGCTCGACTGGGGCAACATCGATTTTGACGTGAACCTGATCGTGTCCGACGCGGCGACCGACCAGCAAGGCCAGCTGTTCTTTGATATCTTCGATACCGACGGCTTCCTGGGCGACCTGCCGCTCGTCAACCAATGCTACGCACCGTTCTTCGAGGTGCTGCCGCGACCGTATCGCTTCCGCACCATCAATGCCTGCATGTCCCGGTTCATCAAGCTTGCGATCAGCTGGAACGGCAGTGCGGTGCCGTTCAAGTTCATCGCCAACGACGGCAACTTCGTCGTCAATCCCATTCAGCTGACGCAGCTGGACGAGCAGGGCATCGCTGAGCGCTACGACATCGTCGTCGACTTCTCGCAGTTCAGGGTTGGCGACAAGTTGTATCTGGTGAACCTGCTCAAGCAGACCGACGGTCGCAAGCCGGACAAGGTCCTGAGCCTTGCGGAAGCGCTCAAGGGCGACAAAGACGACCCCGTTGCTGGCCCCATCATGGAGTTCCGCATCGTCAACTCGTTGAAGAGCGTGGACGATCCGGATGCACCGGCCTACACGGCCACCTCGGTGGCGCGAGACCGTACGATCGTCCCGCCCAATAAACTGACCGAGCAGATCCCGGTCGTGGCGCCGGTACGGGAGCGCGTCGTCGAGTTCGGCCGGTCCGGACCGGGTGACTCGCGCCAGGCAAACGGACAGTGCAACCCGGACTGCCCGGAGTTTGCGACCTTCCCCTGGACCATCAAGATCAATGGCCAGGCTGCGCACTCCATGAACGCCAACCGGATTTCGCTGCTTATTCCCAAGCCGGGCGAGATCGAGCACTGGACCTATATCAACGGCGGCGGCGGCTGGGACCACCCCATTCACCTCCATTTCGAGGAAGGCGTGACGATCGACCGAGGCTCCGACACAATCCCAGCGACCGAGAAGCTAGTGCGCAAGGACGTTTGGAGACTGCGTCCATCGGGGAGGGTGAAATTCCAGGTCCAGTTCGGCGAGTTCGGCGGGTCGTACGTGAACCACTGCCACAATACGGTGCACGAAGACTTCGCCATGCTAATGCGCATCCAGCTGCTCACAGGGCAAGTCGGTACACCGCAGGCGGCGATCACCTGCACACCGATCCCGAGCGAGGACGGCATATTGAACTGCACGACGCCGGAGGTCCTCAAGGAAGGCGACCCGAGAACGCCGCAGTCGGTCACGGGCAGCGGCGGCTCCGGAAGCCCCACCTAACAGGATCGAACCCGATGGCGTGCGTGCCGACGGGGGAGCGATGCAGGCTGCCGCTTGGCTGGCTTTCGAGCCACGCCAAGCGCATCGTCTGCGTCGCGACGGCCCTCCTCGCCTTGGTTGCTGTCTGTCGGGAGGCGCAAGCCTCTCGATGGGGCAGGGAGTATGTGCCCAATGTCCCCGTCGTCACACAGGACGGTAAGGTCCTCAACTTCTATGACGACCTGATCAAGGACAAGATTTTCGTCATCAGCTTCCTGTTCACGAGTTGCCGCGACGTGTGCCCGATCGCGGCGGCGAGAATGGCGCAGCTGCAGGATCGGCTTGGCGACCGCGTCGGCAAGGAGGTCTTCCTCTATTCGATCAGCATCGATCCGGAAAACGACACCCCCGACAAGATGAAGAAATACGCCGAAACGTTCGGCGCTCGTCCGGGGTGGATGTTTCTCACCGGTATCCCCGAAGACATCAACCTGATCCGCCAGCGGCTCGGCGAGCGCAGCCGCTTCCTCGGCGAACATCGCAACGACGTTCTGCTGGGCAATGGAATTACCAACGCGTGGCAGCGCGACTCGCTGATGGGGGACATGGAGCGGTTTGTCACCGTGATCGACGCCATGGATACCAGCGCCAAGCGGGCGCCCGAGGAAACCGGTGCCGGCAAGGTACTCGAATCCTACGAGATCAAGGGCCCCGCCGGGCAGAGTCTGTACATCAAAGCCTGTTCCGGCTGTCATACCATTGGTCGCGGCGACCGGGTCGGGCCGGACTTGGCCGGCATAACCGAGCGCAGGCAACAGCAATGGCTGGTCGAGTTCATCGCCAGCCCGGAGCGGATGCGGGCCCGCAAGGACCCAATCGCTCTGGCGCTCACGGCCAAGTATCCGAATGTTCGCATGCCGGGGATCGGCGTGTCTGAGGACGAGGCGGCCGACCTTGTCGCCTACATCGACGGCTACCGCAAGCCGCCGGCCATCGCGCTGGAACCGCTGCTGGCCCTCACCACGCAGGACGGCAAGCGGTTGTCGGCGGACGATCTCAAGGACCGTCCGCTCGCCATCGCCTTCGGCTTCACGCATTGCCCCGACGTTTGCCCGACCACGCTGCTGGAGTGGTCCAACGCGCTGGCCGAACTCGGCCCCGCCGCGGACAAGCTCAAGGTGCTGTTCGTGTCGGTCGACAGCGAGCGCGATACGCCCGAGGCGCTGAAAGGCTATATGACCGCCTTCGATCCGCGTATCACCGCGCTGACCGGCAGCCCGAGCGAGATCGCCGCCGCCGCGGCGGTCCTGGACGCCTACTACGAGAAGGTGCCGGGCCCGGACGGCGGCTTCACCTTCGACCACAGCGTCAAGACCTACGTGCTAAGTGGCGAGCATCGCCTGGCCGGCAGCCTCGACCTGAACAGCGAGGCCTCCGTCCGGCGCAAGCTGCTCGCCCCTCTGCTGGCGAATAAGTGACACCGGGGCCGCGCCCCTTTCGCCTGTCATCCCGGACGTCGCGCAGCGACTATCCGGGACCCAGGAGTCAAAGGGCAGACTTGCCGACCAGCTCCGGCTTCCCGCTCGCGGGCTGACGTCCTTGGCCGGGAGACAGGCGCGGCTCACGAACCCGAGAGCTTACTTCACCTTGGCGACCGGACCCGGGCCACCATTCTGGTCGTCGGTGCGGCGCACGACCACCTGCAGCGTCAGTTCGTGAGCGCGGCCGTCGGCCTCGACGATGACACTGCTGTCCTTGACCGAGCGCAGCTTCCAGCCGTTGAACGCCTCGCCTTCGCTGATCCACTTGCCGTTGGCCTGATCGGCCTCGCGGATCAGGGCGCGGGCCGGCGCATTGCCGGTCTTGACGATCCCGACCAGGCGCAGATCGAGGGGCGAGCCCGCCTCAGTCGGCCCTTGCGTCTTGGCTTTGGGGCGATCAACCGGCTTGCGCGTCGAGTTGAACAGCGGGCGCTGCACGGTGTCGCGGAACTCACCAACCGGCTTGCTGTCGAGCGGCGTGACAAGGCCGGCCCCCACCGGTTCGCCGGCGCCGCTCAGCGGTGCTCCGGGCAATATGGGCGAGGTATCGAGGCTGGTGACCAGCAGGTAGACGGCGAAGAAGGCCAGGATTGCGCACGCCCCGGCCAGACCCACGGCGACTGGTCGAGCGGACAATCCTGCAGCGATACGGGCCATCGCGGCCGTCACCCCTTCTTGCGTGGCAGGGCACCGAACACGTCGAGACGCACGTCCAGCAGACCACCGAACTCGGGATCACGCTGCGCCAGCGCGGACACCGGTCGCACCTGCACGGCGTCGACAAACAGGAATGGCTGCGTCGACTCGATAGAGTACAGCATCTCGCGCAGCTGCTCTATGTCGGCGGTGAACTGAACGCGGGTTCCCACCACGCGCAGCTCGTCGCGATCGCGCGGCGGCAGCGGTCGGGTGCTGTTCAGCCGAACGCCATTGGCGCCCGCCAGGTCCGACATGAAGGTCTGCAGGCTGGCGGCCCTGATGGCATCGCTCTCGCCCTTCAGATAGGCGCCGCTCTCGCTGGCAGCACGGCCGGCGTTCTGCATATCGGCCAGCTTGTCCTGCAGGGCCGCCATGGCCACGAAACGGCCGAGCAGGAGCCGCTCGCCCTCGATCTGGTCGCTGAGCTCGCCAATGCGGGTCGCGACCGGCACAATCGTCAGCGACGCAAACAGCACGATCACGGCGAGCAGCAGGCCGACCGCCGCGAACTGCCGGACGGGGGGCGATAGAGGCGGCATCAGTGCTGCTCCTCGGTGCTGGCGCTGCGCTCCTCGGCGCCGGGCTGGCGCACCCGGACTCGGAGGCTGAAGCGCTCCTTGTCTTCCTGCTGGTCGAAGGTCAGCGGCGCGGTCAGTGTCGGCTCCGCAAACATCTTCGAGCGCTCGAACAGCGGCAGCAGCGACGAGCCGGACTTGGCGAGGCCGGTAAGGTCCAGTGCAGTGCCTTCCAGGCGCAGGTCGGAGATCCAGACCCCGTCCGGCAGCAGTTTGGTCAGCTCGTCGATGATGGCAATGCTCGGAATTTGCGCCAGCTTCACGCGCTGCAGGCGCGTCAGCTCGGCGACCGCCGCGTTCGAGCTTTCCAGGGCGTTGCGCACGGCTGTGGCCCGCGTGCGCGTCTCGGCGACGCGGCCCTGGACGTCATCGAGGGCGGATTGGTACCGCCACAACATCAGGGCCGCCGTGGTGACGACCAGCAACGCCGCGAACGCCGCCAGCAGCCGCGGGGCGGTAACGAGCCGGCTCAAATCCGTGCGCTGCGGCCTGCCCGTGGCCAAGAAATTCACGGGCAGGGCCACGCGCCCCTGCTCGTCCCAGCAATCGACGAAATTGACCTCCAGGCCGACGGCGCGCAGGTCATCGAGGATCGGGTCGACCGTCTGGCGCTTGGCGATCAGCTGAACGACCTTGATCCGGCCGGCTGCCGGCGAGGCCTCGTCGATATAGGCAGCGGTATAGACATCCTTCAGCTTGAACGGCGTCGACCGCTCCAGATCGAGTTCGAGGATGCGGCCGGCGTCCCCGCGCGCCGCCGGTGGCAGCTCGACGCTGCGCTTGAAGCAGCTCTGCACCGGGATGCGCACGCCCAGCCGGTCCGGCGAGCGCTCGCGCCGGATGCGGGCCGCCGCCGCGGCCGCCTCGCCAGGCACCAGGATCGGACTGGCGGGCTGGACCCGCCCGCCGGCATCCTCCAGCACCTGCAGGCCGGTTGATGCGGTTGCGACCACCAGGGTCGTCTCGCCGGACGCGAAGTGTACGCGCACGTGCTCTGGGACAAGCGCCCAAAGCTCGTCCCGCCACCAGGTAAGGAAGGTGGCCGCGCTGCCCTTCCACGACTGCAGCATGTCTGCGACGGTGCTCATGGCTCCTCACGCGCGGGCGTTCCCCTGGCCACACGTCTTCACCATGTGGCCGACTACGCGGCGCTCCCCGATATTGTCCTATTGTATTAGAATTGCTCCTGGTTTTCACAGATGTCGTTACCTAGCAGGGACCCATGACCAGCCAGGCCTCCGTCGCCCAGTCCGCGGGACTAGATCCGCGCAGCGAAGCCTTCGTCGAAGAGCTCGCCCAGTTCCTGCTGCAGCAGGGCACGCTCGACGAACTGGCCGTGCACCGGGCCCAGCGCGCGCAACGCCAGTCCGGCGAGCGCTTCGACTTGGTGCTGACCCGGCTCGGGCTGGTGCCGGAGGCGCACATGGCCCGGCTATTGGCCGAGTTCCTGGGCGTCCCGCTCGCCGACGCGAAGGATCTGCCAGACGTGGCGCTGCTGGCCGATCGCCTGCAGCTCAGCTTCCTGATGGGCAACCGCATCATTCCGCTCGCCGAGCAGGGCGACACGCTGGTGGTTGCTTCGGCTGATCCCTTCAACCGCGAGCCGATCGAGGCTATCGGCTACCTGCTCTCGCGGCCGGTCGAGCAGCGCGTCATGGCCGCCGGCGAGATCGAGCGGGCGCTTGAGCGGCTGTACGGTCGCGGCGCGACGGTCAGCGACGAGGCCGCACCGACCGCCTCCGAGCGCGCCAGCGAAGACGACGTCCGGCGCCTCGAGGACATGGCGAGCGAAGCGCCCATCATTCGCCTCGTGCACGACATGATCGCGCGCGCCGTCGAGGCGCAAGCCTCCGACATCCACGTCGAGCCGCGCGAGGACTGCCTGCGCATGCGCTTCCGGCTCGACGGCATGCTGCACACGGTGGAAACGCTGCCGCTGTCGCTGCGTGCCGCCGTCACCTCGCGCATCAAGATCATGGCCAACCTGAACATCGCCGAGCGGCGGTTACCACAGGACGGGCGCATCAAGACCACCGTGCGCGGACGCGAGATCGACCTGCGCATCTCGACCATGCCGACGCTATCGGGCGAAAGCGTCGTCATGCGCATCCTCGACCGCTCCAGCGTGCAGCTCGATTTCAAGGCGCTGGGCTTTGCCGGGCCGGCGCACGAGGCCTTCGCGAAGCTGCTCGATCAGCCGAACGGCATCATCCTGGTCACCGGACCGACCGGCAGCGGCAAGACGACCACGCTGTACACCGCGCTCAATGCGCTCAACACGGCGGAGCGCAAGACGTTCACGGTCGAGGACCCGATCGAATACCAGCTGGTCGGCGTCAACCAGGTGCAGGTGCTCCCGAAGATCGGACTGACGTTCGCGACGGCTCTGCGCTCCATGCTGCGCCAGGACCCCGACATCATCATGGTCGGCGAGATCCGCGACCTGGAGACGGCGCAGATGTCGATCCAGGCCTCGCTGACCGGCCATCTCGTGCTGTCGACGGTGCACACCAACAGCGCCGCCGCCACCGTCACGCGCCTGCTCGACATGGGCGTTGCCGACTACCTGCTGTCGTCGACGCTGACAGGTGTGCTGGCGCAGCGGCTGGTGCGCCGTCTGTGCGCGGCCTGCGCGGCTCCGGCAGAAGCCTCGCCGCTGCTGCTGGACAAGCTGCGTCAGCGGCCTTCGGGAACCGAGCCGCGCGCCGCCGATAGCCTAAGAGGGTTGCGCAAGAAGACCGGCTGTCCGGCCTGCCGCCACACTGGCTTCCTCGGACGCACCACCATCAGCGAGCTGCTGGTCGTCACCGATACGGTACGCGAGCGGATGCTGCAAAGTGGCACGGAGGCGGCGGTGCACGCGGCCGCGCTCGAAAGCGGCATGATCACCATGTTCGACGACGGCCTCGCCAAGGCGCTGCAGGGCGAGACCACCATCGAAGAAGTCCTGCGCGTGACACGGATGGGCTGATGGCGCGCTTTTCCTACACGGCCTACGACCACCGCGGCGCCCGCACGGCCGGCGAGATCAGCGCCGAAACGCGCGAGTCGGCGCTGGAGGCGCTGTCGCGCCAGGGCCGCTTCCCGCTCGAGCTGGTGGAGGGCGGCGCGGTGGCGGCGCCGCGCTGGTGGGAGCGGGAGGTGTTCGCGCCCGGCCCGCTGGCGCGACGCAACCTCGCCCTGCTGACGCGCGAGCTGGCCACGCTGGTCAAGGCCGAGCTGCCGGTCGACGAAGCGCTGCGCATCGTCAGCCTGCAGCCGCTGATGGGAACGCGGGCGCGCGGCGTGGTCG
>Ga0209813_10000361_pt1 | contig 11610 bp, 16 predicted proteins | sample EndMethybrTD3033_FD_187596 | JGI IMG/M metagenome (GOLD analysis project Ga0209813, IMG submission 187596) | Populus endosphere microbial communities from Tennessee, USA - Endosphere MetaG P. TD hybrid TD303-3 (SPAdes) (version 2) | ecosystem: Host-associated > Plants > Roots > Endosphere... | reverse complement strand
TCAATACGGAGATCATCGAGCGCGCCGGTGGTCGCAACGTGGCCGAGGCTACCGGCCAGCGCGGCTTGGTCCGCATGTCGATGGAGCAGGTGATCGTCGCCGACCCAGAGATCATCCTCACCTGGGATCGCAACTTCTTCGACAAGGTCCTCCAGGACCCGCTGTGGGCAGGCATCAAGGCCGTGCGCGAGAAACGCGTGCACTTGTCACCAACGGCCCCGTTCGGATGGATAGACCGTCCGCCCTCGCTCAATCGCGTGATCGGGTTGAGATGGCTGGCGGGACTGTTCTATCCGGACAAGCTGGCGGCAGACCTGCGCGAAACCACCAGGGCGTTTTATCGCCTTTTCTATCACGTCGATCCCAGCGACGCCGAACTCGACGCGCTCATCGCGTGGTCAAGGGGACTGGCGCCGTCAGCTCTTCCGAGACGCTAGGCGTTCGCCTCGTCGCTGACTACCTCCACTGCCGAGCCCCTCGCTTTCGCCTTACGGTCTTCCCAGCCCGCGGAACTCCTCGTCATCGTCGCGGTTGTTAGAGAAAGCTATGTCCAGCCCATAGGTGACCGATGCGTGCACTTCTGACATCCGTCGCAGTCACGGCGATCATGTTCAGCAACCCGTCGTTCGCGCAGGACCAGCAAAAGGAAGAAATTAAGAAAGAAGAAACCGTGCCAAAGAGCGGGAGTGCCGGCAGCCGAACCGAACCTGATCAAAACGCTAAACAAGAGGGCAGCTCGAAGATATCCGGTCTGGACCCCAGCGCACCCATTTTTGTCGACGGTCGGCTGACAGTGCCTGGCGCGCCGGATGGCGATACAGTGCCGTCTATCTACTCCGCTCGTACTTTCGCTGACGATCAGTTGCCAATCACGGCATACGCCACGCGCTACCTGACAAAAGAGCAGTTGCAAACGATAAAAAGCGCCATACCAGATACGACTGGAGCGTCACTCTCGCGAGCACTTGATGGCCATTCCGAGATTGGCGCACTGCTTCCAACTGACGTAGCCCTTAACGCAATACAGCGCCTACCGGATGCCGTTCCTGAGCAAATCCCCGCTCTGGCAGGCAACGCCTATGTAATCTCCGAGAACAAGATACTCTTGGTGAACCCTCGGACGAGGGTTGTGATAGGCGTCGTCGATTAGCCAAGCAACACACCCTGAAATTGCTTCCGTCGCATGCTCTGCCGTCTGCTTGAGCCAGCGTGGCCACTGCAGCGTGGTCGCAGCGTTTCTAACCGAGCACAAAAAGGGACATCCATGCGACCAATCTTCATCGCCGCAGCTGCAATTGCGTTGTTCGTCGGACCAGCTTCGGCACAAACTACCAAGGAGAAAGAACCTGCCTTGTCCGACGACGAAAAGAAACCTCAACAGAATTCAGCCGATGAGGCAGCTGTTCGAGGACGTCTGGAAGATGGGATCAAGCCAGGCGACCCTAGCGTTCAGACCGAAGCAAACAAGAAGGTAGAGGACGCAGCAGTCGAGGCCAAACGCAAGAGCGACGCGAAAAAGTAGTCTGAATTCTCCTGCGAGAAGCCAGCTGGGTCATTCTAGTCTCGCCCTCTCTTTTTGACCAGAGTTTGACCGCAGACAGCGCGAGGATGGCGGCGAGTAGCAGCCGCACCGCATCGGTTGGCGTCCAGGCCGCCAAGCGCGGCGCCGATCGCCATTGGCAACGCCAAATAAATCAGCATCGTTTGTGATCGATAGTGTCCAGTTTTCCAGTGTCGCGCAACGCCAGTCAACACAATCGGTATCGGGCAACAAGTCGACTGCCCGCACTCCACCCATCACACAGCGCTTCATGAAATTCCCCGCCAATCGCTAGGAGAATCGTAATTGACTCGATATTTTCACGCAGCCAGGTCAGAAGAGGACCAAGTCGGCAACGGTGGCTAATATCCGTAACGCTCCCAATAGCAGACATGTCGGCCGCCGAACGATCACGTCCGATTGTGTCAACAACAGACATTGTTCGCTCATTGAGCGTCAATCCCCCGACTTCGTCGACCTCCCGCCGGTGACCGTGCGCCGAGCTTCCTAAGGTCGCGCGCGTCGCTTGCCGCTTCGGCCAGCAGCCAATCTCGAAACGTGGCGATCTTGGGGACCGACGCCGTAGCCTTCGGACAGATGATCCAGTAAGCCTTCGCCAGCGGCCGGTCATCAGCGAACGGGCGCACGAGCCGACCGCTGATGAGATCTGTTGCCGCCAGCGTGGTACGCGCCAGCGCGATGCCTTGCCCGTCGATTGCAGCGTCGATCACCATGCTGGCGCGGTTGAGGACCGGGCCATGTGGGAGTACAGCATCGACGACGCCAGCCGCCTCTAGCCATCGCTTCCAAACATTTCGATCGTCGAGGTAGAGAAGCGGAAACTTCAGCACGTCCGATGGTTTCTTCAGACGATTGCGGCCTGTCAGCAATTTGGGACTGCACACCGCAAAGAGCCGCTCTGGGCTCAGACGAACCACATCGTGTCCCGGCCAGTTGCCGTCCCCGTGGCGTACGCCGAGATCAACATCCTCGCGCGCAAAATCCACGTGGTGGAGAGTCGCGGACACTCGCAGGTCGATAGCCGGATGCTCTTCGGCAAACCGGCCAAGCCGATTGACCAGCCATTTCGCTGCAAAGTCTGGCGACGTGCTGACCGTCAGGACGCCCGAGCTTTGCCGCTGGAGCAGTCTCTCGGTGCCAACCGCGATGCGGTCGAGGGCATCTCGAAGCACGCTCAGGTATTCGCGCCCAGCGTCGGTGATAATGAGCCGCTGGCGTTCCCGATTGAACAGCTTGATCCCGAGTTCGGCTTCCAGCCCTTTGACCTGATGGCTAACCGCGCCTTGCGTGACGCACAGCTCCTCGGCAGCGCGCGTGAAGCTCTCGTGGCGGGCGGCAGCTTCGAACGCCTTGATGGCATTCAATGGCGGCAGTCGGCGCAGCACAGGGGGTCGCTTTCATTAGAAAAACTAAGGCAGGGTAGAGAAACGATGCCTTGCGGGCAATGAGCTTGTGACCCTATTGGTCAGGCCGTCATGAAATCCAGACGGAGAAACCTCAATGTCCCAGGCCATCGCAAGTCCCTCGGCCACGCAGATCAGGTCTGCATACGACCCCCAGAGCAATTCATCAACCCTGCCAGCTCGACGCTGCCGTGCATGCGCCTCTGGACCGAGCGCTACCGACAGCGGCGGGCGCTCTTCAACTTGGCCGACGCCGATACCCATCTCCTGGACGATATCGGTCTATTGCGCGACGACGCCATGCGCGAGGCGGCCAAGCGCTTTTGGTTGAGGTGAGCCATGGCAAAGTGGCCATCCATACTGGCGATCGGAGGAGGGCTCTTGCTCAGCTCCACGCAGCTTTCTGCGGGCTCGGTTTGCAGGCCGGTACTGACCGTCAAGGCGGCAACTTTCACGATGCCCGTGAACCTGAGGCGATACTGGCACGCGACAGTGTCGGCCGATGCATCGTCGTGCACCACGCAATCCGGCTTGTTCACTATGGGCTTCGTTCGCCTCGCCGAGAATGGGCCCGACCTCAGTTTTGTCGAGCCGTTCATTTGGCATGTCGGCGAGAACAAAATCCGCGTCGAATTCTGGGCCGACGAGGCCGTGGGCGAGCACTGGATCGCAGATGTGGCTCCCTGCCGTTGCCTGGAAGACTAGGCGAGCTTGAGCCCGGCTGCGGAGGACTGCGATGACCAAGGCCGTTCACAACACCGCTACCGTACGGGCGGGCTCACTTGCCAGGAGTGTTCAATCCATGGCATGTACGTGGCAAGGGGCCATCCGCGATTGCCCCGTGAGGCTGCGGCCGAAATATCGCGTCCAAACTTCCGGCTAGGGAAGGGGACGCCATGCCCGCAGCGACCTCCATAACCATTCCACAGTTTGCTCGCTTGATCGGCTTGCCTGACACACCGGCCGTCGTCGATGTGCGCATTGACGACGACTACCGAGCCGATCCGCGATTGATCCCAGCTTCACAGCGCCGCGACTACCGCGCCATTGGTAGCTGGGCACCTCAGTATCGCGGCAAGAGCGTTGTCGTTGTTTGTCAGCGCGGCCAGAAACTGAGCGAGGGCACGGCCGCTTGGTTGCGGCACGACGGCATCGACGCTCAGACCCTCGAAGGCGGATTTGAAAGCTGGCAGAAGGCTGGCGAGTTGTTGGTTCGCTCCGACAAGCTCCCACCGCGTGACGACAAGGGTCGTACTGTTTGGGTGACGCGCTCTCGACCCAAAGTCGATCGCATCGCCTGTCCCTGGCTTATTCGCCGCTTTGTCGATCCCGACGCTGTGTTCCTGTTCGTCCTACCAGCCGAGGTCACGGCCGTGGCCGATCGGTTCAGCGCGACACCGTTTGATATCGAGGGCGTGTTCTGGAGCCATCGGGGCGACACCTGCACCTTCGATACGATGGTCGAGGAATTTGGCCTCAAGTCCGATCCCCTGCTGCAACTGGCAAAGATCGTGCGCGGCGCCGACACAGCCCGGCCGAACCTCACCCCGCAATCGGCCGGACTGCTGGCCGCGTCCCTGGGTTACTCGCGCATGTATCGCGATGACCTCCCGCAGCTCGATGCGGCGATGGGCTTCTACGATGCGATGTATCGCTGGTGTCGTGACGCGGCCGCCGAGACGCACAACTGGCCTAGCAACAAGCCGGGAGCTTGAGGTGACCGAGACGATTGCCAACAGCGCCACGACAGCGGGGCGGGACATCCCTTCACACGGTGTGTCCCTGCGCGAGGCGCTCTGGACGTGGCTGAGGGTCGCCGCGCTCAGCTTTGGCGGCCCGGCTGGCCAGATCGCGGTGATGCACCGCATCCTGGTGGAAGAAAAGCGCTGGGTATCGGAGGAGCGCTTCTTGCACGCGCTCAACTACTGCATGCTGCTGCCCGGCCCCGAGGCGCAGCAGCTGGCTACCTATATTGGCTGGCTCATGCATCGCACGCTAGGCGGCATCATGGCCGGTGGACTGTTCATCCTGCCGGGCATCATCTCCATCATGGCGCTGAGCTACGTGTATGCCGGTTGGGGCAACGCACCGATCATTGTCGCCCTCTTCTTCGGGCTCAAAGCTGCGGTACTCGCGATCGTCGTGGAAGCCGTCGTCCGCATCGGCAAGCGTGCGCTACGCAATCCGTCCATGATAGCTCTCGCCGCAATGGCCTTCGTCGGCATCTTCTTTCTGGGTGTTCCCTTCCCAATCATCGTGTTTGGCGCAGGGCTGATCGGCCTCGTGGGCGGCATGATGGGATCGCGGGCTTTCCAGGGCGCTGGAGGCCATGGGCCAAGCAAGACCAGCGGAACAAATCCTGTCATCGACAGCCTGCTTGGGGAGCAACTGCCCGCGCACGCGCGGCCAAGCGTGCTCGGGTCATTGAAAGTGTCCGCTGTTTGGCTTGCGCTATGGCTGCTTCCGGTCGCGGCTCTATTGTGGGCATTGGGCAGCGCGAACGTGTTCAGTCAAATCGCGATCTTCTTCAGCAAGATGGCGATGGTGACGTTCGGTGGCGCCTACGCTGTGTTGGCCTACGTGGCGCAGCAAGCCGTCGAACACTACGGATGGCTTAAGCCGGGCGAGATGCTCGACGGCCTTGGCATGGCCGAAACCACACCTGGGCCGTTGATCATGGTGCTGCAGTTCGTGGGGTTCATGGCTGCGTTTCGCGATCCGGGTGCTCTATCGCCGATGCTGGCGGGCACGCTTGGCGGCCTGCTCGCGACCTGGGTGACATTCGCTCCGTGCTTCCTTTGGATTTTCCTTGGCGCACCGTTCATCGAGCACTTACGCGGGAACAAGGCCCTCAGCGGCGCGCTGTCCGCCATCACGGCCGCAGTGGTTGGCGTAATCCTCAATCTGGCGGTCTGGTTTGCGATCCACACCATATTCCGCGAGACGATCGAGGTGCGCGACTTTCCATTTGCCTTTGACGTGCCGAACCCCACCAGCGTCAACGCCTGGGCGCTGGCCCTATCCGTCGCGGCCGCGCTCGCGATCTTCCGTTTCAAGGTCGGAATGATTCCGACGCTCGCCGCAAGTTGTGCTGCTGGTGTCATTCTCTATCTGGTCGGAAGCCTTGCGTGATGAAAGCAGGACTTGCGCTCAGCGGTAGGCATCATTGAGGGGCACTGGCGCCATGAAGAGGCCGCTGCTCAAATCATTGGCGCACTTGCCGAATGCACATCCCGCAAGGGTCGTGCACCGGCGCGGCTTCCTGGCCACCGCAACTGCTGCCTGCTTTGCGACGGCGCTCCCATCGCCCTGTCGGGCCGTCAGCAATCAAGCATTCCGACTTGGCGCATTCGAGATCACCCTGCTGAGCGACGGATACCTGACCGTACCTACGCGGTTTCTAGCGACCACGACGGAACCAAGTCAGTTGAGATCAGCACTGGCCGCCGCAGGTCAGCGCGGCGATTGGGTACCAGCTCCGAGCAATGTGACGCTCGTCCGTGCGGGCTCGGAGGTGATCTTGATCGACGCCGGGGCCGGGCCGCATTTTATGCCCACGGCCGGCAAACTGCTCGACAGCCTGGAGGCTGCAGGCATTGACCGGAAGAGCATCACGAAGGTTGTCTACACGCACGCCCATCCAGACCACATTTGGGGGACGCTCGATGACTTCGATGACGAGCCCAACTTTCCAAATGCAAGCTACGTCATTGCCGCCGCCGAGTGGAACTTCTGGATGTCGGAGGATGCGGCCAGCAAACTGCCGGATGACCGGCAGAATTTTGCACCGGGGGCCAAGCGCAATCTGTTCCGCATCAAAGACAGAATTCGCACCGTTCAACCGGGCGAAGACATCGTTCCCGGCCTGCGTGCGCTCGATACCTCCGGGCACACCGCTGGCCACATTGCTATCGAAATAGCAAGCGGACCGGATACCCTGCTCGTGGTCGGCGACGCGCTAACGCATCCGGTCATCTCGTTTGAGCGACCGGACTGGAGACCAGCGGCGGACCATCACGATGCCGATCGCGCGGTAGCAGTCCGCAAGCGATTGCTCGATCGCCTTGCGGCGGACCACACGCTCCTCGTTGGATATCACCTGCCGTCTCCCGGCATCGGCCGGGTCGAACGCAAAGACACGGCCTACACCTTCGTCAAAGGTCGGTGATGGCCATGACCCAAGGTCGTCGAGATATCGTTCTGCTTTCAGGCCACGACCTGCGACGTTTGCTGCAGCCGCAGGTGGTGATCGCAGCATTGCGAGAGGTCTATGCGGCCCTGGCGCAAAACCGGGAGGATCAAGGCCGCTCCCTCGGCTTTGCGGTTGAAGGGGGTTCCATTCACGTCAAATCCGGCCTGCTGCCCGGCTCGCGTTCCACCTTCGCATCGAAGGTCAACGTGAACCTGCCGGGAAATTGGAGCAAGCATGGGTTGCCCACCATCCAGGGCGTGGTCGTGGTCGTCGACGCGAAGGACGGGCGCCCCCTGGCCGTGATGGAGTCCATGGCCCTGACAGGACTACGTACGGCGGCAACGGCCGCGTTGGCTGCGACCTTCGGAGCTAGGGCGAACTCCCAATCGCTAGCGATCATTGGATGCGGAGCGCAGGCTTCCTATCAACTTGATGCTTTGCGAGCGGTCTTTCCGCTGCAGACGGTGCGCGTTTTCGACACGAACCGCGAGCAGGCGAATACCTTCGCGACGGCAGCTACCACAGCTACTTGCGCCGTAACCGCAATGCCCAGCGTCCGCGAGGCGGTGAAAGGCGCGGACATCTGCGTCACCTGCACCACGTCGAAATCGCCAGTCCTGACGGATTCCATGGACCTCCAGGGGTGCTTCGTTGCTGCTGTGGGCGCCGACAATCCCGAGAAGCAGGAAATCGCGCCCAATATCATGAGCCGCGCCCGCGTGCTCGTCGATGACCTCGACGCCTGTGCTGCTGGTGGAGACCTACACCATGCGTTGCGCGAAAGAGCGCTGACACGGGATGGGGTGCACGCTGATCTCGCCCAGCTGGCGGCGGGGCACAAGATGGGGCGTGCATCCGACGAAGAGACGGTGATCTTCGATTCCACCGGCAGCGGCGTACAGGACGTAGCAGCGGCGTGGGCTGCCTATCGAGAGGCGACGCAAACCGGCATCGGCTCACGGTTCGATCTCGCTGGCACTCCGGCCTGACGGCCGTCCTCGTGCGTGGAAGTGCGAAAGCTGTTGCTTGCAAGCAAAGGAGGTTTGCCATGCCGTATACCGTCAAGCCGCTCGGCTGCGATCCCGCTCGCATCAGGGGCATGTCCGAAAAGCTGATCGTCAGTCACTACGAGAACAACTATGGCGGCGCTGTAAAGCGGCTTAACGCGATTGAAGATCAGCTGGCGAGCCTGAACTTCAACACCGCTCCCAGTTTCCTGATCAATGGATTGAAGCGCGAGCAGCTGATCGCTTCCAATTCAATGATACTACACGAGCTGTTCTTCGATGGGCTGGGCGACGAAAGCGGGCCAGGAGCGACCCTCAAGGCAGCCATCGAGAAGGACTTCGGTTCCTTCCAGCGCTGGCATGACGAATTTCTCGCCATGGGCAAGGCCCAAGGCGGCGGCTCGGGGTGGGTGTTGCTGACTTGGTCTCCGCGCGACCGGCGTCTGACCAACCAGTGGGCCATGGACCACACCACCACACTGGCTGGTGGCCAGCCGATCCTGGCGCTCGATATGTACGAGCACTCCTATCACATCGACTACGGCGCCAAGGCAGCCACCTACGTCGAGACCTTCATGAAGGCCATCCGGTGGAGCAATGCTGACAGGCTGTTCGGCGAGATGGCGATCAAGTCGTAACGATCTTGGAGAGCCACCATGTTTGTAAGGAGCTTCATCATGGCCGGTGCCCTGTTCACAACTACAGCAGCCCTCGCTGCTCAGTCCGTCGATTTCAATGGCGACCCCCTTGGTGCTGCACCAAGGGGCTGGACCTTTACCATGACGGGCAAGGGTGCGCCCAGGTGGACTGTTGAAAGCGACGATAGTGCCCTGTCGAAAACACACGTGCTTAAGCAGTCCGGCAGAGCCGCATATCCGCTGGCTCTGAAGGAGGGCACGAGCATGCAGGACGGCTTCATCGAGACCAGTTTCAAAGCCGATTGCAGGATCAGAAGACCGCGCGGGCGGCGTTGTCTGGCGTGCAACGGACGCAAACAACTACTACGTGGCGCGAGCCAACGCTCTTGAGAACAACGTTGTGCTTTACAAAACCGTCGCCGGGACGCGCAGTTCGCTCGACATCGTCGGGAGAAAAGGCGGCTATGGCGTCAAGGTGCCTGTCGCGTCGGGCCAATGGCACAAGTTGCGTGTGGACTTCGCGGGGCCGCGCTTCAAAGTCACCTTTGACGAGAATGTGTTGTTCGAGGTCGAGGACGGCACGTTCATGGATGCGGGCATGGTCGGGCTGTGGACGAAGGCCGACAGCGTGACGGCATTCGATGCAGTTGCCTTCGGCGCCACAAAGTAAGCCGACCTAACGGACCCTCCCAGCTACCCGAGGAGGGCGCGAGCCCCGGTCCAGAGCGCAATCGCGACTACAGCTATTCCTGCAGCGCCCTGAAGCACACGGGCATTCCTCTCAATTGAGGGCACCCTACCCATCAGGGCGTTCCCGATGGAGGATCGGAACAGAATAGCTGCCAAGGCTACGGTGCCTATTGTGGTCGCGATCCCGGCTGTGAGCGACAACAGCACAAGGGCAACCATTGGTCCCGTGCTCTGCACCCAGGCGAAGCCGAGCACCGAGATCGTCAGCGGACAGGGCAACAGGCCGACCCCGGCAGCCAAGGTATGCGCACTGTGCGGTTGCCCCGAAGGACGCAGGCTTTGCACTACCATCATGATGCCCGCGACTGCGATCAGAGCGTAACCGGCTAGGCTGAACCCAGCAGAGGGCCTGCCCATCGCGAACGGCATGCGACCAATCAGAAACCGCAAGACGAGAAAGATCGCCAAGCCCGACAGCACATGCAGGAGAGCTGCCCAAAGCGCGACGGCTACGCCCTTAGCAAGACGCGCCTCAGTGCCGAGGAAATACGCGGCGAGTGCTGCCTTGCCATGTCCAGGAGTAAGCGCATGTAGGGCGCCGAGTGCAAACGCAAGCAGGACAGTGCCGACGCCTCCAGCTCGCAGCTCTGCCGCCGCCAGCCCTGTATCCGAAGTTGAGTTACAATCCAGTGCAGGATTTTGCGGGCGTGGTGCCACTCGGTATTTCCTCGAGCGTTCTGGTGGTTCCCCCCGCTAGGGGTTTCAAGACGGCGGCCGAATTCGTTGCAGCAGCCAGGGCGAAGCCGGCGGCGATGAATTTCGCGACGCCCGGGGTGGGGACAGGGCTGCATCTCAGTGCCTTGCGGTTCCAATCGAGCGCCGGCTTTCAAGCAGTGCCCGTAATGTTCAAAGGTGGTCCGGAAGCAATGGCCGAGGTCACCGCCGGACGAATCGACTTCTTCTTTGCGCCGGTCGGGATAGCTTTACCGCATGTGAGGGAAGGCACGCTTACGGCGCTCGCGGTGAACGGCTTCAAGCGCTCGGCCGCACTGCCCGCCGGCTTCGCCAATGCCGAGTATCCGTTCTGGATCGGGATATTCCTGCCAGCAAAGACGCCACGCGATATCGTCGACAGGCTGCACAGCGACAGTGTCAAAGCGCTGGCAAACCCGATGGTGCGTGACAAGCTCATCACACTGGGTGTCGATCCCATGCAAATGACTCCAACCGAATTTCGATGCTCATGTGGAAAAGCAAGTCGCGGTTGATGCTGCGCTTGTGAGGCAAGCGGGCATCAAGACTCAGTGAGGGACAAGAGTAGGATGATGGGCGTTCGGGACGAACCCGCTGCAGGCAATAGGTCGATCCGTTTCGAGGACGGGGACGCGTACGAGCGGACCATGAGTCCGTGGAGCCTTCTGGCGGGGGACTCGTTCATCGATTGGCTCGCGACACCAGGCGGCTTGCGGTGGCTCGATGTAGGATGTGGCACGGGTACCTTCACTGAATTAGTGCTTCAGCGATGCGCGCCAGTCGAGACCCAGGGCATCGATCCTCAAGAGGAGCAACTAGCTGTTGCTCGCGCACGGTTGGGTGCGCGCGGCGCGGCGTTTCTGCGGGGCGACGCCATGGCGCTTCCCTTCGGACGCCATCGGTTCGATGCCGCCGTCATGGCGCTCGTCATCTTCTTCGTTACTGATCCGGCAAGAGGCATCGCCGAGATGGCTAGGGTGGTTCGCCCCGGTGGGTTGGTAGCGGCATACGCGTGGGATTTACTTGGCGGCGGCTTTCCATTCGATCCGATTTGGGAGGAGATCCGCGCAGCCGGTTTCAAGCCGGTTCTCCCGCCAAACGCCCACGCCGGCGAGCTTGATGCACTTTGCGACCTATGGACGGGTGCAGGACTTGAGGCAGTGCAGACGCGTCAGATCATGGTGGAGCGCATATTCTCGACCTTTGAGGACTACTGGGCGACGTCGACAAGCACGATCACCGGAAGTGTGCGACCGGCGCTTGATGCAATGACGGCTGACGAACGCGCTAGGCTCAAGGCACGGGTAAGCGCTCGGCAGCCTGCCGATTCCATGGGTTGTGTCACGCACCGCGCCCGTGCGAATGC
>Ga0209813_10000360_pt1 | contig 11626 bp, 12 predicted proteins | sample EndMethybrTD3033_FD_187596 | JGI IMG/M metagenome (GOLD analysis project Ga0209813, IMG submission 187596) | Populus endosphere microbial communities from Tennessee, USA - Endosphere MetaG P. TD hybrid TD303-3 (SPAdes) (version 2) | ecosystem: Host-associated > Plants > Roots > Endosphere... | reverse complement strand
CGCATGAGCCGGCCGCATAGCTGTCCTTAGAATTACTCAGCGGGCTTTGCATGTCCGAGCCGCTATATTCCCGGCAACTTCGGAAAAGGGAATCGCACCAATGCAGAAGACCGTCACGCCTGCGCCCAGCATTGCCAGGCCGCTTTGGGTGGTCGTCCTGTCGGCCGGAATGATCGTCGGCATTGCCATGGGGTTGCGCCAGGTGATGGGCCTCTACCTGCCGCCGATGACCAAAGAGCTCGGCATCGGCCGTGAGCCGTTTTCTACCGCCATGGCGATTGCCAACCTGGTGTGGGGGCTTGCTGCAGTGTTCGCGGGCATGATCGCCGACCGCTACGGTGCTGGCCGGGTGATCGTCACTGGCGCGCTGTGCACGATGATCGGCACCTACCAGATGTTTGCTGCACAGACGGGCACCGATCTGCTGATCAGCGGCGTGTTCCTCGGGTTCGGCGTGGCCGGCACCGGCATCACCTCGCTGGTGGGTGCTGTTGGGCGTGCTGCTCCGCCTGAACAACGCACCGCTGCCATCGCCTCGCTCGGCATGGCGGGCGGCATTGGTGGGTTCATAGCCTTTCCCTACACGCATTTGCTGATTGAGTACCTTGGCTGGAAAACCAGCCTGCTGGTCCTCATCGCCACCATGACCATCATGCTGCCGCTGGCTTTCCCGTTGAGCGGCAAGCCGGTGACTAATGGCGGAGCCGCCAAGCCGCAGTCACTGGGTGATGCCTTCAAGGAGGCCTTCAGCACCCCGAGCTACCTGCTGCTGACGGCCGGCTTCTTCGTATGCGGCTTCCATGTCGCATTTTACTCGGTGCATCTGCCCGCGTTCGTCGCCGACTTGGGGCTCGACGCCAGCGTCGCCGTCATCGCGCTGACCATGGTCGGCCTCGGCAACCTGGTCGGCACCTTCATCGCCGGCCAGTCCGGGCGCTTCATCGAAAAGCGGCGCGGCTTGAGCCTGATCTACTTCGGCCGCTGTTTCGTGTTCCTCGGCCTCCTGTTCCTGCCGATGACGCCGTTTACGGTGATTGCGCTCAGCACGCTGCTCGGCCTGTTCTGGCTGTCGACCGTGCCGCTGACCTCGAGCCTGGTTGCCACGTTCTTCGGCACGACCTGGATGTCCATGCTGTTCGGGGTGGTGTTCCTGTCGCACCAGCTAGGGTCGTTTACCGGTCTGTGGCTGGCGGGCTATCTTTACGATCTCACCAAGTCGTATGATGCGATGTGGTGGGTATCGATCGCGCTCGGCCTGTTCGCCGGGCTGATCCACTGGCCGATCCAGGAGCGCCCGGTGGCGCGGCTGCTGCAGCCGAGCCCGGCGTAATGCACATGAGCATGCAGAGCGAGATCAAGCATGACGCGTCGCGGGGCTCGATGCCCTTCGGCGTGCGGCTTGCCGTGCTCGCCGCTGCGGCTGCGATCTGCCTCGGCGCGCTCTACCTGATTTCGGTGCGCGGCGAGGCCCTGTTGCTCGATCTGTCGGCGCTCGGCGCCCGCATTTTCTGCTTCTAGCAGCAGCCAACGGTAGCGATCCCGCTTTCCGACTAGCGCAGAACGAACCACCAGCTGCAGCGCCATGCACAGCCTTGGCCGGCGCGGGATCGTCGCATCTCGCTGCCCGCTCCGGTGATTTCCCTGATGCAGCAGATCGGGTGTTTCGCTGTTGGGCGCGGGGGTTCTCCCTAATGTCGTGCTCTGGGCCAGCCGCATAGGTTGCCGCACGGACTGGGCGACCAGTCGCCGACGGGGGCTGGCGTTCCACCCCCCGTTTCGCCTTCGATCACGAACAAGGAGGATTGCATGGTCAGGTTTGCGTTGGTTGGCCTCGCGGCGCTTGGCTTGATGGCCGGTGCGGTGGCGGCGCAAGGCAAGATGGATTGCGGCGCGACGTACAAGGGCTTCATGGACAAGTTCCAGCAGGAAAAGGCTGCGGGCATGGCCGGCGATCAGCTCGCCAATGTGAATCGCCTCGCCCTGCGGGCCTATGACGCGTGTCAGGCCGGCGACGAGTTCAATGCCAGAAAACTGTTCGATGACCTGGCGAAGTCGGCCAGGTAGCGACGACAGGTCATGAGCAGTCGGAGGGCGTGCGGGCGTCCCGTCCGGGAAACCCGCACGCTCGTCCGTTACGTCCTTCGTGACACGGCGCGCTGGTTCCGTGGCGCTGCGTAAGGAGTATCGTGGTCATGCCGTACTTGCGCGCGGTTCTCGCCGTTCTGCTCGGCCTCTGCATCGGCCTTGCGGCAGCTCCGGTGTTGGCCCAGGCCGAGGAGGAGCACGTCAACCTGATCGTATCGAAGGCCGCGCCGCAAGCTAACCAAGCCAAGAGCAAGAACGGCGGGGCATCCGACGCGCGCGCTTTCGCGGAGGTCAAGAAGCAGGCGGGCGATGCGACTGGTCATGCCATGAGCATGAGCAAGGCCGAGACCTGGTCGGTGCCGAAGTCGAAGGTCGAGGCCGTCAAGAAGGCGGCAGCCAAGTTCGGCTTGACTGTGACGGAGGCGGGACACAGCTCGCGCCACATTCTCCAGTACACGCCCGTTGACAAGATGCAGCTGACCGACAAGCAGCGGGCCATGATGGACCTCGCCAAGTCCAGCAAGGGGACGATGGGCGTCAAGCTGGTCCTGGGACCGTCGCCTGAGATGCTGGAGCACGCCCTGACCAGGACGGCCAAGGACGGGACGGCTACGGACGAGCTTGCCAAGATCCAGGTCTGTGTCAGCGAGGACAAGACGCTGACGATCAACCGCACAAGCGTCGACATTAAGCCGGACAGGGGCATCTGGCGCGGCACCGTCGAGGAGACGGGTGCACGGGTCACGCTGATGTGGTGGCCAAGCGGGAAGATCTCGGGCACCGTCCTGCACGACGGGCGCATGTACGGCATCCGGCACCTGGGCGGCCGCGTCTATGCGATGGTCGAGATGAGCGAGGAGCAGATGCCGGACGAGCATGCTCCAATGTCCTCGCACGTGCGCACCAATGATCCCAACTTGCGTGACGACCCGCTGGTGCAACAGGGCGATGCCAGCGTTCTGCGCTCGCTGGTGCAGCCTCCCTCGGCTCAGCGCTCGCCTGCGCCGGCGAAGAAAGACCAGCTCGCCTTCGCGCCGCTACCCAAGGCTGTAATGGCCGACAAGATCAAGCGGCCCGCTCCTCCGGACGGCTCCAAGGCCGGCCAGCCACCCAAGGATGTCGTCATCGATGTGATCGTCGCCTACACCAAGAAGGCGGCCAGCAACTACGGCGATGTGCGCCAGGAGTTGGTGGAGCTGGCCATCGAGGAGAGCAACGAGTCCTTCCGCAATAGCGGGCTTGGCCACGTCAAGCTGCGTTTGGTGCACGCCTACCAGACCAACTACGACGAAGCCGGTGCCGGGCATTTCGACCATGTGTGGCGGCTTGCCGACAAGGGCGACGGCTACATGGACGAGGTTCACAAGCTGCGCGACAAGTATCGTGCCGACGTCGGTATCCTGCTCGTCGACGATCCGAGCGGCTGTGGGTTGTCGACGCGTGTGCACGCCGATGCAAACGAAGCGTTTGCTGTCGTCCACCACGCCTGTGCTGTCATGACCTATTCGCTCGGGCATGAGGTCGGCCACCTGATCGGCGCGCGCCACGACCGCTCGATGGATAACAGCACCGAGCCGTTTCCCTATGGCCATGGTTATGTGCACGGCACCAAGTGGCGCGACATCATGAGCTACAAGCAGAGCTGCGGCGGCTGCCCACGGCTGCCGGTCTGGTCCAGCCCGAACGTGCTGGTCAAAGGCGATCCGGCCGGAGCGGCCGACACCGACAACGCCCGTGTCATCGCCGAGCAGGCCGCGCGAGTCGCCGCCTTCAGATAGGGCTGGTTCCGGTCGGCGGACGCAAAGCTGCCCTCATTCCCCTTGACTCATGGCGCATCGGGCGTAGGGTCCCGCGCGTTTCGCGCACCCGCGAAGCGGATTCTGGAGCTCCAAACGAGGCAGCCATGGGCTTTTTTGCCGACAGCGTGAACCGCATCTCTCCGTCTCAGACCATCGGTATGTCGACGAAGGCGCGCGAGCTGAAGGCCAAAGGCCGCGACATCATTTCGCTGTCCGCCGGCGAGCCCGACTTCGACACGCCCGCCAACATCAAGGAGGCGGCCATCAAGGCGCTCCGCGAGGGCAAGACCAAGTACACCGATGTCGACGGCATTCCGGAGCTGAAGGCCGCCATCGTCGCCAAATTCAAGCGCGAGAACGGCCTCGAGTACAAGGCGAGCCAGGTAACGGTCGGCACCGGCGGCAAGCAGGTGCTCTACAACGCCCTGCTGTGCACGCTCAACCCGGGCGACGAGGTCGTCATTCCGGCGCCCTGCTGGGTGTCGTATGCCGACATCGTGCTGCTCGGCGGCGGCAAGCCGGTGTTTGCCAACTGCAAGATCGAGGACGGCTACAAGCTGAAGCCCGAGACTCTCGATGCGGCGATCACGGCCAAGACCAAGTGGTTCGTGTTCAATGCGCCGTGCAATCCCACGGGCGCCGCCTATTCGAAGGCCGAGCTGAAGGCGTTGACCGACGTGCTGATGCGGCCGAAGAACGCCCACGTCTGGGTGCTGACGGACGACATGTACGAGCACCTGCTGTACGACGACCACAAGTTCTACACGGCCGCCCAGGTCGAGCCGGCACTCTACGAGCGCACGCTGACCATGAACGGTTTCTCCAAGGCCTATTGCATGACCGGCTGGCGGCTCGGCTATGCGGCAGGACCCGAGCTGCTCATCAAGACCATGTGCAAGCTGCAGTCGCAGTCGACCTCCAACCCGTCGTCCATCACGCAGTGGGCGGGCGTCGAGGCGCTGAGCGGTTCGCAGGACTTCATCCCGCGCAACAACCAGAAGTTCAAGGAGCGGCGCGACCTCGTCGTGTCGATGCTCAACCAGGCCAAGGGTCTCAAGTGTCCGAAGCCCGAAGGTGCGTTCTATGTCTATCCGTCCTGCGAAGGCCTGATCGGCAAGACCAGCTCCAAGGGCGTCAAGCTCAACAACGACGAGGATGTCGTGCTGTCGCTGCTTGATGAGGAGGGCGTGGCCGTTGTGCATGGCGCCGCCTTTGCCATGAGCCCGTTCTTCCGCATCTCGTACGCCACCGACACGGCCTCGCTCGAGGAAGCCTGCAAGCGCATCCAGCGCTTCTGCGGCAACGCCCGCTGATATTTGTCATCCCGGGGCTCGTCCCCGGGATCCAGCGTGCGGCGGGCGCCGGAGCAAACTGATGGATGGATCCCGGCAACACGTGCCGGGATGACATTCAGTCGTGTGGCCCGAGGGGAGCATTATGGTGTCACCGTCAGAACCCCAGCACCTCAAGCTCGCCGTCAACGGCATTAACATCCATGTCGCGCGCCTCACCGGCGGGCCGCGGCCGCTGCTGCTGCTGCACGGCTGGCCGGAGTTCTGGCTGACCTGGCTGCCGGTCATGCAGCGCCTGGCCGCGCAGGGCTACGATCTGATCGCGCCTGATCTGCGCGGCTTCGGCGACAGCGACAAGCCGGATCGCGGACCCTCCGACAAGGCCGGCGCCGACGTGCATGCCCGCGACATGCTGGGGGTGCTCGACGCACTCGGTCTCGACCGTGTCGGTCTGGTCGCACACGATGTGGGTGCCGCCGTCGCGCAGGTTATGGGCCGCTCGGCGCCGCGGCGCTTCAACGGCATCTTCCTGTTCGACTGCCCCTATGCCGGGATGGGCGCGCGCTGGTCCGCGCCGGAGCAGCTGAAGGAGATCTGGTACTTCTTCCTGAACCAGAAGCCGTTCGCGGCCGAGCTGATCGGCAGTTCGCGCCAGGCCTGTGCCACCTATTTCCGCCATTTCCTAACGCACTGGGCGCCCGGCAACCCGCACGCCTTCGACGACGTGTTCGAGGCATTCGTCGACAACTTCATGCAGCCCGGCAACCTGCAGGGCGGCTTCAACTGGTACATCAGTTCCAACGCAGGGCGGCTCGCTGCCGTGCGCGGCGAGGTACCCGTCCTGCCGCCGATCGATGTGCCGACCTGCGTGCGCTGGGGAGAACTCGACCCCGTCTTGCTCTATTCCTGGAGCGATAAGCTGGGCGAGGTCTTCACCAATCTCGACCTTGCGCAGTTCGTGGGCGTCGGCCACTTCCCGCACCGTGAGGCGCCGGAGCGGGCGAGCGAGGTAATCGCGCACTTCTTCCAGCGGCGCTTCACCTGACGCCGGCGCAATGCTCTTCCTCCTCAAGATTGCCGTGCCGCCGATCCTGGTGGCGCTGATGTCGCTGGCGGCGCGGCGCTGGGGGCCGACGGTCGGCGGCCTGCTGATGGGCCTGCCCTGGATGACCGGGCCGGTGCTGTTCTTCCTCGGTCTCGACAAGGGCGGCGAGTTTGCGGTGGCCGCCAGCTCCGGCATCCAGCTCGGCGTGGTGTGCATCTGCGCGTTCATGCTGGCTTATTCGGCAACCAGCATCGTGGCGCCATGGCCGTTCTGTCTCGCAGCCGCGACCATTGCCTTCTGGGTGGTTGGCGGGATCGTACAGTCCGAGCCGATCCCGCTGGTGCCGGCCGCGGCCGCCGCGCTCGCCTCCATCGTCGCCACCTACTACCTGCTGCCGTGGCCACGCGCGCCGGGCACGCCCGCGCCTTTGCCGTGGTGGGATATCCCCGCGCGCATGGCCACCACCTCCCTGCTGGTTGCCCTGATCATGTTGAGCGCCGATCGGCTCGGGCCACAGCTGTCCGGTCTGGTATCGACCTATCCGGTCATCCTGATCGTGGTCGGCTCTTTTACCCACCACCAATGGGGCGTCGATGCGGTCTGGCGCGTGCAGCGCGGACTCGCCGTGTCGCTGACCAACTTCATCGCCTTCTTTCTCGTTGTCGGCCTGACGCTGCCGACGGTCGGAGTGGTGCCGGCGTTCGTGCTGGCTGCCGCCACCGCACTTGCGACCAGCAGCTTGCTGATCGCCTTCAACCGGCGGCGCGCCGGCTGACCCGCGGCCGGGAGGCGCCAAGCCTGTGGTGCAGAGTTAGGCCCGGCTAGTCTAAAGGCCGAGCTGGCCCATCTCGCCGAGCGCCGGCCTGTCGGGAGCAATGACGAGCTTGCAGTCGTCTTCCCATACCACCACCTGCACCCCTTTGCCGGCCGCGGCCCTGGCCCAGCGGCGGATGTCCGAATAGTACGGCTCCCGGCGCCAGGCGTGCGGCCGTGCCGGATCGGTGTGGATCACCAGCTCGTTGGCGTAGTCCTCCAGCACCACCACCATCTTGCACCGCGACGGCTTCCAGTGCTCGCCCAGCGCACCATCGAGCAAGTACTCGCAGTAGAATTGCCGGCACTCGGTGGGCCGGTCGGCGTAGATCCCGCATCCGGACGTGGCGACACAATGCGGGCACCAGCTCAAGGGTGGCGTGCCCAGCTCCTCGACGCGCAGCAACTTGCAACACATCGTGCAGCCACCGCAGTTGCGATCCAGCACGACGTCCACCCGCTGTGTCATTGCCCGCCCGCCTCGAAGGTCGTCCAACAGCGACCGCTTCTAATGAATGCATGATCAACGCAAGATGGCCGCTCACCGGAGCCGCGGCGAACGTTTCAGTCAACCAAGGGAAGCGCGTAACGCTCAAGCTTGTCGTGTGGGGCGCACGGAACCGGACTAACGCTGATCAGTTGTCCCAAGTAAGAGCAACAGCCCCATGGGAAAAAAGGACCCATGCAACAACAACGGTACCCCATTTTCGAGCGCATTGGAAAGATGCTGCACGACCAGCTCGAGGACATCGCGCGCGAGCCGCTGCCTGAGCGCTGGAACGACTTGATCAATTACCTGAACGACCAGGAGCGCGGGCAAGATGAAGACTTGCCGCCTGCCCGGTCTAGCCCGTCCAAGCTCAAGCCACTCAAGAGTTGAGTGCAATGCGGTTGAGCGCGTGCGCTGTTAACCTGCAGGTCAGCTCATAGTAGATAAGTCCAGCGCCCGGTTGCTTGGCGCTGGTGCGGATGGGCTAGCCGGGCGGCGAGCTGCCGAGCTTCGCCCCGAACTCCTCTCGGAACACGCGCCAGCCCTTGGGGGTTATCTCGACCGCGCGCGTATCGCTCAATCTGCGCACCCATTTCCTTTCGAGACTGTGCGTGCACAAGGCGGCTCCGATCGCCCCCGCCAGGTGCGGGCGACGTTCGCTCCAATCTAGGCACGGGCGGCATAGAACGCGGGTCGGTCGCTTGCCGGGTCGGACCAGCAGGGCATCGACATCGATGCCGATGCGACCGAGGAAGCCGATGCCGGCGTCCGTGACGATGCCGCCGTCGCTGACCAATTCCGCGTAGCCGCCAGCCACCATCGCATCCGCCAGCGCCACGCCGAGCCGGCCGGCAAGATGGTCGTAGCAGGTGCGCGCGGTCCGCAGCGCCGCATCGCGCGGGCCAACGGTCAGGCGTCGTTGCGGTGGCTCCAGGGTCGAAGCCACCTGCATGATGGTTTCCATCATGTGCGCCACGTCGGGCGAGGCCAGCCGGTGGTAGCGATGCCGGCCCTGCTTTTCCACCGTCAGGAGACCCGCCTCCGTCATGCGGGAGAGATGGCTGCTGGCGGTCTGCGCCGTGATGCCGGCAACCCCGGCCAGTTCGGAAGCCGTCAGGGCACGGCCGTCCATCAAGGCGTGCAGCATCCCGGCCCGGGCCGGGTCGCCCGCCAGAGCGGCGATCCTCGCGAACGTAGCGTTGCTGGCCATGGTGCAGTCCTCCGCGGTTCTCGCAGCATCCTGGATGCGGCACCCCCCCGCAATGTTTCGATTGCGATCGTAGCATTGCATCTGCTGCTGCGGCAGGGTGCGGCGGTCCGCTGTCGGCGGATCGCAGACAACAAGGGTACGCAATGCTTGCAGCCAGACGATCCACTCGTTTCTATGGATGGCGCGTCGTCTGGGCTGCCTTCACGCTCGCCGTCTTCGGGTGGGGCGTAGGATTCTACGGCCCGCCCGTGTTTCTGCACGCCGTCCACGCAGGGCGTGGATGGCCGCTGGCGTTGGTGTCAGCAGCCGTCACCCTGCATTTCCTGGTCGGCGCGGTCTCAGTCACCAATCTCCCGGCCCTGCATCGGCGTTTCGGCGTGGCCGGGGTGACCAAGGCGAGCGCCCTGGCGATGGCCATCGGCGTGTGCGGCTGGGCCATGGCGACCGTGCCCTGGCAGCTGTTTGCCGCCACTCTGCTGACGGGATTTGGCTGGAGCGGCATGAGCGCCGCGGCCATCAACGCGATCGTCTCGCCCTGGTTCGTCCGCACACGACCGGCGGCCCTGGCCATGGCCTACAACGGTGGAAGCATTGGCGGTGCCATCTTCTCCCCGCTGTGGGTTGCAGCCATCCAGGTCATGGGATTTCCCATCGCCGCTGCAACTTTGGGCGCCGTGATGGCCCTGACCATTTGGATCTTGGCCGACACCTGGTTCTCGAAATCACCGCAGCAGATCGGCTTGGCGCCCGACGGAGAAGCACCCGGCGTGATGCCCATGGTGCTGCACGGGCGGCAGGCAGCGCCGCTACCGGGGCGTTTGCTGTGGCGCAATGCCAGCTTCCTCACGCTGGCTGCCGCCATGGCCGTCGGATTGTTTGCGCAAGTCGGCCTGATCGCCCATCTGTTTTCCCTGCTGGTACCAAGCCTTGGTACGCAGTCCGCCGGGCTCGCCATGGGCGCAGCAACGGCCGCAGCCGTAGTCGGCCGCACCCTGGTTGGCTGGCTGATGCCGGCCGACGCTGACCGCCGGCTGATCGCCTGTGCCAGCTATGCGGTGCAGATCGCCGGCTCGCTGGCCTTTCTGCTCGCCGCCGGCAGCAATGTCCCGCTGCTGCTTACCGGTCTGATCCTGTTCGGCGTCGGCATCGGCAATGCCACCTCGCTGCCGCCGCTGATTGCCCAGACGGAGTTCGTCAAGGATGACGTGTTGCGGGTGGTCGCTTTGATCGTCGGTATCGCGCAGGGCACGTTCGCCTTCGCGCCAGCCGCGTTCGGTCTCATCCGGGAATTGGCGCCCGATCCAACCGCGCCCGGCGTCTTCGTTGCCGCGGCGCTGCTGCAAGCGCTGGCGATCGTCATCTTTCTGATTGGCCGTCGGCGGCGGTCGCACTGGGCGCCGGCTACAGCGGCATAACCTGCGCGCTATCCAGATAAGCCTTGACCCGTCGGCTCATCAGGTCGAGCAGGACGGTTATGCGGTCCTTCTCGTCGAGCGACAGGATGGTTGCAACGAGGCCGTCGCAGGGGCCGGCAACCACTTGAACTTGCTGGCCAATCTTGTAGGGCACCGGCGGCCGCACGATGGCCCCGTCGACCTCCCGCGCCTGCAAGGCCTGGATGAAACGTGCATCCACCAGGCTCGGCTGATCACCGCACCTGACCAGCGTTCGTACACCGTAGGTGGACAGGATCGGACGCCAGCAATTCTGCTCGGACCTGACGTTGACAAACAGGTAGCCGGGAAACAGCGGCCGCAGCACTTCTTCCACACGCCGGGCATGCGACCGGCGTCTGCGGATGAACGGGCAATAGCTGGCAAAACCCTGTCGCTCGAGATTGTCCAGCGCAATGCGCTCGCGGTGCGGCTGGGTGTTGACCGCGGCCCACCACGCAGCTGCCCCGCTCGGCAGAGCGTACGCACTATTCATGGGTACCCTGCAACCACACTGCCCCACCCCCGTATACCTAAGCCAAATAACGCGATTGATCTTGTCGCGCAAGGGTTTGACACTGTCGGAGCGGATCGAGCGGCCGGCCAGCGTGACGTGTTGTGTTGACGGCCATAAGTGCGCCCCTGCCTGGTTGCAAAATGGCCGCAATTGGCAGCCTTATGCGACAGGGGTGATCGGGTCGCAGCCTCGACTGGGGAACCGTGTGGTGCGTAGCAGCCCCGTGGCATTCGACGAGATAGAGCGCGCTGTCGTCGACATGCGCGAGCGCTTCTTGTCGATCGGGGAGCACATCTCAGGTCTTCTGAGCACGCTCACGCAGCAGATCGACACGGCACCACCGGGCGCGCGTGCCTCGATCAACAGCGCAGCCGAGCAAATCTCTCGCACGCAGCAGAAGTTGCGCCTGCAGATGACCAATCTGCCGACGCACCCTGAGGAGCGCTACCAGATCATGCGCAGCCTGCTGCAGGCTCAGAGCGGCGCGCTGCAGCAGCTGTCCATAATTGTCCAGCAGTTCACGCCGCAGGTTGACCTGGCCCCGCGCGATCGGCGCGATGGCCTGTCTTCGCTGTCCATGTCCGACGACGACTACGACTGGCCGCCGGCGCCGCGCGGTGTCGTCCAGCCTCTCCCGAGTGAGCGTTACGCGCCTCCGCCCCGACGCTTGGCTCGCAAGGCCAAGCCTCCGGGCCGCCCCGCCAATCGGTCTCCTGCCCGGTCCGAGCGAGGTGCCACCATGATGGCGATCGTTGGCTCGCGCATGTTGGCCGGGGTCGCCTTCTTGGTCGTTGTGGCGCTGGCCGGCTATTCGTATTTCCCCGACTTCGGCAATCGCCAGGGCAAGCGTCGGGTTGAGCCGGTAACGACCACCGCCAGCATCGGCGAGGAGGTGAAAAAGGATCAGACCGCGCTGGAAGAGACGCCCGCCCTGTCAACCCG